>Ga0265297_10007787_pt1 | contig 14665 bp, 12 predicted proteins | sample Munlanlwell13791_FD_192502 | JGI IMG/M metagenome (GOLD analysis project Ga0265297, IMG submission 192502) | Leachate microbial communities from a municipal landfill in Southern Ontario, Canada - Leachate well 137-91 | ecosystem: Engineered > Solid waste > Landfill > Unclassified | place... | reverse complement strand
CTGTCCTCCCAAAGCGATAATGTCCTAATTGGCCAAAGTTAAAATGTCCTATTTTAGCTAGAATGCTCTTCTGAAAACGGAGGGCACATGGCAGAACAGGATAAGATACTTATGAGCCAAAGAGAGGCAAATCGGTTCTATGTTATACGACAGGCGATCGATAAAAAGATAACCCAAAGACAAGCGGCTGAGCTCTTGCATAGAGGCGAACGTCAGATAAGAAGATTAGTCCGCAGAGTGCGAACAGAAGGCAATGCTGGCATTTGCCATAAGTCCCGGGGAAAGAGATCACATAATGGGATTAGAGAAAAGATCAAAAATAAAGTCATAACATTATGTGGAACTACCTATCGGGAATTCGGCCCTACGCATGCTCATGAAAAGCTTTTAGCGATCCATAAGATCAAAATAAGCGATGAAACGCTTCGGGGATGGTTTCAACAAGAGGACCTTCCTTACAAGAAACGTAAAAAAAGGCCGCATCGAGAATGGCGTAAACGAAAAGAACACCGCGGTGAGATGGTTCAAATGGACGGCTCCCATCATGATTGGTTTGAAAGACGGGGTCCTTCTTGTGTCCTTATGGGTTTGGTTGACGATGCTACCGGGGAGGTATATGCGCGATTTTATGAGTATGAAGGGACCATTCCTGCTTTAGATAGTTTTAAGCGTTACGGTAAGCGGTATGGGCTTCCTCAGAGCGTCTATGTAGATAGGCATACAACATATAAGTCAACAGCTGTCTCAACGATCTATGAAGAGCTTCATGATATCAAACCAATGAGTGATTTTCAAAAGAGCCTGGACCTATTAGGAGTTACGGTCATCTATGCATACTCACCTCAGGCGAAGGGCCGAATCGAGCGTGTGTTCGAGACTTTTCAGGATCGCGTGGTAAAAGAGATGCGGCTTGCCGGAGTAAAAAATATCACAGAAGGGAACGCGTTCTTAGATGGCTATTTGCCTGAGTACAATAGGATGTTTGCAAAAGAGCCCTTGAAAAAAGCAGATTTTCACGGTCCGATCACCAATAAAAGAGCACTTGATGAAATTCTCTCGATCAAGACAAAACGTGCATTACGGAATGATTTTACTGTGGCCCACAATAAGGTGCTCTATCAGATTACGAGTAACATTCGAGCTAAGCATGTGATGGTAGAAGAAAGAACTGATGGCAGTATGCGCATTCTGCATAATAAACAGCGGCTCAAATATACAGTAATTGACGTTCGACCTCAAAAGCAAGAGACACGAACAAAGAAATTCAGAATACAAAGAGTCTGCAAACCATCAGGAATGCATCCTTGGAGATCACCGGGAAAGGCAATGGTTTCAGCACGAATACAGCGTCAAACAGCAATACAAAACCGGACATTTTAACTTTGGTAAGAATAGGACATTTTAACTTTGGGTTGACACAGATTTAAATATCCCTTGACACCCCTTGGTTCCTATGCTAAATTATTAGCACTCTCTGGCTGTGAGTGCTAACGAGTAGTTGAGTGATCTTTTTTAAAAGGTCGCAGTATGGAATTAGAAGAAAGAAATAAAAAAGTTTTACAAGCAGTTATCGATAGTTACATAGCATCAGGGGCCCCTATTGGTTCCTCGGTTCTCGCCAAGCGATTCAATTTTGGGGTTAGTTCTGCAACTCTGAGAAATATCATGGCGGATCTTGAAGAGCTGGGGTACTTAACCCATCCCCATACCTCGGCAGGCCGGATTCCGACGGATCAGGGTTATCGCTATTATATAGACAGCCTTATAAGCATAGAAAACGACTCGGAGGAATTTGACGATCAGCTGAGACAAGTTCCCCAGTTGCATGGAGACGATCTCAAGATTCTGATGGAAGAGGCGAGCCAATTTTTGGCAACCTTATCCCATTGCGCTGGCGTGGTGGTAGCTCCCTCCGAGCCTGAGTCGATCTACAAGCATATTGAATTCGTACGGCTTCGAGGACGACAGGTTCTTATTGTTTTTGTAACGACAACAGGCATCGTTCAGAACAAGCTTATCGATCTTGATGAAGCAATCCGGCAGCAGGACTTAAATAGATTCAGCACTTATCTTGATGAAGAGCTTGAGCATGGGACATTATCTGAGGTCCGGCAGCGGCTGCTCAAAAAACTGGAAGAGGAAAAACAGGTGTTTGTCCGGCTTATGGAGGAAACCTACCGGGCAAGCCAGGAAGTTCAGGAACAAACGAGCGAAAAAGTATATATCGGTGGCACCTCACAAATATTTGAAAGCCCTGAATTCGCTACTGTTGAAAAAATGAAAGCGCTTCTCCGGGCTTTTGAAGATAAATATACATTGCTAAAACTCCTTGATCGGAGTGTGGCTGCACAGGGAATCAAAGTTTTTATCGGATCTGAAAACCCCTATTTTGAAATGCAGGAATGCAGTATGGTGGTAGGCAGTTATCAAGTGGGAAACCGGGTGGTGGGCACACTGGGTGTTATCGGCCCGACCCGCATGCAGTACCGGCAGGTTATTCATGTTGTGGATTACACCTCGCGGCTTCTTTCGAAGCTGCTGGGAGAACGTTTTCAACGGAGTATTGAACGATGACGAAAAAAAGCGGTCACAGCCATGCCGAGCATGCAAGCAAGCGTGAGAGCGAAAATGAAGTATCCGTTTCCGAACCCGAGGTGTCCGCGGAGGAGTACGGTTCAATAAAAAAAGAGGTTCACTTGCTTGCCGAATCGCTTGAACAGAAAATAAAGGAAGCTGCTGAAGCGAATGATCGATATCTGAGGGCGTCCGCTGACTTCGACAATTACCGCAAGCGGATGCAGCGGGATATTTCAGAATTTCGGAAATATGCAAATGAACAGCTTGTCAGGGAACTTTTGACCGTTGTGGATAATCTCGGGCTTGCTCTTAAACATGCAGGAGAGTCGGAAGAAAAAAATTCAGGACTTCAGCAGGGAGTGGAACTGGTCTATAAACAGTTTCGGGATATTCTGGAAAAATTCGGCGTAAAATCGTTTATTTCTGAGGGAGAGCTCTTTGATCCGTCACGCCACGATGCCATTCTCCAGGTTGAGAAGGACGATGTGCCGGAAAACACGGTTGTCCAGGTATTACAGGACGGTTACCTGTATCATGATAAGGTGCTTCGACCGGCAAAGGTCGGGGTATCAAAGAAACCGCAAAAATTACCGCATATCGAGTTGGTACAAAAAGAGGACGTATCGACAGAGGAATCTTAACGAAAAAAGCATGAAACTCTGCAATTGAATCTTGGTATTTCATCAAGGAGGACAGTATGGCAAAAGTTATAGGCATTGACCTGGGAACGACAAATTCCTGCGTGGCAATCATGGAACACGGCGAGCCGGTGGTGATTCCGAATTCCGAAGGAAGCCGCACCACTCCATCCGTCGTGGCCATTACCGAAAGCGGTGAACGGCTGGTCGGCCAGATTGCAAAACGGCAGGCAATTACCAATCCCGATAATACGATATTTTCCATCAAGCGTCTTATTGGAAGAAAATATGAATCAAACGAAGTAACGGAAGCAAAAAAACATCTTCCGTATAAAATTGTGAAAGCAACGAATGGTGACGCTCATGTCGAGATACGGGGCAAAGTATACAGCCCTGCTGAAATTTCCGCCATGATCCTCCAGAAGATGAAGCAGACGGCCGAAGATTATCTTGGCGAAAAAGTGACGGATGCTGTCATTACAGTTCCGGCATATTTTAACGACAGTCAACGCCAGGCAACGAAAGACGCGGGACAGATTTCCGGACTCAATGTTCTTCGAATTATTAATGAGCCGACAGCGGCGTCGCTTGCGTATGGCCTTGACAAGAAGAAAGATGAGACGATTGCGGTCTACGATCTGGGCGGCGGCACGTTCGACATCTCGATCCTTGAGCTCGGGGAAGGCGTATTCGAAGTAAAATCCACGAACGGAGACACATTCCTTGGCGGCGACGATTTTGACGACCGGATCATCAAATGGCTTGTCGATGAATTCCGGAAAGACCAGGGAATCGATCTCAGCAAAGATAAGATGGCGCTCCAGCGGCTGAAAGAGGGTGCTGAAAAAGCAAAAATCGAGTTGTCGACTGTTCAAGAGACAGAAATCAATCTGCCATTCATTACAGCTGATGCAAGCGGGCCGAAGCATTTGCTGTATAAACTGTCACGTGCAAAATTCGAACAGCTCGTCGGCGATCTGATCGAAAAGAGCACCGGTCCGGTCAAAAAAGCACTTGCTGATGCAGGCAAAACCGTTGACCAGATCAATGAAGCAGTTCTGGTCGGAGGACAGACGCGGACACCCAAGGTCATCGCAACGGTGAAGGAACTGTTCAAGAAGGAGCCGCACCGGGGAGTGAATCCCGACGAAGTTGTTGCGATCGGCGCAGGGATTCAGGGCGCGGTCTTAACCGGCCAGGTGAAGGATGTGTTGCTTTTGGATGTGACCCCGCTTTCACTCGGCATCGAGACGTTAGGTAGTGTTACAACCAAGCTGATCGAGCGGAACACCACGATCCCGACCAAAAAGAGCCAGGTGTTTTCAACGGCATCAGATAATCAAACTGCAGTCTCGATTCACGTTCTTCAGGGCGAGCGGGAAATGGCCGCAGACAACAAAACACTCGGACGCTTTGAACTCGTGGGAATTCCTCCGGCACCCCGCGGCATCCCGCAGATCGAAGTGACGTTTGATATCGACGCGAACGGCATTGTCCATGTTATGGCAAAAGACCTCGGGACCGGCAGAGAGCAGTCGATCAAGATCACCGCGTCAAGCGGGCTTTCAAAAGATGAGATTGACCGCGCGGTCAAGGAAGCGGAAGCTCATACCGCGGAAGACAAGAAAAGACGCGAACTCGCAGAAGCCCGGAATGAGATCGATACGCTTATTTACTCCGTGGAAAAATCGGTTGCTGATTTTGGTTCAAAACTGTCCGATACAGAGCGTGATGATATCCAGAAAGCGCTTGCCCAGGCCAAGAGCGTGAAAGACGGCCAGGATCTGGACGCAATCAAAAAAGCGGTCAGTGATCTTGCAAAGGCATCACATAAGCTTGCCGAGGAAGTTTATGCAAAGGCAAAAGAGCAGGGTCCCGGTCCTGCCGGTCCGGAAGGCGATGGTGCCGCCGGGGGAAGCAGCCAGAAACCGGAAGAAAAAGTTGTTGATGCCGAGTTCGAGGAAGTAGATAAAGATAAAAAATAGCAGTGGCTATATCCACCCAAGAGGACAAGAGATAATTCTGTTGTCCTCTTTTTTTGCAATTTTTCGGTAAGAAGAAATTCTCTGAGTGGGCAAGTAAGGAATAGTATGGCAAAAAATTATTACGAACTGCTTGGTATTCACCGAAACGCTACTGATGCTGATTTAAAGCGGGCCTATCGCAGACTCGCCCACGAATATCATCCCGACAAAAATCCGGGGAACAAGGCATCAGAAGAAAAATTCAAAGAGATCAGTGAAGCGTATGCCATATTGTCCGATCCGCAGAAACGCGCATACTATGACCAGTACGGCGTTGCCCCCAATGCATCAGGAGCGGGGACTGGATTCGGAACAGCTGACATGGGCGATATTTTCGGAAATATTTTTGAGGAATTCTTTGGCGGTGGTCGGGGGCGGTCGCGAGCAACCGCAGGAGATGACCTTCGGTACAATCTCAAGATCAGCTTTGCTGAATCCGCATTCGGAACAACAACCAAGATTCGGGTTCCCCGATGGGAGCGTTGTCCGGATTGCGATGGCACCGGCGCTGCTTCTGCCAAAGGCATCACCCTGTGTTCAAACTGCCGGGGAACGGGACAGATACGCATTCAGCAAGGTTTTTTCAGCATGACCCATACCTGTTCTCGCTGCGGAGGTGAAGGTAAAATTGTTACTGATCCCTGCAAGACATGCAACGGAAGAAAGCGACTGGAACGTGAACGTACACTTTCGGTCAAAATTCCTGCAGGAGTCGAGACGGGGAATACGATTCGGCTTACCGGAGAAGGCGCGCTGGGTACGTTTGGGGGGCCTCCCGGCGATCTCTATGTCTATATATCCGTTGATGAACACCCGATCTTCAGGCGCGAAGACCAGGATATTGTATGCGACATTCCGATTACCTTTGTTCAGGCAGCACTCGGATCGGAAATCGAAGTGCCGACGCTTACCGGAAATGCAAAATTAAAAATTCCTTCCGGAACACAGCCCAATCATGTTTTTCGGATACGTGGCAAGGGATTTCCGTATTTGCGCGGTTCCGGAACGGGCGACCAGCTCTGTCGCATCACTATTGAAGTTCCGTCCAGAATTACCCCCCGCCAGAAAGAACTGCTTCAGGAATTTGACCAGCTGAGCGGGGATAACTCGACACCGCTCATCCGGGGATTTTTCGATAAGGTGAAAGAAGTATTCGGCGACAAGAGCTGAAGGTAATGTGCTAAACTTAAACCAGTCCCAAGGGCGAGGAAAGGAGACGAGACTATGGATTCTCTTCAAATGGCGTTAAAAATGGAGACTGATGCAATACAGTTTTACACCGAAGCAGCGGAGAAAACAAAATTTCCTGTCGGTAAAAAAATGTTTCAGACTGTTGCCGAGGACGAGAAAAGACATGTTGAAATGATCAACCACATTATCCAGGGATTGCAGATTACTTCCCAGGATGTTAGCCCTCTAGCGAACATCAAATCGATCTTTGAGCGTATGAAGAATGATATGATGAAAAAAGCTGAAGCTTCCCCCGATGAACTGGAAGCGTTCAAAATTGCAATGAATATGGAACAGGAAAGTGTTGACTTTTATAAAAAAACGCTTGCAGGGGCTACGAAGGAAAAAGAAAAAGCTCTTCTTGAACGGCTGATTCAAGAAGAGGAGGAACACTATAGAATTTTTTCAAATACCTACTTCTACCTTGAAAACACGCGAAGCTGGTTTTTATGGGAGGAGCGTGCAATCGTGGACGGAGGAACACCCTGGGCATAGCAGCTCTATTTCCTACAGCGCACTCCATAAAAAAGCCCGGCATGACCGGGCTTTTTTATTTGTTGCTAGCAGGAGCTCTTGCATTTGCAGGTTACTGCTGTTTTTTTTGTCACTTTTTTAATGGTCATAAAACGCCTCCTTTCGACAGAGTCTGTTTCAAACCGGATGATGACAATGCCGTTCCTGGATCGCCGACGCTTGTGATTCGAGTATACCATAAAACATGCACCGATAGAGATCGCGTCCCCGCTTGCCTTCGAGCAGTTCACCCCGGTAACGGCACCCGCCCCTGCAGATTTCGAGATAGTCGCACCTGCATGCAATATCTTTCAACAGAACAGGTTTCAGGTTTTTCCATGCGACCCTGAGTCCTTGCTCAAGCGTTCCTATCGGATGATTTCCATAGAAAGTGCATTTTGCCATGGTTCCATTGGCGAGTACGGCCATGAGATGAAATCCGCACCCATGCCCCTGGCTCGAAGAATGCAAGCCGTCTCCAAACCCATAGCCGAGGTATTTGCCGCCTTCTTCAGGAGTGACCGCAATGTTCTGGTGCTCAGGGAGATTGGTATTAAGACTGGGGATATCAACCGTCCAATCTCTGACGTCCAGACCCCTGAAGGTTCGCTCCAATTCATCGAACTCACCGAGATTGCCTCGATGAACCATTGTTGCTATGGAAACATCAAGTCCAGTTTCCCGTGCATTTCTTGCTGTCTCGATGGCTTGTTGATATGCTCCTTGTCCCCGGAGAGTGTCGTGCGATTGTTCCAGTCCGTCGATGCTTACCTGGATTTCATCGACCTTGAGAGTCTTCAGTGTTTTCCTATTTAAAAGCGTCCCGTTTGTAAAAAGTACTTTCCGGACGGCGAAATCAGGAAGCATGTCATTGATTGCGTTGAAATCAGGGTGCAGAACAGGCTCTCCTCCCGTGATAAGCACGCGCAGTCCTTGCATTTCCTGGAACTCGGTCAGTATATCGCGAATCTGCCCTGCACTGAGCTCAGTGCCTGTTCCTCCTGAAAGGTAGCAATGTTTGCAGCGAAGATTGCAAGCATCAGTAATCTGCAGTTCCAGATAGCGCAGCGAAGGAGAGGGTGACTGGATCAAAGGAGGCCGTGGAACGACCGTTTTCTTTGTGGTAAGCAGCCCTTCATCCAGACAGTAATCAACAAACGGACTTTCCGGCGCGTTGCAGCCATTTGGTGTCGAGCATTCCTGCAAGAAGCGGAAGGAGTCGTGATCCAGTGTATACAGATCATCCCGGCTGATCTGATACAGCGAGGGAATTTCGAGCCATTTTAAAACAGCCATGCGCTCCAGAAAGTAACGCATACTGATATTATAGCATTAGATGCGATATTTTTGGTATAATGTGCTGCCATGAAACCGGATGCCTCTTTCAAAAAAAACTTCTGTAAGGAATTTTGTTTTTATGCAAAATCCGGGGTGAAAGAAACTATTTTTTGCAAAGGGTATAGGATTGTGGAGCGGCTGCTTGAAAAAGGGAAAAAGCTTGTTATTAAAAAAAGAGATCGACCTATAAATGCAGCAGTTGCAGATGCCATGACCAAAAAGATGTGCGTGACATGCGATTTCTATGATCATGACTGTGATTTCATGCAGGATAGAAATGCACCGCCCTGCGGCGGTTTTTTATTCCTTGCACAATTGATTGAATCCGGGAGTATCACCCTTGATGACGTTTGCTGAGTGATTCACTTCTTTTGCAGGGAAATCAATCTTCTTATGAACACAACACGAGGACAAGCTTTTTTTACCATTCTGCAACCGTTCATGCGTGATCCCGGAGATATGTTCCTCGTTGTTTCTCTTGAGACTCAATCACTCCTTGTCTGTGAAAAAGACACGATTCTTGAGCAATTTGCTATTTCTACATCCCGGCTAGGAATCGGTATTCGTGAAAACTCACTCAAGACTCCGCCAGGCATTCACCGTATCGTGGAAAAAATTGGCGGTGGAGCGCCCACAGGCCGGATTTTTGTTGATCGCATCGATACAGGACTTACCTGGAATGGGAATGCAAATGAAAATAATCTTGTCCTCACCAGGATCCTAAGGCTCGAAGGACTAGAAAAAGGAATCAACAAGGGACCTGGCGTTGATTCCTACGACCGCTACATTTATATTCACGGAACAACACAGGAAAAACGGATCGGAACCCCGCTCTCACACGGTTGTGTGGGCATGCGCAATGAAGATGTTATCCGGTTGTTTGACATGGTCGCTGAAGGAACGCTTGTGTATATTGATCCACCCCCTGTTGTTGTCAATGGACATCCTTGCCGGAGAATTCATTTTACAGGCATTTTCGGGAGCGGTATGAGCGCACTTGCGCAGTATCTTCGCTTCCAGGGAATCGGCGTGTCCGGCTCGGATCGTTTCAATACCAGCGAGGATACGTTGTTTATCCGGAAATCGCTCGAAGAACTGGGATGTACGGTCGTTCCCCAGGACGGTTCAGGCGTTCGTGCAGATGTCGATGCAGTCTGCGTTTCTACGGCCATAGAAGAATTGAATCCGGATATTGCAACTGCGCGAAATTTTGGCATTCCGATTATTCATCGCTCGGATTTACTGGCCGCTCTTATCGAAACAAAAACAACGATCGCGGTTTGCGGGACCAGCGGAAAATCAACGGTGACCGCGATGATCTTCGAATTTCTTACTGCATGCGAGAAATCTCCCTCGCTCATAAGCGGAGCAGGATTACGGAGATTGGAAAAAGAGGGAATGATCGGGAATGCCTGGAGCGGGGGCTCTGATCTTCTCGTAGTTGAAGCTGATGAAAGCGACGGCAGCCTGGTCAAGTATAGGCCGCAGGCAGCGGTTTTTCTGAATGTTTCGAAAGATCATAAAAGTGTCGATGAAATAAAGGAACTCTTTAGAACCGTTATCTCAAACACTCCATGGACAGCTTCGAATGGGGATGATCCGGTTCTTGCATCGCTTCCTGCTTCTATACGGTTTGGAACGGGCACGGGAAGTTCATGGAAACCGGATCACGAAGAGCTTTTGCCGGATTCAGTAAAACTTTTTAAGAATGGTATTGAATATCATCTCCCGCTTCCTGGTAAACATAATCTTGAAAATTTACGTGCAGCGCTGTGCGTGTGCGAACATTTTGGATGCGATCCAATTGCGCTTTCAGACGCTGTTCGCCGGTATGAAGGAGTTGCACGGCGGTTTTGTGTGATGAATACGCAGCAGAACGTGTGTGTGATTGACGATTTTGCGCACAATCCTGCGAAAATAAAGGCTGCTGTTGAAGCAGCCAGGGGAATTTCGAACCGCATCATAGCGGTGTACCAGCCGCATGGATTCGGCCCAACCCGATTTTTAAAAGATGAGTACATTGCTGCGTTCAAGACTATTTTTCAGCCAGAGGATGCTCTCTATCTTCTCCCCATCTATTATGCAGGAGGAACGGCAGTAAAAGACATTTCTTCAGAAGTCATCATCAGCGGCCTTGGTCAAGTTCCGTTCTATGCAGAAGCAGTAAGTGATCGTGATGCGCTTTTGATGAAGTTAAAAGCTGATGCGAAATCGGGTGACTGTGTTCTGGTCATGGGAGCGCGGGACCCCTCGCTTCCCGCGCTCGTGAAAAAAATTGTGGATACATTTGGTGGAGCTGCCGGTATTTGTTAACGATCTCAAATAGTAACGACATCAAGAAATGTCATTCCCGAAGCTTTCACCGGGAATCTGGTGTAAAACCGTATCCCCGATAGAGGCATTCGGGGATGACCTATCAAAGTAGGTACGGTTATTATGAGACTATTCTCCTAATATCGCATTCTTACCCGGTAGGTTAATTTCACTTCATGATCTTTCGGCACAAGAATATTAAATTCGGCAGTGAAGGCTTCTGATTTTGTATAGTCATGTGAAGTATTCAGCATTTTCCAGTCACCAGGAATCGGTTCGACCACTTTCACTACAACATCTTCCTTCTTATGATTCCTGAGCGATATTTCGAAGGCGGCTTCGTAGGTGTCATACGCAATCTTTTTCCAGTCAGTCTGCTTTCTGCTTCCAACCACATCAAAGGCATCGCCTAGCTTGATTCTGATTTTCTCGTCCTTGGGCGTATGGTCAATGGAATCTTCTCCGACAAACTGAAGGCTTCCTTCCTTGTCTTGTTTATAGACACGTACGGTTCCCTTGGGAAGCGGAATGCCGAGATTGTTCTCCTTCTTATTCTGAATCTCCACAAATACGCCGATCTTCTGGTTTGACATTGCTTCACCGTATCTGCTGTAGTAATAATAATTTGCACCGTGATAAAGCAGTTCTTTCTTGACTGGAATATCAGAAGCAGTTACCAGGTTAATCTGTTTTGTCTGGTTGTCCTTGACCGTGGCAGTCCGCTGAAGTGTGTAAATATGATATTCAAAAAATGAATCTTCCTTGAACTGCGGGGCCGGAGCTGACTTTGTGGCCATTTCAGCTACGCGCATCAATTTATCCTTGTATTCATGCTCATCTTTTGCGCGATTCACATCACCGGCAACCAGCTTTAATTTCGCATTTTTATAGGTTGCTCCACTGTGATTATCGATCGTTACCCAACCGGACAAGTCTGCTTTATCATCTTTCTCATTCAATGTCACCACATAATCTGAACGCCAATTGATGCCATTGGTAAGATACGATGCCTCGATTTTTTGCGCAGAAGGAAGAGTATTTTCGAGCATCCACACAAGTGTTGGTTTTGCGCTCAGATTTTCAGGAACGCCCGGAAAGATAATTCTTCCTGGATGACCGAAGGTTATCTCGTCGCCGATTTTGTAGATTGGCTGGCCATTGTTCGAAAGGAGTGTCGCAGTAACCAGTTCTTCACGTTCAGTGTAAAGGTTCTTGGTATAGAGCTTGACTTCCTTGCCTACGTATTTGTCGAGCAGTTTTTGAGGATTCAAGAGATCGTATTCGTAATTCTGTTCAAGTACCTGCAGGCTGTCAGAGTTGATGAGCGATTTTATTGAGACGCTTGTGGGAATGATCTGTGATGCAACGTCCATGAACCGCAGATTGCCAATGCCTTTGAAGAGCTTAATCTGGCGCTGATCTTTGACAAGACCGAGATTTACGTTGTAAATGGTCAGAGCAACGCTGGTCTGGTCATCCAATGTACTTGATGCTGTTTCGTTTTTTGCTGCGAAAGAGGGTGTTTCATTGATGCCTAATAAAACCAGAACTGCAAGAGCTGTAACAAAAGATTTGAATTGCATGGGAACCTCCACAAAGAGAAATGAACTGCTTTTGTGCTTTAGACAAAAGGAAATCTGAAAAAGTTCCGATATTTAAAATTAGGCAATTATGATTTACAAAAAGAGGGTGTTTTGGTACACTTCTTTTTGGCATCGTTAGATCTTGTTTTCTCGGCTATGGAGGATAATATTTAACAAGACTTCCAAATCAGATAAGTGAAAAAACTGCACATCAGTTAGCTCATTTGATTAAATAAGGTGGTAAAATGAAAAAAGCAATTCTGGCGCTGTTCTTTATAATAGTAATTTTTTATTTTTTACCGGCCTCTCCTGATTCACGACTGTCACAAATTAAGAGCAGTGTTTTTGGATCATTTCAATCCATTGGTAAGTCTAAAGCCGATTTTCGTGAAGAGCTAAAAAATAAAACTGCGGAACTAGAAGCCTATGAAAATGCACTTGTAAAGGTTGAAGAAGATATTAGAAGAATGGAAGCCAATATACCTACGTGTCCACGTACAGGTCAAAAAGGGACATTGACGATAACCCAGGACCCCCGCCCTGAATTACATGAACGGATTAATAAGGCGAAAGAGGAAGTCGCTTCTTTAAAGAAACGTATAGGTGATTAACATAATCCAGCTTAACGATGCTCAAAGACATGCATCTCAACAAGTTCGTTAATATGAACAAATGAGAAAGCTACTTATTAACAGTATTGCGCTTATGACCTTCCTTTCAGCCCTTTTCAGTTGCAATCTTCAGAGAAACATGCTCTATTATCCGAGTAATAATGTACCTCCGCAATCAGCTCTTGCTGTTCATAACTTACAGTTCTGGCCTTCGGAAGTGAATTATCGAGGATTCATTACTGCTCAACAAATTAAGAAAGCGAAAGGAACGATTGTTGTTTTTCATGGAAATGCAGGAACAGCAGCAGATAGACAGTATTATGGAAAAGTGCTGTCCCAGCTTGGTTATCGCGTGCTGCTTGCGGAATACCCGGGATATGGAAATCGCAAAGGTGAGCTAAGCGAAGAGTCGTTTGTTCAAGATGGACAAGAGACGCTAAAGTTGATTTTTGAACAATTCGGGTCGCCGATATTTCTCTTAGGAGAATCGCTTGGCTCTGGAGTTGCCGCGGCTGTTGCTAAAAATGCGGCTATCAAGATTGACGGGATAATTCTTATTACTCCATGGGATACTTTGTTGTCTGTAGCAAAAGAAAAATTCCCTTGGTTTTTTCCAGTTCGATTATTTATGAAAGACAAGTATGATACGGTAAAAAATCTAAAAGAATACCATGGAAGAATTGCTATTGTCGGTGCCGAACAAGATGAGATAATACCGATACATCATGCAGAGGCATTGTCAGCGTCTCTCTCAACTACTCACAAAATGGATGTAGTAAAAAATTCCTATCACAATGATTGGCCAGAGCGGGTTGATTTGGAGTGGTGGAAGATGGTCATGGGATTCGTTCAAGGAAATGAGAAGGAATAGAGTTATTATCATTCTGGAGATTATTTCGGAAATTATAGAAATCCATCTTGACCTACTCAATCGTTATCATTGACATCATTGTGAATCAGGCATATATTCGCCTACAGACTGTTGAAAAGCATCGTTTCTGTCATTGCGAGGAGCGATTTTTGTAATGCGGCAATCTATAGCTTGTTGTTTTGCTTAATGCGAGATTGCTTCGCGGAGTTTATCCCAATACATTGGGACTCGCAAAGACGGCAAAAAGACTTTTTTCGATAGCTTGCTGAGACCCCTGACTGAGAAACAACGATCTAACAGGAGCAACATGGCAAACAATAATCTTACAAATGCAAAAAGGGCAAAAAATGATGAGTTTTACACTCAGTACGGCGATATTCAGAAAGAGATTGAAGCGTACTTGGAATACAGCCCCGATGTTTTCCGCGGCAAGGTGGTGTATTGCAACTGCGATGATCCGTTCGAGAGCAATTTCTTTCGCTATTTTGTTCTCAATTTTAAAAAGCTTGGATTGAAACAGCTCATCACCACCAGCTACAAGCCCTCGCCCATAGCCAATACGCAATTGGCATTGTTTGGCAATGACAAAACTTTACCAAAATCGAAAGGTCGCCCTAAGATAAATGCCAACAAGTTTATTATCAACGAAGTTCACGACATAGATGGTGACGGCGAGTTCAACTTGAAGGACGTTGCCAAGCAGTTAAAGGAAAACAACCAGAACGAATGGACGCCGCTAGAAGGTGACGGCGACTTTCGTAGTGATGAATGCATAAATTTGCTGAACCAATCAGACGTCGTGGTAACAAATCCGCCGTTCAGCCTGTTTCGCGAGTATATTAAGAAGCTTTTTGATCACGATAAAAAATTTGCCATTATTGGCAATATGAATGCGATTACTTATAAAGAAGTTTTTCCAAATATTAAGGAAAACAAGATGTGGCTGGGGCCGCGTATCTCCAGTGGT
>Ga0265297_10007786_pt1 | contig 14666 bp, 11 predicted proteins | sample Munlanlwell13791_FD_192502 | JGI IMG/M metagenome (GOLD analysis project Ga0265297, IMG submission 192502) | Leachate microbial communities from a municipal landfill in Southern Ontario, Canada - Leachate well 137-91 | ecosystem: Engineered > Solid waste > Landfill > Unclassified | place... | reverse complement strand
CCTTCATGGGGCAACTATTCGGAGCCCTACGTCCTGCGCAAGACGCTTCGCGTAGTGTGCCAGAACAGGGTCTACTGGGCTTATTATAATGCTTCTTCGGGCAGGATACAGGAAGGCAATTACACTTTCTCGAATATCAACGGCGGCGGGACGAACGCGACAGGGCTCGTGAGGTTATACGGGGAATACCATCTGCCGGCCTTCGACAATGTCAGGGTAATACCGCAGGACGGCTATTATGTGTCGGTCCCGAAAAGCGCCGGCGGTGTCGTGGCCTGGGGTTCCATCGCGGGGACCGTCACCATCCCGTCCACGGCAAACGCGGCCTCCGAGAGGGTAGACCTGTTCACAAGCGTCGACGGCGGCAACACGTGGCAGGCGGCCGGCGCGAACGGCGGGATCGCCTCGCCCGCGGCATCATCAATACAGTACAGGGCGGATTTCGCCTCAAACGATAACGCGCTGGCGGCGACAAAGCCCTGGTATAGCGAGACCGCGGTCCTTGAAGATATCACCGTTTCGTTCATGCCGAGGACGCAGGTGGTCTACTGGCAATAGGGAGGTATCGGATGAAGGCCCTAATATTGGCATTGGCGGTAATGTTAAGCTTCGAGGCCTGCGCGGCCGATGACGGCATATTAATACCGAGTTGCGATTCCGACGTGAAGATCGCGGTCGACAGGATGACCAGCATTGAAGACCGGCAGGAGCGCGAGTCATATTGCCGGACGTACCTGGATCTCGCGGAGAAGCTCATGAAACGCGCAAGAGAGCACGACATACCGCTGAAGAAGAGCAGGTACTTCATCCTCGCAAGGGGATGTTTTGAGGTGGTAAGAGGATGGGATCGCGAGGGCGCGGCGGCCGTTAACGGCATCGTGCCGGAAGGATACCGGCCCCCGGACGACATGAGATCTGAGGCCGAAAGGGGCACAGCGCTGTGCAACAGCGGCCTCGCGGGCCTGTTGAGGTTGCCGGGCATCGAGCCGGGCAGCAACGCGGAGGATATAATAGCGGGACTCCGCTCGAAAACAGGCGACGGCAAGAAGCGGGCATCGGAGAGCTATCTCGAGGCGGCAAAGTACTACGAAGGCCTTTTAAAGGATTGCGACGGGCCCGACCGCGCGGAATACGGCCAGGCGGCCATGATGTGCTATCTTATCGTCTCGGAGATAGACCCCGACCCGAAGGTAAGCGTCAAGGCCTGGGCCGGCTATAAGAGATGCGGAGCATATACCGCTTCCCTGCGCACCGGCAGGGCAATGTAAAATATTTGCAATTTGCGAATGATGTGGTATACTACCTGTATAGAAAGGTAAATCAATGAGATTAATACCGGCCATGGTCCCGTTCTTCCTGTTTATCGCGCTCTTCGCTTTCTCCGGCAGGGCGGAAGGTTCGGCTTCGGCCTCCGCCGCGAAGGATATCCCCGAGGGCTGCCTCTGGGGCATATTCATGGAGAACACCCCTATCCGCATCGCGCCGATAAACCGTTTCGACGCCGCCGCGAACAAGAAATCCGGTTCCGTGATGTTCTATATCGATTGGCAGAAGATCTTCCCGCTCGAGGACTGCCAGGCGATCGTCGACTACGGCGCGATACCCCACGTTACATGGGAACCCTGGATAAAGAAGGACGGCAAGGACATAATCTATCTCGATAACATAATCAACGGGCAGTACGACGAATATATAAGGACGTTCGCGAAGCGCGGCAAGAGGCTCGGGACCTCGTATTTCCTGCGCATGGGCCACGAGATGGACGGCAACTGGTACCCGTGGTCCGGCGCGCAGAACGATAAGGACCCGAAGAAATATATAAGGGCGTGGCGCCATGTGTACGACCTATTTAGAGAGGTCGGCGCCGACAACGCGATATGGGTCTGGTGCGTCATGGATACCGAAGTGCCGTGGACCCAGTGGAACACCTACAGCAATTACTACCCGGGAGATAATTACGTCGACTGGGTATCCATAGACGGTTATAACTGGGGCACGGCCGAGAAGTGGAGCCGCTGGAACCCGTTCGAGAAGATATTCGCGAAGCGTTATAAGCAGTTGACGGAAAAATATCCCGGGAAACCGATAATGATAGGCGAGTTCGCTTCGGGCGACGCCGGAGGCGACAAGGAACAATGGATAAAAGACGCTTTCGTCGCGCTCAGGCAAAAATTCCCCCGCGTAAAGGCGATAGTGTGGTTCAATATAAAGAAGGAATGCGACTGGCGGCTTCACGGGAAAAATGATATACTCAAAGCGTTTTCGGAGGCGATATCCGACCCGTATTTCAAGAGCGACCCGGTATATTTTTCAAAACTGCTGAAAGGGTTCAGGCTTCCGGAAGGCGTCTCGACGGAACTCAGGCCGGTCCCGCAGGCGGAATACGCAAGGCCGGTCATCGAAGTGATAAAAGCGGCGGCGCCCGTCACGGCGGACGGCAACCTTTCGGAATGGGAAGGGGTCGCGCCGGTGGTTATAAATGACAAGAGGAACGTGATCATGGGCCAGGATATCTGGAAAGGCCCTGACGATATAAGCGCGGAAGTATACCTGATGTGGGACGAGACGAACCTTTATGTCGCGGCCAAGGTAAAGGACGACAAGCCCTTCATTAACGATAAGCGCGGCGACGCGATATGGAACGGCGACAGTTTCGAGATCGCGTTCAGCCTCGACCCGAAGGCCGACCCCGACAGGATGGCTTTCGACGCGGCGGATTACCAGATCGGCTTCGGTACCGGTAACAGGAAAGAAGTGATCCCGCAGAGATGGTCGTGGCAGCTGAAGAACAGGGTCGAGGGCGTGCAATCGGCGGTCTATAAGCCGGAAGGCGCGCAGGGCGCAGGAGGCGGATACGTAGTCGAGGCGGTGGTGCCGTGGAAGTCGTTCTCGCAGGACTTTGTACCGGCACCCGGCATGAAGGTCAGCTTCAACGCGGCACTGAACGATTCGGACACAAAGGACAGGCACACTCAGATGGTCCTCTCGGGGGACGAAAGATTTTATGAGGAACCTTGCCAGTGGGGCTTTGTCGTATTCATGGAAAGGGGGCAGTAAAGATGGGAAAGAGGGTGTTTGCGGTAATGTTCTTGTGCGGTTTGGCGCTTGCAGGCGCGGCGAGTTTGGCGCAGGCCGAGACGGTAGATTATTACATCGACGTGATAGACGAGTCTAACGGCCAGTATAAATATGTATACGGAGGAGGCACGGAGTTCGAGATAAGCAAGGCCGGCGCCAAGTCAGGCGATGCCTGCCTTACGGCCACATTGGACTGCACGCAGTGGTCCGGCGCGGCGGTGGGGCACTATCCGCTCGTGGACCTCACGCAGTACAAAAAACCCGGAATAGAGTTCTGGGTGAAAGGCGCGGAAGGCGGGGAGAACTTCGAGGTCATACTGATAGACGCGGACGACAGCGACGGCAACAAGATCGAGATAGGCGCAATGGCGACCCCGAACTTTGTCAGGGTTACCAAGGAATGGCAGAAGGTGGTAATACCGTTCACCGCCTATCCGAAAAAGGGGCAGTACTGGGACGCGAACAACAACAAGATGGTCACCGGCATCGATTTCAATCCCGCCGAGCTCAAGGAGATCAAGTTCGCGGTAGGCCCCGCGTATAACAAGGGCAAAAAATCCGTCACGATACATATCGACGAGTTGAAGATCGTCGATATCAAATAGAAGGGGAGTCCCGTGAGCCCGAAGGTGGACAAGTCGAGCGGCAAGTTCTTCTACCAGCAGTTCGCCGATATCCTGCGCAAGCAGGTCCAGGGCGGCCAGTTCAAGCCCGGGGAACCGATACCTTCGGAGCGTATCCTGAGCAAGGAGCACGGGATCAACCGCATCACGTTGAGGCGCGGCATCGCGCAGTTGATAAGGGAGGGCTTTCTGTATTCCGTACCCGGCACCGGGACGTTCGTCTCGGATGCGGAAGGATTGCAGAAAGCCCATGCCTTTTCGTCGTTAAAGCGCCGGTCGGGGCGCAAGAACATCGCCTGTATCCTGAGGCGCCTTAACCCGACCTCGCAATCGCCCATATTGAGCCCTTACTACGTCGGGATATTCTCTACGATGCAGAAGGAAGCCCTGAGGATGGGCTGCACGCTCTCCTTCAATTTCGTGACCTCGGTAAAGGATGAGCGCGACATCGCGAGATGGGCGATGGAGAACAATGTCGACGGCATAATCGTCATCGGGGGGCTCGACCGCACGACGGTCCTGAGCCTTTACGACAAGAAATTCCCTCTTGTCCTCGTAGATAACGAGATCTCGAAGCCCGCGATAGATTCTGTCATACCGGATAACAGGAACGGCGGATACCTGGCCGTCAAGCACCTTACCGACCTCGGCCACAAGCGTATCGCGATGATACGCGCCCCTCTGCAGGACCAGCCCGCCTCGATAGGCAGGCTCGAGGGCTATAAAGCGGCCCTCCAGGAGGCCGGCATCAAATACGACGACAGCCTGGTCATAGAAGCTTATTATATGGTCGAGGAAGGGTATAAGGCGATGGAGAAGATATTGAAGAAGAGCCCGCTCCCGACCGCGGTGTTCGCGATAAACGACGAAGCGGCGATGGGCGCGATGAAGGCGATTCGCGACAAGAGCGGCCTTCTGATACCGCGCGACATATCTATCGTCGGTTTCGACAATATAGAATGGGCCGCGCTCTCCACGCCTCCGCTGACCACCGTTAACGTGCCGAAGGAAGAGATGGGTTCGATAGCGCTGAAGAAACTCATTGACAGGATAGAGGGGCGGATAAATATCGCGACGAAAGAAGTGATACCCGTCGACCTCGTCGTAAGGGGATCGAGCGCGAAGCCGAAATAGCGGTTATTTTTTTTGATAACTATGGTATACAACCAGTATATATGAAAGGCATTGAAATGGATTACGGCGGGTTCTCAAGGGACAGGAAGGAGTTCATAATAAACAGGTTCGATACGCCGACGCCGTGGATCAATTACCTCTGTAACGGCAAATACGCGGCTATGATATCGCAGACCGGCGGCGGTTACAGCTTCTTCGAGGACCCCAAGTACCAGCGCATAACGAGGTACAGGTATAACAATGTGCCGCTCGACAGGCCCGGCAGGTACGTATACCTCAGGGACGATGATACGGGAGAATACTGGTCCGCCGGATGGCAGCCCGTCTGCAGGGCGCCGGACGCCTGGGAGTGCAGGCACGGGCTCGGATACACGAAGATATCCTCCGAGAACGAAAAGATCACCAGCGAGGCCACGTATTTCGTGCCGCTGGATGACAACCTCGAAGTATGGTCCGTGGACGTAACGAACTCCGGCAAGCGGGAACGCTCGATAACGGTAACTCCTTACGTCGAATTCGCGCTCTTCGACGCGTCGGAGGAGTTCATGTTCCACCCGAACCTCCACTATTTCTCGATGGCCGAATACGACAGCCGCGACAAGGCGATATATTATTCTTTCTACAATAAGAAAAAAGGGTATTTCAAACGCAACTTCTCGCGCGCGTACTTCGCGGTCACGAACCGCGAAATAAGCGGCTACGATTGCGAGAGGGAGGCTTTCATCGGCAGGTACCGCAGCGAGACGAATCCCGAAGTCATGAGGACCGGCAAGCACGGGGATTCGAAGGTCATCGGCGGGAATGTGATAGGCGCCGTCTCGGTGCGCCTTGATCTCAAACCCGGGGAGCGGAAGGCGATAACGGTCGTCCTTGGCGTAGACGCGTACGAGAACAAGCTGACGCCGGACAGGATATTGCGGAAGTACTCGGACGAAGGCCATGTCGCGCATGAGCTGGAGCGCGTTAAAAGGTACTGGGAAGAATATACGTCGAAACTGAGGGTCGAGACGCCGGACCCCGTGGTCAACGCGAACATAAACATATGGAACCAGTACCAGTCGAGGACTACGTTCGACTGGTCGCGTTACGCGTCGCTTATGTACAATACCGGCACCGGCCGCGGCATCGGGTTCAGGGACACGAGCCAGGACACTCTTGGCGTCGTCCACGCGATAGCGCCGCAGGTGAAGGAGAAGATAAAACTGCTCGCGAAGAACATGTACGAGGACGGGCATGCGTACCACCTCTTCTACCCGACGGTAGGGACCGGCGAACCGAAGAAATATTCCGACGACCACCTCTGGATCATCACGGCGGTATATTCGTACATCTGCGAGACCGGCGATTACTCCATACTTGAGGATAAGGCCCCGTATATCGAGGGAGCCGAAGGGACTATATATGAGCATATGGTCCGCGCGGTGAATTATACGCTCGCGAATTGCGGGCCGCGCGGCCTGCCGAGGATGTTCTACGCGGACTGGAACGACTGCCTCAACGACATCGACAGGAAGGGCAGGGGCGAATCGGTATGGGTCGCCATGTTCCTTTGCTATGCCGCGAAACAGATGGCCGAAATGGCCGGCGAAATGGAGAAGACCAAGGACGCGAAGAACTTCACGAAGATATACAACGATATGAAGAAGCGGATAAACGATACCGCCTGGGACGGAGAATGGTATATACGGGCTTTCACCGACGACGGGCGGCCCGTCGGCTCGAAGGAATGCGAGGAGGGGAAGATACATATAAACACGCAGAGCTGGGCGGTGCTCAGCGGCGTGGCGGACCGCGCGCGCGGCATCAAATGCATGGACGCCGTCAAGAAACATCTCGACACGGATCTCGGCATCAGGATATGCTGGCCTTCCTATACAAGCGGCCCGGACGATATTGGCTCTCTTATCAACTACCCGGCGGGCATAAAGGAGAACGGCGCGATATTCTGCCACGCGAATACCTGGGCGGTGATCGCTGAGGCGATGCTCGGCCGCGCGGACAGGGCGTTCGACTATTACCACAAGCTGCTTCCGGCGGTCGCCGCGAAGAAAGCCGGCGCGGAAACCTACAGGGTCGAGCCGTATGTCTACAGCCAGTTCCTCTTCGGCCCCGACCACCCGCAGTTCGGGCGCGGGAGCCACTCGTGGCTTACCGGGACGTCCGCGTGGATGTTCCGCGCTTTCACCGACTGGATACTAGGCGTCCGGGCTACGCTCGACGGCCTGACGGTCGACCCGCGGCTTCCTTCTTCGTGGGACGGGTTCACGATGAAGCGCTCCTTCCGCGGGAAGGAGTACGATATCAGGGTCTCGAAAGGGAAGGTCCTCGTGAACGGTAAAAATATCAGGGACGGTTCTGGAGCCAATCGGAGAACCGTCCCTATTGCGGTGTCTTAAGGGACACTTTTAGCTTTAGCACTAGAACCGTCCCGGGATTTCTGGTAGAATATAGAAAATCCCGGGAGGTCCAGATGAAAAAGCTATTTCCACTCGCGGTGGCAGTCCTTTTGTTGTTTTCCCTCTTCCCCAAGCAGTGCCAGGCGCAGGATAAGCCCGTACCGAAACCCGAAGTCCGCATCCATAAAGCCTCAAAACCGGTCAAGGTCGATTGCGACCTGGGCAAATACCCCGGTTATGCCATAAGGATGGACAAGCAATCCTACGAAATACTCATGTACAACGTATGGACCGGCAAGGAAGACCTCAGCGCGGATATCTACCTGTTATGGGATGACGATGCGCTGTATGTGGCGGCCAAGGTCACCGATGACGTTCCTTTCGACAACAGCAAGGAAGGCCCGGACATCTGGGACGGCGACGCGCTGGAGATAATGCTCGGGCTCGATGACAAGGCCGACCCGAAGAGGATGTTCTTCGTGAAGCAGGACTACCAGATCGGCATCACTCCCGGCAATGAAAAGGACATCAAAGCGGGGGAATGGGTCTGGCGCAGGGACGATTACGAGGGCGGCATAGAGGTCGCTTCCGTCAGGTGGGATAAGGGCTACATAATCGAGTCGAAGATACCCTTCAAGGCCCTCGGCGGGTTCAGGCCAGAGGTCGGAAGGAAGATAGATTTCGACATCTCGGTCGACGACGGCGACACGCACAAGAGGGAGCTGCAGTTCACGTGGCACGGGACGAAGAACGTCTATGCCGACCCGAGCGAATGGGGCATAGCGGTTTTCGCGGCGCCCGCCCCGGCGCTGGCGCTGTCGTTCTCGTCGGTCATGATGGTCATAATAGGGTTTATCGTGATAGCGGTGTTCCTGGCTTTTGCCGCGCGCAGGCCCAGATAATAGGCCCTTGAAAACCTGCCGTAATAGGGTATAGTTTAGGTATGAAGAATAAGGACATTATGAAAAGAGCGGAAGGATGGTGTTTGGATGGGAAAGGGGTTTTTATTAATAAATGAGTTTGTGAAAAATATCACAAAGTGGCGCAAAGGCGCGAAGCGCCCGCTTTGCGTGCTGCTTGTGCTGTCTTTCGTTAATCTGGTCGTATCCCCGGCCTGCATTGCCCTCCCGGAGATAGAAGAGATAAAAGCCGGTTCGGCCGAAATCACCAAAACGGACAGCACTCTTACCATAAATGCCTCGGATAATACGATAATCAATTATAAGTCTTTCGATATACAGCAGGGAGAGTCCGTCATAGTCAACCTGCCCGGCGCATACAGCGACATATTGAACAGGGTGACCGGGTCCTCGCAGAGCTTTCTGGGCGGAAGCCTGAGCTGCAACGGCCTGTTCATACTGGTAAATACGAACGGTATCCACATAGCTTCGACAGCCAGTATAAATTCCGGAAGCTTTGTGGCATCCACCCGCAATATCACGGATGCGAATTTCCTGAACTCACAGATGACTTCTTCCTACGTGTTCGAAAAGGCCTCGTCCTGCGACAGGCTTCTTTTGAACGAGGGCAGCATAAAAGTCGCGGACGGGGGATTCAGCGTCCTTATCGGGGGGGCCGTAGAGAACAAGGGAGCGATCATCGCGCGCCTGGGAACCATAACCCTGGCAGGCGGCGACATGGTCACGCTGACGATCTCCAAAAACGGCATGGTCTCTATAGTCATAGACGAAGAGACCGCTTCGCAGATACTGGACAGCGAGGGCAACCCGGTGGCCGACCAGATAAAGAACACCGGTAAGCTCGGCGCGGACGGCGGCGCCGTGATATTGGCCGCCAGGAGCGCCAACGGGATATTCAGGCAAGCCATCAACCTCGAGGGATGCGTCGAGGCGAATAATGTCGACACGAGCGACGGCATAGTAAGGATATTCAGCGACGGCGATGTCCGGTTTGCCGCGGATATAAGCACCCCGAAAGTCGAGATATCGGGCATAGGCGGGGATATGCCCGGGAAGATCCGCCTCGACAAAAGCATAGACGCCGACCTGTACCTGAACGGCATCAACCTCGGTAAGGGGACGAACATATCCGGCATGCCCCTTTATTTCATACCGAATTACGGGCAGGTCCCGGACCCGGACGTCAAGTTCTACATACAGCTGGAAGGATTGATCTACTATTTTACGCCGACCGCCGTATATTTCATGGTCATGAGCGAGAGCGAATGGATACCGGTCCGGCTGAGTTTCGCGGAGTGCTGCAATGACCCGGAACTGAGCTCCGCGGTCATGACACAGGCGGTCTTCAATTACTTCCTCGGGGATGACCCGGATGCTTATACCGCCGGAGTCCCCTCGTATTACCAGATAGCTTACAGCGGCCTGTATGAAGGCATAGACCTCTTATATACTTCAAAAGAGGGCAACCTTGAGTCCGAGTTCGTGGTCAAGCCCGGCGCTGATTATACGAAGATAAGGCTGGAGTACTCCAATATCGCTTCTCTCGAAAGGGACAGCGAAGGCAACCTTATAATAGTCACCGATGCCGGGACATTCACGGAGGCTAAGCCGTATGTTTACCAGGATATAGACGGGACCCGCAATGAGGTTTCCTCCCGGTATGTGCTGCTTGGCGACAACAGCTATTCATTCGAGCTCGGGGAATATGACACGAGCCGTCCGCTGGTCATAGATCCCACGGTAACGCTGAGCGGCTCCACTTACCTGGGCGGCAGCGGGACCGACAACGGCAGGTCGATAGCCGTCGATTCGAGCGGCAATTACTATATATGCGGGACCACCGGTTCCGCGAATTTCCCGTTATTGAACCAGTACCAGGGCACGCTTGCCGGGGGAACGGATATCGCGGTAGCAAAGTTCAATTCTTCCGGGCAGCTGCTGTATTCCACTTACCTGGGCGGCAGTTCGAACGATAACGGTTACGCAATAGACATAGATTCCGCAGGGAAGGCATATGTCGCGGGGGACACGTATTCCACGAACTTCCCCACGCTCAATGCTTATCAGTCTTTCCGCGCCGGGAGCACCGACGGCGTCGTCGCTAAATTCACCTCATCCGGCGGCCTGGAGTTTTCAACATATTTCGGCGGGAACAGCAGCGAGTCATTATACGCCATAGCCGTAGATGCGTCCGGAAACGCGTACGTGGCCGGCGCTACTTATTCCACTAACATCCCGATGCTGAACCCGTATCAGGCGACAAGGAACCTGGCTCCCGACGGTTTTGTCGCCAAATTCACCTCATCCGGCGGCCTGGCGTATTCGACATACCTCGGAGGTTCCGGCCTGGATCTGGCTTACGGCATTGCGGTGGATTCAAGCGGAAGCGCCTATGTAGCGGGATATACGTCTTCCGTCGATTTTCCGGTCCTGAACGCATTCCGGAATACGAATTCCGGATTGAATGACGGGTTTGTCACGAAATTCAGCCCTGCAGGCAATACCCTTGCCTATTCCACCTATATCGGCGGGACCCTTAATGACGTCATTTATGATGTCGATGTCGATTCCGGTGGAAAGGCGTTCATTACCGGTTACACTTACAGCGCCGATTGGCCGCTCCTGAACCCTTATCAGGCGGCAATAGCGGGAGGGCAGGATATATTCGTCTCGGCGCTTAACGCTTCCGGAGACTCGCTGGCCTTCTCCACGTATCTTGGGGGGACATCGAACGATATAGGGAATTCGATAGCGGTCGATTCCAAGGGCAACGTATACGCGACAGGCCAGACCCTGTCCGGAAACTTCCCGGTGCTTAACGAATACCAGGCGGCCCTGGCAGGTTCGTATGACGCAATAGTGGTAAAATATGACTCTGAGGGCGTCCTTAAGTATTCGACTTATTTCGGCGGCAGCCTGTATGACACAGGTTACGGGATCACGGTCGACGGCAGCGATAATGCTTATATCACGGGCCGGACGGACTCAGCGAACCTTCCCTTGGAAAGCGCGTATCAGGCGGTGATCGGAGGCGGGCAGGATATGTTCGCCGCAAAAATGAACCTTCCCAGCCCCTATGTACCCCCGACGCCGTCGCCGTCGCCGGAAACGCCGGAGGCCGGACAGCCCGCAATATCCGGGAATACCATGGACATGATCTACAGGGCAACCGAATCCGCAAGATATTCGTCGCTGAGCATGTGTGATAATGCCGATCCTTATTGCATGCTGGACGGCGGTATCATTTCAGGGGAAGCTTATCTTGAATACTTAGCGCCATATGGAAATGACAGGAGCCTGATTCAGTGAGGGCCTTGTTGCCCAGCGGTACGCCCCATTCAAGCCTTATCGAGACCTGGTCGTAGAGGTTTATCCGTATTCCGCCGCCCGCGCCGATCATATTGCGGCTGCTTTCTCCGCGCCTCTTGCCGTATCCGTAATCCACGAACATGACCGGTTTTATGCGGTCCCTTAGGTCGGTCTTATCGAAAGGGAGCTTAAGGTCCTTTGGCAGGACAGCCATGGGGCTTACCAATTCCAGGCTGGCGAGGAGCGCTCCGTCGGCAAGGTAGTCGCTTGCCGGGTATCCCCGGACCGAGTCTATGCCTCCGAGCGATATCTGCTCCTGAGGCATAAGCTTTGTTGAGGCGATCTGGGTCCTTATTTTGACGTTTTGCTGAAGCTCCAGCGGAAGCTGTGTCCTCGTGAAAAGCCCTGTGGACAGCTTGGAGAACTTCGTGTGGGCTCCCCTTGAAGCAAGCGGATTATCATCGTTCGGGCTCGCTCCGAATGCGGTCAGGCCCTGGCTAAATTCGAAAGGTACGTATAAGATACTGTCGGACATCTGGAATAACGCGCTGCCGCCGAAATTCAGTATGCGGAGCCTGTCCTTTATAAGGGTGCCGTCGTTCGTCCTGACAAGCTTGTCGATCGCATCGAATCCCCCGTATACCTCGCCGAGGTACTCGCCATCATAGTACATATCCTGGTGGAGGGAGAAGTTTTCTCCCTTTTCCTCCGACTTGATCCCGTATTGCACGAAATCCTTCTTCGGGACGGCCTTGCCGTAGTAATAACCATAGAGCAATGATGTCCCTGCGTCCCCAACAGGCAGGCTGTGATAGGCGTATTGTCCCGTGAAATCCTTCCCGAAATTAGTGCCTCCGATAAGTGTGTCGTCGAGGCCGAGCATATTGTTGTGCCTGAGGCCGGTCCCGTAACGGTATTTCCCGGTGGATATTATGCCCTCATTATCAAGCGTAAAAAAACCGTGAAGGGGGAAGCGGGCCTTAGAGTCAAGTATTACGTCCGTTGTCCCGGGTTTCCTGCCGGCGCGCAGGGCCGCCTTCACTTCGCGGTCGGGATTACGGTTCATCATCTGAACGCTGCGCGATATCTCCCTGTGGTCCAGGATCTTTCCTTCCGGTATCTTCCAGAACCTTTTCAGGAGGTTTTCCTTGAAATACCGGATCTTTTTTATGATCAGATCGCCCATCTTTGCCTCGACCACTTTCAGCGTAATGGCCTGGTCGGCGGATTCCTGGGGAGGGATCATCACCGCGGCGATGATGCCGCGTTTTATGTATTCACGTTCTATCTCCCTGCAGAGTTCGTTAAGGCCCGAGAGCGTCTGTTCGCTGTTCTCGTACTTTCCGGTTATCCCGGAAAAGGTTTCGGGGGGAAAGCTTTCGCAGCCGGTAAGAACGATCTTTTTGACGAAGAACCTGGCCTCACCAACGGGAGCAGGCTCCTCTTCGGTGATTATCTCGGAAGATTTAGGGGGTAACTTCTTCAGCTGTCTTTCTATCTTCTCGCGGTTTTCCTGCCCCATCTCGCTCGTGGCGCGATCCACCGTAAGGGATTCGGCCAGAACCGGCGCTGTTGACAAGGCGAAGACCGCCGGTAAGAGCGTGAAAATATATCCTGCGATCCTTAAATATTTCATCAGATGATTATTATAGGCGAATTTTAGTGAAATACAATCGTATTCGTAATGGGTTTTGCCTTGAAAATAGAGCCCAATGCTGATAAAATCAGCATAACTCGGAGGATTGCCATGAAATGCGACACATGCGGACGTGAGGTGCCTGAGGTAAAAAGGGTGGTCGTGGCTCCCGGCTACGACAGGACGCTGGCGAAGCCGATGTATAACTGCCCCGAATGCTACGAGAAGAAAGAAAAAGCCAAGAGAGATGCAGCAGATAAAAGTCCTCGATAACGGCTACGTCGCGCTCGTCGATTCCATGGGCGGGGACAAGGCCGTCATAGAAAGCGCCCGCCGCTGCTACATGAGCGAGCCGCAGGGCGAGTCTGCGGATGCTAAGCTTATAAGGCACCTGATAATAAAGGACCACGGCACGCCGTTCGAGCACGCGTATTTCCGTTTCGACGTCAAATGCCCGATATTCGTCGCGCGCCAGTGGATACGCCACCGCATCGGCACGTATAACGAGATGTCCCTGCGCTATTGCCTTGCGAAAAGGGATTTTTACACGCCTGAGGGGCTCTCGGGCGAAGAGCTTGAGAAATACAGGAAATCGATAAACGGCGCTTTCGACGCCTACGAATCGATGGTATCGTCCGGGATAAAGCGCGAGCAGGCGCGCGGCGTCCTGCCGCTTTCCATATACACCCTTTATTACTGGACCGTCAACGCGCGTTCCCTGATGAACTTCCTGAAACTGCGCCTCGATAAGGGAGCGCAGCCGGAGATACGCGAATACGCTAAGGCCCTGTTAAGGATATTCAGGGATACGATGCCGGTTACGGCCAAGGCCTTCGAAGAAAAGATAATGCCTAAAGAGTGATGGACCCGAACGAAAATCCCGAAGAACTTGTGCTCGGCTGTATAAAGAAGGACAGGAAGTCGTGGGACGCGTTCGTCGAGAGGTATTCGAAGGTGGTCTATTGGGCCATACGCGACCGGCTCAGGCGTTACGGGTATGACCATAGCGAGGAAGACATCAACGACATCCACCAGGATGTCTTTGTCGCTTTATGGGCCGGAGGCAAGTTAAGCCAGCTCAGGGAGCCCGGCAAGGTCGCGGGGTGGCTCGCGATGGTCGCCGGCAACGCGGCAATAGAGCATTTCAGGAGGGCGAGGAGGCAGAGCCCCCCGTCCTCCGTGTCATTATATGAGCGGATATACAAGGAAGACGACGGCAGGACGCTCGAGGAGGCCTTGCCTTCTGGCGCGGCCGGCCCGGACAGGCAGGCGCAGCTTAACGAGGCCCGCGCGGAACTGGTTTCGGCGATAGGGGGGCTCAACCCGAAGGAGAGGATGGCCGCAAGGATGAGCCTGCTGCACGGGATGAAGCACGCGCAGATAGCCGCGGCCCTGGGGCTCCCGGTGAACACGGTCTCCACGACGGTCGCGCGCGCGAAAAAAAACCTGAAAGAAAAACTCGAAAAGAAACGTCTACTATAATATGGGAAAGAGCATAAGTAATCCGCATGAAGTGAAGGCGACGGGACCTTGCCCCGATGAGGCGGTGCTGGCCAGGTATATAGGCGGC
>Ga0265297_10007785_pt1 | contig 14667 bp, 15 predicted proteins | sample Munlanlwell13791_FD_192502 | JGI IMG/M metagenome (GOLD analysis project Ga0265297, IMG submission 192502) | Leachate microbial communities from a municipal landfill in Southern Ontario, Canada - Leachate well 137-91 | ecosystem: Engineered > Solid waste > Landfill > Unclassified | place... | reverse complement strand
AAGGGCGATTATTGACAAAGACGTAACAATTCCTCAGGGCATGGTTATTGGTTATGACCCGGAAGAAGACAGGAAAAGATTCTCTATTACCGATTCTGGCTTAGTAGTAGTTGCTAAGAAGACGGAGATAAAATAGTAGGTAGTAGGTAGGGGTTAAGATGATTAGAAAAGCCAAAATTCAGGATATAAAACAAATTCAGGCACTGATTAATGTTTTTGCCAAAGACGATTTAATGCTTCCGCGCTCCCTGAATGAACTATATGAAAATATTCGCGACTTCTGGGTTTGCGAAGATGATAAGGGTAAGATTGTCGGCTGCGCTGCTTTGCATGTGTCCTGGGATGATTTGGCTGAAATTAAATCTTTGGCAGTAGATAAAAATTGGCAGGGCCGCGGTGTGGGTAAAGATCTGGTATCAGCCTGCCTTAAAGAAGCAAAGGCTTTAGGATCAAAAAAAGTTTTTGTCCTTACTTACCATTTAAAATATTTTAATAAATTAGGTTTTAAAAGGGTTAAGCACAATGACCTGCCTCATAAAGTTTGGGCAGAATGCATTAATTGCCCAAAATTCCCCGATTGCCAGGAAATCGCTTTATTAAAAAATATTGCAAAATAAAAGAATTTATAGTATTATACTGACTTTCATATTAAGAGGAGGAAAGCAATGGATTACTTATTGACCGAAGAGCAAAAAATGGTGCGGGACCTGGCGCGTAAAATCGCTGAAGAAAAAATTCGTCCTGTCGCAGCCAAATATGATCAGTCTGAGGAATATCCCTGGGAAGTTATTAAAGTAATTGCCGAAGCAGGGCTTTTCGGTTTATTTATCCCCGAAGAATACGGCGGTATGGCAAATAGCGTGATGAATCTTTGTTTGGCAACGGAAGAATTATCGCGTGCCTGCGGCGGGATCGCGGTTTGCTATGCTGCTTCAGCGCTGGGCACATTTCCCATTGTTTTATTCGGCAACGAAGAGCAGAAAAGGAAGTATCTCCCTGATTTAGCCAGCGGAAAAAAAGTAGCGGCATTTGCCGTAACTGAACCGGAAGCAGGCTCAGATGCCTCAGCAATAAAAACTACGGCAAAAAAAGAGGGAGATTATTATGTTTTAAACGGCCTGAAGCATTTTATTACCAATGGCGGTGACGCGGAAACTTATGTTGTTATTGCCATGACCGATAAAACTAAAGGCGCAAGAGGCGCTTCGGCGTTTATTGTGGAAAAGGGCATGCCGGGTTTTACTTTCGGGAAAAAAGAGGATAAATTCGGTATCCGCGCTTCTTCGACAAGGGAATTAATTTTTACTGATTGTAAAGTACCTAAGGCAAATTTAATCGTCAAAGAAGGCATGGGGTTTATCGCTACAATGAGGACATTTGATATGTCGCGGCCCGGCGTTGCTGCTCAGGCGCTGGGTATTGCTCAGGGTGCTTTGGATTTAGCGGTAAAATACGCCAAAGAAAGGCAGCAATTCGGTAAGTCTATTTCCAGTTTTCAGGGCATTCAATGGATGATTGCCGATATGGCAACAGAAATTGAAGCTGCCAGGGGTTTGGTTTATTCTACGGCAAGAATGGTAGATGCCGGTATTAGCGGTGTTTCTAAAGAATCAGCAATGGCAAAAATGTATGCTTCAGATGTCGCGATGAAGGTTTCAGTGGATGCTTTGCAGATTTTCGGCGGTTACGGGTATATGCGGGATTATCCGATAGAAAAATATGTGCGCGACGCAAAAATTACACAAATTTACGAAGGCACAAATCAAATACAGCGTAATATAATTGCATTACAAGTGATAAAGGAAGCAGCTAAGTAATGAATATAATCGTTTGCATCAAACAAGTTCCCGAAACTACAGAAGTGAAGATTAATCCTGAAACCAATACGCTGATTCGCGAAGGGGTAAAGGCGATTATTAATCCTTTTGATATGTATGCTATTGAGGAAAGCGTGCGGTTAAAAGAAAGATTCGGCGGAAAAATTACCGTGATTACCATGGGGCCGCCGCAAGCTGACGCTGCTTTAAAAGAAGCGATTTCTTTAGGGGCTGATGAAGGAATTTTACTCTGTGACAGGGCTTTTGCCGGCAGCGATACCTGGGCAACAAGCTATACATTGTCAGGCGCGATTAAGTTAATTAAGGATTTTGACCTGATTATTTGCGGTAAACAAGCTTCTGACGGCGATACTGCGCAAGTCGGCCCGGGGATTTCCGCGCATTTAGATATTCCGCAGGTAACTTATGTAAAAAAGATTGAAGAAGTAAAAGATAAAACCATGCGTGTAGAGAGAATGATGGAAGAGGGTTATGAAATTATTGAGACCCCGCTTCCTGCTGTTTTGACTGTCGTAAAAGAAATTAATGAGCCGCGGCTTCCTTCTTTAAAAGGAATGATGCGGGCAAAATCAGCTAAGATTACAGTCTGGACGCAGAAAGAGCTTAATTTAGATCCTCAGAACATTGGATTGTGCGGCTCTCCTACGCAGGTAGTAAAGATTTTTACCCCGGTTCAACGCAGCGGCGGGCAAATTATCAGCGGAGAAGCCCCTGAGATTGCCGAGAAACTGGCTAGCCTGCTAAAGGACGCAATTAATTAATATGTCTATTCAGATTATTGTTGAGAAATGCACTGGTTGCGCATTATGCGTGAAGAGCTGTCCTTTTGGCGCTATTCAGGTAAAGGATAAAAAAGCGGTTATTGATTTAAATAAGTGCAATCTCTGCGGCGCCTGTGTGCCGGCATGTAAATTTAAAGCGATATTCCTGGAAAAGCCGGTAGCTTCCTGTGTATTGCCGGATATCAAAGATTATAAAGGAATTTGGGTATTCATTGAGCAGAAAAATGGAAAAATTCAGTCTGTTTCTTATGAGCTTTTAGGCAAGGCTCAGGAACTGGCTAAAAAATTACATTGTGAAGTAAGCGGTGTGTTAATCGGCAATAATTTAGATGACCAGCTGGATGAGGTTATCTGGCGGGGAGCGGATAATATTTATCTGGTAGAAGCTCCGGAAATCGCCAATTTTCAGGATGAGCCGTATACCAATATTCTTGTCAGGTTGGTAAAGAAATATAAGCCGGAAATACTGCTTTGCGGGGCAACCAGTATCGGAAGGTCTCTGATTTCCCGTGTAGCTATAAATATAAAAGCCGGGCTTACCGCGGATTGCACAGGCCTTGATATTGACTTGGAAAAAAAGATACTTTTACAGACACGGCCTGCTTTTGGCGGTAATATCATGGCTACGATTATTTCTCCGAATTACCGTCCGCAGATGGCAACCGTCAGGCATAAAGTCATGCAGCCGATGGAGCCGGATAAGAAGCGCAAAGGTAAAATAGTCCGGGAGAGTTTTGACAAAACTGTTTATTTTTCAAGGACAAAATTATTAGATATAGTTGAAGAAATTGAAACGCTGGTTAACTTAGCGGAAGCTGATATTATTGTTTCCGGCGGGCGCGGCATGGCCGGGAAAGAGAATTTTAAGATTCTGGAAGAACTTGCGCATGTGCTGGGAGCTGCAGTCGGCTCCTCGCGCGCAGCGGTAGATTCCGGCTGGATGCCTTATTCGCATCAGGTTGGCCAAACCGGCAGGACTGTGGGCCCTAAAATTTATATTGCCTGCGGCATATCCGGGCAAATTCAGCATTTAGTGGGAATGTCTTCTTCAAAAATTATCGTTGCTATTAATAAAGACCCGGAAGCTCCTATCTTTAAAGTCGCCACGTACGGCATTGTCGGAGATTTATTCCAAATAGTCCCCGCACTAACCAGAAAATTCAAAGAAACCTTCGGTAAGTAAAAACAGAACCGTCCCCGTGTTTTTCCCTATTGATTCCCAGTAATTGCATGGTATAATATTCTTCTAAAATATATTGCTATTGAGGAGGATACAGCTATGGCGAATCTTCTTATTGTAGACGATGAAGCGGATGTCAGGGAATTCGCGGCGAATTTTTTCCGCAAGCGTAAAATTAATGTAACTACCGCTTCCGGCGGGGAAGAAGCATTAAAAATACTTGAAGAGAAAATTCCCGACCTTGTTTTATTGGATATTAAAATGACCGGTATTGATGGCATTGAAACACTGAAACGCATCAGGAGCCTGGATGCTAAATTAAAAGTGGTGATGGTTACCGGGAAAAAACCGGATGAAGAAGGCTCTTTTGATAAATGTAAAGAATATGGCGCCAGTGACTATATTCATAAACCGCTTGAGCTGGATGAGCTGGAAAAAGTAGTATTGCGCGAGTTGTCAGGTAAATAAAGCATAATGAAGATTGATTATAAGAAAGAGCTTGAGACTGCTGCCCGGAACATGATCCTGGTCCATGAGCCGAGGGTTTTAATCCGGTTGATCGTGCGCATGCTGGTGCAGAAAGTAAAGATCAAGCACGCAGGCATTCTTTTATATGACAAGAATAAAGACAGCTATGTTTTAATGGTTTCCGGCGGGCATGCCGGCTTCCGGGTTCCCGCGGGTTTTGCGCGCATGGATTTGGATAATCCGCTGATACGTTTTTTCAGGGAGCACCGCGCAAAAAAGATTTTTGGCGATGGAGCTTTGACTTACGACGCGTTAAAGAAAAAATTAAAAAATAATGCCAAAGTAAGCTCCAAAGCATTATTGAAAAAAGTTTTATACCAGATGGAGATATTTCAGGCGGTTGCCTGTATCCCGAGTTATTTCCGGGATGAATTAATGGCAGTGGTCCTTTTGGGCAAGAAAAAGAACGGCCATTGTTTTGCCGGCGAAGAAATTGATTTTTTTGTTGCTTTGGCGCTGGATATGGCAATGGCAATCAGGAATGCCCATTTATTCAGGGACCTGGAAACTGAACTGGAGAAAAAATACCGTTTATTCATACATACGGTTGTTTCTCTGGCAGCTGCGATTGAAGCTAAGGACCGTTATACCCGCGGGCATACAGAGAGAGTGACTAATCTTAGCCTGGAACTGGCTAAAAAAATAGGACGAAAAGATAAAGAGGCCCGCAGCAGTAAATTTTTAGAGCATTTAAATATTGCCGGGCTTTTACATGATATCGGTAAAATCGGCATCCCGGAATTTATATTGAATAAGAACGGTTCGTTAACCGCGGCAGAACGAAAAAAAATGGAAGAACATCCTTTGTTGGGTTCAACTATATTACAGCCGATTGATGAGATAGAAGACGCGATTTTAGGCGTAAAATACCACCATGAAAAATTTGACGGCACGGGTTATCCTGAAGGGTTGAAAGGGCAGCAGATTCCTTTTATTGCGGCGATTATTTCAGTGGCTGATGCCTTTGATGCTATGACTACTGATCGGCCTTATCGTAAAGGATTGGATAAGAAAGAGGCAATCAAGGAAATCAGGCAGGCAAGCGGCAGGCAGTTTGATCCCCGTGTTGTTACAGCTTTTGTGGAATTATGTCAGGAAGGCAAGGTTTAATCTATGGCAGCTAAGCGTATCGTCTTAATGTATATTTCTGAAGTTTCCGGGCATCACAGCGCAACCCTGGCAATTGAAAAAGCTATCAGGACAATAGCGCCTGATACAGAAATCCTTAATATTAATGGGTTTAATTACACTAACCCTATTTCGGAAAAAGTGATTAACCGGCTCTATATGGCGGTAATTAAACGGACGCCGCAATTATGGAATTACCTTTATGATAATCCTGATGTGGTAAAAATCCTTGAAAATATCAAGAGAGCAATACATAAATTTAATTCTCCGAAACTGAAGAACCTCTTTGATGATTTTAAACCTGATGTTATTGCCTGTACCCAGGCATTTCCCTGCGGCATGGTGGCTGATTACAAGAAATTCTGCAATTCTCATATACCGCTGGTGGCAGTGCTTACAGATTATATTCCGCACTCTTATTGGATTTATGATACTGTAGATTATTATGTTGTCCCTTCCGAAGAAGTGGGGTTACGGCTGTCGCAAAAAGGCGTTGATGAGAAAAAAATCAGGGCATTCGGTATACCGCATGACCCGAAGTTTGCCCGGCCGGTAGACAGGAACGAGGTTTTTAAGAAATTGGATTTGAACCCCGCTGTCCCGACAATTTTAATTATGGGCGGAGGACAAGGCTTGGGGCCGATAAAGACGATTGTTAGTTCACTGGAAAGGGTAAACGGAGAAGTTCAGGAAATCGTCATTACCGGAAATAACAGGAAGCTTTATAATTCCCTGAGCAGCACGATTAAAAAATTCAGGAAAAAAATTGTCCTTTTCGGTTACGCGAATAATGTACACGAGTTGATGGAGGTCTCCAGCCTTATAATTACCAAGCCCGGTGGCATAACTACCGCTGAAGCGCTTGCTAAGAATTTACCGATGTTGATCATTGAGCCGATCCCCGGGCAGGAAGCAAATAATACGCTTTATCTTACTCAAAAAGGCGCTGCCATCCATGTAGACAACCTGAAAAGAATTAATGTTATTGTAGAAGACCTTCTGCTGCACCCTCAAAAGATTGATTTTTTGCGGCAATCAGTAGGCCTGATCCGTAAGCCAAACGCAAGCATGGATACAGCAAAACTTTTATTGAATTCCGGCAATGGTTAATTACTATCTTTACAGGGTTGGGCAGTTTCTTGCTTTAAGCCTGCCTTTAAACCTGGCATATGCTTTAGCAATCGGCATTGCTGATGTGCATTATTTGTTTGCCCGCAAGGACCGTTCTGCAGTCGGTGATAATTTAAAAACAATTTTTCCTCACAAATCCCCCCGGGAAATTAACCGATTAAAACGTTCGATGTACAGGAATTTTTCCAAGTATCTGGTTGATTTTTTCCGTTTTTCCAAGTTAGATGAAAAATATATTGAGAAGAATATCAGGGTTGAAAATAAGGAGTACCTTGATGCCGCGCTGGCAAAAGGCAAAGGGGTAATTACATTGACCGCGCATCTGGGCAATTGGGAACTGGGAGGAGTGGTAATCTCTCTTCTGGGTTATCCGTTTTCTGCGGTTGCTCTGCCGCATAAACATAAAAAAGTGGATGCTTTCTTTAACCACCAAAGGCGCAGCAAGGGAATTAAGGTTGTTCCATTAGGTAAAGCAGTGAGGCAGTGCCTTGATATATTGAAAAAAAATGAAGCCTTAGCTTTAGTCGGCGACCGGGACTTTACGGAAAAGGGTATTGTGCTTGATTTTTTTGGCAAACCCTGCTTTTTCCCTGAAGGGGCTGCCGCCTTTTCTTTAAAAACCGGCGCGGCAATTGTCCCTGGTTTTATGATTAGGAATAAAAATGACGGTTTTACATTGAGATTTGAAAAGCCGTTGGAATTTATTCCTTCGGGCAGCCGAAATCCGGATATTGCGGGCATTATTAAATTATATAAGGGCATCTTTGAGGATTATATCCGCAGGTATCCTGACCAATGGTATGCATTCAGGAGGTTTTGGATTAAATGAACGTTTGTGTAATTGTCCCTGCTTATAATGAAGCCAGAGATATCGCCGGAGTGGTAAAGAGTATTAAGGAATTAGGGTTAAGTGTCTTGGTAGTTGATGACGGCTCGGTTGATCATACAGCGGAAATCGCGAGAAATTCAGGAGCAGATATTTTACGGAATGAGATTAACCGAGGTAAAGGCGCGTCCCTGATTGCCGGTTTTCATTATGTATTGAGCGGAGATTTTGATGCTGTTATTACCATGGATGCCGACGGCCAGCATTCACCTCAAGATTTGCCTTATTTTTTGCAATTCGCGCAAGAGAAGAACGCCGATATTATTATCGGAAACCGCATGACTAAGGTTAAGAGCATGCCGCTTCTGCGCCTTGCTACTAATAAATTCATGTCCTGGCTGATTTCAAAAATCGCTAAACAAAAAATCCCCGATACGCAATGCGGATTCCGCTTTATTAAGTGCTCTGCCTTGAGAAAAATGGATTTAAAAACCACTAAGTATGAAATTGAATCCGAAGTTTTAATCAAAGCAAGCCGCCTGGGCCTGCGGATTGATTCTATTCCTATCAGGACAATCTATCAGGGGGAAAAAAGCCGGATTAACCCCATTTTTGACACAGTTAGATTCTTTAAATTTATCATTAAAGAAATATTAACCACGCCGCAGCAGAATAAATAAACCAGCGAGGAGTTGTTTTGATACAGGTATATACAGGCAATGGCAAGGGGAAAACTACGGCAGCCCTGGGTTTGGCTATCCGTTCAGCCGGCGCAGGCCTGAGGGTATATATTGCCCAATTTGTCAAAAGGGGCAATTACAGCGAAATAAAAGCACTGGCTAAATTTAAAAATATCAAGGTTGGTCAGTTTGGCAGGGCCTGCTTTATCAAAGGCAAGCCGGATGCGAAAGATGCTGCTTTAGCCAGGCGCGGATTGGAAAAAGCGATAAAAGTTCTAAAGGCAAAAAAATGCGATTTATTGGTTCTGGATGAAATAAACATCGCCCTGAAGTTAAAACTTCTGCGATTGGAGGATATTTTGGCTCTAATGAAGAGCGCGCCGCGGAGGACAGAATTAATCCTTACCGGCCGTTATGCCCACCCGCAAATTATTAAGATTGCCGACCTGGTCAGTGAAATCAAAGAAAAAAAACATTATTATCAAAAAGGGATTAAGGCTCGTAAAGGGATAGAGTTTTAAAAGGAGGGATTTTATGCGCCGGATTCTGGAAAACTTTTTTAAATTAAAAGAGTTGAATACGGATATCCGCACAGAAGTAATCGCCGGGTTTACCACTTTTATGGCAATGGCTTATATTATTTTTGTCAATCCGGCAATGATTTCTCAGACAGGCATGGATTTCGGCGCGGCAATGGCGGCAACCTGTATCTCTGCGGCACTGGCTACAATCATGATGGGATTGTACGTTAATTACCCGATTGCTTTAGCCCCGGGGATGGGCGAGAATGCTTTTTTTACTTATACCGTCTGCCTGACAATGGGGATTTCCTGGCAGGTAGCTTTAGGGTGTGTTTTTATTGAAGGTTTGCTCTTTATTTTGTTAACCCTGACTAAATTGAGGCAGAAGATTCTTGATGCAATTCCTGCTTCAATCAGGTTTGCTACTGCCTGCGGTATCGGCATGCTGGTTGCTTTTGTGGGCCTGGTTGACGCAGGGCTAGTGGTTGGCCATCCTTCAACTTTGGTTACTTTGGGCAATCTGATTAGCCCTCCGGCAATACTGGCAATATTCGGTTTGATTGTTACCGGTGTTCTTTTGGTAAAGAAAATCAGAGGAGCTGTGCTTTGGGGGATTTTGATTACTGCTGCTTTTGGCATACCGGTAGAAATTGTGAATTATCAGGGGTTTATTTCTTTGCCCCCTTCAATCATGCCCACTTTTTTAAAGATGAATCTCAGCGGCGCCATGGAATTAGGCCTGCTTTCAATTGTTTTTGTATTTTTGTTTATGGATATATTTGACACAGTCGGTACTCTGGCAGGAGTAGGAGAAGTGGGCGGCTTTATGCGCGCCGGAAAACTGCCGCGCGCAGGCAAGGCTATGCTTACCGATGCTGTTGGTACTTGTATTGGCGCTGCCTGCGGCACGCCGACAGTGACAAGTTTTATTGAAAGTGCTGCAGGAATTTCCAGCGGCGGCCGTTCCGGCCTGACTAGTGTAGTTACCGGGTTAGCATTCTTGGCGGCGTTATTTTTTTCTCCTTTGATTAAAATGATCGGAGGAGGGTACCTGATGCCTAACGGAACTTTGCTGCATCCGGTAACAGCTCCCGCGCTGATTATCGTAGGAAGCATGATGCTTGTTCCTGTAACTAAAATTGACTGGAAAGATTATACTGAGTCCATACCCGCATTTCTGGTAATTATCATGATGCCGCTGACGTTTAGCATAGCTACCGGTATTGCTTTTGGTTTTATTTCTTATGCTGCATTAAAGCTATTCAGCGGCAGGGGTAAAGAAGTCTCATGGTTAGTCTATCTTTTGGCGTTGATATTTATCTTAAGGTTTGTTTATTTGAGGGCAATATAAAATTGCTTGACATAGATAAAGAGAGAGATTATAATCCTTCTACTTATTTAAAATTCTAAAAGGAGGCATAAATGTTGGTTTTTAGTTTAATTATTATCGGCATATTATTGAGATTTGCTCCGCACGCGCCTAACTTTACGCCTATCGCGGCGATTGCTTTATTTGGCGGGGCATATTTAAGTAAAAAACATGCTTTGATTGTCCCTTTGGCATTGATGATTATTAGTGATCTATTCATCGGCATGCACAATGTCGTCGTATTCACTTGGGGAGGATTTTTACTTACAAGCATCTTAGGTTTCAGCCTGAAGAAACATAAATCTGTTTATAAAATTGCCGGTTTATCGGTAGTTTCTGCATTTTTGTTTTATCTGATTAGCAATTTCGGTGTTTGGATGATGGGTTGGTATCCGCGTAATTTAAAAGGCTTAATCGATTGCTATGTTATGGCCTTGCCTTTCTTGCGAAATTTTGCGGCCAGTACCTTAATATATAGCGCGGTATTTTTTGGAAGCTATGAATTAGTTGCCCGTTTAGTAAAAAATACTAAATTTTCACGGGTTCTTTTGTCAGATTAATTAACCTATAGTCTTTATCGGTTACAGGGAAGGCCGTTAGATTCGGCCACAGTCCCGCTGCTGTAAGGAGGGACGAAATTCCGCGATTAACACGCCACTATTCTTAAAAAATGGGAAGGCTGCGGAAGAGTAGAATGAACTCCTAAGTCAGAAGACCTGCCGGTATAAAAAGACAGTCGCAAAGCTGGTTTTGCGATAAACCTCGCGGATAAGGGTTCAAAGAACAGGGGTTGAATCCCGATATTCTTTAACAAGAGTATCGGGTTTTTTATTTTCCGCAGAAAGGATGATTATTTTTTAGTTTTGATACCGAGGAGTATTAACTTGTTAATTAAAGGAGATTTAAGATGAAAAAAAATATTTTAATTAGTTTATTGTTTTTTGCTGCGAGTTTATTCTCTGCTAATCTCTGGGCGGAAGATGTTGATTTAGAGAGGATTGTAGTGACTCCTTATCGATACGGAGAGAGGTTAGGCGATGTTCCTACGAGTGTGTCGGTTATAGATGCTGAGCAGATAGCAGGATCAAGTGCTTCAACAACAGTTGGTTTATTATCAGATCTTTCGGGAGTAGTAGTTAGGGACTGGACTGGAAATGGTTCCAAAGCAACTGTGGATATAAGAGGTTTTGGTGAGCAAGCTGGCCTTAATGTTTTGGTGTTGGTTAACGGCAGGCGTGTAAATGAAATCGATATGTCAGGTACAAGTTGGATGCAGATTCCAAAAGACCAAATTGAAAGAATCGAAGTGCTAAAAGGTGGTTTTGGTTCTGTTCTATACGGTGATAACGCGGTAAGCGGCGTAGTTAATATTATTACTAAGCAAGGCGGGGATCAACCGATAGCAGTAGAGTTGAGCGGTGAATATGGAAGCTATGCGCTTAATAAAGAGGGGATTAATTTTGGCGGGACAAGAGATCAGTTAAATTATTTTCTCTCTTATAGCAATAATGCTAGTAATGGCTATAGAGATAATTCGTATTTTAAAGGTACTAATTTTTTCACAAATCTTAGTTATTTAATCGAGCCAACTAAAACTAATTTACGTTTTATTCAAGGATATAGTAAGTCAGCATACGGTTTACCGGGAGCTCTCTCCAGTGCAAATTTAGCTAGTTTTAATCGCAGGTATTCCGCTTACGGCGATGACCACGTTAAAGATACTGATTATAATTTTGGCCTAGGTTTTGATCAGCCTACGGGAAATTTGGGTAGGTTCTCTTTTGACACATCATTGCGTAAACGTCAGACATTCACGAACTTTATCGGTGCTAATGGAGGGTATAACCCGATAATTAAATCTCATATCGAAACCTTGGGATTCAATCCTAAGTATATCTATGATAAAGCATTTTTTTCGTTAGGTAATAAAGCCATTTTAGGGTTTGATTTCTATAGGTACGATTTTAATTCCGATACTTTCAACTTGGCCATTGCTAAGCAAAGCGATAATTATGTGAGGAAGACCTCAAGGGCCGGTTATTTTCAGGATGAGTTAGCCGTTACAAAAAAAATTACATTAACAGGTGGCTATCGCTATGAAGATATAAAATACGCTTTTAACTACAATGATTATGCTACTTTTCTTCCGAATCCACCTATTGATTCAAAGGTTAATTTAAAAGCAACAGCATATAATATTGGACTGATATACAAATATGGTCAAAATAATTTTTATATTAACCACAGTACGGGATTTCGTTCTCCGGCAACAGATGAGTATTTTGTCTATGGTGTATTTAATCCAAATCTTAAGCAGCAGGATAGTAATAACTATGAAATTGGATTACACCAAAAAATATTTGATTTTCTGGATATCGGTATTGCGGGTTACTTTATGAATTTGAAAAATGAGCTTTACTACAATCCGGCTACATACATGAACGAAAATTATGATAAAACCCGCCATAGCGGAGTAGAGCTGGATTTTAATTCAAAGTTACCCTTAAGATTAAAATTGTCCGGTAATTATACCTATGATCAGGCCGTGTTTAGAGATGGTGAATATAAAGGTAAGTATATTCCCATGGTTCCATCGCATAAGTTTAATTTGAGCTTAGTTCATTTGTTTACTGATTATCTATCCGGAGGATTTGCCTTTAACTATATGAATGACCGTAGGTTCATAAACGATGAGGCAAACCGCTGGCCTAGCCTAAAGCAAATTCTAACAATAGATGCAAAGCTTTTTTTTGAAAAAAGCGATTATAAAATATCAGGCGGGATAAATAATTTGTTCAATGCAAAATATTATGAATATGGTGTTTGTAATGCCACAACGGGAGCTGTTAATTATTATCCTGGGATTGGAAGGAATTTTTTTATAAAAGCTACTAAAAAATTCTAATTACTGGGTATTATTTCAACTTGCAAAGCTAGCATGGTTATGTTAATCTAAGCCAAGGATGAATATTAATTCAGATAAAGTATTTGCAATAGCTTTAATTACTTCAGTAGCTGTGCATGGCGTAGCCTTGTTTAAATATTCCGGCCTGAATTTGTTTTCTCACTCTAAAAAAGAGCAGAAGACAGAAATCAGTTATTTTAAGCCTGTAGAAGAGCCGAAAGTTAATCTTAAGCCGCCTCCGCAGATTAAAGACAGGGAAGAATTCCTGAAGCTGCCTTCAAAGATTATTGCTAATAACCGGGTTAAGCCCCAGTATGAAAATATGCCGGTTAACCCTGTTTTAAAAAAACCTGTATTCACCAAGCCTGATATTATTGCGGTTAAGAAAAAGATTACCCTGCCGCCGATTGATATAAACAAAATTAACAGCCCTTCTTATATAAGTTACTACCAGATAGTCCGCGAAAAAATCCGCCGGGCAGCCTATCAAAATTATTCCCGCACTGAAACAGGAGAGGCTTACGTTTCTTTTGTAATTGCCCGTAACGGCACGCTGAAAGAGGCGCATTTAGTGGAAAGCAAATCTTCGCTTAGCCCGTATTTACAGGGGATCGCCATGAAAAGTATTCAGGAGGCGATTCCTTTCCCTGATTTTCCCAAAGAATTGGATTATCCACAGCTGTCTTTTAATGTGATTATTTCGTTTGAAATAGAATAGAGCGCTATGGGGACAGGCCCCTTCGGGGACTGTCCCCATCTGTAACATAGAATAGCGCACATCTACAATTTTGTAAGCGCTTTCCTTGACACTCAGCTGTTCATATGTTATACTTTCCTTTAAATTCCCATCCAACGCCTGAGAAAGGAATAATATGCTATTAGATGTTCTGAAGCAGTTCAACTGGGTAGATGTTTTAATTGTAATTGTTTTGTTCAGAATATGTTACGTAGCAATGAAAACCGGCATTATTGTGGAATTATTCAAGCTGCTTGGGACTGTGCTTGCGATTTTCCTGGCTTACCATAATTATACAGGTTTGGCGGATTTCCTGCTTGAACGTTTTGCTATTAAGGTAGTTCCTATTGAGTTCCTTGACTTTGTAGCATTCGGTATTTTGTTAGGCCTTGGGTACTTGGTCTGCCTTTTACTGCGTATAGCTTTTTTTCATATCGCAAAAGTAGAAACTGTTTCTTTGCTTAATCGCTGGGGCGGCTTAGTATTAAGTATAGGCAGAGGGATTTTGTTTGTCAGTATCGTAACATACCTTTTAACGATTTCCACCATTACTTATTTTAAGGACAGCGTTGATACTTCTTATTTCGGTAAAGCCACGATAAAAATCGCTCCATCTGTTTATGGCGCTTTATGGATTAGTGTAGTTTCAAAATTCATGCCTCAGGGCGAATTTAATAAAAATATTGAAGAAATTATCAGCAGCTTAAAATCATGAAATTATCTTCCATTTATAAGTCAGCGGTTAAGTTCGGCATTGCCCATGACCCGCGTAATAAAAAAGATATCAAATCTTTCGAAGATACAGCTGTGCTTTATGGTAATCCTGGTACTGAAGTAAGAAAAGCTTTGGTTGGCATTGATATTGAGGTGGGTGAATTATTATTGGCAAATGAGCTGCGCCGTAAGCAGGGGTTGGATTTAGTAATTGCCCATCATCCGGAAGGCCATGCTTTTGCTTCGCTTTTTAAAGTAATGCGCTTGCAGGTGGATATTTTGAAAAAAATCGGAGTTTCCCAGAAAGTAGCAAAAGAGCTTCTGGATGA
>Ga0265297_10007784_pt1 | contig 14667 bp, 13 predicted proteins | sample Munlanlwell13791_FD_192502 | JGI IMG/M metagenome (GOLD analysis project Ga0265297, IMG submission 192502) | Leachate microbial communities from a municipal landfill in Southern Ontario, Canada - Leachate well 137-91 | ecosystem: Engineered > Solid waste > Landfill > Unclassified | place... | reverse complement strand
CTGAACGCGCCGGTCGCGTAGAACCAGCGGTAATCCGATTCACGGAACAGCCACAAAACGCCGAACGCAATCCAAAAAGCGGCGATGCAGTAGAGAAAGATAATTGTGGCTTTGGACAGCTTCATAAGTTGGCGAAAAAATTATTATTACTCTTCTCCATACGTGGCGTAATAAATTCCCCGGGAGTGCTGGCCGTAATACATGAACCATCGGCTGTTGATTTTTAATATCGTGGGGTCGCACGGCGGATCGGGTGCGAATTTTACGCGGCTGTCTTTATTATTGGTCCAGTCAAAAACCGGCTGAGAAAAAACCTCGTTGGCAAAGGCGGTGTGATAGATCCCGGCGTAGCTCCAAAAATACAGCCGCAGCTCGCCGCTCTCCCACGTAACCCACTCCGCGCCGTCGGCCAATCCATAGAGTGTTTCATTTCGCGAATCAATGGCCAAGCCTTTTTTTTCGAAATTCAAGCCGTCTTCGGAAACAGCCCAGAAATAGAGCTGGGTGGTGGAATTGGGAATTTTTTCTGCGGTTTGATACGGCTCATTGATCGTTCCCCGGTAGACCATGACATAGGTGCCATCGGGCAGTAAAAAGGTGCTCTGGGCGCCGACATTTTCCAAATTATAGCCGGCTTCGTTCTGGTCGATTCTCACGCCCGGTTCATCCGTCCAGGCCAGGCCGTCAGCTGAGATCGCGCTTTTTATCGCTTGGGCGTTTTGGAAATAGGCGCGATAACGGCCGTCAGGTAACTGTATCACGTCAAAAAAGACCGCTTGGGTTTTTCGTATCCCCTCCTCTTTCACCCAGTTTATTCCGTCTGAGGAAATTGACGAGTAGACCTGGCCTTGAAAATCCGGGCTGTCCGGTTCAGCGGCATAATAAAGACGGTATCGGCCGTTTCCCAGAGCGACAATTTCCGCGTCAGCAAATTGACCCGGAATTACCACGCCCTGATCCTGCCAAATATTGCCGCTTGGTAAAACCGAACTCGGCGCGGCATTCTGATTCTGGTTTTCCAGTTGATCGCCGGTTTTTGATCGAGTGCAGGCAGCGCCGCTTAACAGAACAACCAGCAGAATAATCATCCACCCGTAGCGTCTTGCCCGATGTAGCCTCGGCGAAGTTGGGTTGAAAAATGATCCGCTTCTATTTTTGGGCGTTGGGGTTGCCATTGTTTTTACCTGTCATTAATGTTTTTCTAGATTTCATCAACGCCGGCCCGACCGCCGCCCCGACGAAAACCAGATAGGTACTCCAATGGCCAAACATGGCGTTCGCTCCGTTTGGAATGATCAGGATCGCGCTGATGCCCACCAGGACGCTGGCAAAGCCGATTCCATGGATCCAGGCTTGTTTTGTGTTCGCGGCCCGAAGCAGACGCGAGAATACGCCGGCAAAAAATGCCATAAACACGGCCACGATGCCGTTCGCCCACCACTTATCAAGGGTTTCGTAGGATGAGGTGATGGCAGAAATGATCAATTGCACGAGGACAATAACAACCCATAAAAGCAAACCGAAGCCGACGATTTTTATAGCGGTTTTCATTTTTTTTGGCTTAGTAATTAAACCTTGTTTTGCGTCTCACCGACAACCGGCGGGATTGCTTTTGGTTTCAGTAACACCGGCCCTACGGCCACACCGATAAATACCAGATACGTCGGCCATTGGCCGAAGACGATGCTGGTCGTGTCGTTCGGGATGGCAATGGCGAGGAGCAGCCCGGCGATCATGATTGCCCAAACACCGCCGTATAAAAGCGCCTGGCTGACGGTGCCTGGCCGGAGCGTTCTGGAAAACCAGAGCGAAACAGCCATCATGATAATCGCCATAACCACGCTCACCCACCATTTGTCTAACGGCTGATCCGACCCGGTAATCACCGACATCACGAAGAGCAGCACCATGGTAATAATAAAGAGCAATAGACCGTAGCCGATTACTCTCGGGGCTGTTTTTTTGTTCATAATGATTGGCCCGATAAATTTTTATACCGTTTTGGTTTTTATGTCCCGACGACGAGGTAGCGGTAAATTACTTTTAATTTATTTGCGCAAAAAGCACCACGTAATTTTTTCCGTAGGCCTTGGCGCACTTTGGACACGTGGTGTAAGAAAAATATAGTTTTTTTATCTTCCTTCCTTTGTTTGCCACGTACGCTTCCATTTCTTTCGCCCACTGGCCGGCTCTTTGATACGGCCCCTCAAAAACTTTCGTGAGGAACGTGCCTGACAGCGCGGCCATCTGCGCGCCTGGGACTTCCTTTGAAACATCAATATAGATGTCCGATCCCCACATCGATTTTTCATCGGTCAGCATTAATTGCTGGGGCGCCTTAGCCGTTGCTTTTTCAATTAGCGCCATATTCTTGACTACCTTTTTTCCCATGTTGACCGGAATGTGAAAAATGCTGGTGACGCGGTCTTTCACAAACATTTTATCCTGCCAGGCAATTTCTTTGTCCTGCCACGGTTCGGGGTTAAACGGCTCGCAGCAGCCGGTTGATTTGATGGTTTGATCGATCATTTTTTTACTCCGTTGTTACGTAATTATTCACTAAGCTTGCTAGGCTTGGCGGAGAGGGAGGGACCGACTGCGCAAAATGCTTCGTCGGCTAAAATTCTAAACTAAGGGTTTGCCTTTGGCCCGCCAGACAAAGCTCTGGCGTAGTCTGGCGGAGAGGGAGGGATTCGAACCCTCGAAGGGCTTTCACCCTTACTTGCTTTCCAAGCAAGCGCACTCGACCACTATGCGACCTCTCCAAAACTGCCCTTACTATAACCGAAATTGGCTAGGAAATAAAGACTCCCGCCGGCACGCCGGAGGGAGAGGAAAAAGCAATAACGCTCAGCTCGGCAGTGCTATTCGCGCACAACCCGGCCATTGGTGCCGTTGATCGAGACGCGATCGCCGGACTTGAGCTCCACCGCCTCGTACGCCTGGAGCTGCCGGCCGGCGGCAATGACCGTGCCGCCGTGGTTGTTCAGCCTGAGTCCGTCGCCCGCCGGATGGACGCTGACGTTGCATGGCGCGTTACCGCGCCGGGGATCGATGCATACGCCCGTGCTGAGCTTGATGACCAAAGAGCCACCACTGCCCTGCTTGCCGTTCCCGCCGCGCTTCTGCTTCGACCTGTGACCACCGCCCATAGAAGAACCTCCCGTGGTTGTGCTGCCAATCGCGTCTCTGCCTTCACAAACAATGCCTTTGTAGCCGGACATTTTGGAGGTTACCCTGAAGAAAATAGCTTGTCAATGCCCCTTCTAATCGTCATTTTCACCAAAATAAAATGCCCCGGCCGAGATTGGTTTCTCGTCTGGGGCTGGCGCAATTCTTCCGCGAACGGAAGGCGCGTACGATCTAGACCGCCTGCGCGGCCTACTTCCTCATGGGCGTTCGGGACCGCTGATCTCAACGAGTTCGAGCCTGAGCTCGCCCTGCCTACCACCGATGACGACACTGGCGCCGGAAGGAATCCGGTTGCGCGTGTGCGGCTGGACGACCTGGCCGTTGACCCTGACCGGCTGATCGGACGTTTCCAGAATGATCGCGTTGGAACGCGTCCGATGGCAACTGCATCCGTGGATCGGCCCGCCGCGGACGAACGGCAGAACATCTCCGAAGCCGCGATCAAACACAGGCATGACGACTCGGCGCACCGATACGTTCCGAGCAACCGTTACGGCGCGCGTGGCACCCCGACGCTTCATGACAACAATCCCCCTTGCTGGCTGTAGACACGACTTCAACGGTACGAGACTGCTACCTGGATCGATCGTGTCTAGTTTGGCATCTTTTGCCATGATGTCATGTAGACCTCCTCTCCGGTTGTTGTGAGCCGCGTTGTGACTAACTACTAAGCCTGTCCCACTCGAGCGCGTCATCGTACCCGAGGGGTGTATAACGAAAAAGAGGGCTGATACCGAATATAGCCCTCTTTTCCCTATTTGTCAATATCGACGGCGTGTTTATCGCGAACGTTTGCCCTTCAGTCCTTTCTCTTGTTTGACGATATCAAGCGTTGTTCGGATGACCGTGTCCGGGTTGAGCGACAGGCTGTCAATGCCTTCGCGCACCAGGAAGCGGGCGAATTCTGGGTAATCAGACGGCGCTTGGCCGCAGATGCCGATTTTCCGTTTGTTCTTCTTGGCCTTTCGGATCACTTCGGCAATCAGCGTTTTCACGGCTTCGTTCCGCTCGTCATAGATATGGCTGACAAGTTGCGAGTCGCGGTCGAGACCGAGCGTCAGTTGGGTGAGGTCATTTGAGCCGATAGAAAAACCGTCATAGATCTTTGAAAATTCATCAGCCAAGATGACGTTTGATGGGATTTCGCACATCACGTACACCTCGAGACCGTCCTTGCCGCGGATCAAATCGTATTTGGCCATCTCAGCCAGCACCTTCTTGCCTTCTTCAACTGTCCGGCAAAATGGCACCATGACTTTGATGTTCTTCAAGCCCATTTGATTGCGGACTTTCTTTAAGGCCAGACACTCCAGGCCGAATGATTGGACGAATTTCGGATCATAGTATCGAGAAGCGCCGCGCCAGCCGATCATCGGATTGTCCTCCACTGGCTCAAACTGCCGGCCACCGATCAAACCGGCGTATTCATTCGTCTTAAAGTCGGATAATCGGACAATGACGTCCTTCGGGTAAAACGCGGCGGCGATCGTCGCGATCCCGGACGCCAGCTGATCAATGAAATATTGCTTCTTATTCGGATAGCCCTTGGTCAGCTCAGTGATGATCTTTTTTGCCTTGGCGTCCTTGAGCTTGGCGAAATTTATCAGCGCCCCGGGATGGACCTTGATGTATGAATTGATGATGAATTCTTCGCGAGCCAGCCCGACCCCGTCATTTGGGATAAAGCTGTAAGAAAAGGCTTGGTCCGGATCGCCCAGATTCATCATGATTTTAGTTTTCGGCCGTTTGAGATTTTTGATGCTCGTTCGTCGGACCGTAAACTTCAGGAGGCCATCATAAACATAGCCGTTCTCGCCCTCGGCGCACGAGACGGTAACCTTGCGACCGGTCCGGATCTTTTTGCTCCCGTTTTCCGTCCCGACGAGACACGGGATGCCGAGTTCGCGCGACACGATCGCGGCATGGCAGGTGCGGCCGCCCCGGTTGGTGACAATCGCTGAGGCAATCTTCATGATCGGCTCCCAGTCTGGGTCGGTCATGTCCGTAACAAGCACTTCGCCCTTTTTAAACTTGCTGATATCCTTGACGTTGTTTATCACATTCGCGACGCCAGCACCGATCTTTGAACCGACCGGCGAACCGGTGACAAGCACCTTGCCGCGACTAGCCAGGGCATAATCTTCGAGGATGGAATAGTCGCGCTGCGATTGAACTGTTTCGGGACGAGCCTGGACAATGAAGAGCTTGCCCGTTTGTCCGTCCTTAGCCCACTCGATATCCATCGGCCGCTGGTAATGATTTTCGATAATGACGCCCCACTTCGCCAGCTTCAAAGCCTCGGCTTCGGTGATGCAGAATTTCTCCTGGTCAGCCGGCTTCACCGGCACATCAACGGTTGGTTTCGCTGGATTCCTGCTGTAAATCATCTTCGGAGACTTTTGACCGAGGCGACGCGAGATGATTGCTTTGTACCCCTGGGCGAGGGTTGGTTTAAAAATCGTGAATTCGTCCGGCGTGACCTTGCCCTGAACGATATTTTCGCCGAGACCGTACGAGCCGTTGATAAGCACGACGTCTTTGAAGCCGCTCTCAGTATCAAGCGTAAACATAACGCCCGAGGCGGCGAGGTCGGATCGGATCATCTTTTGTACGCCGATTGAAAGAGAAATTTTGAAATGGTCGAAATGCTTGTCGGCACGATAGGAGATCGCCCGATTCGTGAAGAGCGAGGCAAAACACTTTTTACACGCCTCCAGAAGCTGTTTCGGCCCGCGAATATTGAGATAGGTCTCCTGCTGACCGGCAAAAGAGGCATCCGGCAGATCTTCGGCCGTGGCCGAAGAACGGACAGCAACGTCGCAATTTTTCCCGAATTCTTTTTCGAGTTTCTGATAGGATTCGATAATCTGAGCATCGAGCTTGGCCGGAAACTGGGCCTTGAGAATGGTTTCGCGGATTCTCCGGCCGCCGGCCATAAGGCTGGTAATATTATGAATCTTTGTTTCCTTGAGAATCTGCTGGATCTCTTTTTTGATGCCGGCTTCTTTCAGAAAATACTGATAGGCCGAGGCGGTAATCGCAAATCCGTTCGGCACGATCACGCCTTTCGGCACGAGAAAACGATACATTTCGCCGAGGCTGGCGTTTTTCCCGCCGACTAAACCGACATCGGTTTTCCGAAGTTCTTTAAACCAGAGAACAAGTTTCTTGTTTTTTGTAGGCATATTTTTTTAACAGCAACTTGTAAGTGCGTATAAAGAGGCTCTTCCCGAAGTTGTCAGGAAGAGCTGTCTTTATGTCGTCACATGATATTAAAGTTTGATCTTCTTGGCCAAGAGACCGATGACCGGCATTTCCCACTGTTCGCCGGACAACGCCTTTAAGAAACCGATGATCACGAGGATAACGACGCCAAGATTTAAAATCCAGCCGACAATCGGAATAAACCAGAAGATGATTGATACCACGAAAAGGATAAGGCCCTGGGTGGCGTGAAATTTTACAAAAGCACTGTCCTTTTTAACAATCAGCATGACGACGCTCAATATCCAAAGATACGATAGCGCTCCCATGAGCTTGTCGTCTTGAGACATCGTCGGTTTACCGTTTGGCATAAAATGTTCTCCTTTTTTAGTTTTCTTCTTGAGGCGTATTCCTCCGAAGAAATGATAGTTATTATTTTTTTATAAATACCTGGCGCAGACTGACCAAGCTTTCGGTTACCAGCCAGTTCACCAAGCCGGTCAAAATCATACCGAGAACTGCCAACATGACCGGGTCGGTAATCATTTGAAAAAACATGGGAAATTTCAAGTGCACGATGAAACGAAAGAACGCATAGACGAGACCGAGCACGCCGCCGGCGAAACCGCCAGCGATGATGCTTGCTTCCGTATGAAAGGTTCGGCTCCGGGCGGCCAGCCCCAGATAGACAAACAAGCCGGTCATGATCAGGAGATTGAAATACGGAAAGACGTCGGTAAACTCCGAGGCCATGAGCAGGGCAAGCGCTACGAGCACCGGCTTCATGATTAATCGCAAATAATCGCTCAATGGCTTGCCGGCCACTATTGCTTCAGCCTCTGATTGCTTCGGCGCGGGTAAGAGCTTTAATTCGGGTTGTAAAAATTGATGTTGGTGTGTCATTTCTGTTGTTTTTGTTGGTCTTTGTCTTTCAACGTAGTATATTATACACTATTTTTATTAAAAAGGCAAGGACGGCGAGGCGCGTATTGGCAAGTAATATCTCTTCCAACGGATCTCGGCTAACAAAAAACGGGCTGGGCTGCCCGTTTTTTGTTTATGACCGTGCTTTTTAGTAGTCCATGTCGCCCATACCGCCCATTCCAGGCATGCCACCAGGCATTCCGCCGGGCATGGCGCCTTTTTCCTTTTCTTCCGGCAGATCCGTCACGAGTGTTTCGGTCGTCAAGATCATGGCGGCAATCGAAGCCGCGTGTTGCAACGCCGAACGCGTCACTTTCGTCGGATCAAGAATACCCGCTTCAACTAAATCTTCATATTTGTCGAGAGCGGCGTTATAACCACCGTTACCTTTCAATTTCTTCACCTCTTCAACAACGACAGACGATTCCTTGCCGCAGTTTTTCACGATTTGGCGAATCGGTTCTTCCAGCGAACGGAGCAAGATGCGCCGGCCGATGTCTTCATCGCCGTCGAGCTGGTTCTTCTCGAGCGCCGAGAGGGTGCGGAGGAAAGCGACTCCGCCGCCAACCACCACGCCTTCTTCCACGGCCGCGCGCGTAGCTGAGACTGCGTCTTCAATCCGGTGCTTCTTTTCCTTGAGTTCAGTTTCGGTCGCAGCACCGACTTTCAGGACGGCCACGCCGCCGGAAAGTTTCGCCAGACGTTCTTGAAGTTTCTCCTTATCAAAATCCGAGGTTGATTCTTTCATCTCCGTCTTGATTTGCTCGATCCGCGCTTTGATATCGGCGTCGTTGCCCTTGCCCTCGACGATCGTCGTGTTTTCTTTGGTCGCGATAATCTTGCGTGCCTGGCCAAGCATTTCGATCTGAGCGTTTTCAAGCTTGAGACCGACGTCTTCGGAGATTACTTTGCCGCCGGTCAGGATCGCCATGTCCTGAAGCATTTCCTTGCGGCGATCACCGAAGCCGGGCGCTTTCACGCCGAGCACGTTAAAGGTGCCGCGGATTTTATTGACCACGAACGTGGCGAGCGCTTCGCCCTCGATGTCTTCAGCCACGACCACAAGCTCTTTTTTGCCGCTTTGGGCGAGTTTTTCGAGCAGGGGCAGAATTTCGTTCAGGGCCGATATTTTCTTGTCCGTGATGAGAATATAGGGATCATTGTAGACCGCTTCCATGCGTTCGGTGTTCGTCACCATGTAGTGTGAGACATAGCCTTTATCGAACTGCATACCCTCGACAAATTCCTTGATCAGACCGAATGACTGGGATTCTTCGACGGTAATGACGCCGTCCTTACCGACGTGATCCATCGCTTCGGCAATCACCTTGCCGATATCTTTGTCGTTGGCGGAGATGGACGCCACTTGGGCGATCTCAGCCTGGCTCGAAACGTGTTTCGACAGCTTCTTCAGCTCTTGGACCACCAGGTCGACTGATTTTTCGATGCCGCGTTTGATCGCCATCGGATCAGAACCGGCGGTTACGTTCTTTAGACCCTCATTCACAATACTTTGGGCGAGGACGGTCGCGGTCGTGGTGCCGTCGCCGGCAACGTCGTTCGTTTTTGACGCCACTTCTTTGATCAGTTCAGCGCCCATGTTTTCAAATTTGTCCTTCAGTTCGATCTCTTTGGCAATCGTCACGCCGTCGTTGGTAATCGTCGGCGAGTCAAAACCCTTGTCTAAAACGACATTGCGGCCCTTTGGACCGAGCGTCACTTTCACGGCGTTGGCCAGCTTGTTCGCGCCGCGCCGGAGGGCCTCGCGGGCCTCTTCATCATACTTGAGTTGTTTCGGCATATGCTTCTCCTTGATTTAATATTCGAATTATTCCATGACGGCTAAGACGTCTTCCTCTTTGAGCACTTTGTACTCAACCTCGCCGACCTTTACGTCTTCGCCGGAATATTTTCCGAAGAGGACTTTATCGCCGACCCTAAGACCGAGCTTGGCGATCTTTTCGCCGTTGCCAATACTTATGATTTCGCCCTGTTCTTTCTTCTCTTTTTCAACCGTGTCGGGCAACACGATACCGGATTTCGTCACCTCTTCGTCTTTGAGAGGTTTGACGATTACGCGATCGCCTAATGGTTTCAGCTTCATACGTTTCTCCTTTGTGGATAAATTAACCTTAAATTAGCCTATTTTTCTCGAATATTAGCACTCCATATTTTCGAGTGCTAATTCCGTTTCTTTATTTTAGCAAAAAAAAGGAACACGTCAAGGCCGCTTCCCTGTTTGTTCTAGACGGCAATATACCGACCACTAAATATGATTGTTGGGGCCGAACAAATACTTATTGTTTCGCGGTTACTTCTCTCCGCCACAACCCAAAGACCAGCCACCAGACCCAGACGCCAAAGGCGAGCGTCCACCAAAAATGGTCAACCCAGCCCATCACGACGACAAACACGATTTGTCCAATGATCACAGCAAACCAGCGATCAACGGCGGGGCTTTTCTTCAGCCGCCGCACTGTTTCGCGGAAGACTTCAAAGAGTAAAAAACCGAAAACAATCAATCCGATAACGCTCGTCTCCACGGCGACCAACAAATAAATATTGTGCACCGGCTGGTAATCCCAGGTCTTGAGGCTGTTGTCTATTTTGTCGTGGACCGCCTGGGTATACGTCCCCAGACCGGTGCCGACGACCCAATATTTTTTGAGCAGGGTCAGGGCTTGGTCTTGATAGGTCAGCCGCGTATCGATCGAGATCTTTTCAAGCCGGCTCTCGGGCTGGAAGCGCGTGAAAAATGGCTGGGGCATGATCGCTATCGTCGCCGCGGAGACGACGCCGATAACAATGCCGAGCTTAACCATTGCTAGGAATTTTTTCGCGTCATTCTTTACGACAACAACAATCGCCATCACGCCAATACCGATCAGGCAGGCGAGCCAAGCCCCGCGTGAAAACGTCAGCAGTAGGCCGATCGTCAACACGCCCAGGCAGACAAGGTACCAGACAATTTCGAGCGAGAACTTGATCGCCTGGTTACCGGCGGCCGACCAAAATTTCTTTTGCTGTGAGGGATGGAGGGCGGCAAACCAGTGGTAGATCCGCCGATAGAGGTCAAAATACAGACCAAAAATGAGAAATATCGCCAGCGCCAGCCAGGCGGCGAGCATATTCGGGTGCGGCAGCGCGCCATAGGCCCGCAAAAACCGTTCGCCGCCGGTTTCAATCACAAACGTACCGAGCTGGGACGGATCATGAGCGGCCAAGCCAAGCCATTTATTGACGATCGTCTGCTGGCTAAAGAATTGCCAAATACCGAAACCGGCCTGCACGAGCGCTCCGGCCACCCAGGACTGCGCCAGCCAGCGCCAGGAAAACGGAATCCGGACAACGAGCCAGATCAGACAGACACCTTCGAGCAGCTTGATCAGCACGGTCAGGGTCAGTTCCTGTTTTATCGAAAAGAGAAACGACAGTCCGGCGATCACCAAGAAGGCAATCAGCGCAATATCATATCCGAGCCGTTTGGCCGGTGTTTTCTTCCGCCGGTGGAATAGCTCAATGATTAATACCAGCAGCAAGAGAATCTCCGTGCCGTATAAACTGGCGGTGCCATATTCCCAATTTCCACCGTTTAGATATCCTTGCCGGACAATCAGCCGCGTCTGCCACGGCAAGAGAAAAACGTAGAGGTAGAGACCGGCAGCCGGCAGATAGTGCCAGAGTTTTTTCATACGCCCAGCTCCTTGCATCTCTCAAGCCAACGTTCTTGATACATGGCGCGCCGGTCATTCTCGTGGAATTTCAACATCGTCGGCGTCATCACCACGCGCGTATCTTGGCCAGCTAGGCGGCGGAGTTCGTCCGGCAATAGGCGGCGCTGGATCCGCTCATACATTTTCTCAAACGCATCGCCGACCGCACCGCGATAGACGGTTTCAAATGTTTTTTGCATCGCCAGGCGGGGACGGGACGAGGCGACGCGGCGCGTCAGGGCTGGCTGGATCGGATAGCCGTGCGGAAAATACTCCTCCGCCCAGGCGTTCGCCGCCATGAATTTTTGGTACCAATCGGCCGAATCGTAAATCGGTACGATTTGTTTGACCCAATGCGCCAGATAGATATCGGACTGGGATATTTTCATGGTTCGGAGATCAAACGCTTCCGGCGCGATAAAGAAACTGGCGCAAATCTTGTCCCGCGTCACCTGGCGCGTCGGCCGTTCGCCCAACACCTTCAGATAGCCGGTCACGTGCCACCGAGCGGTCCAGATCCGACCGGGCGCAGTGATAAAAAACAAGTCAATGTCTCCGTCGGAGCGAGAATTGCTGTACGCCAACGAGTTGCAGACGGCAATCATCCGAATGAACGGAAAGGCCGCCAGGCGATTGGCAAAACGCAGCGCTTTCAAATACTTTGCTTCAGACTCGCGGTACCGGATCATGCGGAGCTCGACGACATGATCGCGGCCGCGCAGAAAATACATGCCCCATCTTTGATCGACGCGCGCCCGCAACCAATCATTATGACCCAATTCGTCGAGAATGTTCGTCAGTTGCGCCCCGGCCACAGAGCAATAACGCCATAACTCCATGGCTGTCAACGGATGCTCGAACACGTCAAAATAGACAAGTTCGGACAGGATTGATTTTGCTATTTCACTCGGTGGCGCCATGAACCTATTATGGCGGTTTTATTTCAGAAATGCAATCTTCAGTCACCCTTTGAAATACTCACCGCTATGCGGAAACGTGGAAGTCTTTTTATCTACGCAAAAAGCGGCTCGCGCCGCCTTTTCTGTTCGTTACTTTGTCTCGAACACTTTTTTCAAATATTGCCCGGTGTAGGATTTCTTGATTTTTGCCACCTCCTTCGGCGTGCCTTCAGCAATAATTTCTCCCCCTTTGTTACCGCCCTCGGGACCGAGGTCAATAATCCAGTCGACGGATTTAATGACGTCCAAGTTGTGCTCAATGATAAGGACGGTATTGCCTTTGTCAACCAGCTTGTTCAGAACGTGGAGCAGGCGCTTGACGTCTTCGAAATGCAAACCGGTCGTCGGCTCGTCCAGAATATAGAGCGTCCGCCCCGTTGCCCGCCGGGAGAGCTCGGTCGCCAGCTTGATCCGTTGGGCTTCGCCGCCCGACAGAGTGGTAGCCGACTGACCGAGATGGATATAGCCCAAACCGACATCAATCAACGTTTGAAGTTTTTGGCGGATGGCTGGAATGTTTTCGAAAAATTTATAACCTTCCTCAACCGTCAGGTCGAGTATGTCGGCGATGTTCTTGCCCTTGTAATGGATTTCCAGCGCCGCTTGGTTATACCGCTGGCCGTGGCACTCTTCGCATTCGACATACACGTCCGGTAAAAACTGCATTTCGATCCGGGTGTAGCCTTCGCCCTGACAATTCTCGCAGCGGCCGCCTTTGACATTGAAACTAAACCGACCAGCCTTGTAGCCGCGGATTTTCGCTTCAGGAATCTGGGTAAACAAATCGCGGATATAAGTGAAGACGCCGGTGTAGGTGGCGGCGTTCGAGCGCGGCGTCCGGCCGATCGGCGACTGGTCAATGTTGATCACCTTATCAAGATGCTCAAGGCCCTGTATTTCTTTGTGCTTGCCCGGCAGTTCCTTGGAACGGTAGAAATGCTGCGAGAGCGCCCGCGCCAGGATATCAGTCACGAGGGTTGACTTGCCCGAACCGGAGACACCGGTAACGCAGACAAATTTCCCGAGCGGGATCGTTAGATCGACTTTCTTCAGATTAAATTCCTCGGCGCCGATCACTTTCAGCGTCTTGCTGTTCCCCGGCCGGTATTTCTTCGGCGGTTCGATTGAGAGCGTGCCTGAGAGATATTTGCCGGTCAGCGATTTTGGGTGCTTCATAATCTGAGCGGGCGTCCCTTGCGCCACGATCTCGCCGCCGTGTTCGCCGGCGCCAGGACCGACATCGACGACATGATCAGCCGTCCGGATCGTGTTCTCGTCGTGCTCGACGACGATCACGGTATTTCCTAAATCGCGTAACCGCTTGAGCGTATCAATCAGTTTATCGTTGTCGCGTTGATGCAGGCCGATCGACGGTTCGTCGAGGATATAGATCACGCCGGTCAGGCTCGAGCCGATTTGGGTGGCCAGCCGAATCCGCTGGGCTTCGCCCCCGGCCAGGGTGGCTGCCGCCCGATCAATGGTCAGATAATCAAGACCGACATTATGGAGAAACAGCAAACGGCTTTTAATTTCTTTAATAATCTGCCGGGCGATGAATTGATGCCGCTCGGAAAGTACCGCTGGATTATTCTTTTTCACGGTCAGGCCATCAAAATACTCCATCGCCTGGTCGATCGTCAGGGCGACAACTCGGTCGATCGATTTCCCGCCGACGGTCACAGCCAGAGCGGTCGGCTTCAACCGTTTTCCCTGACAGGTCGGACAGGGATAGATCCGCATATACCGCTCGATTTCCGAACGGATGTAATCAGAATCGGTTTCCTTGTACCGACGCTCCAGATTCGGAATAACGCCCTCGAAGGTCGTCCAGAGTTCGCGTACTTTTCCGCCGGCGAATTCGTTATTCACATCATAGGTCTGGCCGCCCGTGCCATAGAGCACGGTTTTCAGCTGTTCCTTCGTTAATTTTTCGATCGGCACATTGACTGAAAAACCATGCGCTTTCGCCACTGCCTCGAGCACCCGAAAATACCAGGTCTGGTTGGCTGAGGTCCGCGACCACGGTCGGACCGCACCTTCGGCCAAGGTCAGTTTTTTATTGGGTATGATTAAGTTGGCGTCAATTTCGAGTTTGGTGCCCAGACCGGTACAGTCAGGACAGGCGCCGTGGGGATTATTGAATGAAAAGCTGCGCGGCTCGATTTCCGGCAGACTGATATCGCACTTCGTGCAGGCAAAATGCTGGCTGAAGATCAGGTCTTCGTCTTTGCCCTCGACCTGGATGTAGATTACTCCGCCACCGAGATCAAGCGCCGTTTCAACCGACTCAACCAGGCGTGTCCGATCAGCAGTTTGCGCTTCCTTGCGCGCCGCCTTTTTCCGCATATCGTCCGATATCTCTAAGCGATCAACCAATACTTCGAGCGTGTGTTTCTTATTCTTATCAACCACCAGCTCAGCCGCTTCCTCAAGCGTGTAGATAAGACTATCAAAACGGATACGGACGTAGCCGGCGCGGCGGATTTTTTCGAGGACATTTTTATGCTCGCCCTTCTGATCCCTGATCAACGAGGCGAGGAGGTGAATTTTCGTTCCGTTCGGCAAATCCAAAAGCCGTTCAACAATTTGATCGACGGTCTGACGCGAGACTTCGCGGCCGCACTTCGGACAATGCGGGATGCCGATCCGGGCAAAGAGTAGCCGGAGATAATCAT
>Ga0265297_10007783_pt1 | contig 14668 bp, 15 predicted proteins | sample Munlanlwell13791_FD_192502 | JGI IMG/M metagenome (GOLD analysis project Ga0265297, IMG submission 192502) | Leachate microbial communities from a municipal landfill in Southern Ontario, Canada - Leachate well 137-91 | ecosystem: Engineered > Solid waste > Landfill > Unclassified | place... | reverse complement strand
CGTATCCATGGTAACGCACGAGTGTGGCATAACGGTAAAACCGTCATTCAAGCGAACAAAGCCTTGTGCGATATCATTGTGTGAAAAAACATGATTGGTGGTTTTGTAGATAGTTTGGTTGTTACCCGCAATAATGCTACTTGCTGAAAGCGACGTAGAAATAAAAACAACCAACACAAATAAACATAAACTTCGTAGATGCTTCATATTCTCTCCCACCTCTTCTTTTTTCTATTAATTCACATTATCGTACAACATCTTGCCGGTCAGATTCAGACTCGCTCCTGGTTGTAAGCGCAGATGTGCATCGTACGCGCTTCCCTTCACGCTGTCGCCAAAGACCATGCTAGTGGCCAGTGTTTGTGGCGTAGTGGTTTGCGTATAATCTGCGGCGTAAATTCTCAGATTATTAGCAGAGAAACCAACAGAGTCAACGCTGCCTCCCTGCGCTAAATATTTTCCGTTCGGGCTGAATCTTAGCATATAAAAAGAAGAGAAGCTCGGCATATCCATCACAGAACCAGGTATCAAGGTTAATGTTTTTCCATCAAAAGAATAAACCTCTGTATGGCTTGGCGGCTCACTTACCAAAACATTACTAACTCCTACCGCAAAGTATCGCCCATCAAGGCTCCAGTCACATGTACTCCAATAACCACCAACTGAAATAAGATCGTTTAAAACTAAGGAATTTCCATCAAACCTGTAGACGGCAACTTGATCTGGTTGATTAGAATTATAAATGGTAGCACCGATATATCTTCCATCCGGGCTCAAGGACAAAACCTGAATATAATCATAAGTACCAATGACTTGATTATCGGATGCACATAATGTTAATGCCGTACCATCAAAATCATAGACCAACAAACCACCTCCTCCTCCCGTAATAATATGGCGCCCATCTTTACTCCATTGTAAAAAAAACGTGCTAGGAACATTAATTTGTGCACTATATATCAATGATGAACCATCAAACCTATACACCTGCAGTAATAAAGAGGAAGCATTAGCCGTGAATGCAAGATATTTTCCATCAGGACTCCAACAAGGCGCTCCACCAGTATCCTCATGTTTTCTATCTATCAACAATGTTAAGGACACACCGTCAAAGCTGAACACTTCAAATCCATAGAGACCATAATCAACTCTTGAACCTACAATCAAATACCTACCATCAGGACTCCACTGCATACGTTGCCATCCCACATCATCGATATACGATGCAACAGGCATAAGCAAAGAACCATCAAAATGATAAACTTTTATTATTCCTAATCCATCCCATCCACCGACCGCAAGATAGTTCCCACTTGGGTGCCAAGCAAGGCTATCAACTGATATATATTCCATGTTACTAATAAGCGGCTCAAGCGCGGTCATGGTCAACGTTGGATCGGTTTTGACCTGTACACGATCATCAATACTCACCGTACCCGTCGTCAAACGCCAGCCAGTGTTGGTGGTTTGCAGTGCACAACCATTTAAATAGAGAACCGATGTTTCATCGGCCATCCTGATAAAATTATTATCGGTATAGGTGTTTTTGAGCGTAAATGGTGCATCGGTGAATGTTGCTGGCGCCATGGAAAATGTCACTGCATGATCAAGATACAAACAAGAATTTTTTGTAATAAAACTTGGTACTGGCGAATTGTACACAAACGCTGAAGTACCGGTAACCAACACATCGTTATGCACAAAAAGCTGGCCTTTTTCAAATAAGAAATCACCAACGGGGGCAAACGTCACATTATCAAGCGCAAGCTTACTTGTAAGTGCTCCACAGCGCAGCGCTGGATACGTTGGAGCATTACGTGTTGTCTTAAGTACTGCATTTGCAATCGTCAACGTCACGTTCGTATCAACAAACATTTCTGCATTTTCTCCAATCACAATCTCATGCCCACACGCGTTAATAATGGTATCGCCATTAAAATGCAAAACCTTGCCCGCAGGAATTCTAAAATCTCCATTCAAAATAAGCGTATGGCCTCGGCCATCAATGTTGCCGCCGGTTGTTAACGTAACACCAGAATCAAATTCTAAATCTTTGAGCATACGAATCGTACTCGTCTCACGCAAATCAATGCCGCCGGAAACAGTAAACACCGTATCCATGGTAACGCACGAGTGTGGCATAACGGTAAAACCGTCATTCAAGCGAACAAAGCCTTGTGCGATATCATTGTGTGAAAAAACATGATTGGTGGTTTTGTAGGCCGTTTGATTGTCGTAAGCGGTGATGCTGCTCGCCACAAGTGTTGAATGCAGTGCCATAACAACAATACCCATGCGTAGTGCATGTCGATACTTCATACCTTCTCTCCCTTTTTTTATCCTTTTATGCTAACGCTTCAAATCCGAGCCGTCAGTTGCAAGGAAACATCATTCAGCTTCGCCATTTCCTGCTGATACGTGCTGTGATCATACACAAAGGCTTTGTAGATATCCATCAACTCACAAGCAAGTACTGGGGGGGTGCAATTATACTGAATAATCTCTTTGAAAACCGTTTTATTGGTGAGCAAATTAGGCAATGACATTGAAGATACTTGAACCAATGGTCGGGCAATTAGATAGGTTGGCCATGATATTTTGAAGGCAACAACGGTTGGAATATGCAAAAGCGCCAGCTCCAAGGTCACCGTACCAGGCTTGCTTAATGCCGCGCAGCACTGCGATAACAAAACAAATTTTTCATGCTCGTCTTCAACGCAATGAACGTGCTTCCACACCTCCTGCAAGCCATGTTTTTCAACAACTGCTAAGATCAAGCGCTCAGGAATAGAACGCGCAATTGGCAGCACAAAACGAACATCTGGATAATGTTGCATAACAAGCCCTGCCGCTCTTAAAAACAGTGGCAAAAGCGTTTCCATCTCTGACCGACGCGAACCGGGAAGTAATGCAATTAACCGTTTTTTATGCAGGCTATGCAGTCGGTAGGAAGCCAAAAAGTCACTCACCGGGCTGCCTATCCAATGCGCAGTCACACCTCGTTGCTGGTACCAGGCAACCTCAAACGGATACAAGACTATGACGTGATCACACCATCGGCGTAAGGTTCTGACGCGCCAGGCTCCCCAGCACCACAGTTGTGGTGGAGATAGATAAGTAACATGAATGCGTGGATTACGCTGTTTTAAGCTCTTCAATAGTCGCAGATTAAACCCGGGAAAATCAACAAGCACCACTTCATCAAAGTTCTGATTAACAATGTAATCGGTAATTGCAGCAAGTAAGCGAAAAATTTTAGGCAGATGCCTGATAATTTCAACAATGCCGGTAACATTCAACTCTTCAAAACGTTTATACAAAAGAACGCCTTCGGCCGCCACAAAGTCCCCGCCCGTCCCTTCAAATGTCATTGGTTCTGTTGTTTGCCCACGAAGCTTCTTGACGTACCAGGCGGCTAAGCGATCACCAGACAACTCACCGGTTACAATAAAAATTTTTTTCATGCTTTTTGCAGACATTCATCAGCAGCTAGCTGTGCACACACCTGCTTAATCACCTGCACATGCTTCTGCAACCGATCAGAGAGTTTGTGCAAAAATGCTGCTTCATCGCCAGCCCCTGCATGTTTCTTCAGTTCATTGTCAAGTTGCTGCAACGCAGCAACGCTTTGATTCACGTGCTCACGTGTCTGCACCAAACATTCGGAAGTTTTTTCTAGTACTTTTTTTGACACCTTTTTGAATGGCACAGCATCATCAATCAATTTTTCAATAATTGACGAGCATTTACGCTGTAGCAATGCCAGATCTTTTTGCATAGTGCCAAACTTTGCATTACACAAAGCACTTGCCTGTATCAAGTTTTTATAATCAGTAGGCACCACATCTTTACTGCCGTACCCTCCTTGCATCGTCGCTAATGAACACTGGACATCGCCTGCACGTTGTTCAAACAGCGTTGTTGCTTCAAAAAGATTCTTGGATACATCGCCAACCTGCTCTTTGAGTGCGTTGAGCGATAGTTTCTTTTTGTGCACAGGGGCTTGTTGAACAATAAATTCAGCAGCGGCAACCTCACCAGCCTGTATCCGGTGCACACTTGGTAACGCCATGCCAATAGCGATAACACTTATAACCATTAAATTCATAAAACACTCCTTATCGACTGATTCAAATTCTCTAGCAAATGGTACAGCAAGTATAGCGAGCTTTGGATCGGTACAAAAGGAAAAAGGGAACGTTTTCACGTTCCCTTTTCGCCTAAAACTTGTTGATTGCTTTGGATCTAATTATAACTGTATCTAAACGAACCTGTCGTTCAACTACGCTTGTGGAGCAGCTGTGGTTGCTGGAGTTGCTGGAGTTGCTGGAGCAACAACTGTAGGATGTGCAATTTCAGCTTTTAGAGCAGCAGCAGCATCTTTTTCAAGCTTTTCTTTAGCTTCTTTTGCCTGAGTCTTTTGCTTTTCTTTAATAGCATTGACTTTTACTTCGAATGCCTTGTTGATGCCTTCGATCTTTGTTTTGTCATCTTTAGCTTCTTTAAGCTCTGCATCACGTGCAACTACCAAAGCTTGGTAAATATCGGCAATAGCAGGATCGATGACTTCTTTGCTGCCCCATTTCCATGGTGCAAGCGAACCGCGCCAGTAGGAGACGCCAAAATATGCAACGATCAAAACAGCAGCAGCGGCAATCATGATCTTTTGATTTGAGGTCAAGCTGCCACCACCGAGTTGTGGATCGTTTTGAATATAGTTAGCAAGAAGTTCGGCTGTTTGATCTTGTGTCAAACCAGCTGCTTTTGCTTTCAAAGCAACTGCTTGTACTTGCTCAATAGCCTTGACAACTTTTGCATCTTCATTTGCGTTGAGTGCAACTTCTTCTGCACGAACGCCGGTAGCCATAGCAACAGCAAACAATGCTGTAATTGCTAATGACATAAATTTCTTTGCCATGTGATTCCTTTCGTAAAACAACCAACAAGCTTACAACTTACATTTAGTTCTACTAAAAATGCGAGGCCAATGTAGTACATTTTTTTATAAATTGGAAGACCCCCCTGTAACTTTTTTTAAATTTTAAAAACATCTAATCACCATAACGCTTATTGTGCGTACTGTATAAAGGAAATAAATATTTTCACTCAAGGGTAACTGCCGGGTTGTCTGGCTCAGCTATTTTAGCGGCATCAACTGAGGCATCAAGCAATTTAGGCGTAGCGTTGTACACGCCAGTTTTTAAAAATTCAAGTGCTGCTTGTTGCTCTGCATTCATTGTTCTTTGTTGCGGCATGGGTGACTCTTGCTTCCCAGACCACTTCCATTCCCAAAAGGCTACCGTTCCCTGGCAACATGACGCAACTACATAAGCAACAAAAAAAATAGTCGCTGCTGACAACAATACTTTGCGATGTGTTTCGGTTATCACACCAGAACTCAGCTGCAAATCAGTGTGAACGGTATTTGCAATCAAAGCAGCAATTTGATCGCGCGTCATTCCGGCTTTTTTTGCCCGTGTGGCCACGATTTGCATTTTTTCGACCGCCAGGTCTACCAGTGCATGTTCGCTTGCAGTCAAGGCAATTTCTGTTGCATATCCATTGGCACATCCCAACACAATAAATGCCGTTGTCACTATCAACGCTCGCAGTTTTTTCATACGTTTTTTCCTCTCACAACACAGATTATTTTTTTAAAGTTGATTGTCCGACCAAAAATGTGCGGTCAGAATAGTACAATTTTTCACGAAGGGAAAGCATTATTCGCGCTCGAAGCAAAGAAGGGCCCGCGAAACGCGGGCCCTTCTTTGCTTACAACTTGTTGATTACAAAATACAATTAATCCTAATGACACTACCACATTAAATGCTGAATGAATTGATCCTTTGGGCAAGCTTATTGAATTCAGCCTCAGCTCTTTTTAGCTTTTCTTCTTTTGACAGTTTAGCCATTTCCAATTCCAATGCAGATGCCTTATCCAAAGTTGTTTGAATTTCAGCTAAACACGCCCTCATTTTAGCCTCCATTCTCCTATCGCCTGATGCCTTCTTTATCACATTTTCCATTGCTTCGTTAATAATTGCTTTCTTCTCTTTAAAGTGTCGTTCAAACACGCTTATTTCGTCCTCATTCTCAGACCACTTCCAATTCCAGAACAATGGTGTTTTTTGATAAATCGAAATCCCGAGGTACGCGCCAACCATAATAATAATCGCAGCCAATAATATTTTTTGTTGCGTCCCAGACAAAAATCCATCACTCAATTCTGGTGTATTTTGCACGTGCTGTGCAATCAATGCCGCTGCTTGATCTTGCGTTAGACCTGCTGCTTTTGCTTGCAACGCAATGGCTTGTACGTTTTCAAGTGCTTTTGCAATATGTGCACGCTCTTGCGTGTTGAGCGCACCTTCTGCACGAACACCGGTGCACGTTGTTGCAGCAACTAATACTGCTGCCGTTACAAACGATAATATTTTCTTTGTCATGTGAGTTCCCTTCAAAAAAATAACCAACAAGTTCACTTTGTACACACATTTTCGCAAAAATGCAGCCCACTATAGTACAAGTTTTCATAAAGTGGAAGCAGAAATGCACGTTTTATACGCAAGCAATCTACTGCAATCACCATGCAACCAAACACCCCATAACATACAAAGAGGGGCGCGCGAAACGCGGCCCCTCTTTGCGTACAACTTGTTGGTTATCAAAACTAACTATTTATTCAGTTCGAGCAGTGCAGGCTTCAGGCTCTTCTTCTGATGCTTGAATCGTCTGCATAACCGAATCCTTAAGACCGCTGGCTGCATGTATCAATGGCTTGAACTCAAGCCCGCTAATTTTGCGCATCAAAGAAGCGTAATGTTTTGAGCCTTTAAGTTTTTGTAATTTTGCTGCTAAAACATCACCCTGTTCGTCAAGGACTTTAAGGTCTTCGTCTGTAAGGTCCAGATCGGTATTGAGCGAAGTAATCAAACGTGTAATACCATGTACCGGACTGGTCTTCTTCTTTTCTTCATCGGTTTTATCAGACCATTTCCAATTCCAGAACAATGGTGTTTGTTGCCATATCGAAACACCACAGTACGTAATAATCAAAACAGCAGCAACTGCAATCAAAATCTTACGTTGTGTTGTTAACTGACCACCATCAAGCTGTGCATCATTTTGAACAGCGTTTACAATTAACGCTGCGGTCTGATCCTGCGTCAATCCTGCAGCTTTTGCCTGTAATGCTACTGCTTGTACATTTTCAATTGCACGCATTACTTGTACGTTTTCTGCTGCATTGAGGACAACTTCTGCTCGTACATTGGTGCACGTAGCGGCAGCAACCAACGCTGCTGTTACAAACGATAATATTTTCTTTGTCATGTGAGTTCCCTTCCAAAAAATAACCAACAAGTTCACTTTGTACACACATTTTTGCGAAAAATGTGCGCCCACTATAGTACAAATTCCCTTAAATTGGAAGTAGAAAAAATACGCTTTTTAATATTAGAAACCGTCAAGTTCACGCCATGCGCGTTGGGCATACTTAGCAAAAGAAATACATGAAAAAAGTGTCAACGCTATCAAGAGAACCATAAATGTTCGCTGTGGTTCCCAGCCGGCAAAGTAACAAACAAAAATCCACAGTAAAAAAAGAATTTGACACAACGTTGTCATTTTCCCCCAGATCATGGGCTCAACATGCACGTGCTTAAAAAAACGCAGCATCACAATTGCGCCAAGAAGCATAATCAGCTCCCGTAGAAAAACCACCATGAAAAACCATCGAGGAATGTGAAAAAATGGAGAATCGAAAAAAAACAGCGCACCGAAAACCGAAATCAATAAGCATTTGTCCGCTAGCGGATCAAGGAGCGTTCCCAGGTGGGTCTGTTCGTTGCGCGCGCGGGCAAGGTACCCATCAAGTAAATCGGTCAATGCAGCAAAAACAAAGAGCGCCACAGCCCCAATCCACTGCTCATAAGCCAGGGTAATAACAATAACCGGCGCCAACAGCAACCGCAACAACGTGAGCTGATTGGACATAGTCAGCCACTTTTTGTCAGTCGCAAGCTTAAGAAAGGCAATTCGTATCGCTTTCATACCCTATACACTTTTCTATTAAGAATTAATTCAGATAGCTCACTATACCGCAACTCACATGATTTTCAAATAAGAATACGCTGTTTAGTCATGGGTAAAAACCTGGTATACTCAGGTTTTGTTTATTTACAGAGAGTTTATACGATGACCAACGAACTAATTTTCCTCTTTCACACTATAGCTATTACCGGCACCGTCGCCGGTGCTGCATACCTTGGGCAGCACGCACTTACCTCAATCATCGTCATTTTTGGCCTGCTCGCAAACCTTTTTGTCACCAAGCAAATAACACTATTCGGCCTAGACGTTGTGTGTGTCGACGTTTTTACCGTCGGCGGCACGCTGGGGCTGCTCCTCCTTCAGGAATACTGGGGCCACGCGGCGGCAAAAAAAGCCATCTTCACCACCATGTTTATTCTGGCTACCTACGTAATGTTAGGCTTTTTTCACCTGTGGTACACACCAAACAGCTTTGACTCCACACAGGCACACTTTGTCGCACTCCTTACCCCCATGCCACGCATCATTATTGCATCATTTATTGCTTATGCAGCGGGACAGCTGACCGCCCTCTATTGTGCAACCGTATTTTCAAAATTCGTAGCAGGCGGCTACCAGGGCATACGCACACTGACCGCAGTGGCGTGTAGCCAACTGGTCGATACCGTTATTTTTAGTTTTATTGCACTGTACGGCATTGTTCATTCTGTCTTTCAGGTTATTATCATCAGTTACGTTATTAAACTGCTGGCAAGCGCCTGTGGATCTTTATCCATCGCCTACCTGCAGAAATTCTTTAATCTGGGTAACCACTAATGACACCATTTCGTTTTCAGCTTATTCACACTTCAAAAAAATCTCGCGCACGTGTCGGGCAAATTCACACACCACACGGCATCATCGACACCCCCAACTTTGTGGCAGTCGGTACCAATGGAACCATCAAAGCGCTTGATAGCACCATGCTCCAACAGCTCGGGCAGCAATTGATATTTTGCAACACCTACCACCTTATGGTCCAACCTGGCACAGCAATCATCAAACAGGCTGGCGGCCTGCACCAATTCATCAATCGTTCAATGCCCATCATCACCGATTCAGGTGGATTCCAGGTTTTTAGTTTAAAATACGGCAGCGTCCACAATGAACTGAAAAGCCGCGGTACCAAGCGCCCAGAAAATAGCATTATTAAAATTACCGAAGATGGCGTTGTGTTTCGCTCCTACCGTGACGGCACCACAATTATCCTGACACCAGAAAGCTCAATTCAAGCGCAAAAAGACCTTGGCGCAGACATCATTATTAGTTTTGATGAACTGCCACCCTATCATATGGACCCTCGCAAATTACGCGAAAGCGTCGATCGCACGCATCGTTGGGAAAAGCGTTCATTGGCAGAACATGCAAAAAATCCACAGAGCCAAGCTATTTATGCCGTCATTCACGGCGGCCTTGACCAAGAACTGCGCAAAAAGAGTTGTGAAACGCTGACAGCCTTGCCATTTGATGGCTTTGCAGTTGGCGGCAGTTTAGGCAAAACACGCGAAGACATGTTCCAACTTCTTGAATTTGTCATGCCGCAACTACCAACCGATAAACCAAATCATTTGCTCGGCATTGGTGATTTATTATCAATAGAAACGTGCATCAAACACGGCATCGATACCTTTGACAGCTCACACCCAACCAAGGCGGCACGACACGGCCTCCTGTTTACCAAGCAAGGCCTGCGCCGAATTATGCAAAGCGGTAACGCATCGCTTCTGCGTCCAATTGAAGATGATTGCACCTGCCCAACATGCCAACATTACACCGTTGCGTATCTATGCCACCTCTTTAAAGCCAAAGAACTTACCGCCTTTAATCTGGCTACTGTACACAACCTTCACTTTATGATTACGCTGATGAAGGGTATCAGAGCACGTATTTTAGATGATGCGTTGTAAAAAATTGCCGTTCGTATGGTTCGATACATTTTATTACGCTCCGCTTCATAAATCACTCACCACGAACGGGCTTTAAGTATCCGTTCGCCCCGAGTGATTTGCGTCTTGTCCACCGTAGCCACCCGGGCGTAGGTGGAAGCAAATCGTATCGAGGGGTGCGAACCATATAACTCTTTTAAGGGGGGAGGTTATCATGATTCATCACAAGCTTATGGTGCACATGTGGATAGTCGGGTTACTGATAATGTCATCGGGCTTCGCCGTACAAAGCCCAACAAGTCCATTGTCAGATTCGAATTGGCGTCGCTATTGTTGGGAAGAACAACCGTCCACCCTCCTACGTCTCTCAGGCTCATTGCAAGCATTATATGTGCGATATAACCTTAAGCACCCTGCCGCACCGCTGTATCCCTGCATCAAGATATTGCTTGATGATAACTGTGAGACAAAAACGTTAACGTTCTGTCCACTCACCGCCCAGTACGAACTTTCGGCAGCAACCAAACTAGTTTTGATTTGTCTGCCAACGGGAGATCCCGATTATGATGTTAGGTTATTAATGGAACGAACGATGCCCTTTATGACACCAATCACTACCATCTATTACAGCCGACAAAATAGTCTTTATATAACCGAAGAAGACGAGCCGGATTTTACAACTGCTCAAGCAATGGATGAGAGCTAAAGCCAATAAATTGACATTCGGCCTGAGGCGTAATACCAAATTTTTCACGGACCATGGTTTGCAGCGTTCGCGCAAGCGCAATCACATCGGCCGTCGTCGCATTATCCTGTGTCACCAACATGTTAGCGTGCTGGTATGACACAACGGCATTGCCAACACGTAGCACCCCTTTAACACCAATCTTGTCCAAGTAATAGGCAACAAACGGAACCTTTTTGCCTTCAATTTCGAATGAAAGTTCATCGGGCAGAAAATTTCTAAAAAAGCTACCGCAAGTATTGGACCGTGGATAGCGATTGAGGCGATGACGAATGATCTCGTCTCGACGCCCCTTAGCATATGCCGCTTGCACGGCATCAACTGGCTTTACCGCAAATGATGCTTGCACAACATAGTGCTGTTTTTCAAACAATTTGGAATAATCGTAACCAAAATTAAACCACGACTGATCAACATCGTAGATTGTGCCGGTTGCACGATCAATTACTCGAGCATTGACCAGAAATTGGCTCAACAAAAACTGAAAATAGTGAATATTTATGTACACCGACCCGCCAACCGTACCAGGAATACCACTAAATTCCTCAATCCCGAGGCAGTGTTGCTCTAAACAATAATCAATCAAATCCTGAACCCGCACGCCGGCACCAGCAGTCACTACCGTTCGTGTACTATCGACCATCATATCGGTCAGTTGTGGATGAATCACCAACCCACTGAAGCCTTCATCACTCAAAAGAATGTTGGCCCCTTCACCCAAAACAAAAATTTCTATGCCTTCTTGGTTGGCAAATTGTACAGCATGAGCAAATTCTTGTTCATTCGTTGGACGGCAATAGTAATGAGCCTTGCCGCCGGTCTTGAACCAATTTTTATCAGCTAACGAAATGTATTGTTGAATTTCCATATTTGTATCCTATTTTTCTTACAAAACGCCTCAGTATAAAGCCAGCGCAACCAAAGACCAAGTCCCGGCTCAACCAACCTATTTCAATTGCCAAACAGAAAAACAAACAGCGAGCGCGTTTATTTTTATTTCATTTTGAAACTATCGCCAGGCCTCCGGTCAATTGCATACATTAAACTCAGAAGCTTACATCCGCCGCACACATTATGTTAAGGTGAATGTAAGGGAATAAAAGGGGCTCAATAAAAGGGGGAATGGTCATGGGCTTTTTGGGAAAACAAATCATTACCTGCATTGCCATAACATGCTGGCTTGCCGCAACACAGGCCGAGCAACCGCCACCAGAATTTAATCGTCTCAATTGGGTGGAAATATCGCAAAATCGTCTTTCAACCCAAATCATGTTTGACTTCAACGAGCCCGTTCACTTTGGTCACGAAATAGTCAAAGAAAAGCACCAACTTCACTTAACCTTTCCAGGCATGAGCCTCCATGCATTCAATCCGCAACACGTCCTATCAAAACTCGAACAACTCAAAAGCAAGGGTTTAATCAAAAATGTCGAAATTTTTGAACAAAAAGGCAGCGTTCCCCGTGTCGTGCTTGCAATAGAATTTGCCTCAACACGTTGTGAAAAAGACACACACGCACCAACAAAAAATTGTTTTTTGATTAAATGGAACACCCTTGAGCACCCACATCGCCTTATCGTCGACATTTTTCTCAAAGAAGACCTCAATCAAATTACTAAAAACAATGCCGTACTTTTGCACGCCATGAATGATGCAACGCCCTGCGACGTAGCACTACCAACACCCTGCACGCAGCGGATTGTTTTGGATGCTGGGCATGGCGGCAAAGACCTGGGCGCACAAGGTTATTTTGGGCTGATGGAAAAAAACTTAGCCCTCGACATTGCGCAGCGTACGCACAAACTGCTAAAAAAAAAAGGGCTTAAATCACTCATGTTGCGTGCGGAAGACAAAGATATTTCATTGCTTGAACGCTCGCAACTTGCCTACCAACTCAAAGCAGATTTGCTCGTATCAATTCACGTCAATTCATCCGGCAGCCGCGCCAACAAAGCCTGGGGCATTGAAACGTATTATTTGAATGGTGATGAATTGGTATATCGCAAAGGCACCACCGGTTTTTTGTTCATCAATATGCAAAAAGATGCAGACTTAATTAAGCGCCTTGACCAGTGTATTCAAACATCAGTCAATCAATCCAAACAGCTTGCCTGCGCTATACAAAAAACACTGCTGACAACATTGGCTACAAAAAAAATAGAATCCAACGACCGCGGTATTCACCAAGAAAAATTTCGTGTACTTCTCCGCGCCAACGTACCGGCTGCGCTGGTTGAAGTTGGTTTTTTGACGAATCACAAAGAAGCTTCACGCCTCTCGCAGCAACAGTACCGTACGCTCCTGGCGCAAGGCATTTGTGATGGAATTTGTCAGTACTTGGCTCATGGTACAAAATAATACCGTTATTCCCACAAAACACATCGCCCGCCATCTTCTGTACGAAAATGGCGGGCGAACTTTAAAACTACTTTCCAGAAGTTAAAAATTTATTTTAGGCTACGGGAAAAGTGTGCGAGTTTCCATCCTCATAGATATAACGAGCCCAGCAAGCACCCTCCGGAAGTTCGATCGGACCGTAACTTCTTGAGCTGAACTTTTCAAAAACACCTTCGCTCAATGCTTTCTTATGGCCTCTTTCATCAACACGGACAAATGTCTTGCCAACAACATCCCAAGAAGCTAATGGCTTTTCATCGCGATCAAGATAAACAATAGATTCATCATGCTTATCTATTGCATACCCATCTCTATCAAGTTGTGGCTCTCCAGAGCTACTACAAAAAAAGTTTTTTGCTGCAGTTTGAGGTATCACTGCACCTTTTTTATCACGAACAGGCGATCCTCCTTGGCTCACAAAGGCTGGCTCCGAAACAACAACTTGTTGCGGTTGCTCTTGTGGTTGCACTGGTTTATCCACGTGCTGAGACTGCGATGGTTTTTCCACTGATTGCGCTGCACTATCGTCCGCTGCAATCAATGGGAAAGGAGTCATTGGGGAGGCTGACAAGGAAACATTTTGCTGCAGTTTTTGCGTATACAACGATGATTGTTCAATGTGTTGCATTTGAAGAATGCTCTGTTCATATTGCTGCAGCAGCAAGAATTCTTGCTCAACTTCACCAATTAATGCAGTCATCCAAGAAAGGTATTGTTGGCCATATTCGATAATATAAAATTGGCTCATCTGTAAAAGATTATGAACATCAGTTATATAACGACCAGAAGAAGTAAGAGAAGCATTCACCCAGTAGCAAAAACCTTCGCCACAATATCCATCAATCATCGCATCAGGATAATCGGCTTGAATAAAGGTTGCATACTTAGCTTTAAGCGCTGCTGCAGCCTGCGATAATTTATCGCTTGTACCCTCTAATGCACTAACAATTGGTAATTTCTCATTTTTACCCACAACATCATCCCAGGCGTCATGGATAAGTGCTGCAAGCCCCGTACAAAAATCTGTCCACCCACACTGGGCTGTACTAACGACGCAGGCAAGCGTTACCGCTAATAAACTTGATTTATAAAGACGTTTCGATCCTTTGAACATATCCTTCACCTTCCTTTTAAAGGTTCTCTCTTTTCAGTTTTTCATGTCCATCATTACTTTAAGAGCTTAGTATGAGCCTAGCACTCATGTATTAAATTTCAAATAGAAATTGCAAATGCATGATTTACAGGCGTTTGCGCAGACAGGGCGTACCGAAAATGCCGATTAACTGCATGTTTTCTATTTGTAACATTCCGATTTTCTTGATTCCTACGGTACAATTAAGTAAGCTTTGGGGGTTGAAATTAGTGTGCCACCTGAAATTGTCCAGCAGGCTGCTGGACAATTTCACAAACCAGCGATTAGAAGAACCTTATGAGCCTTCATTTAACCAAAAAACATATCCTCAAAAAAACTGCTCTCGTCAGCATGCTCACCCTACTCAGCCGCATGCTCGGCGTCGTGCGTGAGTTTCTGATGGTCCGCTACTTGAGC
>Ga0265297_10007781_pt1 | contig 14675 bp, 11 predicted proteins | sample Munlanlwell13791_FD_192502 | JGI IMG/M metagenome (GOLD analysis project Ga0265297, IMG submission 192502) | Leachate microbial communities from a municipal landfill in Southern Ontario, Canada - Leachate well 137-91 | ecosystem: Engineered > Solid waste > Landfill > Unclassified | place... | reverse complement strand
AATATGATAATAAAATTGATATTGACCCCAATAGCCCTGACGTAATTGAAATTAGAAAGGGAGGAGAAATAACTGGCACCGGAGATCCTAAATCAATTGTGCAAATAATCATTGATGGTAAAATTTATGAAACAAAAGTTGACGAAGAAGGAAATTGGAAAATAAAAATTAGCGATAAAAAAGCAGGAGAGTATGAAGCTCAAGTCCGTTTTATTAGTTCTGATGGCTCTATAGATCAAAAAAATATCAAAATCAAGATTTTACCCAATAATTTCTGGAGTTATTTGAAGAAAAACCAAAAAATATTAATCTCGGGTTTTTTAGCTCTAACCCTTGTAATTATCATTCTGATAATAAAAAAGAGAGAGAAAGATACTAAAAGTAAATAAACAAAATTATTTTATTCATAACGCATTACATTTAAAGCATCAACTTTAGTGGCACGTTTAGCCGGATATATACCGGTCAAAAAGCCAACTATAATAGAAAAAGCAAAAATTATAACAATAAACCAAAAAGGATAATAAAATATTTGTACTGCTTCGCCCCCGGCGTTAATCGCAATTCGATTCAAAATGATATTAGCTAAATCTCCCAATAAAAAACCAGCCACAATACCAAAAATACCGCCAAAGATTGCCATAATAACTGATTCAGTTAAAAAAATACTCATCACATCCTTTTTCCTAATACCCAGCATCTTCATCAAAGCTATCTCTTTTGTTCTTTCCAAAAGAGATATGGTTAAAGTATTAAACATGCCCAAACTGGCCACAATTAAAGCAACAAAACCGAAACTGCCCAAAACTGTACGAAATAGACTAAATACTTGATTTACTTGGGAAATAGTCTCACCGACATATTCAGTTTTAAAACCGAGATTTTCAATTTGTTTTCTTACCAAAGAAATATTATCAGCAGAATTAACCTGAATTTTGGCCTGAGAAAAATTTTCTACTTTATAATTGACGAAATTATTAAGATCCATATAGGCAGTAGGGCCAGAATCACCCTTGATAACACCAATGATCAAAAAATCTTGATCGACAAAAGATCTACTTTGATGATTACCAGTTATTTCCTTGGGGATTACTACATCCATTTTTATTTTTTTCCCGAGAGCATCGTTATTATCAACATAATTTAAAGATTTGGCTAAAGTCTCATTAATCAAAATCTTTTTTTCTGTTTTTGCTTTTTGATCTACAATCTCATTAAAAGATGGGCTATATTTTTCTTGATTTAACGCACTACCGACAATAACTGAAAAGCCAGACCAATCCATATATTTGGCTGTGGTGCCGAAAAAAGAAACATCCATATTTTCTTTTACGTCATTTTTAATTTTGGCAGCAGCATTAACAATAATTTCAATTTCTTTAATATCAGAAATTGTGTTAATATTTTTAATCGAATCTTTATTCAAACGAATAATTTGAGAATTACCTGTACCAACATCAATTAGTTCGTAGGCATTGCCGCCGGTGATCTCTTTTTCTACTAATCTTTGTAAACCGAAAGCAAAAGATACCAAAAAAACAATCGCCGAAACACCTATAATCATTGCCATTATTGTTAAAAAAGCCCTTAGCTTATGGGAAAGTAGGTTTTTGGTGGCAAATTTAATTAAAAACTTTTTGTCCATAGCAATTAAAATTTAAAATAGAGAATTAAAAATTCTTCATTCATAATTTATGATTTTTTTCTGCTTTTTACTATCTTTTAAAATTTGGCCATCTTTCATCTCCACTTTCCGATTACCGGTATCCCAATAATCTTGATTATGGGTTACTAAAATAACAGTTTTTTTATAATATTTATTAAGATAATCAAATAATTTCATAACGTTATCTGCGTTCTCACTATCCAAATTACCAGTGGGCTCATCAGCCATAACAATTGGCGGATCAGAAACCAAAGCTCTGGCAATACCGGCTCTTTGTTGCTCACCTCCTGATAATTGAGTTGGCAATTGTTTAGCTAACTTAGCCATATCCAGTTCTTCCATTATGGCTTGTGCTCTTTTTGAAGCAATATTTTCATTAGTTCCTTCCACAATCAGAGGCAAAGCAATGTTTTCTAAAACTGTCAAAGATTTAATCCAGTAAGGCATTTGATAAACCATACCAATTCTTTTAGCTCTAAACGCTCCTCTTTTATCTTCGTCCATTTTATTAATATTTTTATTATTAATAAAAATTTCTCCTTTGGTAGGTTTATCAATGCCTAAAATCAAATTCAGAAGAGTGGACTTACCACAACCAGAAGGGCCAAAAATAACCATATAATCAGAATGATAAATCGTTAAATTTATATCTTTTAAGGCTTGAACTTTTTTCTGCCCTTTTCCTATGATGAATTCTTTACTAAGATCTTCTATCTCTATTAATGACTGTATTATTTTTTTCATAATTTTTTATTTAAAATATTAAAAAAGGCTCCGTTAGCACGAATAGATTATACACTAAAAAAGTATTGCATTTTATCCACTATGTTTAGTTCTAAAAAATATTATTTTATCAATCCTCCAACCCAACCAAAAGCCTGTTTAAAAGTATTCAAAATAATAGTAAAAATTGATTTTTGCACTTCGCCAGGAATAACCGTGTTGTCATCAGAGCAAGTAGTATTTTTACCTTTATCTGTGGAACAAACTCTTAAGTGGTAGGGGATAGATTCTTTAAGACCAGAGACAATAACTAAATGCGAATTTGATTGAGTAGGATCTTCGTTGGTAGAATTGGTGTACTCTTTACCGGAAATACCTTCGGCATATTGCACTTTGCTGGTTGCTGATTCATCTGTTTTCCAGCTAACCACAATTTGGGACTCATCTTCTCTGCCGATACCGACGTTTGAGGTTTCAATCGTTATATCGCTAATTTTGGGCGGCCTGGTGTCTAAAGGAGTAGTAACTGTGTTTGTGTCTGATTTAGCGATATTGCCATATTCGTCAATACCTTGAGCATAAAGCTCATAAATTGTGGAATCTGCCAAATCGTTAATAATTAGCTTATGATCCTCGGCTTTGTTGGAATCAGCAATTTCTTTGAAACTGCCTTGTCCTTGCTCTCTGTAGAACAAAGAAGAAGTAGTGTTTACATTAGTAGACCAAGAAACTTTTAAGGAAGGAGATGCATTTTCAGTAGAGGATTCAAAAGACATACCAACGATAGAAGGAAGGGGCGGGGTGGTGAAAGAAGTAGTATAATAAAAAGGATAACCAATATCGTCTTCATTAGTTCTAGCAGTAATTCTTATTTGATAAGTAGTGCCTCCTTTCAAATCTGAAAGCTCTCGGCTAAATGATGTTCCTGTGCCTGGGATATTAACTGTAGAATCATAATTATCTTGGCCATAAGAATAAGAGGCACTAGCTTGGGTAGTTGTCTCCCAAGAGACCACCACCGAATAAGTGGAAATAATATTAGCAGTAAAATTTTTAATTGAAGGAGCAGTGGTGGTTGTGGTTTGGAACCAATCGCTTTCACCCAAATTGCCGAAAGAATCCACCCAAGTCAATTTATAACGATAATTTTTTTCCGGTTCAAGCCCCACCACTCTAACTGAATGATCTGTAGAATAACTAGTATGGCCTTGTTCTGAAACATAAGTATTGCCTTCATAAACTTTGACATAACCAGTGGTGACTTTATTAGAAGACCAATTAACCGTGATTGATGATGGCCCGGGATCGACAGTTGGACCATCAACCAAATTAGCAACCACAGTTGAACAATAAATAGATGTTTGCCATGAAGAATGATTACCGGCATTATCATAACTTCTGACATAAAAAACATTGTCACCCTCTTGATAAGCGGTAGTTTCCAAACTCAATTCCGTGGTATTTTCGATTGTACCCGTGGAACCCCTTTTATATTGATAACCAGCCAAACCAGAATCATCTACGTCAATAACTGCCGGCCAGGAAAAGGTAAAAGTAGTTTGAGTAGTACAACCAACAGGGGAGACATTAACATAGCCAGGGGGGTCGGGTAGTGAATTCTCAAATTTATATATAAATTTGGTTTCCGCATCTGATCTATTACCAGCCCTGTCTTCGGTAATAATTCTAAAATAATATGTCTCCCCAGAACCTAAATTAGAAGATGAAGTATAATTTTGGGTAGCTTCCAGCGCTCCTACATGAACCTGATAAGTACCGGCGGTGTGAGGATCAGCATCAGAAGTAGTCCCAAAATAGGCATAATAACCTTTTACTCCTGATGTGTCGTCAGTTGCACCACTCCATTCAAAATAGGGATTAGCATAATTATACCAATGTTCTGAAGTTAAAGTCGCGGTTTTACCAGCAGTATTGTAGCCGGCAAAGACATTAGGATTAACAGGAGGAACAATATCGCCTTCCACCTCCACACCGACTTGATAAAAAGTACTGGGAGAATTCTGATTGTTGAAAGAAGTGGCAACCCAATTTGCATCTCTTGCCGTATTAGAAATTCTCATCTCATCTAATTCTCCATAAAAACCAACTGTTGCCGGATTGTCATTAGCAATATACATATTACCAAATTCGGAATAAGCACCGGCAGAATTACTAAAAGTTGTTTTTCCCAATAAAGATCCATTTAAATAAAAATTAAAACCAGAGCTAGTAGTTCCGTCCCAGGTAACCACAAAATGATTCCATTGATTGTTAACAACGCTATTATTTCCTCCCGCATAGACTAATGTATCATCAGTTTTATAACACATAAAACGCCATCTGGGGCCTGAAGTTGAATAGTCTACATAGAATCCCCCCACCTTAGAAAATATCTTGTCATAAAGAGCCGGCCCTCGAGAGTACATCCACGTCTCCACGCTTGCCGGACCACCAGCATAACTTGTAGCTGCTCCCACATCAACATAGTCATTACCATCATTGGAAAAACTACCAGCATCACCAATTTTACCTCCACTCGTGAAAACCGCTCCATTATAAGCAGTGCCATCACTATTGCCGGCGGTAGAATCATCCCAATTATAATCCATATGCCAGACACCTTTATAATTTGTGTTCCAAGTGTTTTCAACATCTTGCTGACTTGGACAACTGCTATTGCCATAATACATATTAATAATTGTATCTTCGGTATGAGAGAGCGTTGGCACCTTTACCCAAGCAGTAAACACCTTGGCATCTTTATCAAATTTTGTAATTTCGTGAGAAAGTTTTTGTGTATTATCAAAATTTGCAAATAGAATGTCATCGCCATCACTTTGTGATTTAGCGGTGAAAATTTGGTTACCGGCATCTGTAATATGAATTAAAACAGGGAAGTTAACCTGATCAGCTGCAGAAACTTTAGTGTGGTCAATGGTGATTGCTTGTTTATATCCCCATGCATAATCATACCAGGTGGTGGCTTGTGTTTGCCTATAAGAGATTATCAAAGGGATAATAAAAATAAAAGAAAAAATAGCAATAGCGATTGCTAAAATTTTAAAAAATAACTTTTTACTATTTAAAAAATTAATAATTTTTTTCATAAATTATAGATAGCGATGGGGAAGAAAATAAAACTGTTTTCATTATACAATATTATCCAAATCTTAAAAAGTCATTTCTGTGGATTATCGACAAAAAAGCTCGTTTTGACGTACAAAACTTTCTAAAAAATTTTTTTCCATAGGGTAAGAAAGGGAAGTTTTATAATCATTTAAAACTTCATGCTTCTTTTCTTCATTTTGCACGGTTAAAGTAAATTTATACCATTGACAGTTAAAAAATAAACTGGCCGGAGGCATTAAATATGCATCCATTTTTAATTTGCGCGGGAAAGGAAACCCATGAAAATGAACTAAATATTTGAAAGATGTTATATTTTTTTTATTTTTTAAGACATCCTCTATATTCAAACCTAAGATAGAATGATCTTTATGCTGATCAAATTCCGCCGGATAAATAACAATTTGAGGCTTGAATTGATTGATTTCTTCTACAATTTTTGTCCTTAGTTTCTCTTGGTCAACATTTTTTAAATATCCATCCTTATATTGCCAAAATTCTAAGTCTTTATTGTTTAAACCTAAGTCAAAAGCGGCTTGTTTAAATTCTTTCTGTCTTTTTAGACCTTTGCCACGCCGATTGCCATCAGTAATTAGAACAATTTTCACCTCAATTTTCTTTTTTCTAGCTTGAGAAATCAAACCTGCGCTGGATAAAACTTCATCGTCAGGATGAGGAGAAAAAACCAAAATTTTTTTGAAATTTTTATCAAGATTAACTTCAGATAAAAAATGATAGGCGCTATCTGGCACTACCTTGAAGATTTCTGAATATAAAAAATTATAACAAATATAAAATAAAAACAAACAAACAAAAATCCAAGCTAAAACTTTATAGCGTTTTTTAAGAGTTAATTTCTCAAAACTAATCATATAAATATTATAGCAAAAACAAATAATGAATGATGAATTTCCAACACCAAATGTGTGGTCTCGCCTTCCAGCCAAAATGCTGGATCAGCCTTTGGCTGATTGGCGATGAAAAATTTTGAATCAATTTTATAATTCTATAATCAATTCATCATCCGTTGTCCTTATCTGCCGACTGGCGGATATGGCTTTGCGCGCTCGAAGGATAAAAACAGAGATTAAAAATGCAGAGATCCTTCGCGCTCGCTAACGCTCGCACTCAGAATGACAGGAGAAAGGGCTTCGGCTCAAGATGGCAAAACAAAATTCATCATTAGTTATTTTTAACTCGTGATTTTCTAATTATTCCTGTCCATTCACCCCTAATTTTCTCTTTTTCTAATTCTTTTAGTATTTTTTGGATTGACCCGCGAAAAAATTGTTCGTGCATTTTGGTCATTTCTTTTGCTAAAACTATTTGTAAATTTTCGTCTAAATCGCTTAACCATTGCAAATCTTTGGTTAAACGATAAGGAGAAAAAAAGAAAACAATTGCTCGTTTGTCTTGTAAGCCATTTTTTACCATTTGAGCTAATTTCTGGCGCCCTTTTTTAGGCAAAAACCCAAAAAAAATAATATTTTTAGAGTTAAAACCGCTTGCTGAAATAATTAAAGATAAACTGGAGGGACCAGGTAAAAATTCTACTTCGATTTCGTTTTCTATTGCCCAATTGACTAATTTTTGGCCCGGGTCAGCAATACCCGGACTTCCGGCTTCAGCCAAAAATGCCACATCCTTACCTTCATCTAAAATTTGTTTAATTTTATTTAAGTAGCGTTCATTTTTACCTTCAAAATAAGGATAGATGCTTTTTCTAATTTCAAAATGAGACAAAAGTTTAAGAGTTTTAGTAGGTTTTTCCGCTAAAATTGCTTTGGCATTTTTTAAAATTTCTAAAGATCTTAAAGTAATATCTCCAAGATTACCAATTGGAGTGGGTATAAAATAAAGTTTAGACATTATAGGCATAATAGCCAATAACCAAAAAACAATCAACTCCGTTAATGCCTTTGACAATTCAGCTGTTTACAGCTGGATTATTTGACAGGGTAAACCCCGTTAAATAGCTTTGCTAATTAATTTATATAATTAATTATTTGACAGGGTAGACCCTAAACAAATATCAAGATATCCAATACAATAAATAAAATTAAAGTTAAATATGCTAAGCTCTTGATCCAAATGCTAGGAGTATATCCGCCAACAATTTTTTTATCAAAACCCAATTTCAAAAGAACAATTAAAATAAAAGGCATCAGAAACCCATTTAGAGCTTGGGAGTAAACTACCAATTTTATAGGATGAAAACCTAGAAGGTTAATGGCTGACCCTAAAAACAAAGCAACAATTAGAACTATATAAAAGCCTTTAGCTTGGGCAATTTTTTTGCCTAGACCTTCTTTCCAATCAAAAACATCGCTGGCGACATAAGCACCCGAAGCGGCTAAAACAGGGATGGAAACCAAGCCCGATGCTAAAAGAGCAATGCCAAAAATCAAAAAGGAAAAATTACCCAAAGCTGGTCCCAAAGCAGCCGCTGCATCGCGGGCACTGTTAATTAAAGTGCTACCATCTTTAAATAAAACTGTTCCGGCAACAACAGTCACAAAAAAGAATATAACACTAGAAAAGATCATGCCAAAACGCACACCCAATTTTTCGTTTTTTAAATCTTTGATTTGCTTTTTTTCTTCTATTTCTTCAATTGATTGCCAAAAAACAATATAGGGACAGATCACATCGCCCAAAAGAGCCAAAGCTAAAAGACGAGTCTTATCGCCCATACCCGAAAGAGGACTAAAAGTATGCACCCAGACTTCATGCCAATTAGGGTGAGCTAAAATAGCCGAAACAACAAAAAGTAAAAGCAAAGGAGTCAAAAGATATAAAAAACGAGAAACAAAAGCATAACTACCCCTGAAAAGTAAAAGTACGAAAATGATTAATAACATCAAAATAATAATCAAATCCGGGAAACCGGTAGCAGTAGCTAGAATATCAATCATTGCCCCCAAATCAGCACCAATTGTAGCCACAGCCGCAATCAAAACCAAAGATACTAAAAAAACGCCAACTGTAAAACCCAACTTTTCTTTGACCAAACGGCTAAAACCTTTTTTGGTGACTACAGCCAAAGTGGCCGTAATTTCTTCAATAGCGATTAATAAAGGAGTCGCCAAAACCACCAGCCACAAAAGAGAAAAACCGGTGGCTGCCCCCGCCTGGATGCGGGTAATGATGGTGGTGGGGTCAACATCGGCCGCCCCAGAAATAGTGCCATTTTTGATACGTGTAAAAAAATGTCCTATATGACGTCGTTGTTTCTTATAAATAGGGAAAATCTTATCCAAAAAAGTTAAACCTTTCTTTTCATCTTTTTTAACTTCTTTGCCAACTTTTTCTAAAAATGTTTGTTTCATTTTACCCTGTTAAATACGACTTGAGCCTTTTTGCTAAAAATAATTTGCCCAAATAGGTTTTTAAATATTTTTCTCGACGTGTCGCATCTTGTTGATTAAGACAAGATTCACAATAGATAAGTTTCAGTGGCCGGCGATTTTTGGTGGATTTAACCAAACCTTTTTCGTGTTGCTCAAATCGTAATTTTAAATTTTTTGTAAATCCAGTATACATCTTATCATCCTTTCCAGATTTTAACACATAAGTATGAAACATGATCTTATATTTAAAATTATTTAATGGGGTTTACCCTGTTAAATGCTTTTTAAACAATTTACTTTGCAAATTATTTAATGGGGCAAGTTTTTATAAAGTTTCAACCATTTTTCCAAATCCATATTTTGTGCCCTAATTCCACTTTCTATTTTCGCGCGAATTAATATTTTTTGCAAAGTTTGTTTTTCTATTTTTAAACCATTAACAAGATTATTAAACAATTTTTTACGTGGGCTTGAAAAACCAAAATGCAAAAGACGAAAAAAATCTTTTTCTATTTTTTTTCTTTGCAAACCAAAAGGTAAGGGATAATTGATATTTTCCAAAATAACCATTCTGCCATCCACTTTAGGCATTGGCGAAAAAGAACCTTTTTTGATAATAAATCCACATTTAGGTTTGCAATAAAATTTAACGCTTACAGAAAACAATGTAAAGTCTGCTTGACATAATTCTTCAGCCACTTCTCGCTGAATTAAAAAAACCATTTTTTGAGGCGAATGTCTAAGTTTAAAAAACAAATGAATAATTTTCTTCTCTAGATAATAGGGTAAGTTGCCCACTGCTTGATAAGCATCAGAAGTAATCTTATCTAAATCCAGTTCCGTGATATCGCCTATAATTGATTGTGTATTTTTAATTTTATCCAAATCAACCTTAAAACGCTCATCTTTTTCAATGGCAATTATTTTTTTGAATTTTTGCGCCAAAATTTGGGTTAGATATCCCGACCCAGCCCCCACTTCTACCACTTTCAAATTAGGATCTAATAAATCAACAATTTTATCCAAAATACTCTCATTTTTTAGAAAATGTTGGCCCAGTCTCTTATTTGCTGTAATCATATTATTATTTTTACATTATCCTGTCATTGCAAACATTCTATTATCATTTAATAAAAATAAGTGCGGCAATCTATATATTTGTGGATTCCTGCCTGCCCGACTGAAAGACGCCAGTCGTTCGGGCGGGCCTGCGCAGGAATGACAAAAAATGATCTAAAAATTATCATTTTTCTGAGCTTGCTGTCTATAACGCAGATATTCTCGTTCATTTAAAAGTTCATAGGCAATTTCATCTCTCATTTTAGGATCATCTGTTTTAATAAATTCAATGATTTTTTGGAAAGGATCACCCGGTAAAAATTCAACAAATTCATTATTAAAATCAAAAAAACTAATAAATCGCAAAACACCTCTACCTAAATAACGATCAATCAAACGTAAATGCATTGTCTCACCTGTGAAAAAACCTTTTTTTATTTTCTGCCATATTTCATCTATTTTAATCCCACTTCTTTTCGATACTTCTTCTAATAGAATATTAAGAATATGAACCGGATACGTGAATTCCGTATAACCCAAATATCCTTTATCAATTTTCAAAGAATCAGCTATAAAATCTTTATTTTTAAGAATAATATCTAATAAAATTTTATCAGCTATTAATTCGCCAAGAGAAGCAAAATGTGAATGCATATCTTGTAGATTAACTGTTGTGTAACCTCCGCGCTTTACGCTGGCACCATTACCATATTGGTTAGTATAATATTGTTCGAATGAAGCTGCATGAAGCATTTCATGGGATATCGTCAAAAATGAAAATAAATCATCTTCTGACTTTCTGATATCGGCCCTTTGGTTTAAATAATTATATGTACCCGCATAAGATTCAGCAAAAAAAGGCACTTTGCCTATATCTATTTTCTTCAAAAAATGAAATTGTTCTTTAAAAACCAACGGCATTTCTTTTACCCCCATTTCTGCTAACTCTTTTTCTAATAATTCATAAGCTATTTGGATAATTTTTTCTTCTCTTTCCGTACGTGGGGATTCGTCTTCAATTGGCTTTCTTGCTTCCTCAATCTTTTTCTCCAAAAAAGCTTCTGCTCTTTTCCTTTGTTCATCACCTAATCCGTTTGGACCGATAATATTAAAATTGGGTTTATTTTCTTCTGCCATATTTTAATTTTAAACTAAAATTTCTAAAAAAGAAAACAGAGGAATACTTCATTCAAAGAATAAATAATAATGTTTGACTCCTTTTGTTGCCATTCCTTTGGAAAACTACCCGAATAGCCAGTAAGTCAAACAGGCAGGAATCTATGGATTCCGTATCAAATTTTATTTAAATATAATTGAAAGTACGGAATGACAAATATCAATTTATTATTTCCACCTTAACGTTATAAATTATTCCTTGCCAAAAACTAACACCTAAAGCGCTGAAAGCAGCGGTTGAAAGATCAACCACCACCGGATAAGAAAAACCGTTATTGCCACCACTGGCAACAACTTCCACATACTTTCCATTATCCAGATTAGTGATCAAAAGCCGAGTACCTCGCGGCACTAAATTACAGGCTGCAAGCATTTCGTCTGTATCAATATACCATTTGGCTTGACCCTGGGTTAGATAGGTAGTTTTAGGTTTTGTACCATATAAAACAATTCGATTTTGCGGCTGCTCTATAATCTCTTCATCCATTTTCTCATTTGAGATATCGTCGCCATTGACACTGGTTATCTTATAGGTGACTATTTTTTTACCCACTTTGCCCTCAAATGCGACTTCGCTATTACCCACCACCAAATCAGCTGATGGTTGCTCTTCGGTGTCAAAAGCGATTTTTTCTTCTCTTTTTTCCGTTCTTTCTCCCCAGTGGGTTAAAACCACTTGCATATTGTTAGTGACTTTTACATTTAAATTTGGCTCTACCTCATCTTTTGCCCCCAAAGTAATTTTCTGCTCTGCCAATAGATCTTTAACTGTGCTTGTCCAAGAACGAACAATAGATTCATTTTTGCCAATTTTTAAATTAATAACCGGCGCTCGATCAATTTTAATTAAGCTACCTTTGCAAACGTTTAAAGGTAAACTTAAAGCTATCTTATCTTCCGGATAAACAATCAAATTATTAGTCTTAAAAAAGTGTCCCAAATTAGTTTCGGTAGTATAATAATCAAAAAAGCTCTGCTTATCTTGAACTATTATTTTTTGTAAACACCAAAAACTCTGCGCTCCCTTAACCTTTTTGTCTTGAACTATTAAAAAACTAAACAGAAGAACTATTGCAACCAGACCCGCACCTGAAATTATGGCTTTTATTTTTTGCATTTTAAATCGCAATAGATTGAATTTTAAAATCTACAGCAAAGATATTTTAAAATAAAAAACATTCATAAACAAGGTATAAAAAAATTTGAGATTTACAGTTTTTCCTATAATATAAATTCATGCTTGAGCTAAATGATCCGATTAAAAATATTAACGGAATCGGCGACAAAACTGCCCAAAATCTAAAAAGATTGGAGCTAAATAAAATAAAGGATTTTTTATTCATTTTTCCTAAAGCTTATCTTAACTTAAACTCGCTAAAACCAATTAGTAAAATTATACCCGAGAAAAAACAGCTGATCCGCGGTCAAATCAAAAAGTTAAAATTGATCAGAGTTTACAGACGGCGAATGACAATTTTGCAAGGAGAAATTACTGATAAAAGCGGCTCGCTTATTTTTTATTATTTTAATCAACCGTATTTAGAATCAATTCTTAAAAATCAAAAACTTTATTTTTTTGGTAAGGTGCGCTTTAAACAAGGAAAATTAGTGATGGAAAACCCCAGTTATGAATTTAGTGAATCAAAACTCCTCAAAGAACAAAATCTTTTACCAATATATCCTGAAGTCGCTGGCTTAACCAGTAAAAAAATTCGATTTTTAATAAAAAAGACTTTAGCTGAAGTTAAAGAATTTGAAAATGTTTTTAACTCTAAAATAAGGAAGGAATTTAACTTGCTCAATTTAAAAAAAGTGCTTTGTTCTATCCACTTTCCTAAAAATTTAGAGCAAATTAAAATTGCCAAAAGAACTTGGGCAATTATGGAAATTACTTCTTATTTATGGCAAAACGAACAAATTTTAAAAAAACAAAATCGTTTTAGCGCCCAAAAAATACAAAAGCAAGATTTAAAAAAATACACTAAAAACCTGCCTTTTAAACTAACAAAAGATCAAATTGAGGCAACAAATAGGATAAAAAGAGAAATAAATAAAGATAAGCCCAGTTCAATCCTTTTAAATGGTGATGTGGGCAGTGGCAAAACTGTGGTCGCCTTTATACTAATGATGCAAACGGTTTTAAGCGACAATCAGGCCGCCATTATGGCGCCAACAGAGATTTTAGCGCGCCAACACTTTTTAAATTTTCAAAAATTATTTAAAGAGTTTTTAATAAAAAACAAACTAAAAGCTCTGCTTTTGACTAATTTTTGGCAAGAAACAAATGATGGTAAAAAAATAAAGAAACTAAAAAAGAAAGAGGGGACTGAAATGGCGCTTTCAACTCCTTTAGTTTTTGGAACCCATGCTCTTTTGCAAGAAAAAGTGAATTTTAAAAATTTAAATTTAATTATTATTGATGAACAGCAACGTTTTGGTGTTAAACAAAGAGCGATTTTACGAAAAAAAGGCAAAACAGGCAAACAATTGCCGCATTTGCTAATGCTCACTGCCACGCCAATTCCACGCACCTTGTCTTTAACTGCTTTATCCAATTTTAAAGTGGTTTTTTTAAGATCTCATCCTAAAAAACGTCAGGTAGAAACTAAAATAGTTTTAGAAAGAAGTCGCAATCAAATTAATGAAATAATTAAAAAAGAATTAGAAATTGGACATCAAGTTTTTGTAATTTGTCCTTTAATTGAAAAAAAGGAAGAGAAAATAGACTTTGATAATCGCAAAGCAGCTGAAGCCGAATTTGAAAAAGTTAAAAAAACTTTCCCCGATTTCAAAGTGGGGCTTTTGCACGGAAAAATGAAACCAAGAGATAAAGAAAAAGCGATGGCTGATTTTAAAGCCCAAAAAACACAAATTTTAGTGGCTACCTCTGTGGTGGAAGTAGGCGTAGATATCCCCAAAGCCACAATTTTGGTGGTTGAAACTGCTCAAATGTTTGGTCTTTCGCAACTGCATCAATTTAGAGGCAGAATTGGCAGATCAGGCCTTAAGGCGCATTGCTTTTTTGTGGTTAACTCCTATAACGCTAAGAATAAATTAAAAATTTTGGAACAATCCGATAATGGCTTTTTAATTGCCAAAGAGGATTTACGCCAAAGAGGCCCGGGGGCGGTTTTAGGCAAAGCCCAACATGGCTTTTTACAATTTCGCTTTGCTGATATTTTTAACGAAAAGCTAGTCAAAACCGCCAAAAAGATTTCAAAAAGGGGAAAAGAAATAAATTTTTATATCTAATTAAAATTGCCAAAATTCCAAATTCTATATTCTAAATTATGTTTATTTGCTAAAATAAATTCAAAATGGAAGAAATTTGGGTTTACCTAAAATCCAAGAAAAAAACAATTGCTATTATTTTTTTGTCTCTCTTATTTGTTATTCTTCTTGTTTATCCTTTTTATTTTTTTAAAAAAGCGCCGGCTGCTAATAAATCTAATAAAATTACTTGCGAAGTGAGTGGGGCAGTTAAAAAACCAGGTGTTTTTAATTTGGATAATCAAAGTCGAGTGGCTGATGCCTTAAAACTGGCTGGCGGTTTAACTGGTGATGCTGATCAAGAT
>Ga0265297_10007780_pt1 | contig 14678 bp, 19 predicted proteins | sample Munlanlwell13791_FD_192502 | JGI IMG/M metagenome (GOLD analysis project Ga0265297, IMG submission 192502) | Leachate microbial communities from a municipal landfill in Southern Ontario, Canada - Leachate well 137-91 | ecosystem: Engineered > Solid waste > Landfill > Unclassified | place... | reverse complement strand
TCAGCCCAGTTAGTGAATTCCAAAGGCGTAAAGTCTGTTCTTACCGGGAATGTCGGACCCAACGCATTTCAAACATTAAGTGCAGCAGGTATCCAGATTTATACCGGCGTTTCCGGTACGGTTAAAGAAGCTGTTGAATCATATAAGAACGGGAAATTAAAAATTACCGAAAGCCCAAGCGTCGGTTCAAAGTTCGGAATGGGAAAGTAGCCGCTTTGGAAGAAGATCTTTTAGCGAATCATAAGCGCTATTTAGAGCGCAAAGCCTTATATAGCAGTCTTGGTTATGATGTCGATAAGGAGCGGGCCTTCATTTTAGATAAGGCTCAGCCTCTTTACGGCGATATCCTTGAAGCCGGGACGGGCAAGGGTCATTTTGCGCTTGAGTTGGCAAAGGCAGGGTATAGTTTTATTACCTTCGATATCTCGGAAACCGAGCAGGCTTTTGCGAAACTGAATCTTCGTTACTTTGGTTTTGAAAAGCAAGTTGATTTCCGTATCGAAAACGGAGAGACATTAAGCTTCAAAGATAAAAGTTTCGACGTAGTCTTTTCTGTCAATACCCTCCATCATTTAACCAATCCTTATAAGGTCATCGATGAGCTTTTGCGCGTGCTTTCTTTTAAGGGAAAGTTTGTCTTAAGCGACTTTACTCAAAAAGGTTTGGCACTCATGGATAAAATCCACGCCAGCGAAGGCAACAAGCACGAGGTCGGCAAGACCACATTATTCGATGTAGAGAAATATTTAACGGGAAAAGGGTTTAGAGTTACTAAAGCAAGCAGTAAATTTCAGGATGTTTTAATCGCCTATCACCAATTAATATGATCATTTCAATTGCCAGCGGAAAAGGTGGGACAGGAAAGACTACGGTTGCGGTTAACTTGGCGCTGTCGCTTAAGAACATTCAGCTTCTTGATTGCGACGTCGAAGAGCCCAATGCGCACCTTTTTATTCAACCGCGCATCAAAGAAGAATTAAAAGCTTATATTCCCGTGCCGGAAGTTAACGAAGCAAAATGTAACTATTGCGGAAAGTGTCGCGAAGTCTGCGCCTATCATGCGATTGCTGTATTACCGGGAAACGAATGCAAAAAGGGTAATGTTTTGATTTTCCCGCATCTTTGCCATGGCTGCGGCGCCTGCAGTTTACTGTGTCCTCAATCGGCAATCAAGGAAGTCAATAAAGAGATCGGTGTTATAGAAATCGGCGAGAAAGATAATATACAGTTTGTCCATGGATGTCTTAATATCGGTGAGGCAATGTCTCCACCCTTGATCAGGCAGGTTAAAAAATATATTAATCCTACAAGGACAGTGATTATCGATGCTCCTCCAGGAACATCTTGTCCCGTAATTACTGCGGTTAAAGGAAGCGATTTCTGTGTTCTGGTGACAGAGCCTACACCTTTTGGCCTGAATGACCTGATTCTGGCGGTTGAGGTATTACGAAAGTTGCAGATACCGTTTGGCGTATTCATTAATCGCAGCGATATCGGAGACGGTAAGGTTGATAACTATTGTGGGGAAGAGAATATTCCTATTTTGATGAAAATTCCATTTAGCAGAGAAATAGCGGTTAGTTACTCCGAAGGTGTACCTATTGTAAAAAAAGACAGCTTATATCAGGATAAATTTATTAACATGTATATTAATATCTGTACAATAATAAATGAAGCAAATAGTCGTCATTAGCGGAAAAGGTGGAACAGGAAAAACCGTGCTCAGCGGTTCTCTTGCTGCGTTAGCCAATAATAAGATCATGGTTGATTGCGACGTAGATGCCGCAGATCTGCATCTTTTATTGCATCCTAAAGTTAAAGAGCGCCATGAATTTAAAAGCGGCCAGACCGCACTTATCGACAGGAAGCTTTGTAAGAGATGCGGCAAATGCATTCCCGTATGCAGATTTGGGGCCATAAAGGATGATTTTACAATTGAACGCTTTTCATGCGAAGGCTGTGGCCTTTGCAGTCTTATCTGTCCCCATAAGGCTATTCGCATGGAAGAAGATGTGGCCGGGGAGTGGTTTGTTTCCGATACCCAATACGGACCTTTCGTTCATGCTAAACTCGGTATAGCTGAGGAAAATTCCGGGAAGCTGGTAGCAAAAATAAGGCAGATTGCTAAAGAGATCGCAGAGAAAAAGGCGCTTGATTATGTAATCATTGATGGGCCTCCCGGGATAGGATGTCCTGTAATAGCCTCATTGTCAGGTGTTGACTGCGCTTTAATCGTAACTGAACCTACGCTTTCCGGCCTACATGATGCCCAAAGGGTTAGGGAGGTAGCAAAGCATTTTAATATTTCGGTTAATCTTGTCGTAAATAAATATGATTTGAATCTAGGCATTGCAGAAAAGATTGAGGCGTTTTGCAGGGAGCAAGGTATTCCGGTTTTGGGTAGGATTGCTTTTGACAAGAAGATTGTCGAAGCGCTCGTAAAAGGGAAGACAGTAGTTGAGCATATTTCCTCCCCGGTAGCGGAAGAAATAAAGAATATCTGGGAGCAGCTAAAGAGTTGATCCATGTTAAATACGAAGCAGCGCGACATCCATATATTGCGGTATTTCTCTTCCTTTATAAGCGTTTCGGAAGGTAAGATTATAAATATAACCGACCCTAAGCTTACATTTTGCCCTCTTGCCAGCCATCTCTATAAGGGGTTTACAACAGCAGACAAGATGGATAAGGAAGCGCTTAAACGCGAAATCAAGAAAGCCATAGGATCTAAAATCAAAGATTTCGGTTTTTTTACTTCTAGGAGGATATTTTCAGCTAAAGATGTAGCCATCCCATACGGCGCTTCCGAAATGTTGATGTTTGCTTTAAACAAGAAAACTATAGATGTCGCCGTGATTGTTTGCGATGGAGCCGGAACAATAATAACCGATAGAGGAGATATCGCGCAAGGGGTAGGGGCGCGGATGAATAGCCTTCTTATGACCTCTCCGATAAAAGAAATTCAAGACCATCTTAAGCGCGCCGGATGTTATTTAATCTTTGAAAATGCCTTTATTGATCAGGTTAAAGGAGTAGAGAAAGCCATTCAATCTGAACATAAAAGAATAGCGGTTACGGTTTGCGGACATGATTCCAATAAACTTAAAACGATCAGAGAGTTAGAATTTCCAAGGACCTCTATTACGATTCTTTCTGTTTGTACCACGGGTATAAGTGAAGCGAATGTGCGGGAAATCAAAGATTATGCGGATATCGTCTGGAGCTGCGCATCGCTGGATATCAGGGAAACTGTTGGCTCGGCAGCTTTATTACAGATTTCAAAACAGATACCAATATTTGCTTTAACTCAAAAGGGCGTGGATCTTGTGGTCGCCTATGCTCAAGATGGTGAGCCTTTGCGGGAATTAAACAAGAGAAAACAATATCTAATATCTCTTGAACCAGGATTCTGTAAAATAAAGTTAGGCAATACGAATAATTATTTGCGCGAGGAAAAGCTCCCGGTTTTACCGGAGGTGAATTTTGCTTTGGCAGGCGCATAAGATTAGAGGATGGGTTTTAATGGGGTGCGATCATGATAAAGAAAAGTACTGTTGCTGAATATCCGCAAGAGGTAATCGATTTAATTAATAATAAGCAATATTTCGGACGGATGAATGACCCTGTAAGTTCTTCCTATTTAAAGGGGCCGTGCGGGGATGCGATGGAGTTCTACTTGGTAATTGAAAAAAATAGAATTACTGAGATTAAATATTATACCGATGGATGCCAAGCAACGCGTGCATGTGCGGCAATGGTGGCGAAACTGGCTAGTGGCAAAAGCATAAAAGATGCGCTTTCGATTTCCTCGGGAGAGATTATCGCAAAACTAAAAGGCCTTCCGGAAGATCATTTGCACTGTTCGATTCTTTCGGTGAGCACGCTTTACCGTGCAATAGCGGATTATTTATTAAAGAAATGATTATAACTAAACAAAAAACCATAGAAGAAATATCTGACTATGTCAAAAACGATTCAGCTATATTTCTAATAGGTTGCGCTATCTGCGCAACTACCTGTAAAACTGGGGGAGAAACTGAGGTAAAACGGTTATCTGAGATTTTAATCAGCAAAGGAAAAGATGTAACTGGATGGGGTGTTTTGAACCCGGCCTGCTATTTACTGGAGTCAAAAAAACTTCTTAGGCGCAAAGAGAAAGAAATAGCTGCGGCAGATTCGATTATTAGCCTTGCCTGTGGCGGAGGAACACAGGCGATAGCAGAAATAATCAAAAAGCCGGTATACCCGGCTAATGACACTTTGTTTCAGGGAGAAATAGTCCGGCTTTCTCCGCAAGAGGATCGTTTTGAGAAGCAATGTCTTATGTGCGGAGAATGCATAGTCGGTATTACCGGCGGAATATGCCCGGTAACGCGTTGTCCAAAAGGGCTGCGTAGCGGGCCTTGTGGTGGCGTTAATAAAGGGAAATGCGAGGTTGACTCTGACCGGGATTGCGCTTGGGTACTTATTTATAATAAATTAAAAGAGCTCGGGCAGATTGAGAATCTGGGTATATTAGGCGGTTTAAGGGATTATCGCAACGAGAGGAACTACGTCTTAATTAATAAACGTTAATGCAATGAAGAAGAAAATGGATGTAAAGGAAAATGAGATTAAGAGTTAAGCATATGCCGGTTAGTCCTGGATGCGACAGGAACCAAAGTCTGCAGGGAGAATTTATGAGCATAGTGAATAAAATAGAGGGATTCGTTAAGTGAAAATAAAAATAATTGCTACAGGTTCCAGTAAGTTAGAACGTTTTATCCATAGGTGGGGTGTTTCATTTTTGATAGGCGACAATCTATTGTTTGATACTTTTGGCGACCCAGGCGTTCTTCTGAATAATATGCGGAAATTTAACGTTGATGCAGTCAGAATTAAGCATATAGTTTTATCTCATGATGACTGGGACCATATTTCAGGTTTATGGTATCTGCTCCCGAATCATAAAGATATTACAGTTTATATCTGCCCTGGATTTCAGCAGGAGATAAAAAGGAGAATTGCCTCATTCGGAGTGCGCGTGGTTGAAGTTGAGCCGTTTACCGAAATTAAAGAAGATGTGTTTTCCAGCGGTCAAATCGAAACTTCATGCGCTGGAAGGACTATTTTTGAACAAGCCCTGGTCATAAAATTCTTGAATAACTTGAGTATTATTACTGGATGTGCTCATCCCGGGATTGTTAATATTATGGATATGGTCAAAGATCACTTTCAAAAAGAACATATTTATTCCGTTCTGGGAGGATTGCATTTAAAAGACAATCCGCGTGAAGTAAACTTAGAGATAATTGAAAAGCTGCACGGGTTTGGTATCCGTAAGATTGTTCCTATGCATTGTACCGGTAAATACGCAACAAAGATTATACGAGACCGGTTTGGATACGGTTTTGTGCGGATTAAAGAAGGAGATGCGATAGAGCTATGAATAAGATAGTGAACATTGATGAAGGGGTGTGCGTTGGTTGCGGAGTATGTGTAGAACTTTGTCCCAGGAAGATTTTGTATATCGATGGAAAAAGCGGAAAATGTAAAGTAACAGATGAATCGAAATGCGACCGCCTGCGCGGATGCGAAAAGGCTTGTCCGGTCAGTGCCATTAAGATTATTTAGCTGGGTAGGCATAAAAGGAGGAAACACATGAAAGGATTTAAAGCTAATATCGAAAAAGATACCTTAGCAAACAAAAAGTTCCGTAAAGTGTTATACACCGGGAAATACAGCCAGTTGGTGTTGATGAGCCTTTGTCCTAGGGAAGAAATCGGTATGGAAACTCACCCGGAAAATGATCAATTTTTTCGCTTCGAGGAAGGAGAGGGTAAAGTAATTATTGACGGCAGTGAATATGAAGTCAGCGATGGCGTAGCAGTGGTTGTGCCAGCCGGAGCTAAGCACAATATTATAAATACATCGGATTCAAAAGAATTAAAACTCTATACCATCTATTCTCCTGCACATCACAAAGATGGTATAGTTAGAGAAACAAAGCAAGAAGCTGAAGCTAATGAAGCAGAATTTGACGGTAAAACTACAGAATAGGGGAGTCTAATTTTTTCAGGCAACCCGCTTTTATTACGAGAAAGACCCCTCAAGTTAAATAAGAGACTTAATTTTCAAAAAGCTTGGGAGTTATAAAGTTAAATTGGGGAAGGATTAATTAAGTAGGATTAGGTCCGGTTAAGTCTGGTTAAGTTTATAGCAACAAATACGAACAGGATTAAGACTTGGGTTCGACCCCCGTCAGGTAGCCCATTTTTCTTTCGGCCATTTTTGGGCGAAATAAACATAAGGTCCTGAAGGAAAAGTCAAAGAGTTAGAAAGTTAGAAATTACAACTTGACATACTTTCTAACTTATGTTAAACTTCTCTCGGAGGTGAAAAAGATGACTATTACAAAGCTAAAAGCCAAGAATCAGATTACCCTGCCTAGCGCAATCGTAAAGAGGCTGCGCCTTAAGCCGGAAGAGTTGTTTACAGTGGATATTGAGGCGAATTATATCAAGCTTATGCCTGTTGAGGTGGCGCCCCGCCGCTATGCCGCCGAAGAACTGAAAGCGATTGATCGGATTGTGCAGAAAGAAAAAGGTAAGGCCAAGGTATTTAAAGCTGGTAAAGAATTCTCCGAATACGTCAAAAAACTGACTAAATGAAGCAAATTATTCCGCTTTCTTCGTTTGAGCGAGCCGCAAAGAAATTATCCTCATTTGATCAAAGTCAGCTTGCCGATAGTTTAGAAGATTTCAATAATTTTGTAATTACCGGCCAAGCGCCTGTTGGTTTTGGTTTCAAGAAGATAAACCATGATAAATATGAGTTTCGAGTCGGCTTAAGGCTTCGTATTGTAGTGAAGCTGGAAGGCAATATATATTACCTGGTTTTAGCAGGTAGCCACGATGAGGTAAAGCGCTATCTGCGTAAATATCGGTAAGGTAAATTTTGCAGATGGTCGGTTAATGAGGGTGATCCATGAATTATCGGAGAGATGGTTTATAACACATGGAAGGGCTATGCAGAACATCCTTTTTGAAAAAGAAAAAATCGGTGAACTGGAGCTGAAAAACCGTTTCTTAATGTCCGCAGGGACAGGTACCTGGAATGCCGATCAGGATAACATTCCGCATGACGGCGACGGCTATATCCATTTTGAGATCGCCAGTGGCGGGGTGGCGATGGTTATAAGCGGCGGCTTAAATGTCAGTCCTTCCGGGGTTAGTACTTCCCATTCCGGGATGTTCGCCGATGACAGAAGCGCCCCTTTTATGAGCATCTTCGCCAAAAGAATTAAGGATGGCGGAGCCCTTGCCTGTCTTCAGATATCTCATGGAGGGATGTGGGCCTGGAAATATGCTAAAAAAAGAAATATCGCTCCTTTTGCTCCTTCATTCATTGTTGACGCCGAATTAGGCGATTACAGTGTTTCCAGGAGAATAGATTTGCCTGCTACCGAGGGGCAAATATGCGAATTGATAGAAGCCTACGGTAACGCGGCGTTGCGGGCTAAAAAATGCGGTTTTGACGCGGTGGAAGTGCATGCCGCGCATGAGGCGTTGTTATCTCAAATGCTGTCGCCTGTTTCTAACATACGCAAGGATAAATGGGGCGGTAGTGTAGAAAACCGCGCCAGATTCCATATTGAAGTCCTACGTAATATTCGTAGCAAAGTCGGCAAGAGCTTCCCAGTGATAATGAAGCTGGGGGTTAAAGATATGCTGGAGGGTGGGCTTTCGTTTGAGGATGGAGTCGCTGCAGCTAAGATAATCACTGAAAAGGGCGGCGTTGATGCTATCGAGGTAAGCCAGGGCTTAAGCCCGGGCTTATTGGATTTTGCGTATTCTTCGATGCGGACCGGAATTACGCGTTTAGAAAACGAGGGGTATTACCGCCATTGGGCAAAGCTGGTTAAAGGCGCCATAAGCCATACAGGTGCAAAAGTCATCATGCAGGGAGGCCTTAGGTCTTTTGAATTGATGCAGGAAGTTATCGAAAAGAAAGAAGCGGATTTTGTTTCCATGTGCCGGCCGTATATATGCGAGAGCGCGATTATAAAAAGATGGATGGGCTCCGACAGGAAAAAATCTGCCTGTATATCCTGCAATAAATGTATTATAAGGGCATATACCGAAGGCAAGAAACTCGAATGTGTGCTAAAGTCAGGCAATGGGGGATAAATTGTAAGATTTCCTTTTTTAGGATAAAACTACTATGAAAAACAAAGAAGGCCGTGTTTTTTCTTTCGGGCTTTTTATAGCGGATATGATATATAGCCAGGAGCCGCAAGATGCCTTGCCGGATGAGTTCCTGGGTATAAAAAGGGCCCGGGGCGATAACGCGATAGTCGCTGTTCCCGCGGAGTGGATCGCGCAGGCCCTTGACGCATTAAAGAAGAAGGGCGTTCCTATCGGGACCAATTTTGGCGGTCCGGCTAACGCCATGGTTTCTGTATTGGCTGCGCTTACGCCAAAAGCAAAAATTACTTTGATCGCTTTCTGCGGCAATGACGAGGCAGGCCGGGCCAATATCGTTTATTTGGAAAGGTTGGGCGTAGATACGCATGTCCTAAGAGAGTCAATGCGGACAGGCGAGGTTTCCGCCTGCAATTTAATCCGTAATTTGGGCTCTGCGAAAGATTTTACCATCTACTTGACGCCCGCAGAAGAATTCTGTTATTCCAAATGGATACCGGGAGACCTGAAAGAGCAGGACATAGTGCATTTAGGAGGGCTAGACCTCATCTTTTGTCCTAACGGCCTGCCCGAGAAGGAAAAGCGGGCAAAATATAAGAAAAATATCGATGAGATGGTCAAGATATCCCGCATGGCCCGCCAGAATGGCGCGATCGTAGTGGCAGATTTTTTCATGCAAGACCCGGGTTTTTGGGAAATGGTCCCGGACAGTTTTTTTAAAGATGTCAATGCGGCAAAACCGGGCATTGCGCAGGCATTGCCTATTTATAACAGCCGCCATAAGAACGATCCGATAAAACTGGATGTTTCAGACCCGCAACGGCTGATGAAAAATGCAGGCAGGAGCTTTTCAATATCCAGGACTTTTTATTAAAGCTTGGGTTTGGGGCGGTATTCATGACGTTGGATGTGGGCGGTTCAATCATTTCCGCCCAGGAAGGCAGCATCTTCGGCAAGGTTCCTTCAAGGCACGTCCCGGTTATTCCGGCCGGAAAATTTGTGGACGGTACCGGTTGTGGAGACGCTTTTGCAGCCGGAATTATTTACGGCATACGTGAAGGCCAGGATATGTTTGATACTGCCTGTTTTGCCTCTGCCGTAGGCAGCCTTATTGCCGAGCGCGTAGGAGTTACTATCGAGGAGCAATATACAGGGCAGGGAAAATGGCTGCCGGTGGTTCAGAAAAGGTTACTCCAGCGCGACGAGGTATAAAATTCCTGAAACCGCAGTTCCTCTTGTTTTTCCGCGTAATTAGTCTATAATACATACCTATAGAAACAGAGAGGCTCCTCTTCATTACATACGAGAGGGGCTAAAATTTTATTTCGCCCGCCTGAAACTCCCTATTGTTTTTGTCTCTAATACCGGGTAGAGACGAGCTTTTTTATTGAGGATTTTATCGCATGCCTAAATTCTCAAAATACATAAAACGCGCGAAAGAATTGGGCGCAAAAGAGGCCAGGGCCATTCCGGTTAAAACCATAGTTGTCGCGGAATGGGTAAGGATGAAATGCCAGTTTGGCTGCGATGGGTTCGGCCAATCTTTAACCTGTCTGCCATATTCACCGGTTCCCGAATTAACCCGCCGTATGCTAACGTATTATAAGTATGCGTTGCTTGTTCATGGCGATGAATACTCGGATATCCATTCCCTTATCCCTGGATTAGAACGGGAAATATTTCTGGACGGATACTTTAAGGCTTTTGGAATGGGCGCAGGACCTTGTAATCTTTGCGCAAAATGCGCCAAATTCTGCCGCCATCCGGATAAAACAAGGCCGTCTATGGAGGCCTGTGGTATAGATGTCTATACAACCGTAAGGTCTAATGGATTTCCGATTAAAGTGTTAAATACGCCGGGTTGCAAAGGCAACTACTACGGGATTGTATTGATTGAATAATAATTGAAGGCGCAAGCTAAAAAGGGATAGGTATGAAGAATTCTTTATGCAAGAAGAACTATAAAATTACTACCAGAAATTGGTTTAACCGTTGGTCAAATAAATATGACCAGACCTTGGGAAGAATCGGCTTTCACAGGGAATTGCTGGATTTAGTGGTGAGGAGTAGTAAGGTTAAGGATTGCGATAAGGTTTTGGATATCGGCTGCGGTACGGGATTGCTTAGCTTGAGGTTATTGCAGAAAGCCGGTTGCTCCATTACCGGCATTGATATTTCCGAGGAGATGCTCGCAATATTTAAAGGCAAAATAAAAGAGTCAGGTTTAGAGCAAAAAATCGAATCCAGGTTAATGGATATCGATTCACTTAATTTCAAGAACAACACATTTGATGCGGCGGTGTCTTCCGTTGTTCTGCATCATTTGAAGGATAAGCCCAAGGCATTAAAGAAAATATATAAACTTCTTAAGCCGGGAGGGCTTTTTGTCATCGGCGAAGTTGATATGGATTCTACCGGCAGCCATGCTGACACGAAGAGGCTTCAACGTATGTTACGCGTTTTAGAACAAGAATGGATCCCGGCATTAAGAGATGCGGGCGTTGAAGCTTTTGCGCAGATGTATAGCAATGGGATAAAGCATATTTTGAATCAAGGCGAGTATTGCTTAAGCCTCAAACAATGGGCTGCGATTTGCAGGAAAGCGGGCTTTAGCCGGGTTACTATTAAGAGGGTTCCGCATTATAAATGTTTTGGCGTAGTGGTAGCTAAGAAGCCCGGATAGAATAGAGGCTTCTTCTTTTGAAATACGGCGCTAATATCAATGCCAGACGCGTTGATGACGGCTCAACGCCTTTGTATATCGCAGCATTCAAGAGCGGTAAAAAGGGTCATGTCGAAGCAGCGAGGGTTCTTCTTGAGAATAACGCGGATGTTAATATGAAGGCAAACAACGGATCAACCGCGCTTTCGGTCGCCATATTTCGCAATAATACCGGGATGATAGATCTATTGCGTCGATATGGAGCAAAACAGGGAATGGTGAATAAACGGGGAACGAAAAACCGTCCGGATTTTGAAGCCTATGATCGCAATAGCGGTTGCAGGTCTTTTTACGTGTTTGACTGAAATAAAAATATAGCAGCGTCTATTTTTAGGCCTATCTATCGCTCTATCTGCGCAGTATCACCGTTTTTTAAAGAAGAAATTCTACTATTGTAAGTGTTAGGGTTCGAAAAAACGTACACCGCCAAAGATTTTTTGTTGAAACAATTTAGTTTCTATAGTAAAATATCCAAACAGTGAGTGCTGAAAATAAGATTTGGATAGAAATTAAAGGACAGCTTTCTAGAAGCAGAAGAGTTGTCCTATTTTTTTCTCTTCTAAACGCAATATTGTTAGTTTCGATAGCTTATGGCGCTCCAGTCGAATACGCCTCCGGGCAGAAAAATTCATGGTTTTCTTCCTGGTTTAGACAGGATACCCTTACGGGGAATTGGGGAGGCCTGCGCAGCGATCTTGCAGGCAAGGGGATGGCTTTTTCTGCAAATTTCACTACGGACATTCTTGGCAATCCTGTTGGAGGCCTGGATCAGGCTGCCAGATATGCCGGCTTTTTGCAGGTTACGGCTGCGTTAGACCTTGAGAAGATAGCTTCCCTTAAAGGGTGGGCCTTGACCGCAACCAACTACCTGGCTTCGGGAAGGAACCTTTCCAGTATAATCGGCAATTTCTATGGAGTTCAGGAGATTTATGCTTCCGGCGACTACTATTTTGGGATTTTAGACCTTTCGGTAACGCTGCCGGGAGAAAAAGTTATTTTAGAGGCGGGCCGGCTTTTTGCCGGCGATGTTTTTGCCACTTCTCCTTTGTGGCAATACTATGTAGGCGCCATCAATAGCAATATAATTTCTCTTTCCGGTAATATCTTTTTTCCTCATTTCCAGGTAGCAGCTTGGGGCGCGCGAGCCACCTATGAACCTGATAAGCAATGGCAGTTTGTCGGAGGCATCTATAATGCTGATCCAGCAGTCGGGAATTCGGATAAGCATGGTCTCGATTTCAATTTTGATACTGATCATGGTTACTTGGCGATTGGCCAGTTAAGTTATAAACATCATCAGGAGCGCCAGGAAACAGGCCTTCCGGGAAGCGCTACTTTTGGAGGATACTATGAAAGTAGCAAATTTACCGGTATTGCCGACTCAAGCCGGACTTGGCGGGGCAACTACGGATTTTATTTCATAATGGATCAAATGATTTACCGCGGCGATTGGCCGGAGTTCGACGGGCCTTCGCATTTAAGTTCGGGAGCCAGATATTCTGAAAAAGTTAAGCATCCTTATTATCAGCAGAATGCTCAATTTGCAGACCGGCCTGTGGGATTAACTGCCTGGTGGGCAGCATACCTTGCTCCGCAAAAAGATATAAACACCCAGACCTATCAGCTTGCCGCAGGATTGGTTTATCAAGGGTTGCCGCCTAACCGAAACCGCGATGTCACTGCTTTTTGCGTTATCTACGGTAATTTCAGCGATAAGCTTTCCGGCCAGGATGCCGAAACAGTGTTGGAACTCAATCATAGGTTTCAGATCAGCCCTTGGTGTTACATCACTCCGGATATCCAGTATATTATTAATCCTAACGGCCAGCATAATATAGATAATGCCCTGGTTTTGGGAGCGGAAGCTAGTTTTAATTTTTAGCGAGGAGGCTGGGAATGAAAATAGGTTTAAGAAGGAAAATCAGGATAACTTTAATTTATCTGGCGGGTTTCCTGAGTTTGTTCTTTTTGGTTTCCTGCGGGCATTTAAATATCTCCAAGGCTTCTTCTCTTCGTCCGGTTTGCTCTCTTACCGCGCCTGGCCTTACCAATAATCCGACATGGGATATCATCGCTACTAACAGGCAGCCATTGCTTTCATTTTTTAACGCTAAGGGCGGGATAGGCCAGAGGACTTATATTATTCAGCTGGATACGGCGGAAACCTTTAACAGTAATAATTTCATTCAATACACAAAAGTCCCGGAGGCAAGCAAATATATTAGCGCTAAACTGGTTGATAAAAATAACTTATTGCTTGATAACACAAGATATTACTGGCGCGTCCGGGCAGTGGATTCAGCCGGCAACTTGGGTCCTTGGGGAAGATCGCGTTTTTATGTAAATACCAAATCCGATGATGAATTTATGGGATTAGTCAGGATACCCGTGAAGGGCGTTGAAGTCCCCAGCGGAGACAATCTTAAAAATATCAGCGATATTGATGACCCGGGCCAGGTTAGTTTCTGGCAGTCAACTCCTCCGGGTGAGCCCGCGCAGTGGGTAAAGTTTGATTTAGGGCAAGAGACGCAGGTCTCCAGGATCTGGATGCTCTCTAACACTGACGGGACCGGAGACGGATGGCTTAAGGATTTTGTCTGGCAGGCTAGCGATGACGCGGATAAATGGGTTGATATTGAAGGCGCAACCATTAGAAATAATGATACCTATAGGAATATCATTGATATAACTCCGGTTAAAACGCGGTATCTCAGGTTATTCATTAAAGACTGGCATGGTTATGCTCCGCAGATTAACGCAATTATTCTGTATTCGCCGGGAATGCCGCCGGTTCCCGATGCGCCGGAAGGAGATTATGTTTTGATCGTGGGTAACCAGATGAACGGTTTTACTTTCACCGAATTGGCCCGGGAAGTCGAAAGCTTGGGGTTAGGCTTAAAAACTCTGACTGTGCCCTGCCATGAGGTTTCTCTGGCGATGCTTGAGCGATTAAAGAATAAGCCGGTGGCGATCATCTTAAGCGGAAATAACGCGGACTATCCTAATATGCCGATGTTTGAGTTTAACGGCGAATATGAGATTATCCGGCGCAGCGATATACCGATATTGGGTATCTGCTGCGGACATCAACAGTTAGCGATGGCCTACGGTTTTACCTATGCCAACAGTATGGGCTGGCCGGATATCTCCAGTATGGAAAAACCTCAAGCTCGGCAAAAAATAAAGATTATCAAAAATGATCCGATCTTTAGAGATATACCTGATTTGTTTGAAGGAGCCGAGATTCATGGATGGTCGATAGGCTATCTGCCGGAAGGATTTGAGGTTATTGCCCAGTCTGAGTATATCCAGGCCGTAAGGAATACCTCCCGGTTTATTTATGGCGAACAGTTCCACGCCGAGATCAGGGTTGTTTATAATCAGGCTAAGCCATATCTGTTTAATTTCCTAAAGATGGCCAAAGAGAGAAGTACGGTTAATAAACCTTAAGGAGGGATTATGTTACATATCCGTAAAAAGCCGCATGAAACTAAAGAGGTTAAGGAGCTATTGGATCCGTTATATGGCGTAGTAGCGTTGGGCAAAGATATACCTAAATACAAAATATCGGAAAAAGAGATGCCGGCTGCCATGGCCTATCGCATTGTCCGCGACGAGTTGATTCTTGACGGCAATTCCCGTCAGAATCTTGCCACTTTCTGCACGACATATGTTGAGCCTGAAGCCCAACAGTTGATGACCGATTGTGTAGATAAGAATATGATTGATAAAGATGAGTATCCTCAGACTGCAGAGATCGAATGCCGCTCTGT
>Ga0265297_10007779_pt1 | contig 14679 bp, 12 predicted proteins | sample Munlanlwell13791_FD_192502 | JGI IMG/M metagenome (GOLD analysis project Ga0265297, IMG submission 192502) | Leachate microbial communities from a municipal landfill in Southern Ontario, Canada - Leachate well 137-91 | ecosystem: Engineered > Solid waste > Landfill > Unclassified | place... | reverse complement strand
GATCTGCCCCTCATCTTTGATCGGTTCGCGGTTACCGGAAATAGTGAAAGCCCATTCTTCGGTCCGTAAGCCGATCCCCCAGGTTGGCGTAAAGGAAACGTTCCCCGGCCTCGACTGCTGCATTAAACCTGCCTGCAGAAAAATGGTCTTATTTAATGTATATTCACCGCCGACTCGCAATAATGTGGGGTTCATGTTGGAGTAGTCGAGTTCACCCCCCAACACCAATTGCCTGGTGTCGCTGTAATTCAGAGAACCGATATCGCCCAGCACTCTGGCGGAAACGCCTAGCTTATGATAAGCGGCGATCGGCTCGGAAACAGCGTCATCCCAAAGGATGGCTCCACCCCCAAAAGTATTTTCAGGAAGAATATTTTGCAGCGCTAAACCGATCGAGAGCCAATCGTTCGGTTTATAGATCCCGCCCAGATCGAGGTTCCAACCGTTCGCCGACCGGTCGGTAATCCCGCTGCCGCGAAAAGTTTCGGAAAGTAGGGTTTTAAAGCTAAGCCCCACCCCGATCCGCTGCAACATCGGATTTTTACCGTAAGCCGGGAAGAAAAAAAGCTTTGTGCCGTAAGAAATAACGACCAAACTGCTCTTTGAGGTACGCGTCGCGCCCAGATAATTTAGATTGTCGATGCTGGTGTTAACGACCGCCAGCCCAAGCGAGGAACCCAGTCCGGTCGGATAAGCGCCGGCGATAGTGATCCGGTCGATATCCAAATTGGTAATGGCGATCCCTTTCGCCCAGGCTAAAGTTGCCGGATTATAAAGGGCGCCGTTCGGATCGTCAGTTAGCGCGACAACCGCGCCGGCCATGCCAAGCGGCCGGCCACCGACCTCAGTCGCGAAGGGATTGATCCCGATCTCATTCAGGCGGGCGTGGGCGGGAAACGCGGAAACGGCAAGCAGGGAAACGACTACCAACAGGCGGGCGCAAGCCGTGCAAACATTTTTTGGCAGTCTATTATTGTATAGATCCACGGCCAAATTGTAGCACTCATGGCCAGGTTGCTCAAGCGAAATATTTCTGCTATAGTAAGGCCGCCATGTTTCTAAAATCGTTATCGCTAAGAGGCTTTAAAACTTTTCCCGACCAAACCGATATCGAATTTGGTCTTGACTCCCGGGTCACCGGGATTGTCGGACCGAATGGCTGCGGCAAAAGCAACGTGCTTGACGCCGTCCGCTGGGTCCTGGGCGAGGACAATCCCCGGCTCTTGCGGGTCGGCGCGCTCGACAATATTATTTTCGCCGGGACCGCGCAACGCAAACCGCTCTCCATGGCCGAGGTCACCATCACCTTCGATAATTCCGCCGGCAAACTTCCAGTCCCCTTCACTGAAGTCGCGATCAAACGCCGGACTTTCCGCGAAGGGGAGAGCGAATTTTTCATCAACAAGAACCAATGCCGGCTCAAAGATATCCGCGACCTGCTGCTTGACACAGGCCTTGGAGAAGGGACCTACGCCATCATCACCCAGGGACAGGTTGACGCGATCCTCTCCAGCAAAGGGGAAGAACGCCGGATCGTTTTCGAAGAAGCGGCCGGCATCAACAAATACAAGACCAGAAAAGTCGCGGCGGAAAAGAAACTGATCGCCGCCGAACAAAACCTGCTCCGCATTAACGACCTCAAGATCGAGGTCGGCGAGCACCTGATCACGCTGGAAGAACAAGCCCGCCGCGCCAAAGAATATCTCGAGATCCAGACCAAGGTCAAAGAACTGGAGATCGGCTTGAGCAAAAAGCTCCTGGGCAATATTCTGGAAAAGAAATTAAAACTGGAAGCGGAGCTGGCTTTGGCCCGCCAAACCTCGCAGGAAAAGACCGCCGCCGAAGAAAAAGACATCAACGAAGCGGCTGAACTAAAAAAACGCTTGCGCGAAATTGAAAGTCAGTTCGACGACATCACCGCCCGGCTGGACAGCGAAAAAGATCGCCTGCGCGACGCCGAGCTCAACCGCCGGTTCAAAGAAAAAGACCTGCAAAGGGAAGCGGACGTCCTCCGCTCGATCGAAGGGAAGCTGGCCGAGCTCACCGGCAAGATCAACGCGCTGGAAGCGCCGGCCGAGTCGGACCCGACTGAAGTCCACGTCGATGAGTCGCTCCATCGGATCGTCGACCAGGCCCGGACCATGGTTTCGCTCCTCTCTTCGATCATGCTCTTCTTCGGGAAAGAAGAGAACCTGACGCTTAACGCCAGCGAAGAGGAAGCGACCCGCAACCTTAAGCTGGAACTCTTAAACGAAGAGAAGGCCAGAGCGGAAGCCGAGGTTGGACGGCTGCGCGCTTCGGTTGAAAACCATCGGCTTGAGCTCCAGGCCCTCTCCGCTCCAAACGACGAAACAAAAAATACTTTAGCGGAAGCAATCGCCAAACTCCGGCTGGAACGGGAAGAAGTCAACCAAAAAATCTCCCAGCTTGAAGAAAAGAGCCGCCGCGAAGAGCAGCAGGAACGTGAGGCCGCCAACGTCATTACGACTCTGGAGATCGCCCTGGCCAAGATCGACGGTGAAATGATGGCGATCGGCGAGAAAATGATCTCTGAATATAATATTTCCCTGCAGGAGCTGGAACAATGCGAAGCGGTTATCTCCAACGTCGGCAAAGCCAAGTCCGAGATCGAGGAAGGCAAAGCCAGGCTGCGGCAGCTCGAACCGGTCAACCTCCTGGCGATCGAAGAATTCGACCGGAGCAAAGAACGGCTCACGTTCATTGAAGCCCAGTTAACAGACTTAAACTCCGCCCGGGAAAACCTGCGCAACCTGATCGTCGAGCTTGACGCCCAGGCGGAAACGACCTTTTTACAAACCATGGACCAGCTCTCGGTCATTTTTTCTGAAGTTTTCGGCAAACTTTTTAACGGCGGCGAAGCCAAGATCTCCCTGGCCCCGGGCCTCCCGCCGCTGGAAGCGGAGATCGAGATCTCGGTCCGGCCGAACGGCCGGCGCTGGCTCCCGCTCCCGCTCCTCTCCGGCGGCGAACGATCGCTTTGCGCGGTCGCGATCCTCTTTTCGCTCTTGAAGATCCGGCCTTCTCCATTTTGCTTCCTCGACGAAGTTGACGCCGCTCTCGATGAGGCGAACATTGGGCGTTATACCAATATCCTTAAGGACTTTTCCGATAACACTCAGGTCCTGGTCATCACTCACAACAAACGGACCATGGCGGTTGCAGATAGTATTTATGGGGTCACCATGCAGGAGCCTGGCGCTTCAAAGGTGATTTCCATGAAACTCGCGCAAATCGCGGCATGAAACGAGCGGCGCTCGTTACTCTAACCCTATTGGCGATCTTAACTTCGATCGTCCTCTCCTTTCCACCGGAAAGAAGGGAACCCCCGCCCCCACCGGCCAGAATGCCCCAAGCCCTCTGGGAAGGGAATGGGCTCCAGATCAACAACTCCCTGGGAAACACCCCGCAGCAAAACCCCGTCATCTTAACCGCCGGCGACGGCGGAACGTTTATCGTTTGGGAAGACGGTCGCTCCGGCTACACCAGACTTTTCGCTCAAAAATACGACCGGTCGGGGACTCCATTATGGAATTATGGGGGAATACAAATCAGCGGCGGCGGCGGAAACCAAACTTCCGCCCGGCTGGCCGATGATTTTAACGGCGGACTGGTCGTAGTCTGGCAGGATTATCGGAGCGACAACTCCGACATTTTCGCCCAACACCTAAATGCCAACGGCTCCCCCCTCTGGGGAAGAGAAGGCCGGCCGATCTGTCTCGCTCCTTTTGGCCAATTCGCGCCGGAGATCGCCACCGACCCGGAAGGGAGCATCATTGTCGTCTGGCATGATTACCGGAATGGCGGCGGCGAAGACATTTTCGCCCAAAAGATCAACCGCTCCGGCTTCGTGCAATGGACGGAAAACGGCCGCCCGGTCTGCGAAGAATCGGGGACCCAGTGGTACCCGCAAATCGTCTCCGACTCCACCGGCGGCTTCTTTGTCGTCTGGACGGATGGTCGCGCCAGCAACAACGGCACCGACATTTACGGCCAGCACCTCTCCGCGGAAGGCCAAAACCTTTGGGAAAAAGGCGGCATCTCTCTCTGCTCCTCCCCAAACAACCAGGAAAACCCGGTCCTTATCGCCAGTAAAAACAAATTCATCGTCGCCTGGAACGATCTGCGCCATAACAATAAAGACATTTATGTTCAGAAATTCGAGTCCAACGGCATGTCGCTCTGGGAAAAAGACGGCGTCGCGGTAACAAACAACCAGTCCCCCCAGGAAAACCCCAGGCTGGCCCAGGACCCGAACGGCGGCGCGGTTATTGTCTGGACCGATAGCCGCGGCGAAGAAAACAATATCTATAGCCAAAGGATCGGCGCGGACGGGCAACCGCTTTGGAAAGAGAATGGGATCGCGATCTCACCCGGCCCAGTCCGTCAGGAAAACCCGCAAATCACCCTGCTTTCAACGCTTGACTGGGTGGTTATTTGGGAGGATGCCCGCAAAGGACAACCGCTCCTCTTCGGGCAAAAGATCAACAGCGCGGGCCGGCCGCTGTGGGGAAGCGAAGGGCTCAAACTTTCCGACAGCCGCGGAGCCCAGGGAAAAGCAGCCGTTTCGGTTACGTCAGCCAACCAAGTGATTGTCGCCTATCAGGACAGGCAAAAAGGAAACTTTGATATTTACGCCCAATCGCTTTCCGCCGACGGCACTCCACTATGGGGGGCCAGCGGTTCTATCGTCTGCAACATCCCGGGACTGGTCGCCCACCAAAACGCGGCCGCGATCAATAACGGCCAGGACGAAACGATCCTCGTCTGGGAAGACGGGCGCAATGGCTACCTCAATATCTACGCGCAAAAGATCACTAAGACCGGGCAACTTGCCTGGGGGAAGGAAGGTCTGCCGGTCGCGAAGCTACCCGCGGAACAAACTCTGCCGCAATTGGTTCCCGACGGTCAAGGTGGAGCGCTGATCGTCTGGGAGGATAACCGTAATCCCAATTTTACCCGCGTTTACGCGCAGCGGTTGTCCGCCAATGGCCGCTTGCTCTGGGGAAACACCGGCCTTAGCTTGACCCGGCTCAATTCGCAACAAAAAGGACCGATCGTCGTCGCCGACAAAGAAGGCGGCGCGTTCTGCGTTTGGGAAGATGAACGGAACCCTCTCAATTTAAAGGATATCTACGCGCAGCGGCTATCCGCCGACGGCGAACTTCTCTGGGACAAGAACGGAACAGCGGTTTGCGTGGATAACGGCGACCAATTCGAACCGACGGCCGTGGCGGACGGCCATAGCGGCATTATAATTTCCTGGGCCGATTCGCGGCGCGGGGACCGGAACCCCGATATTTACGCCCAGCGGCTCGCGGGAAGCGGGGATCGCTTGTGGAAAGAAAACGGCGCCACGGTCTGCAGCGCCCCGGACATCCAGCGCTCCCCCCAGGTCATTGGCGACGGCGAAGGCGGGGCGGTCATCGCCTGGACCGATAAAGCCGGCGGCAGCTACGACATCTACGCCCAACGCCTGAACAAGTTAGGGCTCCCTCTCTGGCTCGCCGACGGCATTCCGATCTGCCAACAAGCCCGCTCACAGCAAAACCCGCTTCTTTCCTCGATCGACGGCGGGACTCTGCTGGTCTGGCAAGATTACCGTTTCGGCAACTGGGACCTTTTTGCCAACGCCCTCTCCAATCAGGGGAAATTGCTCTGGGGCGAAGAAGGGACCCCGATCGTCATGAACCCGCTAACCCAATATTCACCGCAGATCCTGGCCCTCAATAAAGACTCGGCAATCCTGACCTGGGAAGATTACCGGGACGGACGCCAATACGAAATATTTATCCAGAAGGTCGGCAGTAACGGCCAGCCCCTTTGGCCGATCAACGGCCTGCGGATAAAATCGAACGACGGGGCGCGCACCCCAAAAATCGTCGGCTTCGCCAATTACTTTTTAGTCATCTGGGAAGACTACACCGGCGGAGGCAAAGCGATCTACGGCCAGGCTTTTACCGAAGAGTAATCCCCTTCCCCGTCAATTAATTTTATGTTACTATTAACGTAAATGGGGAATCTCAGCGAAAACTTTAACCATAAAGACTTTGCCTGCCATTGTCCGGAATGCCGCGGGGCTTACCGCATCCATCTCGGGTTGGTCGGCATACTTGAAGCGATCGCCATTCATTTCAATAAACGCCCGCAGGTCGTCGCCGGTTATTATTGCGAGGCCTACCTTGAGAAACAAAAGCGGGAGAAAAAAAGCTATCACGCCTCCGGCAAAGCGGCCAATATAACGATCGAAGGAGTTCCGGCCGTTGAGCTTTTCAAATTTGCCGAGACCATGGAGGGCGTTAACGGTCTTGGTTTTTACCCTGAAGAAAACATGGTCCATGTCGACACCCGGCCGCCGGAGAAAAAAGAAGCCTGGATCAAAGAGAAAGGGAAATACTCGCCGCTGACCCAAGAAAAGCGTCACCAGTATGGGCTCTAACCAAGAGATCGACTTCTACACTAATCATTTAAAGACCGAGCGTAATTACTCCCCACACACTATCAGCAACTATAAACGCGACCTGGTTTTTTTGACCGGTTTCTTTAAAGAACGCAAAGTTAACCGTCTAACTGCGCGCGAATACCTGGTCCAACTGGAAAAAAACGGGTTTTCTAAACGCTCGATCGCCAGAAAACTGTCCGCCGCCCGCTCTTTCTTTCGTTTTTTAATGAGAGAAAAAATGGCCGAGGTCAATCCTTTTGACAACCTATTGACCCCGAAGATCCCCAAAAAACTCCCGAACTTCCTTTATCCGGAAGAAATGGCCCGGCTGCTTAAAGCACCCAAAAGCGATCCGCTTGGCCGCCGGGACCTGGCGATCCTGGAGATCCTATACAGCAGCGGGATCCGGGTGACCGAATTAGCCAGCCTTAGCCTCAACGAACTAGACCTGGCTGAAGGGGAGATCAGAGTTTTCGGTAAAGGCTCAAAGGAGCGGATCGTTCTTTTTGGCTCTCACGCTGTTTCCGCGGTCAAGGACTATTTAAAGACCGCTCGACCGGAACTTTTGGCCGACAAAAAAAGCGCGGCAGTCTTTATTGGCCGGCGGGGGACCCGCCTGACCACCAGGCAGATCGAACGATTGATCAAATATTACGCCAAAAAAGCCGGGATCGTTAAAAAAGTTACCCCCCATACCCTAAGGCACTCCTTCGCCACCCACCTGTTGGACGGAGGAGCGGACCTCCGAATGGTCCAGGAACTTCTGGGGCATGTCTCTCTCTCGACCACCCAGGTCTACACTCATGTCACCAAGGAAAGGCTGAAAAAGGTCTACGAATCGTCCCACCCCAGAGCCGGATAAGCCCAAATATTTGACAATTACCCCTATTTTTAAGTATAATTTCTGTTTGTTGTGAAGATTGAGCTAAAGGAACTGCTCCGCCAGGTTGGAAATGAATGGGAAGTCGAGGACTCCGAACAGATCTCGTTCCCTGAAGATAGCCTTATCCTGACCCAGCCAGTTAACGTCAAGCTCCGTCTGACCAACACCGGGTCGTCCGTTTTAGTTAAAGGGACCCTCCAAACCGAGATCGAACTGGAGTGCGCCCGTTGCCTGAAGAGCTATCGGCGGCCGATCAAGCTGGAGATCGAGGAAAATTACGCCCGAGAGATCACGACGCAGCGAAAAGGTAAAGAGATCGAGCTTAAGGAAAGTGATTTTGTTTATCCGATCGATAATGACAATTGTATCGATCTGGACGAGTTGATCCGCCAAAACATTTTGCTCTCTCTGCCGATCAAGTCTCTGTGCGATATTAATTGTAAAGGAGTGTAAACATGCCAGTACCAAAGAAGCGACATTCGAACTCAAGACAGGGGAAACGACGCGCCTCCAATTACGTGATGAAGGCCCCTAACGTCAGCAAGTGCCCGCAATGCGGCGCCCCGATCCTTTCCCATCAAGCCTGCTTGGCCTGCGGTAGCTACAAAGGAAAACAGGTCATCAAGCTCAAGGAGAAGAAAAAGGGGAAGAAATAAGTGATCCGGATCGCGATCGACGCGATGGGGGGCGACTTTGCCCCCGCTGAAATTGTCAAAGGAGCGGTCCAAGCTTCGCTTGATCTTCCGGTCGAACTGATCCTGGTCGGGAAAGCCGATAAAATCAACAAAGAGCTCTCCAGATATAAAAAAAAGGGGAGCCTCTCTGTTGTCCACGCCGAAGAAGTTATCACCAATAACGAAGCCCCGGTTTCGGCGGTCAAACAAAAAAAGAACTCCTCTCTCAACCTCGCCGTTGCCCTGGTCAAGAACAAGGAAGCGGTCGCCCTGGTCTCCGCCGGCAATACCGGCGCCTTAATGGCCGCTTCGCTTTTCGGCCTCGGCCGGATCCCCGGGATCGAACGGCCGGCGATCGCCGGCTTCTTCCCAACCAAAAAACGGCCGGTCCTGCTGCTGGACATCGGCGCCAATTCGGACTGCAAACCCAAACAATTAAAACAATTTGCCGAGATGGGAGCGCAATTCGTCGAACATGTCCTGCACATTAAAAATCCCCGGGTTGGCTTGCTTAACATCGGGGAAGAAAAAGAAAAAGGGAACGCGCTAACGACTGAAGCCTGGCCGCTGCTCAAGGAAGCGCCGATCAATTTCGTCGGCAACGTCGAACCGAAAGAGGTCTTTTCCGGCGAGCTCAATGTCGTGGTCAGCGACGGATTTGTCGGCAACCTGGCTCTGAAATTCGGCGAATCGGTCAGCGGGTTTCTCTTTGACCTGATCAAAAAAGAACTGACCAAAAACCCGATCACCTACTTTGCCGCCTTCCTCCTGCTTCCGGCTTTTGCCGGGATCAAAAAAAAGACCGACTATGACGAATACGGCGGCGCCCCGATGCTCGGGATCAATGGAGTCGTGATCAAAGCCCATGGCCGGGCCAAGGCCAAGGCCATTAAAAACGCGATCCGGGCCGCTTACGAAGCCCACAATCAGGATATTGTCGGCCGGATCTCAAAACTGGAGAAAGAAAATGAAAGCTAAAATAATCGGTACCGGCTCCTGTATTCCCGCTAAAGTCGTAACTAATGACGACCTGTCAAAAATAGTCGAGACCTCGGACGAATGGATCAGGGAACGGACCGGGATCAGGGAACGGCGAGTCACCGACGCCGCGACCGCGACCTCTGATCTGGCCTTAGTCGCCGCCGAAAAAGCCCTGGCTAACGCCAAGGTTTCCGCCGCCGAGATCGAACTGATTATCGTTTGCACCTGTTCTCCGGACACCCTTTTCCCTTCCGTCGCTTGTATTTTGCAAGACAAACTGAAGGCCACGAACGCTTCCGCTTTTGATCTTTCTTCCGCCTGCGCCGGCTTTAACTTCGGCCTGGCGGTCGCCAGCAGCCTGATCGAAGCCGGCCGCCACAAAACGATCCTCTTGGTTGGAGCCGACACGCTCACCAAGTATCTTGATTGGACCGATCGCGGGACCTGCATCCTCTTCGGTGACGCCGCCGGAGCGGTCGTGCTCAAGGCTGACCAGGACTCGGGCGTTATCGGAAATTTCTGGAAAGCCGAAGGGAACTTGAGAAACTCGCTGGTCATGCCAGGGGGCGGCAGCCGGGACCCGGAGAACAAAAACGGGCGCTTTATCCGGATGGACGGCAAGGAAGTTTTCAAATTCGCCGTCCGCGCCTTGGAAACCTCGATCATTGAGGTCCTTAAAGCGACAAGCTGCTCTTTTGACGACGTTAATTTGTTAATACCTCACCAAGCAAATATCCGGATTATTGACCACGTTATCAAGAAAATGGGGTTGCCAAAAGAAAAAGTTTATGTTAATCTCCAAAAATACGGAAATACCTCGGCTGCTTCTGTTCCCCTCGCACTTGACGAGGCGGCGACTGAAGGAAGACTAAAGCGCGGCGACCTCGTCATCCTGTCCGGTTTCGGCGCAGGTTTGACATACGGGGCCAACGCTGTAATCTGGTAATTTCCGTTGACCATTTAGGAGGAACACATAATGTTGGATTACTTATTGACCGAGGAACAGCAGATGATCCGCGACTTGGCCCGTAAAGTTGCCACGGAAAAAGCGCTCCCCAAGCGCGCTGAATGGGACGAAACCGGCGAATTTCCCTGGGAAGCGTTAAAGGCTTTCTCGGAAGCCGACCTTTGCGGCCTTTACATTGATGAGGCTTACGGTGGTATGGGAGCCAGCGTTTTCAATTTCTGCTTAGCGACCGAAGAGATCAGCCGGGTTTGCGGCGGCGTTGGCGTAACTTTTGCCGCTTCCGCTCTTGGCTCAACCCCAATCCTGCTTTTCGGCTCTGAAGAACAAAAAAAGAAATATATGCCGCCAATCGCCGCCGGTAAAAAACTGGCCGCTTTTGGTTTGACTGAAGCCAGCGCCGGTTCCGATGCCGCAGGCCTCGAAACAACCGCGGTCAAAGACGGCGATTACTATATCCTCAACGGGACCAAGCAATGGATCACTAACGGCGGCGAAGCCGACACTTACTCCGTGATCGCCATTACCGATAAGACCAAGGGTCCGCGCGGCGCCTCGGCTTTTATTGTTGAAAAAGGGACTCCGGGCTTCACCTTCGGCAAAAAAGAAAACAAAATGGGGATCCGCTGTTCCGCGACCCGCGAATTGGTTTTTCAGGATTGCAAGATCCACAAAAGCCAGCTCCTCGGCAAAGAAGGGATGGGCTTTATCGTCGCGATGAGGACGCTCGATATGACCCGGCCGGGAATCGGGGCCCAGGCGGTCGGCATTGCCCAGGGAGCGCTTGATGAATCAATTAAATACGCCAAACAGAGGATCCAATTTGGCAAGCCGATCATCGCCCTTCAGGCGATCCAGCACATGCTGGCCGATATGGCGACCCAGATCGAAGCGGCCAGAGCGCTGGTTTATGCCGTCGCCAGGATGATCGACGCCGGGCACAAGGATTTCACCTTATCGGCTTCCGAAGCCAAGCTTTTTGCCTCCGACGTCGCCATGAAAGTCACTATCGACGCGATCCAGGTCTTCGGCGGGTACGGCTATATGAAAGAGTACCCGGTCGAAAAAATGGCCCGCGACGCCAAGATCACCCAGATCTACGAAGGGACCAACCAGATCCAACGCAATCAGATCGGCCTGGCCCTGATCAAGGAGAGCATAAAGAAGTAATGGACATCGTCGTTTGTATTAAGCAAGTACCGGATACAACCGAAGTCAGGATCAACCCGGAAACGAACACCCTGGTTCGCGACGGGGTCCCTTCCATTATTAATCCGATGGACGAAAATGCCTTGGAAGCGGCCCTGCAACTCCGCGATCAGCACGGCGGCAAAGTCACAGTTATTACCATGGGGCCGCCGCAAGCAACCGACGCGCTCCGCACCTCGATCGCGATGGGGGCGGATGAAGCTTATCTGGTTTCCGACCGAGCCTTTGCCGGTTCGGACACTTGGGCCACTTCTTACACTTTAGCCCAGGCGATCAAAAAGGTCGGCAAATTTGATCTTATTCTCTGCGGCAAACAAGCGGTCGACGGCGATACCGCTCAGGTCGGGCCCGGAATCGCCGAGTGGTTAAACCTGCCACAGGTCACTTTCGCCGTTAAAGTCACCAAAGAAGAAGCCAGCCTTAAAGTTGAACGAATGCTCGAAGAGATTAATGAAATCGTTTCGATCCCCCTCCCCTGTCTGGTTACCGTGGTCAAGCAGATCAACGAACCGCGGCTCCCCTCTCTTAAGGGCTTAATGAGAGCCAAAAAAGCGGAAATCAAGTCGCTTAGCGCCCAGGACATTCAAGCCGACCCCAAAAACACCGGCCTTAATGGCTCCCCCACTAAGGTCGTTAAGATCTTCACCCCTCCACCCAAGGGGGGAGGAGAAATGCTGAGCGGCGAACCGGCCGAGATTGTCGGCAAGTTAGTCGACAAGCTTAAAGAACGCAAATTAGCGTAGACTCATTTTCAAGCAAGGGAAGCGGCCGCTTCTCTTACCTGGGAATGAATTTTTCCTTAATAAAGGTGAACTATGAGCATTAAGGTTTTACAGGATAAGTGTACTGGTTGTACTCTGTGCGTTAAGGGTTGTCCTTTCGCCGCGATCACGATGGTCGAGCTCGCCGCGGTTGGCGGGGCGAAACCAAAAAAGAAGGCGGACATCAATCTTGACGTCTGCACTCTCTGCGGCGCCTGCGTCACGACCTGCAAATTCAACGCCATTGAGCTCAAGAAAGAACTTTCCGCCGCGAAAGACCTTTCCGCTTACAAAAACGTCTGGGTTTTCGCCGAACAACGGGAAGGGAAAATTCAATCGATCGCTTATGAGCTCCTTTCCGAAGGCCGGAAATTAGCGGCCGACCTGAAATGCGAACTGGCAGCCGTGCTGTGCGGCGATCAAAACATTGAAGAAGAAGTTGCCCATCTCTTTCACTACGGCGCCAACAAGGTCTACCTGATCATCCATCCAGAACTCAAGCATTACCATACCGAACCGTACACCCGGGCGATCGCTGAAATTGTCACGAAACATAAACCGGAAATCTTTCTCCTTGGCGCGACCACCCAGGGCCGCGACCTGGCCGCCCGCTTGGCAATCAGGGTCGGCGCCGGCCTGACCGCCGATTGCACTGGATTGGCGATCGATCCCGAGAAAAAGATCCTGCAACAGACCCGCCCGGCCTTCGGCGGTAACATCATGGCCACGATCGTTTCACCAAACCATCGTCCGCAAATGTCGACCGTCCGGCCTAAAGTATTCAAAAAAATCCCGCTCGACCAGCCGGTTGCCAGCCAGGTCATAAAATTTAACCCCGTCCTGAACAAAGAAGACCTGATCGTTAAGCTGCTCGACATCGTTCAGGATGAAAGCGTAAAAGTAAATCTGGCCGAAGCGGAGATCATCGTTTCCGGCGGTCGCGGGATCGTTGACGCTAAAAACTTCGCGTTATTGGAAGAACTAGCCTCTTTATTAGGCGGAGCAGTTGGCGCCTCTCGCGCCACGGTTGACGCCGGCTGGATTTCGGCTCACCACCAGGTTGGTCAAACCGGGAAGACCGTTTCCCCAAAACTTTACATTGCTTGCGGAATTTCCGGCAAGATCCAGCATCTGGTCGGGATGCAAAGCTCCGATATCATCATTGCCATCAACAAAGATCCGGACGCCCCGATCTTCAAGGTCGCGACTTACGGAATCGTTGGCGATGTCTTAGAAATAGTTCCGCTTCTGATCAAGAAGCTTAAAGAATCGCGCCAGTAAGGGGCCAATTATGAAACTAGCGTTTGTGTTCCCCGGCCAGGGGTCTCAAGCCATTGGCATGGGGAAAGGCTTCGCAGAGAGCCTGCTCGACCGGGCTAATCGGGCCCTGAGCTTTGACCTTAAGAAGCTCTGCCTGGAAGGACCGGAAGAGGAGCTAAAAAAAACGGCGATCCAGCAGCCGGCGATCTTTGCCGTCAGCGTCGCCGCGTTCGAACTTCTCCGCGCCAAAGGCCTGAACCCGGATGTTGTCGCCGGGCATAGTCTGGGCGAATACTCGGCCCTTTACGCCGCCGGCGCGCTTTCTTTTGAGGACGGGGTCAAGACCGTCAGCCAGCGCGGGCTTTTCATGCAGGAAGCGGTCCCCATGGGAGTCGGTGCGATGGCCGCGCTACTCGGTGGCGACCGGGCCAAGATCGTGGAGGCCTGCGCTGAGATCGGCGAAGTCTGGCCAGCCAATTTCAACTCTCCTGGACAGATCGTTATCTCCGGCAAAAAAGAAAAAGTCGAAGCGGCAGGCGAAAAGCTCAAAGCAGCGGGCGTAAAAAAAATTATCCCGCTGGCCGTTTCCGCCCCTTTCCATTGTCCTTTAATGCAACCGGCCGCCGATCGGCTTAAACCGCTGATCGACGCCCTCCCAATTAAAGATCCTCAAACGCCGGTCTTTGCCAACGTAACCGCCAACCCGGTGAATTCGGCAATCGAGATAAAAAAACTGCTTTACCAGCAGGTTTACTCCTCAGTCCTTTGGGAAGATTCGATCAAGAACATGATCGAAGCGGGCGTAACCAAATTCGTTGAAGTCGGGCCCGGCAAGGTCCTGGCCGGGCTGATCAAGAAAATCTCAGCAAACGTGGAGGTAATTTCATATGAAGAGGTTAACTGATAAAGTCGCGTTCATTACCGGTGCCGCCCAGGGAATTGGCAAGTCGATCGCCGTCGCCTTCGCCAAAGAAGGGGCGAACATCATCGTTTCCGATATTAACCTGGACCTGGCCAAGCAGACCGCCGACGAGATCGCCAAGCTGGGAGTTAAAACTTACGCTATCAAATCCAACGTCGCCGACCTGGCCGACGTCCAGGCCGGGGTCGCCGAAGCCCACAAGCATTTTGGCCGGATCGACATCCTGGTCAATAATGCCGGGATCACTAAAGACAATCTGCTCATTAGAATGAAAAAGGAAGAATGGGACGCGGTTATCGGGGTCAATCTAACCGGGGTCTTCAACTGCACGCAAACGGTTTCTATCTTGATGATGAAACAACGATACGGTAAAATAATCTCGATCGCCAGCATTGTTGGCCAAATGGGAAACTTCGGCCAGGCCAATTACGCGGCGACCAAAGGCGGAGTGATCGCGTTCACGAAGACCGTGGCCAAGGAGTTGGCTTCGCGCAACATCACCGCCAACGCGATCGCGCCTGGTTTTATCCAGACCGCGATGACCGACAAACTGACCGACGAAGTT
>Ga0265297_10007778_pt1 | contig 14682 bp, 13 predicted proteins | sample Munlanlwell13791_FD_192502 | JGI IMG/M metagenome (GOLD analysis project Ga0265297, IMG submission 192502) | Leachate microbial communities from a municipal landfill in Southern Ontario, Canada - Leachate well 137-91 | ecosystem: Engineered > Solid waste > Landfill > Unclassified | place... | reverse complement strand
CAGAATAAGGAACAGGAACCAGTAGGCCAGCAGGGAATTGAAGGTATGCAAAATAAGATTATGGAGATGGTAACCGAAAGGTTTTTCTTTCCATAAAGCGTAATCAACGAAAAAAGTCGCCGAGAGGACCGGCCGGTAGGCCACCGAACCCGAGCCGACATCAGATTCATTTTTGATATAGAGGTCAAAATTATTGCTGTCGCTGATATAATCCTTGCCGAACAAACGCGGAAAATTTTCCCAGGACCGGTAGAACGTATTCTTGAGAAAGAGCAGGTTATCGTCGCCGACAAAACCATTTTGCAAAGAATTGCCGAAGGCCGCCAACGAAACAAGAACAATAAGGATAATGAATTTTCGATGCCGAGGCATTCCGCCGCCCCTATCCCTTTTTAAAAAGCATGGTTAATCCCAAACCAGAAACGCGTATCCTCGCCGGAGTCATTAATGGCCTGCGCGATATCCGCCCGGACGATGACCTTCTCGAGGAAAGAACCGATATCCACCGTGAACCGCAAGCCGAATCCCGCGTCTTTTTTCAGGGAGGAAGCGGCGTAGTCCGCAAACCAGCCCTGACCCGCGTCGAAAAACACCACCCCCTGAATGGACTCAAGCCGCAAGACATTATCGAACACCCCTTTATTGATTCTTTCTTTTATCGGAAAACGGTATTCCACGCTTCCCAGATACGCGTTCGCCCCGCGCACCGTTTTCCGCTCATAACCTCGCAGGCCATCCCACCCTCCCAGCTGGTAAAGATTTTTGTCGTCGGGATAACCCCAGCCGTATTTTAAACGAAAAGCAAACTGTGTCTTGGCCGTGACCGGGACATAATGGCTCACCTCCAGCGAGGCCCGATGAAAATATTGCGTCGCTCCCATAAAATGTCCCGAACTTTCCGCAAGCATATCGAGATTAAAGCCCTGCCGCGGATCCGGATAAGGCCCACCGCGGCCCAGGTGCAGCAAGGCCCCGCCGATGGCCTCGTCCCTTTTTAAATAAGAGGTATGGCGCGTGTCTTCCCGGCCGGATGTCAACAAAGTGGAATCCATGCCCTGATTACGAATGACATAAAAACTGATATGATCATTGATCCCGGCCAATCCGTACTGAGCCGGCCAGAGCTCTCTTCTTAAATAAATCTTCCCGCTGACCAGGTCATCGCCGTCGTCGCTCAAATCCGTCCGGTTGGCTATTTCGAAACCGGCTGAAGTCTGCGAAGAAAAAAGATTGTTGATCTGATACCCAACCCGAGAATGGTGCAGGGCCTCTCCAAATTCATAACCGCTGGCGAAATAAAAATTCTGGTCGTAAGGCTTCTGCAGGGACACCTTCACCCCTAACCCATTATTGATGATCTCCGGCCCGAAAACCAGGCTATAAGAATCCTCGGGCAAAAACAACGGAAGGTCATAGAGCCCGACATAAAGCGGCACCGGTTTGATATTAAGCTGCCGGGGCCAATGGTTGTTTGTCCGGTCGATATCCAGGATTTCTCCGGAAGGGTCGATGGATACCCGACGGACATCCTCCCCCGCGCCGAGTTCCAGCCTCCCGGTTTCCGTCTTTCCGTCCCAGACAAAATTTTTGACCCGGCCGTCCTTCATCTCGACCTGAACATCGGCCGGCAGCGTGATCCCGCCGCGGTTCTTTAGAACAACCGCGTCCTTCCTGACCCCCTGCACGGCGTAATCAAACTTCTTATCGGTATAAAGCCACTGCCGGAAGAATGGGCCTAAATCCCTCCCGCTTTCCTCATTGCCGATTCGGACAAAATCCGCCACGCTCAGATTCCGGAAACGATAATCGCGAAAGACTCTCCTGAAAATCTTATAAAAATTTTCCTCGCCTATTTCTTTCTTCAGCATCCGCAAGACGGCGGAGCCTTTCCCGTAGGCGATCGAAAAGATCCCGCTGGGCTCCTGAAAACTGGACAACCGGCTGACCACCGGACGGCCTTTCTTCGTCCTCGCCATCATCTTGTAACGGAAATCTCTGGTCTGCCGGAAAGTCAGCTTGGGCAGCAGCCACTTCCAGCCTTTTAACCAGCCGGGGAATTCAACGATTTCCGCGTTGGCGCCATATTTGTCCTCCAGATATTCCAAAGTAAAATAGGAGTTTACCCCCTCCTCCAGCCACATCTCCGAGAACTCATTCATGCCGACGAGATTAAAGAACCATTGATGCCCGGTCTCATGGGCGATAAGAAAGTCAAAATATCTTTTCAGGAATTGAGGCAATTGATAAACCCGGGTATCGATAAAGATCATATTGGCCATCTGTTCGCCCCCATACCCCAGATGGACCGGCGCAATGCTGAATTCCTTATACGGGTATGGCCCGAATCGTTCGGAATAAAATTCGATGAGGTCCCCGGCATCTTTTGCCGCCTGCACCCCCCAGGCCTGATCTCCCGGCAAGTAATAAGAATTGATCCTCACGTCGCCGCGCTGTTCGACATGCCGTTGATAAGCCGGGCTCATCGCGAGCGTGAATTCCCGGATCGGCCATTCACTCTTTATCACCAGGGTCTTTCGGCCGTCGACGGAAACCGTGGTCGACTCCGGCAACCCCGAATGAACGACAACTTGACCGGCGGGCACGGTGACCTCGACTTGATAGTGGGCGGCCTCGCTGAAAAAAGGCCGGTGGAACGGATAAAAAGGATTTTTGCTCCAGCCATTTTCCCCGTAGACGGCCAGGATCGGATACCACCGCGATAATTTTATAATATCGTCATGCCATCCAAAGCGGCCATAGGCATGGGGGATATCAACAACGTACTCTAAAGTAATCTCCATTGTCTCCGCCGGCCTTAGCGCCGCCTTCAGGGGAACCGTCAATATCGTTTCATCCTTCCCCTCAATTTTAAAAGGCGCCTCTTCTCCGGCGAGCCGCACCGAATGGATCCGCAGATCTCCGGACTGAAAGCCTTCCGGGTAAGGATTGATCTTGAAATAACCGGCAAAACGCATCATGAATTTTTTTTCCGCCCGGGTATACCGGCGATGAGGATAGAGGTGGAAGGGGATCTCGCGGATCTCGTGGGACGTATTGTTCGTAAAACGCACGACCTGGCGGGCCGTGATTTGTTTTCGGCCGCAATCTATCTGGGCTTCAATAACGTATTGGGGATATTCGCCCGCTCCCCGGGCCGCCCGGGGAGAGAACAGGGCCACCCCGGCTAAAAAAACCATAAGAACGCTTCGCCTCATCTCACGCCAGCCCCTTGCCTTGTTTGTCTTTTTCGGCCCATTCCCGCGCGAAGGCGATCCGCTTTGCGACGGGCGGATGATCATAAAAAAATATTTCGTTTAATCTGCCCGGATTGGATTCCGACAAATTCATCCGGCCTAATTTGTCCAGCATAGAAATAAAAGCTCCCGGCCGGCCGGTCAGCTGAAGGCTGAACCTGTCCGCCTCTCTTTCCAGCCGGCAACTGAACCAATTTAAAAACGGCGTAACCAAAAAACCAAAAATAACAAAGGCCAAAAGAACCACGGGCAAATAAGCAATATCGGCCATCCTTGAAACCCCCAGGGCCGGCAAGAAACGGTCCATAAGAAAAAACCCGGCGAAAACCACGCCGGAGTTGACCAAGAGAAGTTTCAACATGTCCTGCCGCCGATAGTGGCCCAATTCATGGGCGGCCACAGTTTCAATCTCCTCCGCCGTAAACTGGGCCAAGAGGGTATCGCTCAGCACAACCCGCCGGCTTCGCCCCAGTCCGCACACGAAGGCATTGGCCTTTTTTGTCTTTGCGGAAAAATTCACGGCATAGACATCTTTTATTTCGAGCCGGCACTTCTGGAACAAGGCTTGGATCATCTTTTTGAGATTTTGATCTTCGAGCGAAGAGTATTTATAAAACAACGGGATGATCGCCTGCGGCATTAACGTCGTCAAAAGAAAATTCAAAAAAAGCCAAAAGAGGCCGCCCGCCACCCACCATCCGCCCGGGAACCGCGCCAAGAAAAAGTAAAGGGCTTCAACGAGCAAAAGGACGACGACAAAACTGATCAGGGCCTTCTTCAGGTCATCCGCCCACCACTGTCTGAATTTCTGATTGGAAAGTTTGAACCGATGTTCCCAAAAAAAACCGGTGAATAGCTGAAGCGGAAAATGTATTGCATAGAGGCCCCAGAAGAGCACCAAGAGATAAACGCCGTTGGCCAGCCCAGGGGAAGAAACGGTTTGAAAAGAAAAATCCCGCAGGCGGATTGACCAGCCAGCGGCATAAAAAGCGGCGAGAACAACAACATTCAGAACAAGCCCGGCAAAAAAGAATCTATTCTTTAATTGTTGATAGATTTTTGATTCGTCTTCCTTTTTCATTGAACTTTCTTTTTTTCCTGTCCCCGCTTTGGGCCCTGGGCCTTGGCTGCGGCCAAGAATTTCTGGAACCGGCTGTCCCGGCGCAGATTCTCCAGGTCGCCATCCTTCTCCAAGAACTCCAGCTCATCATATCCGCATTCAACGGCCTGCTGGATAGCCGCGAAGGAAGCGTCAATCTGATTGACAAGAGAATAACTGCACGCCAGATTATAGAGGATGACCCCGTCCCCCGGCCGAAGCGAAGCAAGCCTTTTGTCGACCTCCAAACCCTTTTCAAAAAGACCTTTACGGGTATAAAGATCTCCTAAGACGATCAGGGCTTCAATAAAATCGGGGCTCCTTTTCAGAATCCCTTCGCAGAATCCTATCTCAAAGTCACTGTCATCCGTTTTATTTTTTTTAGTGGTGTCCATAGGCCCCTCTTGAAATCGACAGAGAATGACGCCGCGGCAGAATGAAACGCTATTTTTTCCCGGAGGAAGCCGTTTTCTTCGGCCTCTGGCTCAAATAACGGGCCATACGCGCCAAGGCCTCCTTGAGATTCTCAAAGCTGGAGGCGTAGGAGATCCGGACATATTGATCGCAGGCGGAGCCAAACGCGCTCCCCGGGACCAAAGCGACCTTTTCCTTCGCCAACAAGTTCTTGGCAAAATCCAAAGAACTCTCGCCCAAATTCTTGATGGAGGGAAAAACATAAAACGCGCCTTCCGGATTATGGCAAGGAAGGCCCAGCTCGTTGAGCCCGTCTACGATAAATCTCCGACGGCGCATATATTCTTTCTTCATCCTTAAGACATCGCTGAATCCGTTCTTTAAGGCCTCTCGGGCGGCCATTTGCGCCGTGATGGACGCGCACAACATAGTGTATTGGTGTATCTTGGTCATGCCGGCAATGATTTTTCGCGGGCCGCAAGCCCAGCCCAACCGCCATCCGGTCATGGCAAAGGCTTTGGAGAACCCATTTAAATACACCACCCGCTCTTTCATCCCTTTTAAAGAAGCAAACGGAGTGTGCTCAAAATCATAGGTCAATTCATCATAGACTTCGTCGCTGACCACGAAGAGGTCATGCTTCTTCACGATCCGGGCGAACTCCTGTAATTCCTCTTTACGGTATGAATGCCCCGTGGGATTCGCCGGATAATTGATCATCAGCCCTTTCACGCCTTTTGAGCAAGCCTGGGCCATCTGTTGGGCGGTCACCTTAAAGCCTTGGTTAATATCCGTCGTTAAATAGGCTGGTTTCCCGCCGGCCAAGTCCACCACCGGCCCGTAAGAAACATAAGACGGCTGGGGAATAAGGACTTTATCTCCCGGATTGAGAATAGCCCGCATCGCCAAGTCCAGGCCTTCGCTGACCCCGACCGTGATCAGGATCTCCTCTTGCGGGTCATAATCTAATCCGTGCCGGTTCTTTAGAAAATGGGCGATCTGCTGGCGAAGTTCCAGCATCCCCTTATTAGAGGTATACGACGTATAGCCCTGCTCCAGGGAATAGATCCCCTTCTCCCGGATATGCCAGGGGGTCACAAAGTCCGGCTCCCCGATCCCTAAAGAGATCACGTCCTTCATCCCCAGGACCAGATCAAAAAAGGCCCGGATCCCGGAAGGAGCGAGTCGTTCAACTTTTCTAGAAATTTCCATCGAGATAACTCCGCGTGTGAATAAAAAAATACTAAAACGAAATATTCATTCTCTTGCCCTGGTGCGCTCTCTTTAGGATCTGTCCGTCTTCCTTATATTTCTTTAAGAGAAAATGGGTCGTTGTCCTCTGAACGCTTTCTAAAGGCGCCAGCTTAGAGGCGACAAAATTGGCAACCGTCTGCAGGCTTTCCCCCTCGACGACGACGAGCAGGTCATAAGTCCCCGAGACCAGATAACAGCTCTTGACTTCCGAAAAATTATAAATCCTTTCGGCCAGATAATCAAATCCGACATCTTTCTGCGGGGAGACGCTCACCTCGATCAGCGCCCGGACCAGGGTCTTGGATTCCGGCATCAGGTCGCGATTGATGACTGTTTTATACCCGACGATGACGCCGCTCTTCTCATATTTCTTGATGCCGCTTCTAACCTCAGCGACCTTTTTGCCCGATAATTTCGCGATGTCTTCCGCGCTGATCCGGGCATTATTTGACAATATCTCGAGTATGTCCTCCATGGCCAATTCTCCTCCTTTAAAAAATCGTTTTTGTGGTCGTCTTCTGCCTATCGGCTGACGGGCCTTCCCTCACAAAACAGCATACCAATTATATCCCATAACTTTGTTTTTGACACGCCCTAATTACTTTTTCCATCAAGGGACGACGAACAAAAACGGCTGAAAATCAGGGGGCCTTCTCTAGCGAACGTATCACCGCGGGGGCTTAAGACCGGAGGGCAAAAACAGACAGCGAAAAAGATAACTTCGTTTGTCCTGCCCGTTATGGAGCAGTGGAATTTTCCGCTTTTATCGTGGCTATCTTTTCCTTGAGGACGGAAATCCGCTCACGCAAATTTTGATTCTCTTCGTCCAACTGCATGACCTGATTGATCAATTTTCTTTTCTCTCCCTGCACGTCCAAAGATTCCTCAATCTCTTTCTTGGCCTTATCCAGCTCAGCTTCCAGCTTGAAGATCTTTTCTTCCAGGGCCTTTTTCTCCCTCAGTTTCTCGGGATATTTTCCTTTGAGGACATCCATTTCTTTCATGCTGTCCGACCGCAGGTTCTGGTTTTTCTTCAATTGCTCTTCTTTTTTCTTTTCCAGATCCGCTATCTGTTTCTCCAGGCCGCGGTTCTCTTCCTTAACGCGCTTTATATCCTCCAGCGTCTTTTTCTGTTTCTGATTAAGATTTTCAATGGAACTGGTTACCTGCGCGTCCTCTTGCCCGAGCCGGTCAAGCTGAGCGCTCAAATTCTTGATCAATTCGCCTTGCGCGTCATGGGAGGTCTGCCGCTTGCCGTCCTCTCTCTTTAATTCTGAAAGCAAATCCCTTTTCTGGGCCTCCACCTCGGAAATCTTTAATTCCCACAGCTTGATCGCCTTATCCAGATCGGATAATTGCGCGTTTGCAGATCCGCTTTTGGCTTCCTGGGCCAAAAATCTTTCCTTTTGTCTCTCGATGCTTTGCTGAATCCCCGCCCGCTTATGCCTCTGCTCATTGATCAGTCTTTCCGTCTTTTGAATTTCCGACGCCAGCGCGTTGTTTTCTCTCTGGACATCATTGACGGAATCCTGCAGCCCGATCACTTGTTGGCGCAAGGACTGATATTCCTCGTCCAGCTTATTGTTTTCATTGAGCCGGTCTTTGATCTCTTTTTTTATCTCCTCAAGGGAATTCTGCCAGCGATAGATATTGGAAGAGCCGGAAGGCGGGATCGGGCTTGCCTCCTCTGCCGCCGGTGAAAACCCGGGCGAGGTCAGCACGCAGAGAAAAAAAGCCGCAAAAATCGTCGTATATCTTTTCATATAGGTTGTATTATAACGGCATCCGAATTCAAGAGCAAGAAGAATTCATTCCAAATTCATTCCAAATTTCATTCTGAATCCGTTCTGAATTCGCCCTGAATTCGTTCACCCCTGATCGCGCAGTTCAACCGAGCCTGCTTTCCGAAGCAGCGAGTATCCTTTCCAAAGCCGAGAGGTGATAACCGAATACCCCCTCCCCACGGATTTTTTTCCCACAAAAGTCAAAGGGATCAGGCCGATCACCGCGTTGGTCAGGAACGCCTCGTCGGCATCTAATAAATCCCGCGGGCTGACGACGGACTCCCGGCAGGGGATTTTCATTTCCTTGGCCAGCCGCAAAACAATCTGCCGCGTAATTCCCTTTAGACAGCCGCACTTCAACGCCGGAGTGAACAGGGCCCCTCCCTTGACCACAAACACGTTGGTCCGGCTCCCTTCGACCAATTCCCCTTTGCGGTTCACCCAGACAGCCTCATCCGCGCCCCGCTTTTTTGCCTGCTGATAGGCCCTTAAGTAGGGAAGGTACTGAAGGGATTTGATCCGGGGCCGCCGGAAAAGATCCGCGCTGGCGTTTTTGATGAGGAGGACCTTCCATCCGCGCGCGTATCGGCCAGGAGAAAAAGGTTGATAGGCCCGGGCCACAATGGCGACGTGGACTCTCCTTTCGCTTTTCCAGACGATCAGCCGGAGGCGGGCATCCGGCGATCTGTTCGCCCGCAGGCACTGCTTGAGCGCTTTCTCTATTTCTTCCCGACGATAAGGGCACGCTATCCGCGTTTTTCTCAACCCCTCTTTCAACCTGGCCCAATGAAGCGGCCAGGCGAACAGCTTCCCGCGGTCAGCCCGCAGCGTTTCAAATACCCCGCGGCCGGGCATCCTTCCCGGAGTCAAGGAATCCAACAAGGAAGGCTCCGCCGGGGAGAAAACACCGTCAATGAACACGCAGGCCTTTTTCATCAATGGGCCGGTCCTCTCCGCCGCGGATTTAAAGACTTCGGCCGCGCGCTAAAAAACTCCGCCAGGCAATCCTTGATCGCCGCCGCCTTCACCAGCGTCTCTTCATATTCTTTTTCCGGAACGGAATCCGAGACAATCCCTCCGCCGACATCAAACCAGATTTGATTTTTACAGGCCAGCATGGTCCTGATTAAAATATTAAAATCCATCTCGCCGGAAAAACTGATATAGCCCAGCGCCCCGGTGTAAATCGAGCGGCGGGTCGGCTCAAGCTCCTCGATGATCTGCATCGCCCGGATCTTGGGGCAGCCGGTCACCGAACCGCCGGGAAAACAAGCCCGAAGGAGATCGAAGCAATCTTTGCCTTTGGCGAGCTTCCCGGAAACCGTCGACGTGGCCTGAAAGACCGTGCGATATTTTTCTATCGTCCGGATTTTTTTTACCTGGATCGTCCCGTAATCGCAGACCCTCCCCAAATCATTGCGCTCCAAGTCCGTGATCATCAACAGCTCGGCCTTTTCTTTCGGGCTCGTCCATAATTCCTGCCTCTGCCTTTCATCGTCTCTTTTGTTTTTCCCCCGGGGACGGGTCCCTTTCATCGGGCGGGTTTCCGCCGCCCGGCCCCGCAGGCGCAGGAATCTCTCCGGGGAACTGCTCATGACCTGAAAACCCCCGCCGTCCAGATATGCGCCGAAACCCGACGGCGATATCCTCCTCAGCAAAAGATATAATCCGGCTGGGTCAAACCGGCCGGAAAACCCCCGCAGATCCGCAGAAAACCTTTGCGATAAATTGATCTGATAGATGTCCCCTCGGCGGATATGCTCCAGCGCCCGGCGCACCGCGCGAAGATAATCCTCCTTACGAAAATTGGAAGACAGCGGGATGCCCTTGGCGGATTGCTCTCGGCAAAAGTGACCGCGCCGCTCCCGCTCACCGTCAAGCCGCCCCCGGGCCAATCTCGCCAGGACATCGGCGATGCGCGAGCGGGCCTTGATCCGCCGCAGACGGTCCGTCTTCTCCGGCAGGCCGGTGGAAAGGACATAAAGTTTGCGTGAAAAGTGATCAAGCGTGATGACCGTGTCATAAAACCCAAACCAGAAACCCGGGATCGGCAGGCCCTCTTTCGGCGTGATCGCGATGTTTTCCAGCGACAGGCCCAAATCATATCCCAGATAACCCACCAGGCCCGCCCCCAAGACCGAACGCCCCCGGGGCCCTGGGTGAGAATACCGCCGGTATTCTTTTTGCAGAGACGCCAATGCCTCGCTGTCCTCGCCGGAAAAAGTCGTAAAGGGAGAAAACCCGATAAACGAATACCGTCTGCCGGCCGGCCGGGACAAGCTGCTGTCCAGAAAAAACACCTGCGGCTCGTGCTTGAACAGCTCAAATATTTCCGCCCCGTCGCCGTGGAAGGGGCGCGCGTCCCAAAGATAGGTGGGCATCATCATTTATTCCCAGCGTATCATAATTTTTCCAAATGCAAAATCCTGTCCAACTTGAAATTCCGCTCCTCTTTGCGCAAATGGCAAAAGCCGACCACCATCATCTGCCGGCCCCGGCCCCGGATCTTAAGCGGAGTGATCCTGCGCAGCGTGGTTGCCGCGCTGCTCAGGCTGAAATACAAAACATTCAACTCCCGTTTAGCTTCAATGGCCTCGTTGATCAGCTCCACCTTTCCGCTGTTTTGGCTGTCGCTTCCTTTGTGGCTGCCGAAGAGATGCAGGAGATGCTCAATGCGGTCAATATCCTTTCGCTCGGCGATCTCGAGCAGTTTGCGGAAGACTTCAAAGGTCATCCGGACATCGGCTAAGGCGCGGTGTTCCTGGACCAGGTCAATATCCAAATAATGCGCGACGGCCAATAAGGAATATTGCCCCATCCCCGGAAGAAGCGCCCGCGCCATCCGGAGGGTATCGATCGCGGCGATCTCTTCGTCCGGGGGCCGGTTGATCAAGAGCAATTCATTTTGCAGAAAGCGTAAATCGAATTTGATATTATGCCCGACACAATAAGCCCCTTTCATAAATTCGAGCAGTTCGGGCAAAACCTTTTCCGCCGGGGGCGCGCCTTTCAGCATCTGGGGAGTGATCCCGTTCACCTGAAAAGCCCCGAAAGAGATCTCCCGGCAGGGATCGATAAAAGACACCCAGCTCTCCTCGGGCTTAAGGTTTTTTATCCGTAAGGCAGCCACCTCCACCACCCGATCGCCGTCTTCCGGAGAAAGGCCGGTCGTCTCAACGTCAAAGATAACAAACTCCTGGTCGCGAATATATTCCATCTTGGCCTTTCCTGTTTTAAAAATTATGCCCTCCGCCGGCAACCGCACCGGTGCCAGGCGGAGCTACGCGCCTTTCGCCGTGACCACATAAGACGGCTCCAAACAACACGGATGAAAAGACAGCTTGGTCCGGCGGATATTTTCTATGCCCGAATCATCCATCACATTAATGAACTGGGCCGCCCCTTCCTCCGCGCAAAACTCCCGGAAAATAAATACCGGCAGACCTTTGACCGCCAGGTCGGCAATTTCCAGAAAGACACAGAAACACCGGCGGTTCAATGGATAACCAAAGCTATAGGCCCGGATCTCCCCGTCGACCAAAACCACCCTCCCCGACAACTCCAGTTCCCGGCTGAACTCCAACGCGAGGCGATGAACCTCGCGGCTATCCTTGATCATCTCGAGGTAAATGTCCTGATCATATTTCTTCCGGCGGCCGGCGGCCCACCGGTCATACAGCGCCAGGCATTCCGCCTTCATGCTTTTGACAAAAGGCAGATATTGATACCGGTAATGTTTCACAAAATGATTATACGCGGCCCTCTCGGGTTTAAAGGCGTTCCCTTTGAGCTCGACGATATCTTTCCGGTAATAAAGATACTCATACCCTTTGCGGAAAAACGAATATCTCCCGCCCGAAAAAGAGGCCAGCAGGTCCTCGCTGACATTCTCGATGCGGGAGACGCCCGAGCCTTTGTTGACCGTCTCCATATCGGCAAAGCATTCCGCGACGGCCCCGGCGGATATCTTTTCGCCCAGGGGCGGAAGGTAGAGAAAGGCCCCCAGCTCATTGCGCGCGAAGACGCACAGGTTTCCGTCGATGTTTCTGAATTCGAAATCAAAGAAAGGCTGCCAGGCGAACACATTCACGAAAGAAAACGTGGAGAGCCGATACTGCTCTTTATGGGACCGCAGAAAGTCCTCCACCAGACTTTTTTTGTTAAGAAGGTCGTTGTTCATTTGTCGGCGGGCCCGGACAGTTTCAGCGGAAAAAGCGTTTCGCATTCGTTTTGCTCCCCCGGCTCGCCTCCCCACTGCGGCCAGCCGCTACGGATAAAATCCCGAACGTCCCGCCGGTGAAGATATTTCTCCAGATACTCAAGGTAAGCGGACCATTCCAAAGTGCCCTTCTTCTGTTGTATATAGGGACAATTCAAATGGGCGCCGACCATCGCCTTGCCTTCTTTTTTTATAAGAAGAAAAGGATAGAACCGGCATTCAAAAGGACGGGAAGAATAAATGCGGCAGGCGTTCCCGGCCGGCTCAAGAAAAAGACACCGGTAATTTTCACCGAAAGGAACCGCCCGGATATATCCCCGGCCATCAACTTCCCGGGCGGCGGGGCCGGGGGCCTCACCCGGAGCCGTTTTGGTTTCCTCCTCGGACAAGCGGGGGCGCCAGGGGCTGCCCTCTTCTAAAAAACGGCAACAGCCGTCGCAGGCCAGACAGACAGCTTGCGGGACAAACTGCTTAAAGTCACTGAACATGTTTCTCTTCCCCCAAAAACTGCACAAGGAGCTCTCTCTGCCGGGCGCGATTATCAAAGTCAATAAAGATGATCTGCTGCCAGGTCCCCAGGGCCAGCTCCTGATTATGAATAGGGATCGTTACCGACGGCCCGACCAAAGAGGCCCGGAGGTGGGCATGCCCGTTCCCGTCGCCCCAGGCAGCGTCGTGATGATATCGTTTCCCCTCGGGAATAAGCCTCGCGAAAAATTCCTTGAGATCTTGGACCAGGCCGGGTTCATATTCACAAGTCGTGACCGCGCCGGTTGACCCCTTGACGCTGACCGTGACGACCCCGTTTTTTATCCCGGCGGACTTCAGCCTTTGGCGGACTTTTTCGGTGATATCCACGATATCCGTGTTCCCCTCAGTCGATAAACGGATGCTGTCCGTAACCACAATCATCCCCCGCTCCTTTTTTTCCTCTTCACTGATCCCGGGCCAAAAGCCATTACCGCACAATGCTGCCTAGCTGGACATCGCGATCAGCGCCGAGGACAGAAGTCCCCTTCTCGTCCGTGGCGGCCAACAGCATCCCTTCCGACACTTCTCCCCGGATGGTCGCGGGCTCCAGGTTATTGACGACGACAACCCTGCGCCCGATCAATTGTTCTTTGCCGTAAAACAACCGGATACCGGCCACCAGTTGTTTTTCTCCCTTGCCGGTATCCACCTTAAGGACATAAAGCCTGTCCGCGTTGGGGTGCTCCCGGACCTCTTTGATCTCTCCGATAACCAACTCCAGTTTCCTAAAATCTTCTATGGTCACCATGAACTTCTCCTGTGTTAAAAGTTAACATAAACAATCGCCTCCTCTGTCCTGCTCCTAAAGGGATTTTATTTTACCACACTTTCTTTCATAAAAAAATCCTATCGCCTCCGGCCCGGAACGCCACAAATGTATTGTAATCTCACTATACCTATGCTAATTTCATTTTAATGCATTGGAAAGCAAAAATATTATCCTTCGCCAAAAATAAAAAACTGATCTTCCTCCTGCTGACCGTCCTCGCCGGGATCCTCACCCTGTGGCCGCTCCATGATTTTCAGGCTTATGTCGACCAGGGGGACCACGGGCGGGACCTTTATTGTTTCAAAAAAACCCTGGACGGCGCCGTGCCCTACCGGGATTATTCCTGGCTCTTCGGCCCGCTCATGCCTTATTATTACGGGCTCTTTTACCGCCTATTCGGAATAAGCATCCAAAGCGTTCTTTTGGGACAGAATCTCCTCATTCTCTTAACCGGCACCGTGGTCTACCTGCTTTGCTCTGTCTTTTTGTCTCCGCCTTTATCTTTTGCCTGCGCCCTGTGGTATTGGGCCTTCCGGGGCGTGGAATTTTTTTACACCTACAATCATACCGGCGGGATCGCCGTTTTGCTGTTCGTCCTCTATCTCCTTTTGAAATATATCAAAGAACCAAAGTCGCTTTATGCCTTTGCCGGCTTCCTCTGCCTGTTTCTCTTGACGATGATCCGCCTCAATATGGGGATAGCCTGCCTGGCGGCCTTTGCGGCCTGCCTGTGTTTAACCGATACCCTGAAACAGGATCCCCGGCGGGCGGAAAAACGGCGGATCTATATTTATGCCTCAGAGATCGTCCTGCTCGCGGCCGCGGCTTTTTATTGGTTCCTCTTGCGCCCTCTGCCCGCTTATGTCTGGGGACAAACCTTCCCCTACAGCAGTTATCACCGGACCGACGTGACCGCAACCCCTTTCGCGGCCCTGCGCCTTCTGGGGAGCATCCTGGCAAAAAATTTCACGGCCACCGGGACAAGAAAAATCCTGGCCATCCTCCTGGCGGCATCTTTCCTGCGGGTCGCGTACCTCTTCCGGCGCGGCAAAATCCCGACGGATACCGGGGTCAACTTACGGCTGATCTTTTCTTCGCTGGCCATTTTTCTGGCCCTGGCCCTGCATGAATTCATCGCCAGCGGGGTCTTTTACCGGATCTATTGGGCCGTTCCGATTTTCTTTGTCCTCATCTTCTTTCTTTTTTCCGCCACGATCGAAACCGGAGCGAAAAAAATTTTTACGCCTCTGGTCAGGAATCTTGTCCTGCTCACCCTGTTGGCCCCCGCCTTTTTTGAGATCCGCAACCAGCATTTCACCGTTAATTTCTTTAAAACACCGGCGCATCTATTGCGAATA
>Ga0265297_10007777_pt1 | contig 14682 bp, 12 predicted proteins | sample Munlanlwell13791_FD_192502 | JGI IMG/M metagenome (GOLD analysis project Ga0265297, IMG submission 192502) | Leachate microbial communities from a municipal landfill in Southern Ontario, Canada - Leachate well 137-91 | ecosystem: Engineered > Solid waste > Landfill > Unclassified | place... | reverse complement strand
GGAAAAATATCCGTTTTTTACCATGTCTTGAGCTTTAAGCACGGCGGCATTGTCTAAATCTTTACTCTCTTGCAAAACTTCCAATCCCAAAGATTGCCTTGTTTGGTTTAGCATATTTACCAGACTGGATTTTGTGATGTCTGCAAAAAAAACACTTTCAGAAAAGTTGAAAAATATCAAAACAAAAAAAACCCTGTATAAAAACAGAAACAAGACTAAGTACAACAAAACCTTGCTTTTTATAAAACTTTTAAATAATAGGGATAATTTTTGTTTTTTTAAATTTTCCTCCATATTATTTATTATATAACATTAATACCTTTTTGTCAATGAAAATGGCGGGTGTCTTTTTCTTCTCGTGCACCTATAAATTATCATACTTTATAAATAATTCCAAGGAATAAAAAAACTGCCAAGATACAGCCTTCGCAGTTCAATTAAAAATTTAAAATTCGCTATTTATAAAATGCCCGATTTTTAAAATAAAGATTTATGTATTCAAGAGAGTGCCTGTTTTCAAGGCTGATTTCCTGTTCTAATAACAAATTCAACTTTGCAATTTGCAATGAAATATCACTGCCCTCTTCTATGTTAAAATAAATTTTCCAATTTTCTTTTGTTGTAATATTAAGTTTTGTTGGCGTTGAGATAAGCGCCTCAGATAAATCTATGTCAAAATTATCTTTTAAATTTTTTGCAATTTTTATTATTGCTTCCATAACAATATCATGGATAACTTTTTTCCCTTCATAAATTTCATTATTATCCAAATTCTGTCGCACAATAAAAAATCCAGCCTTAACCTCCTGTATCTCATCAAAAATCACTCCTGTTTGATCAATATAAAAATATTTTTCATTTTGTGAAAAGATCGCGGATCTATCTCTTTCTTTTATTTCCACGGCCAAAGAATCGGGCAACATCTTCACAATATCAGCCCCTTTTATTTCAGGATACGCCTGCAAAATTTTACTCTTTATTTTTTGGGCGTCTGCTAAAAAAATGCTCTTTGAAGACAAATTAAACCCAAAAATATCAACAAATCTTTTGTTTATACTGCTGTCAACTAATCCGGAAATTTCTACTGCAGGAACTTCGTTATTCCCGTAAATTATAATATTTTTAATCTGTATTTTGCTAAAAAACAGTAAAAAATATCCAGCTGTTATGACTATGGCAAAAAATAACAAACAAAGCCAAAAAATTTTATTCTTAAATATATATTTTTTGGGCTTTGTCCGCCTGGAGGCGGATTGTATCTTATTTTTTATATGTTTTTTTCTGTAAGACACGATAAATTCAATTTCGTTTATAACTTGCGTTTGCGTTTTCTTAAAAATTCTATTACATAATTAACCCAATATTGTGGCGAAATGACAAGGTCTTGGGTTTTTATGTATTCTTTTATGCATCCACCAAAACCAATCTTAAACATGCTTAATCCATACCAAGGATGCCTTTTATCCAGCGTTTCCAGAATGTTCTTTTTGTCCAAGTCTTTAATTGTTTTTTTTACAGGAGCTATTCCCCAAAAATTATATATCTTGCATCCTCTCCTTTTTGCCTCGCTGATTGCCCTCCACTGCAATAGATACGAAACCGGAATTTTGTTGTACTTAGATAAAGAACCCGAATGATGATAAAAACACATTTCTTGCCAAAAAACAAAAATTGCGGCTGAAACAACTTGGCCTCTATATTTTCCCAAAAATAAAGACACCTGTCCGTCTTTTGAAAAAATTTCAAATTCGTCCTGCAAATATCTTTTTGAAAAAACCACAAAATTATGCCTTTTTGCCGTTTCCCTGTAAACCGGCCAAAATAACTTCAAGTCTTCAATATTTTGGCTTTGTATTATCTCTATATCTGGATTTTTTTCTGCCTGACGGATAAGATATCTTGTGGTTTTGCGCATATTTGCCAAAAGCTCTTGCTCGGGAATGTTTATGCCAAGCTCCCATGTGATTTCGGGGTGCATATGTATAGGGGCTGGCTTGAAAGCTGAATCCCTAAAAATACCCGAATTTTCTGAATTTTTTTGCCAAATAGGGGCAATCCTTAGGAAAGAAACTTTTTCCTCTTTTATGATGCTTTCAATGTGTTTTATAAGCAACTCCAAAATTTTCTGTTTATCAGAAGGATTTAAAAAACTATTGCATACGGGACCGTGCGGAATAAACAAAAATTTTCCTCTGCGGGCTGAAATTTTTAATACTAAAGCAACGGAAATTAACCTTTCTGATTCATAAATACCAAATCTCCAAATTTTTTCCGATTTAGCGGAAAATTCTCCCCAATTCCATGAATGCAAAAAACTCTTTTCTGTACAGCTTTGCAAAAAACCCTCCCATTCTTCCTTCCCGTCAGCTGACGGATTTATTTCTTTTATTTCCATTAATTTATTTTTCTTTTTTAAAGTTGTTTAAAAAATCAACTATTCTTTTTGCATCAGATTTTCTGATGTTTATATGCGTTGGCAAATTAAATGTTTTTTCAGCAAGATATTCCGCAACAGGACAAGTTCCCTTTTTGTAATGCATTTGGCTTAAATCCGTATCAAAAGGAGCTATGGGTGTTGTATACCAGTCTCCTAAAAGCATATTTTGTCTATGCCATGATCTATAAATAATTTCATGCACATTTAAATACTTTACGGTAAATCTTAAAAAAGCGCTTTTCCTGCCGGGAAATTGTTTGGGCAAATCAAACTTTTTTTCATCCAAATTTTTAAAATAAAAATTAGCAACCTTTTGCCTATGATTATTAAATTTTTCCACTTTAGCCAATTGATTAACCGCTAACACTGCCAAGGCGTTTGGCATTGCTTTTGGAAAATAATCGGGCTTTAATCCATTTTTTTCTTCTTTGCTGACTGCTTTGGATAAAACATGTAAAATTTGAGAAAAAATAAGAAATATTTTTCCTAAATCAAAAAAATTATAAACTGGCAAAATTACATAATAAAGTAAAATCGGGTGCAATAACTGCTGGAAAACCCAAAAAACAGACGGTGTTTTAAATTCCAACTGGGCATCTCTCAATTTTTCTGCTATATTTTCGTCATTTGTTATTGCCATGCCTCCGTAAACCGAAGAAATAATTTTATCTCTTGAAAAACTGAAAAATGCGACTTTCCCAAATTTGCCAACAAACTGGTTATTGTATCTGGCTCCCAAAGAATGGGCGCAGTCTTCAATCAGAATAAGACCATGCTGCTTGACAAGAGAATTTATCTCATCCATATTTGCCGGCATTCCAAAAGTATGCTGAATCATCAAAACTTTTGCATTAGGATTTTCTGATATCTTTTTTTTAAGGCTTTCAACATCAATATTAAAGTCATCTCCATTGCAATCAACATAAATTGGCTTTAATTCTGCCCATAAAAACGGGTTTATGGATGCGTTGCAAGTAAACGCCTGCAAAAAAGCCTTGTCGTTTTTTTCCAAACAAAGAGATTTTAGAACAGCATAAAGAGCGCTTCTTCCGGAATTAAAAGAAAACGCATATTTTACCCCCAAATAATTTCTGAAACTCTCTTCCAGCTCTTTTACCCCTTTCCCGTTTACCCAAAGCCACGGCCGTATAATCAAATTAAGCGCAAGCCTTACATCATCTTTTTCAACATTTGGAGATAAAGAAATTGATATTGGCTTAAATTTATTCATTTATTGTTTAATAAATTTATCAATTTTAAAGGAACTCGTCCTTCAAGCAGAATTACATCTCCTTTTTTGCAAAAAAGCGTAATTAAAGAATAAATATCATTTGGGTTTGGACAGAATATAATGTTTTTCTTTTCCATTCCGGAATACATAGCTCCCTTTTCTATATTTTTAAAACATTCTTTTGTGGTAATGACGGCCATATCGCAAACTCTGCCGATTTTTTGCCCGATTTTTTCATGAATATCAGCAGAGGCTTTGCCCAATTCAATCAAGCACGGCATTACAATAACTTTTTTTGAATCCAAAAATATGTTTAAATAATCCAAATCAGCTAAAACTCCATCAGGATTTGCAGAATAAGAAGAATCTATTATATCTATCTGATGGGGACCTGGTTTTAAAATTATTCCTGCCTGCTCTTGTTTGATATTCAGGCATGCCTGCGATATTTCATCTAAATCCATGTTCATTTCTTTTGCTGCCAAAATGGCTGCCAGCAAATTCTGGATATTTTGTTTTCCTAAAACATTAGCCCTAAATACGGCAATTTCTTTTCTGTTGTTTCCTAAATTATCTACAGTCAAAAAAGAAATGCTGTCCTTAGAAACAGATACGGATTCAGCCCACATATCAGAATTAATTTTTTCTCCGGAAAGACTATAAATTTTAAGGTTCAATTGGTTCTCCTCTCCGATAATTTTTTTGTAAAGCCTCAGACAATATTTATTGTCCGCGTTCAAAATTAAGGTCCCTTTTGGCTTTAAGGCTTCTGCCAATTCTTCTCCGCCTTCAGCTGACAATAAATTATCTAAAGATCCAAAAAGGGATAAGTGCTGTTCGTTCACCCCCGCAACTATGCCTATTTTGGGGTTTGTTATGTCGCACAACAATTTTATGCCTCCTTTTTTGTATGAACCCATTTCAACAACAAAAACCTCATGCTCCTGCGAAAGATTGTTTAATATGCATTTTGCAATCCCCATTTCAGAGTTTTGGTGCTCTTTGGTGCTTAAAACCTTATATTTTTGAGAAAGAATTGTTGTTAAAAATTCTTTTGTTGTTGTTTTTCCGTAGGACCCCGTAATGGCAATGACTTTTAAATCCTTGAATTTTGAAATTTTATCTTTAGCTTTTTTCAGAATAATATTTCTTGCAAAGACAGATAATGGCTGAAATAAAAGCACTGGAAAAGAAATAAAAACAGGAGCCAAAATATCAAAAAACAAAAACCAAAACGGGAATAATTGAAAAGGAGAAAATATTAAAACTAGAGAAAAATAAACTATGCCAATAACAAAAGAGGCAAATGTCAAAAATAAAATTTTTGTCGTTCTAATCGGGCTTTTGTATGTTTTTTTTAATACCTGCCTTAAAAAAAGAGCTGATTCAAAAAAATAAATTATAGAGAGTAAAGAATACCATGCCAAGAATCTTGATGCAAAAAGATAAAATAATATTAAAAGTACAATCTTTACCAGAAAAAGAGGGTTAATTATCAGTTTTTTTCCATTATGGGTTCTGAAGTGATCCAAAAATCTTCCTATATGATATTCTTTTAATTGCCACAAATACAGCCAAAACAAAATATATTTTGAGTTTCTGATATAACAAACAACATTAAAAAAAAGAAACATAGGAAAAATTTAACAACTTATTTATACTACCCCGTTTTTTTCACGAGAAATCAACCCAAATTTTCAATTATCTTCTCGGCCAAAGTTTCCGGCAAATTTTTGTGCATCAAATGGTCTGCTCCGGGTATTATTATCAGTTTTGAATTCTTTATTTTTTGATTTATTGTCCTGGCATTTTCAATAGGAACCGATTGATCTTTGTCTCCCCAAATAATAACAGTGGGAACTTTTATAAAAGACAGCTTATAGGAAACATCGTCCTCTATTATATTTAAATATGTTTCTTTCATTATTCCTTCTGTGTATATGTAGTCGCTTTTTCTTATAATAAATTTATATACGGCCTTCCTGAAAAAAGAATAAAGGGGCAAAAAATAAAATATTTTTACAATTTTTGCCAATTTCCCGAAAAAACTTTTCTTTGCTGTTTTTTTTCTTATAACAGCCGAAGCTGCCAAAAAAAGTTTCTGCACTCTTTGCGGATACTTAATGGCTATTTTTGCAGCCAAGGCTCCGCCGAACGAGTATCCTAACAGATAAAAATTTTGTATTTCAAGGCTATCTAAAAAATCTTCCGCCCATTTCACATAATCATTGACTTTCCACGGCCTTGTCAATTTTCCGCTTTCTCCAAACCCGGGTAAATCGGGCACAATAACTTTATATCCTTTTTTGGCTATTATTTCAGCCTCAACAATCCATTTGTCAGACCCGGAGCCCCATCCATGCAAAATCAAAAAAGGCTTGCCTTCTCCCCTATCCGTCCCTGAGGCAGAAAAAATTTTGTAGTTTGTTTTTACTCCGTTGATTATTTTTTCCACTGAATTTTTTAATAAGAATTCATCCTATTTAATTACTTTAATTCCTGAGTATTTTTGCAAAACTTTTGGCACCTTTATTGACCCGTCTTTTTGCTGGTAATTTTCCATTATCATTATCAAAATCCTGCCTATAGCAAAAGCAGTTCCATTAAGCGTGTGTACAAAATTTATTTTATTTCTGCTGTCCTTATATCTTATATTTAGTCTTCTTGCCTGAAAATCTGTGCAATTTGAGCAGGAATGAGTTTCTCTGTATTTTTTCTCCGATGGCAACCATGTTTCAATATCATATTTTTTTGCCGCAGGCCTTCCCAGGTCTCCTGTGCAAATGTTTATTACCTGATAAGGTAATTTCAAAGCTTTCATTAATTTTTCTTCAATTGTTAATAATAATTCATGCTCTTTTTTTGAATCTTCCGGCTTTGAAAAAATTACCATTTCCAACTTATCAAATTGGTGAACCCTTAAAATACCCCTTGTATCTTTTCCATAACTCCCAGCTTCCCTTCTAAAACACGTTGAAAACCCAACATATCTTTTGGGGAGCTGCTTTTCTTCCAAAATTTCGTTTGCGCGCATTGAAACCAACGATTGCTCCGAAGTTCCTGCTAAATACATATCGTCTTGAGGTAAATAATATGCTTCTTTTTCATCAGCTGCCTCAAAGTACCCTGTACCTCTTGCCATTTGATTTTTTAACATAACAGGAGGAATTATGGGAATAAATCCTTCTTTTACCACTGTGTCCATTACCAACTTTATTAAAGCAAATTCAAGCAAAGCCAAAGAACCCTTTAAATACCCAAATCTTGAGCCTGCAACTTTTCCCGCTCTTTCAGTGTCAATTACATCCAATTTTTCTCCTAACTCCATATAATCTTTTGGATTAAATCCTAAATAAACCGATTTTCTACCGATTTGTCGCACAATAACATTTTCAGAATCGTCCTTGCCAACAGGCACATCCTCAAATGGAATATTGGGCAATTGCAAAAGCAAATCCTTTAATTCCAAGTCAACCCTTTCCAAATCAGGCTCCAAGGATTTTATCTTTTCTTTTATTTCCCTTGCCTCGCCGAAGCCTTCGGCGGAGGCGGGTTTGCCTACTCCGCGACTGATTTTGTTTTGTTCTGCTTTTAAATTTTCAATTTCAGTAAGCACTTGCCTTTTTTCTTTATCCAAATCCAAAACCAGGTCAACGCTAATTTGAACATTTTTATCTTTGCAAGCCTTTTTAACTTTATCGGGATATTCTCTTATAAAATTAAGATCAAGCATAAAAAAAATAAAAATTTAATAAGGATTTATTTATAATATCAAAGTTAAACAAACCCTACAATGCCTTGACTAATATATATAATATATGATATAATAAATATATCGGTAATTAACACGATCCTTTCCTTTGGTCCAATGGAGAAAAACATGAAAAAGGAAAAGGCGGAAAAAGCAAAAAAGTCCCCACAAAAACCACCGCAAAAAAAGTGGTGGAAAGAGACGGGAACAAGTAAGTTGCACATTTATAGCCCCAATAGAAGGCAATGAACAATGTGAACAACTCCGTATTCGTTATGCTTGTAGCGCTACGGGGTTTTAATTTCCTTGACAAATACTTTGATAATAATAAAATAAAAAAAACAGTTCGTTGAATAATTTAATTTGCATCCTCACACAGGGAGACATAATCATGTCTGGTTTTCTTAAAACAGTTTTGATGATTTTGGTTTTGATTAGCTACTTTTTGTTTATTCTTTTCCTTTCAATACTTCAAAATCCAGAATCTTGTTGGGACGAACTTATTATTCTAATTTCAGCATCGCTTGGACTTTGGATAACAGTTTCAACAATAAAAAAAATTCAGCCAAACCCTTGATAAAAAAATTATAAAATTATATTATAAAATATATTGGAAACCTAAATAGGAGGGAAAAAATGAAAGAAACTCTTATCGCCTGCATAGTTTCAGCTGGCTATGCACTGGTTGGAATAATTGTACCCTATGCCACTCTATCATGGCTTTTGTTCTTTAACGCCGCTGCAATATTTATCATATCTCTTTTTTGGCAAAAAATCATTGAAATCGCCAGTAAAGAGAGTTTTTGTGAGATACCTCAAACCGTATCTTTTATGCCCCAAGTTTGTAAAAACAAGAGGGGCTTTTTTTATTGTTTTTATCTTGACTTTATACATTTATTATTGTATTATTAAAATAGACGCATTCCCATCAATAAAAGGAGCAAAAAATGACTAGAGAATCAAAACTTCATAAAGACAAATCTTTTGAAGTTTGTATAGCTAGAGGCTTAACTGAAACCGATAGAAAGCCGCTTTTAGAGGCCATACAGTTGCAGGAAGAAGCCTCAGCAAAAAAAGTTATTGAATTTGGCCTTTTCTTTGTGCATGAAATGGCAACAAAGACTAAACCAACTGAAATTTTATAACTGTTTCCCAAATACAAAGAGGACAAAGCAAACGCTCTGCCCTCTATTTTTTTGTAAAATTTAATTTATTTCGGCTTCATTAAAGGAAAAATCTGGCACTCTCTTGCGGGCTTATCCATTAAAAACGCAAAGAGCCTTTCAGAAACCCCAAATCCGCAAGTTGGAGGCATACCATGTTCCAAGGCTTCAACAAAATCCTTGTCGTATCTTTGCGCCTCTTCATCTCCTTTTTCACGCAATTCTTGCTGTTCCTGAAATCTTTTTTCTTGGTCAATAGGGTCGTTAAGTTCAGAGTATCCCTTCCCTATTTCAGAGCCTGCAATAATTATCTGAAACCTTTGTGAATACTTTGGATTTTTTTCATCTTTTTTTGCTAAAGGATCAAGCTCTATTGGCTGATGCACTAAAAATCCCGGCCCTGCAATTTTTTTGCGGCAATATTTCCACAAACAATCCATTGCTCTTATCTTATTAAACCCTTTTTTATCATATTCAATCTCCAATTTTTGCAAAGCTTTTTCCATTTCATTCAAGCTTGCTTCTTCTATGTTTACTTTTGTATACTTTGATATTTCTGTTTTATAGTCATACTTTTCCCACTTTTTTCCAAAATCAACATCAAATCCTCGGATTTTAAATTTTAATTTCCCAAAAGTTTTTTCTGCAACATATTTATACATTTGTTCTGCTAATTCCATGCCCATCTGCGCATCAGCATACGCCCAATAAAATTCCATTTGAGTATAATCCTGCAAATGTTCCGCATCCATGCCCTCGTTTCTAAACTGTCTTCCAATTTCAAACGTCTTTTGAAAACCCGCGACCATCAATTTTTTTTGCCACAACTCTCCCATTGAAATCCTTAAATATAAATCCATATCCAAGGCATTGTGATGAGTTACAAAGGGCCTGGCATCAGCTCCCCCGGGAGTTGTTTCTAAAACAGGTGTTTCAACTTCCATAAAACCCTTATTTGTCAAAAACTCTCTTACTGAAGCCCAAAAAATGCTTCTTTTTTCAACCATTTCTTTTACTTCCCGATTAAACAAAATATCCAAATATCTTTTCCTTAAACATTCTTCCACATCGCAAATTCCGTGCCATTTTTCAGGCAAAGGCAACAAAGCTTTTGCCAGCATTTTGTAATCTTCAGCTTCAATTGTTTTTTCTCCTTTTTGAGTTGTAAAAAGAATTCCCTTTATTTCAACAAAATCAGCGATATCAAAAACATCAGCAAAAAATTTATATCCCTTTTCCCCCAATTTATCTTCTTTTAAAATTACTTGAATTTTATCTCCGTCGTATATATCAATAAAAGAAGCTTTTCCATGCCCCCTTTGGGCCATTATTCTTCCTGACAAAACAACTGTTTCTTTTAATTTTTCTAACTTTAAAAACTGCTCTAAGGCCTCTTTTATGGTATGAGTTCTGTTAGTTTTTGAAGGGTATGCCAAAATACCCGAAGCTTCCAGCTTTTTTAATTTTTCTAAACGAATTTTACGAAGTTCTTCAATATTTGGCATATAAATTATAAATAAAATAAAGGATATTCTAATATCATATCAAAGTTGATAAAATCCAACAAGGTATTGACACAGATTGTTTAATATGCTAAGCTAAAATTAAATAGAAAGACCTTATCCTCTGGGGTACAGATAAGGCATACAAAAAAACAAAATTGAGTTTCTCCCCATCCTGCAAAGGACTAAGCAAGAAGCTCATCTGCACTTTTCATCTAAAAACTGACAGGGAGTTAGTGGAAGGTCTGCCTTCTTAATAACGACGTATCGTTTTGGAAAAACAAATGGCCAACTAGCTGTGCTTGCGAAGAGAGATGCCTACTCTCTACTTCGCCACAAAAACGCACAGCGTAAAAGCCAATCCATCCCCACTGGAGCGTAACTAAACGCTATGGGGTTATCCATTACGATTGCACACTAACTTAGTGTGGCAAGGGTAGAAATGCCCACAGAGATTGCCTATGGGAATACCCAAAGGTAAATCCGGCCTAGTGCTACGAGCACAAACACAAAGACTTTTCCGATGTACGCGGAAAGTCACTTGTCAGTCTTTTCATTCAATGCGCCGTAGCCTATCGCTACCCTTAAAAAAATCGCTACCCAATTCCATAAGGTAGCACTGGAAAGCATAGCACGGCGCTCTTTTTTTGCAGAGAAATACAATTACATTTACCGCCGCAAAACCCCTCACCAATTTTATCGTTAACTTTGTATCGCAACACTGACAGCCGAAGGCGCTTCGCCCTTCAAACCATATTTTGCCTTTTAACTTGGCTAAAATTGGTGATGGGGTTCATTTTACCTGCCGATTCGCCAATCGACGAATGGCGGTTTACCTGCTAAAATACCAATTCAACACATCATAAGCAACTGGCAAAGTTGCAGATCTTAATCCCTCAACATTTTCAATTGTGGCAACAAAAACAATTTCCGGATTTTCATAAGGGGCGAAAGTTGATATCCACGCATTATAATATCCGTCTCTGCTCGTTTCCGCTGTTCCTGTTTTTGCCGCAACATCCACAGGCAAACTATTTAAATAATACGCGGAGCCATAGCTTTCCTGGACACAATCCCGCATGCCTTCTTTTATAATTTGAAGATTTTCATTATCAATAAAGTTTTCTCTGATAATTTTAGGCTCAAAACTTTGTAATAATTTATCTCCAGATTCTGAAGGCTCAACAATTTTATTTATAATCTGAGGCTTGTATAAAATCCCGTTATTTGCGATAGCAGAATATGCATAAGCTACTTGCAAAGGAGTAACTTCAAGATAACTTTGCCCGATTGAGAGGTGATAAGTGTCTCCATCCCACCAGGGTTCCTTTATATTTTGCTGTTTCCATTCAGGAGTTGGTATAAACCCCTCAAATTCATTGGGTAAATCAATTCCTGTTTTTTCCCCCCAGCCAAATAGCTCAAGATATTTTTTAATTCTTGCAGGCCCCAATCCTTGTTGATCTTCATATCCTCCGCCAACTGTATAAAAATAAATGTTTGAAGAAACAGCAATGGCTTCTTTCATATCAACCCATCCATGAGGCGTTACTCCTCCGTATCTCCAAACAACATTGGGGTCATATTTGCTTTTTACTTCTATATATCCTATGTCGTTTATTTGTTTTTCAGGAGAAATTATATTTTCTTGTAAAGCTCCTACTGCTTCAAAGGGTTTGATTGTAGAACCAGTAGGATATTTTGCCTGAATTGCTCTATTAAAAAGCGATTCTTCTTTTTCTATAAGACTGTAATCTTCAGTAGAAATTCCTCCAGAAAATAAATTGTCATCATAAGAAGGATAAGAAACTAAGGCCAAAACAGCCCCTGTTCTTGGGTCAATTGCAACAGCGGCCCCTTTTTTTGAGCCAAGATTTTTTATGCTTGATTCCAGAGCCTCATAAATCTTTTTTTGTAAATCCGCATTTATGTTCAATACCAAATTATTGCCGGCAACAGGTTCTGAAATCATTTCTTTTTGCTCTTTTTCTCCTGTTGCAGATCTTATTACTCTTGATTGTCCTGGCGTTCCTCTTAGATAATCTTCATAATACTTTTCAATTCCCAATTTTCCAATTTTATCATTTATAGCATAGCCTTTCAAATTACTGTATTCATCGCTATTTATCCTTCCCATATACCCTAAAACATGCGAGAGAATCTGTCCATATTGATAATTTCTTATTGTATTCTGAGATATTCTGCACCCTTCTAATCCATTTATCTCAGATTCTAGGACAAGAAGTGTTTCATGGTCTAGTCCTTCTGAAATAATAATTTCAGAAGATTTTGAATCTTCAATTTGTTTTTCCAATTCCATTGGATTCAACCCCAATATTTCCGATATTTTATTTATTTCATTTATTGTCTGCAAAGATGAATAAGAAAAAAATCTTTTGTCGCAAACCAGGTCATAAGCAGGTGAATTTGAAACAAGCTTTTTCAAATTAATGTCGTATATTATTCCCCTTTCCGGAATTATCAGGTTTTCGTTTCCCTTGTTGTTTTCTGCGGCAGTATAAAGCTTTTTTCCGTCAATAATTTGCAGGTAAAAAGTTTTTGACAAAAAAACAATCTCTATCAGTAAAAAAATAAACAAAAGCACATAGGATATTTTTTCCTGCAAAGGAACTTCCAACTTTTTTTCCGATATTCCAAGCTCTTGCTCTTTTGCTTTTGCCAATTTGTCCAAAAAAACTTCGTGAGTTTCAATGTCGCCAAAAGTCTTTTTTAGTTTATATTTATTGGAAAACATTTTTTAACAAGCCTGTTTGCAGGCTATTTTTTTTATTTTTCAAAACATTTTTGCAAATTAAAAAAACAAGCGTTGCAAAAAATAACGTATAAAAAAATTCTGTTAAAAAGCTTGCGCTAAAAATTGATAAAATTTGGCATTGGCTTAAAATGCACAAGTAAATCTCCAGCGATACGCAATAAGCTAAAAATGATGCGGTAAATATTGCAATAAAATAAATAAAAGGATATTCTCTTTCATTCTTCTTTAACATCAAAATAATTTTTTTAATCAAAATTCCAATTATTAAAAGCGCAACAATTGAAACTCCCATTCTAAATGATGAGAAAACATCCAAAAAAAATCCGGCTAACAAAGAATAAAAAATTGTTTCATAATAATTTTCTTTCTGGTTTAAAAAAACTATAAGGAAGAAAAAAATAAAAATAAAATTTGGAACTGCCCCAAAAATATTAAAATAAACAAAAAAACTATTCTGCAGAAGCGCAATAAAATATAATAAAATCGCAGAGATAAAAATTTTTACCCACATTAATTTTTCTTGTAATTTGTTATGACAAAAAGGTTTTCCGCTTTTTTCAAATCAAAAAACAGATTTATTTTTGCTTGCTGGAAAGGTTTTTGGTCGTTTTTAAAAACCTCGGATATTTCCCCTATCAAAATATCCTTTGGAAAAGTCTGATCAAGCGCAGACACCGTCAATGTCTGGCCGGAGCTTATAAGAGAGTCAATAGGGACAATGTCCAAAATAGCAGAAAGATCCCCTTCTCCCTTTACCGAACCATTGACTACCGGATCTTCTGAATTCTGCTGCTGAATCTGCACGTTTACAACGCTGTTTTTGTTTGAAATAAGCATTACTTGGGCAAAATTTTTATAAACTTTATATATTTTTCCAAAAAGTATATTGTGCTGATTTATAACGGGCATACCTTCTTCTATGCCGTCTTCTGTCCCTCTATCTATGGAAATCATATCCTGGTTATCATACCCTGACATTTTTGCCAGAACAACAGTAAATTTTTTTTCGCGGCAAACAGAAAAAACTTCGCTCATAGCGCTGCTTTCTTCCCGATTTTCTAATAATAAAGATATTTTTGTCAAAAGTTCATAGTTTTTTTCCTTAAGTTCTTCGTTTTCCCCGCGAATTTTTGAAAAATTAAATAAAAAACCGATTTGGTTAGAGGCTGATAGGCCAGCTGACAAAAAATAATTTCTGATTGGCTGGGAAGAAACATAAAAAAAATTCTTAATTTGAGAATTTAAAAAAGCAGCTGCAAGCACGATTCCGCACAAAATAACTGAAATTACGGCTATTTTTTGAATTCTCTTTTTTCTATTGTCTATTTTCGGGACAAAAAATTCCATTTGTTTAAAATGATTTAATAGAATTAAAGTTATTTTACATCAACATTTTTCATTATGCAACAAAAAAAACGCTCTTAATTTTAAAGCGCGTTTTTCAAATTAAGTTCTCTGGCGGCAACTACCTACTCTCACGCATAAAGCGCTACCATCGGCCTTGGAGTATTTCACTTCTGAGTTCGGAATGGGATCAGGTGGGACAACCCCAGTATAGTCGCCACCGGAAAACTCAATTTTCCGGATTTGAAAATTTAAAATTAAGTTCAGTAAACTTACCCGATAAACTTAAAAACTAAGTATATCGAAGGATAAATGATTTATTAGTACTCCCCGGCTGAATCCCTTACGGGACTTACACCTGGAGCCTATCAACCCCGTCATCTGCGGGGAATCTATGAGTTCTCATCTTGGAGTTAGTTTCGCGCTTATATGCTTTCAGCGCTTATCTATTCCCGACTTAGCTACCCAGCGATGCTCT
>Ga0265297_10007776_pt1 | contig 14682 bp, 30 predicted proteins | sample Munlanlwell13791_FD_192502 | JGI IMG/M metagenome (GOLD analysis project Ga0265297, IMG submission 192502) | Leachate microbial communities from a municipal landfill in Southern Ontario, Canada - Leachate well 137-91 | ecosystem: Engineered > Solid waste > Landfill > Unclassified | place... | reverse complement strand
AAAAGAAAAAGAGCTAAGCACGCTGCGCCACGAAGCGGAGAAGCTCATCGACTTAGCCATGAACGGCAAGCTCGCGCAAGGACCTACCTACAAGACCAAACTATCCGGGATCGAATCGAAAATAGCAGAACTCGAAGATGAGATCGATAAGCTGCGGGCCCAAAAGCAGGTGGCTCAGATGGACGCCTCTTCGGGGAAATTCCTCTATTCAAATATCAGATTTGCCATGCAATACCTCGATCAAGCACCACCGGAAGCCCAGCAGAGCCTCTTAAAGGCGCTCATCAAGGATATAATCATCTATGATGACAAAATAACCATAAATATGTACATAGAACAGGCCCTAGCTGACACCTTACCCAAATATATCGATCAAATACCCGCCCAAAAAGGCAAAAGCCCTACCCCGATGATAAGTCAGGATAAGGCTTTGGCCCTTACGCCCTGTGTTTCGCAAGGGCGTCCACTTTGGGGTCGAACGTGTTCCTCTGTGCGAACTAAATCGCCCGAAGAAACCCGCCTCTTCTCATAGATTTTCGCCCCAAATTTGCCGATTTCCTCAAGAACTTTATTATTATAACATTCATCGGCTATCTTTTGTAGTGTATTATTCCATAGCTCGGCATTCTCGCCCCGGGTGAAAGGTCGTCCGAATAAACCGATCTTGAGTTTACCAACGCCTTTTTTCTTGTCTGTAATCTCACAGATAACCGAATTGATTATCCTGGGCAGGACCGCCTGGATACGCTCCCTGTTGTTCTTGTTCATTTCATAGAAATCATTGAATAACTGGAATGATTGGATAGCTTCATGAGCCATACCAGCCTGTATTTTCTCTGCCTGGATTTCAGATTTTAGCCGCTTCTCTTCCAGATCAAGCTCCGACTCGTCCTTATTCAGAGATTCGAGTTTCTCTTTGATTGCATCGAGCCCGGCCATCCCTTTCTCCGTAAGTACCTCGACCAAATTGGCAATCTTGGTTCGTATGTCTTTAAGTCGTAATTGAACTCTGTTTAAATCGCCCTCTAAAATACCTAGCGTTGACGCAGTCGCCTGATTTGCTTCCTTTATAATGCTACTGATAGTGTCGGGGTGTAACTGCAAGTGTCGGATAATCTCTATTATTGCCCCATCCACAGCTTCCGCCGCCAAATAGTTTGTTTCATTGCAATCAATGCCATTCGTCTTATATGCTTTCATGCACATATAATATGGATAATACTTCCCGGCATATCCGATGGCCGGTCTTGCAATCATGGTTGAACCGCAACTGCTACACTTGAGAAGGCCCCTGGCGAGATAAACGTAATTATGGTTTGAGCCGTTGGGACTATGTCTGGTTAACCTGTTTCCATTAAAGATAGTTTGGATCGTTTTATGAACGTCGTCTGTCCTTAAAGGAATCCAATTCGCGGGATAAATTTCGCCGTTATGCTCTTGTTTTGCAGTATAGCGAATGTTTTGGAGGATGCGCGACACTTGCGGTTTTGAATATGTCTTTCCACGGAGAGACTTATATCCTTTTTGATGAAGAATATCTACAACCTTGCCGACGCTTTTTACTCTCAAATAAGTCTGGTCGATAAAGTTTACATGCTTTCTATAAATTGGATCCGGTTCATATATAGACTTACCATTGGCATCTTTGCTTATACGGTAGCCAAGAGGCGGTGGACCTATTGGACGCCCTTGACCGAGATGTCTCAAGACAGTTTCGGTACTGTATTGCGATATGCGTTCCGCCTGCCACTGGGCAAGATTGGCATGGTTACGCATAATCATCTGGCCGTCAGGGGTCGAGGTATCTATGTCTAAATCCAAACAGACAAGAGCAACTTCGTTCTCATTGAATTCTGCCGAGATATCGATGTAATCTCTCATGTTCCTTGCCAAGCGATCTAATTTCGTTACGATGACAACGTCGATTAGTTTTAACTTGGCAAGCTCTAACGCTTTCGATAGTCCTTTTCTGCCTTCTCGTTTTGTCGCAGTACGCCCCCTCCTCTGTCCATCGACACCTTCGTTTTCTACAAATATATCGACGAGTTCCCATTTTTGGGGAGCATGTAAACTCGATTTAGATCTTACCCAATTTTTAAGAACTTCTTTCTGATGATCTAAAGATTCACCTATTTTCTTTGCTTGTTTATCGGTGGATACGCGGGCAATACCAAAAACCCGAACGGTTTTGGAATCCTTGAAGCTGTAAACAGTAGTAACTCTTTTCCAGGAAGGAACTTTTTGGACCATCACCATCTCCTAACATTCGTAGGAGTAACATTATAGCATTTTAATTACTTTTTGCAATCATTTTTTCACAATTATTTTACCGCCTTTTTGACATGACTCTGCCCAAAGTAGCCCGAAGATTTCACTAAAATCTTTTAGCCTCTCTTCGTCGGATAGTTGAGTGTAGGGATTAGCCGGATTAGCATACAATTCGGGTGTAGAGCTTGCATCGGCAATTTCGACTGTAAAAAGCCGAATCACTTTTCTTGAGCCTTTTTTCTTTTTATGTGTCATAGCAACAAAAGAGCGCTATCCATTAGGCCGAGTTAAAGCCTAAAAGAATAGCGCCTCCGTTTTCCGGTCAGCGTTACCTACAAAATTCGCTATCTAAATAATCCAACAAATATAAGCACCCTATAATCCCCTTATATCCTACCGGCTTCATGCAAAGTATTGGCACCTTCCTTATATTATAGGAATGTGCCTGTATCATCCCCTCTACCAAAAACTTTATCTTTACTCTTTTAGCTTCGATGGCTGAAGCAAACGAGCTGGATGCGAGCGGGAATAAAACCAACACGCTGTTGAGAATAACCGGACCGCCGCGCCGGCAGATATTTCCAATCCACTTCGGAACCTGCTTGCCATACTTGACTTCAATGGAATACCCGGTGTGGTAGACATCTTCACAGGATTCGGAATAATTTATTCTAACTCGGCGTCTGCCGCCCAAGAGGCGTGCTACTTGCCGCTCTGCGTCTTTCCAGCCTGACATTGGTCCATCTCTTTTCTTGTCTCGTTGTACATATCCAACACGCCGTCTATATAACCGCTCCGCTCTTCAGGTGTAACACCCGTCTTGGCGCCGACGAGCAAGTCGTTTCGTATCTGTTCTAATGTCCGCATATGATATCCTTTAACAGTTGGTCGGCCATAGCCGGTATCTCGTTACCGGCGATCTTGCCGGTCTTGGCCAACGCCTTAATCAACAACTCGCGTGTGACCGTAACATCGGTGAGCTTTACGATACGAAGGCCCTGTTGGGCCAGCTGCTTCTCGGTCAACGCAACGAATTTATCCTCTGCCTTTTTCTGCCGTTTCTTATTCATAATCCCTCCAGTTTGTCTAATATCTCCTTGGCAGCTTTCTCTTTTTGAGCGTCCCACACCTTCCTGCCAAAAGATGTGCCGCAGACAAAACAGTTAACATACCGTTCCTTGAACTTAGGGTTGCAAGGCGGCGGGTAGAAATACTTATCCAGAACTTTTATTATCTCGTCCTTGAGCATGGGGTTTCCCTCCTTGACCTTGCGTAAAAATGTTGTGTAGCAATGAGAAGAATATGCGTGAGTGAATATCGAACAAAAAAAGTATCTCTGCCGATCCTGTGGGCCTCTTCATGATGCTTACGACATAGTGGGAGCCTATTCTGTGGGCAATTACAACCGCGTCCTTTGTTGTTATTACCTTTGGACCCCATACCTCTGGCATAGATTTCGTGATATTCGGCTTTTTCTCCGCAGACTTTGCACGCAAGATTTCTCTTCTCATACCACTCCTGATACTTTCTGGCCTTCCGGCTTAACACGTCTTTTTGGAATTTTCCTTTTGTAATGACACGGCCTATCCGCGCTGAAATCCATCCGCTTCTCCGGGTTAGGACAATCATCCTGGCGCATACACTCAGAGCAAACAAAAGCCATGACCTTCTTGCGAGCCTCTTCAAAATTCATCGTAAGCTCTCCCTTCCGTGAATACGGCATAGCCCTTCTCGCCCTTAGCCACGATGCAGTCCTGCTCAAGACCATATTTAATGAATGTCTCAAGCGCCCAGTGCGGATAGTCCTTCTCCCAATGGGTAAGCTGATGCTTATACCTCTTAAAATCTTTACTATTCTCCTTATAACGAACCATTCGTATCACCATGAAGTAACACCCTTGGACTTGAAGTCATCTATCCGGTTCCGAACATCGGCGGCCTTGACGGTGTCGTACCGTAGAAACGTCTTTTCCATTTCCAACAAGCTGGTGAGATTCGTCCTGTTGGTAATCAGAATGCCATGGTAGTGGTCATAGAAACCCGCAGCCATCTTTTCCATGCGGCTCCTTGTCTCTTCGGGCGCGGCTTCTCTCTGCCTTGGGGACATACGCTTCCACTCACCTATGTCATGAGGAGTGGCCGGATACGGGATAAACGACATTTCGCTAAGAGCGTTTTCATACGTCCAGAAATGGCAAGCTGCCTCCAACTGCTCCTGAGTAATGGCGCCTTTCATTCTGTCCTCGTAGAATTCCAACAACACCTTTACCTGCGGGTTTCTTGTATCGGGTAGATTCATTTCTTCCCCCAGTCTTTCATCTTGCTCGCAAGGCCGAGATGCGCGTTGAGATAGGATTCGATCTTCGATCTGCTAAAGAGCGTGATCGGCCTAAGATAAGGTTCCATTTTCTCGTCGCCAAGCCACCGTTCGCACTGATTATCAATGACCTTAAGCAAGTCTTCTTTGCTGTATTTTTCTTTGAGACGGGCAGTAATTATGAGCTGGTTATCCCTGGACTGCCACCGGTACTGCTTACCGGTTTTTTCATTAAGGTAGCTCAACACCTCTTTTACCGTCTCAAGATACTTATTGGTTACGGTGGATACGTTCTTCACCTCTCCGGAGGATTCCAGTATGTCGAGCATATGCTGACGTCTTCTTCTAGTCGTCCATTCGTCAGAGTAACCGTTCACAAGCTTTGGACAGAAAAGGGTGTTTTCCTCTATTGTGAACAGCCCTACCTCTGCCGCCTTCTTAATGACCTTTTCGACCTCCTCGCGCTTATCCTGAAAATAGAAGGTCACGTACTCTATAGCTTTGGGGTAGGAGAGCTTTCCCTCTTTACCCTCTCTTCCGATCATTTCCAGAAGATAGAAGAAGACCGCATATCCGACATAAGGAAATTCTCTTGAGAGCTGCTGAATCTTGATATCCGCATGGGCATCCACCTTATGGCGGAAATACTTCATTCCTAGCCCTCGATTATGGCGATAACATCCGTCTCCTTGATAAAGACGCTCTCCTTGCCGTTTATGGGAATCGACTGCCCGGACTGCGGCATGGCAACGACTCTTTGCCCAACACTGACATCCGTAACCTCTTCGCCGACAGCCAACACCTCAACAACCTCTTCCTCCTTCTGCGCCGTATCGGGGAGAACTATGCCTGCTTTCTCCGTAACCTTCTCCACCTTGACGAGAATCCAATTATTCATGGGCTTTATCATTAGAAAGGCACCTCCTCCTTGCCCTTGTTCATCTTGTTCTTGATAAATGACGGGACTTCCTGGACATGCTCGACGGGCTCCTGGTCGTCGTCGGGCAGATAGTCCGTTACTTTATTACGGTCGGATCCCTCATAGTTCTCTTTGATGACCGTAACCCACAGCCGCCTTCCTTTGCACAATCCCAACACTCGCAGGAATTCTTCGGACCTCGTGTCCATGTCCGGAAGCTCCTCCGTGTTTACGCCGCAGGCGCCGACAAGCCATCCCAGCTTCCAATGTGTGTTCTCGGTAAGCACGAGAAAATCAGAGATCTTCCCACCTGCCTCGCCGGAATTGTCGGGCCCTATAATCTCGTACTCGAATATAAACCCTTCGTTACCGGTATTGAACTTGTGTTCCTTGATGTTGGTTATCTGGACGTGATAGGTGTTTGCCGGCACGACTCTATTGCGTGAAGCATTTTTCCAGCTCATAGTCGACATCTTTTTGCTCCTTTCGGTTATGTTGCGAAGTTATGTTTCTCGCATGGGTTTAACCAGCGAGCTACTTTTAGGCGAAGTTCATCTACGGGATCTTCGAACTTCGCGCCTTCATTTATCTCGACGACCTTGTTTACCCGCCAGAACCTGATCTTGCGGATAGCGTTTGTTATGGCGTCAGACCACGCAGGCTGAAACTGCATGTATTGGTAGGTCTGTTGCTGTGTTGCCGCATCCTGCCAGATGCCACCCAATGTTGTGGTGGTAATACTCAGATCATTGGTAGGTATGGCCGTTCCCGCCTGCCATGCACTGTTCAAAGCGGCGCGATAGGCGTCAACCTGGGCGTTCGTCATGCTTAAGGTCGCCATTGGTTAGACCTTCTGCGTTATCTTCTTCTCAATGTTATAGTTCACATTGGGAAGTTTCTCGGTGAGCATGTTGTAGATTTCCTTCATGTTCACGAGCTCGTTACAGAAGCGGTCTTCCATCTTCTTGTGGAAATCCTTGAGGCTTGCCACGAGTTCCTGGCGCTGCTCTTCCTTGAACTTGGCGATATTCTCGGCAAATTCCTTGTTAAGCCGCGCCTTCTCGTTTTCAAGCTCGATCTTCATTTTCTCTTCGTTTATGCGCTGCATGTGCTTGATCTCTTCGGCCTCAAGGCGCTTCTTAAGTTTTACGTCCTCAAGCTCCTCCTTGGTAGCGCGAAGAGCCTTAAGCGTCTTCTCATACTCACTCTGAAGCTCCGCTATATCCGTCTTCTTTATAAATAGGCTCATCAGTCCCATCTCTTAACCCTCCTTTGGTTTGGCGTAGCTATACGCCTTAATCTTCGATATTATGTTCGGCAGGTTCGCCTCTTCCAGGATCACCCCTGCTTCCTCATGCAGCCCTTTAAACTGGCACTTGGCTATCATCTTGGGAGTTCCTGTGAAGCGTATGAATCTGTCGCCCGTCTTCTCGAAAACTTCAAGATGCCCCACGGCATCCACCTTCCCGCACACATCTTCATAAATCCCCTTCGTTACCTTGGGCGCTATCTTCGTGGTAGTACCGGCGTCAGAGCGGTCGATGTCGAAGGAATCTTCCCAGGCATTAAAGACAACATTCATGCCTTTCTCGGTAGTGAGATCCCGGAACAGGGTGATATACTCCTTCATCTTTGTAGAGACATCGCCCCTTTCGCGTATCTCGGGAAAGTCCTTGCCTCGCCCTTTAAAGAGGACTCTCAGCATCCAGTCCTGAAGCTCCGAGATATTGTCTATAACCAGGTTCTTGAACGGATGATCCGCCGTTCTTAAGTACTGGTAAATACCCTCAAGCTGCTTTAAGTCCGTGTTGAGATTGAATACGACATGGCCCGTACCCAACAGCGGCCCCAAACCTGCCTCCGTGTTGATAATAAGGGTCTCTCCAACAGGCAGCGTCCCCGCCAGTGTCGTCTTACCTTTCCCGGGATCACCATAGATGATCATGGATATCCCGCGGTCTATGGTATTTCCAACGGGCTTGATGCCATCCGGCAATCTTGCCTTACTATCTACGTCTTTTGCCTTCATGCTTTCCTCCTCTCGTATAGAGCCTCCATCAGGCCCGGATCCGGTTTATCCTCCCAGCAAACCTTTCTGAAAGGACATTCCGAATTAAATGTGAAACAGTTATCGGTGTTACGGAACCAATTCCCCATCCGGATACGGCGCCTCAAGTCCCCTGCAAGAATCACCATGTCCTTCTCAAACTCCTGAATTTCCTTCTCTGTCCGATACGAGTAGTAACGGTCGTAATACATCTCCTTTTTGTCCGCTCTCGCGTAGTCGGCGAAAATACGCTTTCCAAAGTCCTCGGCGGTCTCATGCGCGCCCCTACGTAAAAGCGGCCGCTTGATAACGTCATAAACAACGCCGCACAACTTGCTGTTGGTTTCCTTATGGATACCGTACATGTAGCCTGCCGCCTGATACGACACAGACGCCTTGGACTGGAAAGCTCTCTTGTCAAGGGACGTCGTTTTCACTTCTCGTATCCACCACCTACCCTGGCGCCTCACAAGGCCGTCTACTATGCCTTTTAGATAGACGCCCCTGAGACTGCCAAGCCTCACCTTAAATTCTTTCTCCGGTATCACCTCCTCGAATTCCATCTCGCTGAATGGATAGTTTGTCCACATGCCAAGACACGTATACCTGTCGATGGTCATGCGCTCCTGGTCCAGCTCGGTTGCCCTAGTTAGCCCTTCTTTATATACGGCCTCTATGTGTTGGATAATCTCTTGGGCGGGAACCTTCTTGAAATACATTTCGAAACACTCGTGAATGGTAGAGCCAACGGTAAGGGCGCTTGTAGTGACTTTCGGCTCAAGACCGAGGATGTTCTTGTAATAATATTTCTTTGTGCAGCTTCTTAAATCTGCCGCGGATGAATAACTTAAGTTTAAGACCACGACTTCCTCCTTATATACGGTTCCAATAAAAAAGAGGCGCCCTATCTACGAAAAAAGCTTTAATCGTAGATAAGAACGCCTCCGTTTACCGGTCAGCGCTATGTTACTCTATGGATTTCGCTAAAGTTTCTATATCCATCTTGCTTTGCCTCTGGTCCTCGCACAGCTTCCTTGTTATCATGACGTGTATTTTCTCGCCCCTGGCGTTAACGTTTATTTTAAACTCATAATGCTCTAAGCCCAGCTTGTCGACTATATACCTGAAGAACGCGAATATTATGAAATTTAGCGATGGCTTAGACATTATGAGCCTCCATAAAAAAAGGCACCACCCCTGCCCCTTTATAAAGGGCAGCCAAGTAGTGCCTCCGCTTTCCGGCCAGCAACTATTCTATTTTATATTGTTAGCGCGAATGGCCGTCAGAGCCATTATAGTCCTCTCGTTTGTAGTGACTTACCACTTCCACGTCTGTTATCCCATGGCCCCTGTCGCCGAATTTCAGGGTGACAGTGGCGAACCTCAAGTTAAATCGGGCCTGTAGGTCCTTCCCCTTCCTGAAATAATAATCCTTTATGTCCTGATCGCGTTTTTCCTTGCCGTTTTTTGCAAGATTTCCGTTTAATTTTTGTGTCATTAAACCCCTCAATGATTAAAGACATACACATTGCCTTCTTTTTCTTCTACCCTGATATCCATGCCGAACTTTTTACCGAGGCGTTTTAAGGACCTTTTGGCGCTCTCGATGTTGGGATATCCAAGCTGGCACAGGGTTTTCTTCACTGTCCCGGTGGAAGAGAGTTTTTTAATATCATCTATTAAAAAACTTTTCTCCATCCAGGGCTCTTTGGTAGCGAGCTCAAACTTCATTTGCCTGTTGTCTTGAATACGTATACTACCCCGTTCTTTTCCGCCACTTTTATCGCCGGAATGTTGTACTTCCTGCCGATAGAGCGTAAGGAATTCCTGGCGCTTTGTATATTGGCGTATCCGAGTTCTGCAAGAGTAGTCTTTACGGGCTGCTTATCATCGAGCGTTCTTAAAAACTCGACCAGATCTATGACGACCGGGGAGTAGCTTTTTTGCATCTTGAATTCCATCCACGGCTCCATATCGACAACTTCAAACTTCGTCTTGGACGCCTTGGATGTCTTGGGACTTAATCCGCCCGGCGCTTCCATGCCCATAGCCTTGTACAGCTTCGCTGCCGTTTCACCTTGGACATGGGTAAAACCTTTCTCGATTTTTGCCACCGTAGCCGTCTTCAACCCAGCCTTGTCGGCAAACTTCTTCAGGGATAACTTATTTTCCTCCCTGTACTTCCTTACCATTTCCGATATGTTCGACCCCATCCGCATCCCCCTCTCTTTTTGGCACCTTGTTAAAAATATGTATTATCCCGTCCTTCTTCCTCTTTATGCTGACCTCAAGGCCCATCTTCTTCGCATAACCTGTAATCTTGGCCCTAAGCGTGATAAAGTCTTCGCCAATACTTATGGTCTCGAAACTGGTTTTTATAATTCTATGCTCTTTCTGATCGTGGAGAATCTTGAGACAGTCCAAGATATTAACCACCCACGGCGAAGGAGGCTTGCCTTTTGAGTCCATCCATGACTGCATCTCGGCCAACTCGAACCGCCCCACCTTCTTCCGCAAAATTATCTCGCTGCCGCATACATAATAATGAAGCGATCCCACGGCGGATTCCGCCACCCTGCACCATTTCTTGTAGATGTTACCTTTGGCTTCAAGATGCCCTATGGTTATAAATAGAGGGCAGGAAGAACTATCCCACCTGCCCCTGAAGCTGCATATTCCGCAGTCCGTCAACCCTATGCCTCCGGCGCAATTACGCCAGTTGCATCTCCAGACCCGAGGGTCTTCCGGTGCTACCCTGTATATTATTTTCTTGTACGGAATCAGCATTTTATGATTTCCAACAGCAGTTTTTTTAACGTCGCCACAGAGAACGGTTTATCTATGTAAAAATCAGCTCCCAATTCCTTCGCCTTTCGTTCGTCTTCTTCAGATCCCGAGCCCGTAATAATGATTACTACGCTCGAACGGTCTATCGCCTTAATTTTTTTTAACACCTCTAGGCCGTATATGTCCTCTAATAAGAGGTCTAACATTACGATCTGGGGCTTTTCTACAGTGAAGGCGTCCAGGCCCCCTTGGCCTGTCAGCGCGTATGTCACCTGGTAGCCCCGGGCGCTGAAAAAATCCTTTAGCATCTCGCATATATCCACCTCGTCGTCTATTATCAGAATCTTTGTTATATCTTTCACGCGACAACCCTGCTCCGCAAATAACTTGTTATGAAGTGGCGCGCCGCTTCCCTAGCGTCCTCCGGCGTTATCCCGAAATGTACCCCCTCAGGGTGTTCCCGTATAACATTTCTTAGACACTCTATGCAGATGGGCCTTTTTTCGAGATTATGCACCATGACCCATACCTTTCTATGACAGGACCCGCACGAGACAAGGAAGGACTTTTTAAGAATATCAGGCGGAGGAGTAAAATACGTCGCGTCGGCGCCTATTACATATTCTCTTTCGTTCATATCTATCCTATATATCCGCGTTGGATTTCAGGAAGTCGCATAGCGCGCACATCACGCGCTTCCTCAACGACTTGTCAGTCGATATGGCTGTCCAGAAAGCCCGGTGTATTCTGGAAGACGATATATAAGGTCTTTTGCATTCCTTGCGGGCCTCATTAAATGTCTTATCTATCATCTCAGCCATATTACATGTGACTCGAAAACCAATCTTTACGAATTGCTTATCCAAGTCGGCCCCTTTCTTCTTTCTCCAGTATAAAAATAAGACTGCGTCAAGTAAAGTAACTTTGTGTCGCTTTTTTTGGGTCACTATTCCCGCAAGAATGGCGAAAAAGAGGAAAGGATAAAAAAGAGTATTTGTCAGGAGCACAAAAAAATCAGCTCCTATTAGAGGGGCTGACTGTCAATGATATCCTTTTATTTATCATCTCATTCACCTGTATCGTATCGCTCAAGAAACTCGCATACTGCGCACAGTACACGACATCGCAATTCTCTGTCATTATGAATCGCCATCCAGAAGGCCCTGCTTATTTTGGATGATGACGCATTGGGCCGCTTGCATTTCCTGCGGACCTCCCTGAATGTTTCCGCCATGATATCTGAAAGTTTACAATTTACTCTGTAAGCCACTACTGTAGATTGTTTTGCCAAGCTCTTTTCCTCCTTCCTCAGTATAAAACGCTTTAACCCTAAATAAAGAAATACTTTGTTTAAATATTTTTTAACAGTTGTTAACAAAGTACCGGGCATAATGCGCTCCTGACAAATGCCGTAATATTACAGACAAGAACAGTATCGGTAAGGCTATGGCGCAAGGGACAAAAGGAAGGAGGTATAGATATGTTACCGGGGCAAATACAAAAAAGCGATTTTTCTTGTTTCTATGCCACTATTTCTTTGGCAGAAAATACGACAATCCGGCAGAAATAATTAGTGCCAAACCAAAACAAGTAACTACCGAAGCGCCTGTGGGTAGAACCCATTTTACCGAAAATACCAGTGGCATCTTTTGATGAAGAAACTTTCGGCGAAATATATAATGAAAAATCCCGACGCTCAGATATATGAGAAACATCTTTAATATAGCGGCTCAATTTACATAAATGATGCTTACAAGCATCATTTGCAGTGCTTCGTGCCCGTGGGGCGCGCGATCTAGGACAAGAATAGCTGCGGCGGAGAAGACAACGTAGACTATTCCGATAATGGCTTCCTGAGGCACCACCTTTTTCCTTAACCTGCTTAAAGCGAATATCCCGGCTCCTACAAATGTAAAAAGAAGCGAAACTATATAAGCCTGCGAGCTCGAAAACTCGTAGCCGAGCAAAAGCGTAAGGTCGATTAGCAAAAAGTTCGATAAACTCGGTCGTATCTTTGACGCATTTTACTTCTTTTCACACTTTTGCTGCTGTCTCAATTTCTCCTGTTCCTGTTTTAATAGCTTTTGCTTATCGTGTTTATTTTTATCTTTTTTGCCTTTATCTCCCATGACATTGCCTCCTTTGTGTTCAAGTTGATTTTAAAGTTTTATTCAAAATAAAAATACGGCAGCGGCTACTACCGTGGAATAATTTCCTTCCGTATCAACTATTGCGGATTGTGTAATATTTGACGTGCTTACTATTTTGTCCTTTAGCTGATATATCTCTTTATTTTCATCCCATGATTTATCTTCATCGTATTCCACGCCAAGTGTGGACGCCAGCATTTCAACAGCTAAGTCTTCCGCGAAATCACCGGCAACGCGTTCATTTTCGCCGTAGGCGTGGTGTTCGCTCAAATAACCGTATGCATTTGAATCTGCGGGCACCGCACAACCCACGCTGGCCGCTATCAAACGGTGCGGTTCATTAGAACAACATCTTGCCATAACGGTAAATGTAATCATGCCTGAGACAAGTTCTTTCAATCCTTCTATTCTGGGTATTATTTTACATTCTGGCGGTAAAATGCTCGAAACATGCACGAGATTGCATCTTTCGATTCCGGCATCCCTAAGCGCTAACTCAAAACTCCTGAGTTCCGCCTTATGAGTACCCACACCCTTCGTGAAGAACATCCTCTTGGGAACTAATAAATTCTTTCTGGGAACAAGTATCATTGCTTACTCTTTCGCTAATTATTTTTTGTTGTTCATCATAAAAATATATCCTAACAGTCTATAAACAAGTTTTGCGGCTAAAAAATTCGACATTATATGATTTTCTATCGGGCAAAGCTCTACTACATCAAACCCGACTATCTTTTTATCCTTAGCCGTCTCTTTTAATAGATCTATCAGTTCATACCATCCGATCCCGCCGGGCTCCGGCGTTCCAACGGCAGGCATAAGAGACGGATCGAAGACATCCAGGTCGATTGTTATATACACATTTTCTGAAAGGCCATTAATAACATAATCTTTCCAGAGCGGTTTTTCTAAAATATCGTAAACATTTACAGTTTTAATATTTCCGTTGGACTTGGTATTTAAAAAATCCTTTTCTTCCTTTGACAAACTCCGCAGGCCTGCTTGTACTAAAGGACAGATTTCCGATATGCGTCTTGCGGCGCATGCATGGTTATATTTAGACCCTAAATATTCATCTCTTAAATCATAATGTGCGTCCAGCTGCAGAACAGACACATCAGGATAATTCTTTTTCATCGCACCGACAGCGCCTACAGATACGGAATGCTCTCCTCCAAGAATCACCGGAAATTTGCCAATCTTTAAAAGATCATCCGTAGCATCATGGACCTTTTTTACCATATCTTCCGGTTCTGCATCGGCTATGCCGGGAATTTCTACGGTATGAATGCCTATTTTATAGACCTCTTGGTTTAACTCATCATCGAAAAGCTCCATATTCCCTGATGCTTCTATTATGGCGGCAGGTCCTGCCTTTGTGCCTTTAACATATGTGGTTGTCTTTTCATAAGGGACTTGGACTATAACGACTTTGGATTTTTTGAAATTTGAATAATCCTCGTCTATATCGCCAAATCTCTTATCCGATGGAAGATAAAAGACAGGTTCCAAAGCTTGTTTTTCATTCATATTTTTAGTCGTCTATATTACCTCGTGTTTTTTAATATTATCGCTTCGGCCTCCAGCCAATTATTCAAATCCCGGCCCGCCTTCCTGCCGTTCTTCTCATAAATTTCATAGGCCTTCTTTCTGATCGTCTCCATGACTCTTTCCGACTTTTGCGAGTCCTTCAAAATATCCTTCCTTGCCATTTCTCTCACCCCCTCAATTCGGCGCTTACCGCATTATTTACTAAACTTATTAACTGCGAAATCTTTTCGTTCATCTCGATCTTATCCGCCCCCAGCTCCATCGTATCTGTTAATTTGTTTGCGTTTATCTCTTCTATGTGCTTCACCTTATCACCTAAGAGAAGCTTCGCTTCTCTTATCAACTGGTTGCATCTCTCAGCCGTGACTTTTTTAGCGAACCTTCCTTCTATTTTTTCAAGCCTGAATTTAAAAAATTCCAGCTCATTCAAAAGATTCATCTTAAACACTAATTCATTCCCCATTTCTCATTTTTATTCTCTGTGCTGTATCGCTTTTGCCGTTTTCTGCTGCTTCCGGCTGGTATACTATCTTTTTGATTTTCAGTTTTCTGATACCAGCGGGTACTCTCCATTCGATAATATCGCCTGTTCTGTAGCCGAGTAAAGCTGTCCCGATAGGAGACAAGACCAATATTCTATTTA
>Ga0265297_10007775_pt1 | contig 14682 bp, 24 predicted proteins | sample Munlanlwell13791_FD_192502 | JGI IMG/M metagenome (GOLD analysis project Ga0265297, IMG submission 192502) | Leachate microbial communities from a municipal landfill in Southern Ontario, Canada - Leachate well 137-91 | ecosystem: Engineered > Solid waste > Landfill > Unclassified | place... | reverse complement strand
TCTCGGCGGGAGGGGTATCTCGGCAGGATGGGGTATCTCGGCAGGATGGGGTATCTCGGCAGGATGGGGTATCTCGGCAGGATGGGGTATCTCGGCAAAATTAGAGTTGTCAGCAGAGTTTAATATTTTCGCTGGTGTATCAAAAAATATAAAAGCAGACGGCGACTATAAAAAAATCACTTGCGGCAGGTTAGTAAAAGGGACTATTGCCTATGGTGATTTAGAAGAAAAAGGATTGCCGAACAAAGAAATTTCATTAAGTGGAAAAGAAGTTGAGGTTAAATTAGATGGCAAAATTTATATTGCCACAATAAAATAAAAAAATGAAACTCAACGAATGGATTTTAGCAATACCATCACAAAAACCGCAAATGAAATTGAAATATAATTTTAGAGATGTTTTACATAGGATAAAAAACGCAATTTCAAAAGGTGAAAAACCGAGAGAACGAGATTGCAAATGGCTGCGCCACAGCTCGAAAGAAAAAGATATTAAATATATGAGTGAGGGGGAAATTCAGGAAATGAATGATGATTTTGAAAGCAAAGAAAAAACAAAGCAAGAGGCGATTACAGAATGGCGAAACAGTGGGTTACCTAATTAAAGGAAAGGAGAAAAACAAATGGCAAATGACATTGAAAAAACAGAAGATGGGGCACCGATAATTATTGCAGATGGATTATTGACAGACGAGGTTATAAAAAGAGCTGAATTACAAGTTAATGGCCTTAACAAAATAAAGGAAATCAGTTTGAAAATTACCAATAAAAACGATTGGGTAATTATGAATGGAAAACCTTGCCTAAACAATACGGGATGTATGAAAGTTGCAAACCTTTGGGGTGTGAGTTTTCATTCTCCTGTAATCTCAGAGGATAAAAGGACAGATGATAGGGGCGATTATATATTATTTACTGCGGCTGGCGAGGGTGAGTTTCGCGGGAGAGTAGTAAATGATATTGGCACATTTAGCACCCGCGATAAACTTTTCGGGTCGGTTGGAGGTAATTTAAAACCACTTGCAGATGTTGATTTACCATCAATAAAAAAAGGTGCTATAACAAATTGGCAAAGTCGTATTTTAAAAAAGATACTCGGATTATCTTTTGAAATGTCCGACCTTGAAAAGAGAAACATTTCTCCCGCGAATAATGTCAACCACGCTTCTGGTGGTGCCGGTGGTGGTCTTATCTCATCTGCTCAAGCAAATAGATTGTATGCCATCAGCAAAACTGCGAAAAAAACGGATGAACAATTAAAAGATATAATCGCCGAATATGGTTATTCGTCTTCAAAGGAAATAAAAAAAGAGGATTACGAAGAAATTTGTAAAAAAGCCGAAGAAAAAGAAATCCCTTTTGGAGAATAAAAAAGAGGAAATATGACACTAAAAAATACTGAAAATTTAGTTGATGAAATTATTGTCCGCAGGAAAAAGTATTTAAGCGACAAGATAAAATCTTACCCAGTTACTAATTTCCGCGCTTCTGATATACACGAATGCGACCGCTATATGGTGCATTCGGTTTTAGATTGGCAACAAAGAGCATTACATGATGAAGGACTTCAAGCAATTTTTGATGCGGGAAACAAAGAAGAGGCCAATGTAAAAAATCGGCTTGGTTATGAGATTGGTTTGGAGTTTGTAGAGCAACAAAAACCATTTGAGATTAAAAATAAAGATGGCGAGGTGATTTGCAGAGGACACATTGACGGTAAGATTTACTTTAACGGTGAGGCAATTCCTGCCGAAATAAAGTCAATGAATGAAAATGTTTTCAATGGCATTAAAACCATTGACGACTTTCAGAAAAAACCTCTGCATCGCAAGTATTTGAGGCAAATGCAATTGTATTTGTTTGGAAACAATGAAGAGGCAGGGCTTTTTATTTTGTCAAATTTTAGAACAGAAAAAATTATCCCTGTTATCCTTGATTATGCGGAGTGCGAGCAGATACTCCAGAAACTTGAGAGATGCTGGGGATTTTTGAAGAAAAAAGAATATCCTGACCGCATAGACCCTTGCAAAGGATTGTGTGAAAAATGCCCTTTTTCGCACATTTGTTTGCCAGAAATAAATAACAAAGGCGCGCAATTTATTGATAACGCAGAGCTTGAGGCGAGTTTAGAGCGCAGAAATGAATTAGAACCTTTAGTAAAAGAATATGATGAGTTAGATAAAAGTGTTAAAAAAACCTTCAATGGTATTCCAGAAGCATTTATTGGCAAAGATTGGTTTGTTAAAGGCAAAGAAGTTATAACAAATCGTATCAATAAAGATTTAATACCCTCTGAGGAATTGCCTAAATACCAAGAAAAATCATCAAGTTGGAGAGTTACAATAACAAAACTGTGAGGATAAAAAATGAGACGCTGGCAAGATTGGTTTAGCTGTTGGTGTATTGTATTCATATTTTTGGCGATTATTTATTGTGCTATAAAATATCAAGAGCAAATTAAACAAATAAATCCTGACCGCAAGGCAGGTTTTGTGAGGAGTAAATAAAATGGGAAATAGAGTTGACAATGCAGATGCAGAAATTAAAAGAGAAATGCCAAAAGTGATTGAGTTATTGGAAAAAAAGACAGAGGACTTGAATGAAATTATAAATCAATTATCAACGAAATTAAATCAAATAAAACCAAATTGTCCTATCCCCCTAGACAATTTAAAATGTTCATCAGTTGAAAATTCAATAAAATCTCCACTTGTTGAAAGGTTGTATTCTGTCTTGAAAATAGTAAATAATGTCATTGATGTTGTTAATAAAGACATAAATGATATTGAAATTTAAGGAGTTAAAATGAAAACAAAGTTATCCGAAAGAGCATTTAACTGTGTGAAAGATTGTACAGATTATAATAGGTGTGCGGGAGTTCAAACCAATACATTTTTTTGCAAACATACTGCTGAGAGAGTTCTAATCAATAGTCCACGACCAAAACAACCCATAGCCAAGTGGAATGAGAGGGAAAAATGATGGATTATAAACTGATTGTTATGAAGTTGATTGGAAAGATTGACCCAGTGGGTGATACTAATATTGACAATGAAAGAATGGAAAACTTAAAAAATTTATGTCAACTTGTAAATGAGCTTGTCGGAGAAATAGCTGAAGTGGAGTATATCAATAAAGCAAGTTACGAACATAGTGTTAAAGCAATGGCTAATTATGCTGGAAAATTTCTTGATAAATTAGGTATTAAAGAATAATCAAAAGGAGAATAAAATGAAAGAGCAATTTATGGGAGAAGACAGATTGATGGTTTTATGTGCAAAAGATGGGTTGGGCGAAGATATGAAAGGTTTGTATGAAATTGTTGATAGAAAAACAGGGAACTCACTATCACCTCAATCTGATAGCACTTTTGAGTTAGAAGAATGTCTAAAAAGCATACTCTCGTTGAGCAAGGTTGATATAGATAAGTGTTTTGAGTTACTTGCAAAACCCTTAATCAAGTATTTAAACGATAATTATAATCCGCACGCTTCAATTATAATTACTTGCGACTCTGCGGAAATTCTAAGTGGGGAAATGGCATTTCAAACAAAAGAATTTATAAAAGATTAAGGGGTTTAAAATGTCCAAAAAAATTATGTTAGTTTTGGTAATTCTGTTGGTTTGTTTAAGTATTGGCATTGCAAAACAGAATAAATTTATTAAAGGAAAAACCTGCGAGTATTGTTATAGTAACAATTACAACACAAGAATATATACATTTTATGCCATAGATATAGATGGTAATAAAGAAAAAGAATTTAAAACATTTCACAAAGATTGTTATGTTAAATACTTGAGAGAAGAATTAGCTTTTTATACATTACTAATAAAGAGGTACAAAAATGTCCAAAAAAATTGAGTTAAAAAAATATCAACTATCTCATATCAATAGTAATTGGTGTATTTCTTGGCAAGAAAACAATTCTATTGCATATAGAACAGCAACAAAATTAGAATTTTATTTATGGAAATATTTTGGTGGAATAATAGCCAAGTGGAATGAGAGGAGTTTTTAAAATGAACATTGAAAGGATTTTATTAGACAGATTAGCACCCTTTTTATCCAACCAACCGATTAAATTTAGAATTGATTTAGTGAATGACATCACAAAAGAAATCAAAGTAGAACTATTTTCAGATGAGAAGATTGAAAAAATTGCAGATAAAATTGCTTATCAATTACTATTACTTTATATCAAAAAACATTAGTAATCAAAATTCTAAAAGAGGAGTTGTTGAAATGCTAAACAGAACAGAAGAAAAATTAGAAATAATTAGAAAGAGCGACGAACAGCAAAAATGGGTAGTTGGCAAGGAAATAGATGATGCTTTAATTGAGAAGATTGCAGTAAGGATTATTGAAGATGTTTATGATGAGAGTTGTAAAAATGATAATTATGAATGGTTTCATTCTTATGAAGGAGTTGTTTTTATCAAACAAATTCTAAAAGAGGAGTTATTAAATGACAAAAATGGTTAGTGATTGCTGTAACGCAAAAGTGGCTATTGTATTTACAACACATCATCATATTTTCACTTGTTTAAAATGTAACGAAGTATGTTCTATTATTGATAAAAAACAGAAGAAAAGAATTAAAATAAGTGGAAAGGACTTGAGCAAATGAGAGAAGAAGAACAGGAACAAATTGCAGTTGTGCAATATTTAAGAGTTGCATATCCAAAAGTATTGTTTACAATCGCACCGCAGGGCAACAAGCTTTCAATTGGCGTGGCAACAAAGCACAAGCGTATGGGGTATTGCGCAGGAACAAGCGATTTCTTGGTATTTGAGGCAAGGGATGGATACTTTGGCTTATTTTTGGAAATGAAGCGAAGCAAGGCCTTTGGAAACTCCAAAATCAGCGAAAGCCAAATTAAATTTATGGAATGGGCTCAAAAAGAGGGTTACAAAACAGCAGTTGCCTTTGGCGCGCAAGAAGCATACAAAATTTTAGATGAATATTTTTCTCAAGGCAAAACGATGAAAGGTATTTATGAAAAAAACCTGTTTGGAATGGATAGAAAACAATATGAAACCAAAAAAAACAATTTTCAACCGTGCAGAAAAAAGAAAAATGTCTCGTAGAAAAACTTATAGTTTAGAAGCATTGAGGCAACATGGATGTAAACTGAGAAGTGAAAGATGATAAATGAATTTTTAAAAGGGGAAATATGAATATAAAATGGAATTTAATTAATAAAAAATTATCAGAATTAAAAGAATTTTCAGATAACCCTCGCGCATTAACACAAAAGGGATTAAAACATCTTGAAGTTTCAATTAAAAAATTTGGAATTGCAGAACCATTAGTTATAAATACTAATGGTGTTATTTGTGGCGGCCACGGAAGAAAAAAAATACTTGAAAAGTTAGGCATAAAATCAGTTGATTGTTATGTTCCAGAAAAACAATTAACAGAAAAAGAATTTAAAGAATTAAATATTCGTTTAAATAAAAACATAGCGGGTGAATTTGATTTTAAAATTTTTGCAGACAAATTTGATATTGGAGATTTGGAAGAGTGGGGTTTTGACAAGGACGATTTTATAAAATATGAAACAAAAATAGAAAAACAAATTATACCTTCTCAATATAAAATAATAACAAAGATAATAATAATTGATGATATAGAAAAATTACGACAAATTCAACCGATTATTGATAAATTAAAAGAAGAGGGGGGGGTGACTATAATTGAAACAGCACACTGATAATTCTTTTTTTGAGACAAAAATACATCTAAGGGAAAGTATGTTATCTACAGATAAAAAATACAAAGTTCTTGATTTGTATCACGGATCCGGCAGAATATGGAATAAATTAAAAAATGACGGTATAAAATTTAATTTAACGCCGATTGATAAAAAAAATGGAATTGATAATTTAAAAATTGAAAATCTGATAGATTATCAAAAATATGATATAATAGACATAGATGCTTACGGCGATGGTATTGGGCATTTTTTAAAAATAAAAAATAAATTAAAAAATGGCGCTATTGTTTTTATAACCTATATAAATATAATGGGGTCAGGTTGTAAAACAACGATGGATATGGCGGGACTTGGAGAGGCTTATAAATATTGTAGACATCTTACATCCAACAAAGAGGTAGCGTTAATGGCGTTCAAGAAAATTTTTTGTGGAATTACAGATAATATTTTTTTTATTAGTCCAACGCTTAAAAAATATTATATTGCATTTAAAATAAAAATCATAGGAGATTAAAATGAAATTAATCTATGAGCCCGAGGGGAAAGCGCGCGAATATTCGCCGCTTGCTTTGAATATCTACAATGGTTGTAGCCATCAATGCAGTTATTGTTATTTGCGGCGTATTAGTAAATTATTATCGGCTAATAAACCAATAGCCAGAAAAAACATTGTTGCAGAATTAGATAAACAACTCAGTAAATTTTGTCCCAAAATTCAGGTTCTTTTAAGTTTTGTTTCAGATATTTTTTGTGATGGAGCAAACATAACATCGGATGTGATTGATGTTTTGGTTAAATATCAAGTTCCAGTTGCTTTTTTGACAAAAAATAAAAGAGCTACAAATTATCTGGAGCAATTTAAAAAACTTAATGATAAAAAAGTTGGTTACACATTAACTTTTGATAATAATTCTGATAGTAAAAAATATGAACCCGGAGCTTCTACTCCTCAGGAGAGAATTGATGCTTTAAATTTTTTGCATAAAAATGGAGTTTCAACTTTTGTAAGTATTGAACCTGTTGTTTATGCGGAACAATCGTTAGAAATGATTAAAAGAACAATCAATTTTGTTGATTTATATAAAATTGGAAAATTGAATGGGGTTAATCCGCCTAAGCCAATCGACTGGGGTAACTTTGGATTAGCTGCTATTGTTTTATTGCAAAAATACAAAAAAGAATTTTATATAAAAAAAGACCTTGCCGAATATATTCCCAATATTAGAGAAATTGTTTCTCCAAAAAATTTAAAGCAAGATTATTATATTCTTAAAAAAACGAACTGCGGAAAAACACAGTTATCTTTTTTTTAAATGAACTGAAACAGTAGAAACTTTATAGGTATTGAGATGGATAAAGGTTACTGCGAAATAGCAAACAAAAGAATAGCAGCGGCACAAAGTCAACAGAAATTATTTTAATTGACAAACAAAAATGAAAAAAATACAATTAACTATGGAAAGTAACGCACTACTATTTTTTTATTTTCAAAAGTTTTTGTCGCTCTTCGGGCGACTTTTAGGCGGTGGAAGTTTTAGGGGTGCGTCCCTAAGCTCCATCGCCTATTTTATTTAGAGGAGTATTTATTATGCCATACAGCAACATCGTTTTTGTAAAATTATTTATTAAAATTATTGATGAGGACGACCGTTTTTTGTATCAATTAAACGAGAGCCAACAATTACTCTATCTAAAAATGTTAATACTCGCAGGGAAAACGGGCAACAATATTCCCAAAACTTATTCTTTTATTAAAAACACGATAAATTATAGCCATGAACAAACTTGTTTTGAGGCGGACATTAAAAGAATTATGGTTGTATTTCCAAAGTTAAAAGAAAGTGATGTAAATTATTTTTTTGAAAAGTTTGATGAGCTTCATAATTTTATTGATAAAGTTTATATTGAGGAGCAAAAAAAGAAGGCAAAAAAAAGCTTAAATAAAAGGCGGGAAACACTTAGGAAACACTTAGGAAACACGAAGGATAACACCAGAGAAGAAGTAGAAGTAGATAAAGAAGTAGAAGTAGATAAAGATAAAGAGAAAGAGAAAAACAAAAAATTCATCGCTCCCACACTTTTAGAAATAGAAAATTACGCAAAAGAAAAAGAATACAAATACTTTAATTCAAAAAAATTCTTTCTTCACTTTGAAAACTGCAGATGGCGTTTAAGCAGTGGTAGAGGTGCAGTTATGAAAAATTGGAGATGGGCTATTGATAATTGGATTTTGAACGATTTCAATAAAATTAAACCCGATTTCAGAACAGACGAAAAACCCTACATCCCGCAGCCAAAAAAAGAATTTGAGCCGATAAGCCCTGAGGGACAGGGCGCAATAACTGAACTGATAAATAATCTAGGTAAAAAAGTCCAAAAAATTAAATAGGGGGGTATATGAAACTTTTTATCTTACGGCGAATTTTTGAACGACCGTGTTTTGGCGTATAGAATTTTAGATAAAAAAACAATTAAACCAAACTGCAAAACAGATAATATCAAACACAGGGAGAAAAATTATGAAAAAGAAAAAAACAAACTACTACAACAAAACGGATAGGGCGTACTATCTGCGCAACAGAAAAAAAATAAATAAACAGATAAATTATTTTCAAAAACTCGGCCGCCTCGCAAACAAAAACGGTTTTTCAATTTCTTCCGACGGGGAACTGATTTATCCGACTGAGAAAAAACTTTTAAAAAACCCTTGACAAGCACACAGTTATGTGCTATAATGTAACTGCAAGAGCAAAAACCCGTAAGCCCCGACCGACCGACAGGCGGGCAGGTAAGGAGAAGAATATGAAAAAAAGATTTTTAGTAGCAGATCCAATCAACGGGATTATATCGCAAGATTACTTAGATGAAAATTTGACCGAAAAAGATGTTTCTTCGGCCGAAGATTTTGTGCTTGCTCTTCCTTCGCTAAAAGGTAATGTCGCGACCTCAGACACTTTAAAGGCACGCACACTCATAGAAAAAGCAGGGTATGGCATATCAAAATAAAAAAATAGAAAAACCCTTGACTTTTTAAAAAACTATGCTATAATGCGATTGTAGTTAATTACTTTTTGCGAGGTATTTAATGCAATTGCGTTTTAGCTCTATACCAAAAAATCAAAAAGCATCCTCCGTAACAGGAGCGTGCTTTTTTTGCTTAAAAAATATAATATGAAAAAAGAAATTGAACAAATTATTCCTAAGGAAAAAAGAAAAGCCGGTAACCCAAACTGGGTAAATGGAAAATCAGGAAATCCCCATGGACGCCCTTTAGGGAGTCGCACGACTGCAATTGATATTATTTACAGAGTTTTCAATGAATTTGGCGCAGAAAAATTTGAAAAAGAAATGAAAGAATTGGCCTCAAAAAATCCAATTGTTTTTTATCTCAAATTTATTCAGCCAATACAGCCAAAGGAAATGTCAATTACTCCGCCAGGTTCTGCGATGTCATTTGAAATTAAAATAACGCCCAGCGAGGCGAAATTAAAATGATATGGAAAATAAAGATTGTTCTTTGAATTTTAGATTAACGGCAAAACAAAATGAAGCCGTTGAAATTATGGTTGCCAATCAAACAACTTTGCTTGAGGGTGGTACAAGGTCTGCAAAAACTTTTCTTATTATTCGGGCGATGTTAATAAGGGCTCTTCTTGTTGCTAACTCTTGGCACATTGGTTTACGATTAAGGCGTACGCATATCAACGGGAGTGTTTGGCAACAAACTTTGCCACAGGTGCTTGATAAATGCGGCTGGAATAATCTTGTAGAATTAAATCACTCCGATATGAGTTGCACCATCAAGCAGAATAAATCAGTTTTGATTTTTGACGGACTTGATGATAAAGAGCGCGTTGATAAAATACTCGGTAAGGAGTACAGCACTATTTTTTTAAACGAAGTATCGCAAATTGGTTTTAATGAATATGAAACTTTAACGACCAGATTAAATCCAAGCGTTGGATTAACCCCTAAAGTTTGGCTTGACTGGAACCCAACATCAACAAATCATTGGGCGCATAAAATGTTTAGAAAGCGTAAATTTCCCGACGGAAGAGATGTTCCTTCAAATGATTTTGGCGTTCTCTTGATGAACCCATCTGATAATCGGGAAAATATAAGTGAAACACTTTTTAATACGCTCAACAATTTATCGGGGAACAAAAGGCGCAGATTTTTAGATGGTTTGGCTGGAGAAGATGAAGGAAATCTTTGGAAAAGAGAAAATATAATTTATGGGAATGCACCAGAAACATTAAACCGAGTTGTGATTGGTGTTGACCCTTCTGGCTCAGCAGATGGTGATGAGGTAGGCATAATTGTAGCGGCGATTGGCTCTGACGGTAAATATTATATTTTGCAGGATTATAGTTTAAACGGAAGTCCTTTGGAGTGGAGTAATGAAGTTCAGGCGGCATTTGAAAGATATAAAGCTGATGCGATTGTTGCAGAAAAAAACTTTGGCGGCGATATGGTATTAAGCACCATCACAGATATGGGTCGTCGTAACATCAATGTAAAATTAGTTTCTGCTTCAAGAGGAAAAGCAATTAGAGCAGAACCAATAGCGGCGATGTATGAGCGAGGTGAAATCATACACACAAAACAGTTTCACGCTTTAGAAGATGAGCTGTGTTTTTTTAAGCAAGGCGTTGAAAATCAGCAAGATAATAAAATGGACGCTCTTGTTTGGGCTTTGACGGAGTTAACTAATACCACTTTTTGCGGTTTTGATATAGGATAACAAATGAACTTTTTTCAAAAAATGCTTGGTCAAAAGCAAAAAACAATCACCATAGAAAAACAAAAAAACTCTATGGGTGGTGGGCAGTTTGCCAGTGATGACTCTGCCACTTTGCAAAAACCCGACTTTAATATTTCCGTTGATGATGGTTATTTACAGGCATACGCGGATAGTTCTTGGGTTTTTGCCTGCGTATCTCGTAAAGCTCAAGACGCCGCATCTTTGCCACTGCAATTATTTCAAAAAAAAGGTAAAGAAAATATCTTAATTGAAAAACACGATGCGCTTGATGTTCTTGCTTCGGTTAATGGGCAGATGACTCAGTACGATTTTATGGAGTATCTTTTTTCAAGTTTAGAATTAACAGGTAATTTTTATTCTGGATTATTTGATTTTGATAAAAAAACTCGCAGTATGATGCCTTATATTTCTTCGCTGATTGAGCCAGTCCCTTCAAAAGATGGAAAGATAATCATTTCTTATTATAAATACAAAGTTGATAACACTATTAAAAATATATCTACCGACGATATGTTGCATATTAAATATTTTAACCCATTAAAAACAGGATATGTTCTTGGACTCAGTCCTCTCACCGCTGCGAGAGTTGCTTATGAAACAGACGACCGCGCTTTAAAATGGAATTTAAACAATCTAAAAAAAGGTATCACTGCAAACGGCGCGCTTAAAACTGACAATCCCTATTTTAACGACAAAGCACACCGCGATGAAGCAATGGCATCGTGGAAGCAAACTAATTCAGGGGAACACGGTGAACGGGTTGGTTTGCTTTTCGGTGGACTTGATTGGAAAGAATTTGGTTTGTCGCCAAAAGATATGGAGTTTTTAAATCAACGCAAGATGACAAGAGAAGAATTACTTGCGGTTTATAAAGTTCCGCCAGCAGTTCTTGGATTATTTGAGTATGCAAATTATGCCAACAGTGAAATGCAGGAAAAGTTTTATTGGCGCAATGGTGTAATTCCAATGTTAAGAAAAGCTGAAGGTGGTTTAACTGAGAGTTTTTTACATAGAAAATTTAAAAATACTGATGATATGTTTTTAAAGTTTGACACATCAAGCATTGCAGTTTTGCAGGAAAATGAAGACGCCAAAAGTATTACCGCTGCAAGATATTTTCAAATGGGAATTCCGTATAATAAAATTGCAATTGCATTAAAATTGCCAATCAAGGAAATTGTCGGCGGCAATATTGGATATTTGCCATTTTCTATGTCGGCAATTGGGAGTGAAACAACGCCAACAACAGAAGCACCAGTTAAAACAGCGAAATTGCTCAAGCAAAAATTGAACGATACGCAAAAAGAAATCAAATGGAAAGGGTTCATTAAAATAACTGATAAATTTGAGCCGAGAGTTAAAACAATTATGCAAAAGTTTTTCTCAAGTCAGGAATTAGATGTTTTAGTTAATCTTGAAAAGCAAAAAAGAATGAAAAAGAAAATCAATATTGATGACTTACTTTTTGATATTGGAGAAGAAGCGAAAAAATTATCTTTAAAAACTAAACCAATAACACAACAAATAATTCAAAAGCAAGCACAACAGGAAATTGAGAACTTTAATTTTTCTATTTCTTTTGACTTATCAAACCCGAGAGTAGTTGAATGGATTGAAAAACACGGACTTGATGCGGCAACTAATATAAATCAAACAACAAAAGATGCTCTGCGTGCGACACTTGCAGAAGGGGTTGATGCAGGCGAAAGTATTGTTGATTTATCTAAAAGGGTTGCAGATGTTTACGGTGTTGCAAAAGACGCTCGCTCTAATTTGATTGCAAGAACTGAAACGATTGCGGCATCAAACGAAGGTGCGCTTGAAAGTTATCGGCAAACTGGACTTAAAATTAAAAAAGGGTGGCTCGCGGCATTTGATGAACGCACTCGCGATACACATATTGAGGCGGGGCAGGAGTATGATGATGCAGGGGCGATAGGAACTGATGAGGAATTTTTTGTTGGAATTGGAAAAGGTCAGGCACCCGGACAAATAGGTTTGGCGGAAGAAGATTGTAATTGCCGATGCAGTATATATCCAGTAATTGAGGAGTGATTAAATGGAAAAGATAGTAAAAAAACCGACGATGCAAAGAAAACTTTTTGAAATAACTGATTGTAAATCTTACGAGGAAGATGGGAAAGTTGTTATTGAGGGATATGCCAACACTAAAAACAAACCAGACCGTTACGGTGATATTCCAACAGTTTTTTTAGCATTAAGAAATTTTGTTTACGATATAAGCGATTTTCTTAAAAATCCCATAATGCTAATTGACCATCAAAACAGCATTGACCATATAGCGGGAAGTTACATTGAAGTTAAAGAAGATGACAGGGGGCTTTTTGTCAAAGGTATTTTTTCAAACTCTGATTTCCCTCTCATAAAACACGCAAGAACAGTTTATTTAGAAGGGCACGCGAGAGCGTTTTCTATCGGCGGATATTGGTATTATGAAGATAAAGATAACCCAACACATTTAACACTCGCAGAAATTTGCGATATTTCCGTCGTAGGAATTGGAGCGGATGCGGACGCACTTGGATCAACATCTTTTGAAAAAGTATTATCATCGTTAGAATATGCAAAAGCTCTCATTCCAGGACTCAATACGGAGGAAATTGGAATACTTGCAACAAAAGGATTGCGTTTTAATAATGAAAGTCATATCGTTGAGGAGGATTTAAAAAAGAAACAGGAAATAAAAGAGTTGATGCAAAAAAGCATAGAAGTGGCACAAGAAATATTAGCAAAACTCCCAGTGTAACGGGAAATATAAATCAGGAGGAAAAAGTATTATGACAGATTTAACAGAAAAAGAACAAATCGCTCAGTTGTACAAAACACTTGGAGAAATTCAAAAAGTGCTTGCGGAACGCCCAGATGACGGGGTGAAAAAAGACGAACTTGAAAAGGTTGTTGCTGATTTATCGGCAAAAATTGTTGAAAATCAAAAAGCGGTTGATGCAAAAATGACCGTGCCAACAGTTGATTTTGGCGCAGGTGCTGACAAAGTAACATTTCACCAGTTTATGAAAATGTTACAACGCGGCGACCCACGCCTTAAAGCAATTGTTTCAGTGAATGAAACAACCGCCGCCGACGGTGGCATAGTTGTGCCAACCGCATTTATGCCTCGCATTTTGGAAACAATGATAAATGCAAGTATTGCAGCGCCACTTTGCACTAATGTTCCTATGGGAACTTGGAAAGTTGATGTGCCAAATCAATTAACCGATGTCTCGGTTGCGTGGGTGGCAGAAAATGGGACTTTGGTGATACAGGTGCCAACACTTGGAAAAATTACTCTTGCGCTTGGAAAAATAAGTGCGGTAATACCATTTTCCGACGAAGTGTTAATGGATCAGCAAGTTGATTTGTCTGATTTTTATCAAACAAGAATTGGTTTGAAAGCAGGACAAGAAATTGACTCAAAAATATTTGAGGGTAATACTGGCTCAGGGCATCTTGCAATGGGAATAAAAAACCACGCAAGCATTGGCTCAACCACTTTTACAAAACCAATAACTGCTGATGACATAATTGATTTGTTAAATTCTCAAACTGTTGAAACATATCAAACAAATGCAAATTGGTTTATGAACCGTGCTTGTTTAGGTATCTTAATGAAACTCCGCGACAATAATGGGAAATCATTATTTGGTGGACTTGTTGAGGGAATACCGACAACTTTGCTCGGTAAACAAATGAAATTCACCGATCAGATAACAGGTGCAGGAACATCGGCCTCAAAAACTTGGCTTGCATATGGTGATATGTCCAATGTCTGGTTGTTAAATCATTCGCGGTTTCCGAATATGACTGTTGAGGTTTCTAATTCAGCGGTTGCGCCGGCAGTTGGAGCGGCAACACAAAACGCATTTTTAAATGGGCAGAAATGGTTTAGGTATGATTTGAGAAAAGGTTATATCATAGCTATTCCCGCTGCGTTTAAGCGTGGTTTAGATGTCTGGAAATAATAAAATGTTGAAATATGGAAACTCTCATTGCGACGATAAAACTAACAAAACAGGTGTGCGACACTCGCGTGAGAGGGAGCCAGAAAATATGAAATTAGAAATAAGAGATAAGAAAAAAAATAAAAATAGGAGGATTAGTAAATGAAGAAATATTTAAGGGTGTTTGTAGGTGCAATAGTTTTAGCAGTATCGTTGGTTTGCATATCGTATGCAGGCACG
>Ga0265297_10007774_pt1 | contig 14683 bp, 12 predicted proteins | sample Munlanlwell13791_FD_192502 | JGI IMG/M metagenome (GOLD analysis project Ga0265297, IMG submission 192502) | Leachate microbial communities from a municipal landfill in Southern Ontario, Canada - Leachate well 137-91 | ecosystem: Engineered > Solid waste > Landfill > Unclassified | place... | reverse complement strand
AGTTCTGGACATTAATAGTTTTAAAAAGGACAATGCAATCAACTGAATTTAAAGAACAATTTTTTTCGCAGATATACGACGAGCATGTAGATAAAGTCTACCGCTTTGTTTTTTTTAAGGTGAGCAACGAAGCCCTGGCTCAAGACATAACTTCGGAAACTTTTACCCGACTTTGGAAGGAGATATCTTTTGATAAAGAAGTGAAGAGTCCGTCCGGCTTTTTGTTCCGGGTGGCCAAGAACCTGATTATCGACCATTATCGAACCAAAGACCAGAATCCGGTTATTCTGGACAACCCTGAAAACATTCTGGACAAAAGCCAAGACATTGCTGGACAAGCTGTCCAGAACGATGACATGCGGGCAGTGACTGCGGCCTTGGGACAATTAAGCGAAGATTATTGCACTGCTGTTTCCATGTACTATATTGAACAGGAACCTATCTCCGAAGTAGCGAAAGCTTTAAAGAGATCACCCGGAGCAACCAGAGTCTTGATTCACCGGGGAATGAAGCAATTAAGAGAAATATTGGAAGCTTAAAAGACAAGGACCTGAATCCTTGTTTTTTGTATGTAACAAAACCCTTGTTTTTGCGTCTGAATTAAAATAGGGCTTCTTTAATAGTTTATTGACTTTTAGCAGTATTTTTAGTATAATCTAACTACAATATGAAATACAAAAACACACTAAACAAAGGCTCTGTAAGATATATAATCTTTAAGGAGGATGATGTTTGGTATGGAGTAGCATTAGAATTTAATATTGTGGAAGAGGGGGATAATCCTGTAGAGGTAATGGCCTCTTTGTTCCAAGCGATGGAAGGATATGTTGAGACTGCTCAAAGATTGAAAATGCGTCCCATGCCTTTAAATCAAAAGCCTGATAAGGAATATGAGGAAATGTGGAAGGGATTAGAAAGAGATAAGACGGAAAAGGATTCAAAGTCAAAACAGATATATAGCTTTGGTCACGCTCCGTTTAGTATTCCAGCATTTGCTTAAAAATATGACGAAAGGAATATTTAACTGGACATTCTCAGAAGTAAAGGACTTTTTGAAGGAAAACGGTTTTATCTATTCTTATACCAAAGGAAGTCATTATTTCTATACTGGTAATTGTAATCATGAGCCAAGAATCGTCCAAGTTCCTTTTCATGGATCTAAAACCTTAAAACCTAGAACGTTTAAAGCTATAGTCAAACAATCAGGAATATCTTTGGAAGAATGGCTTAAATAGCTTAAATTGTAACAAAACCTTTGTTTTTACGTCTGCACTTGTAAGAGAGACTATGGAAGAAATAAAAATCATTAAAACCTTAGAAGCATTGAAAGCCACGAAGCCCAATTCAGAATGGGTTTCTTTTAGTAAAAGGGATATTATTTCTAAGCAGTTTGAAGCAACTACCACTACTACCATTTTTACCTCCATCTTCAACACGATCGGAGCGGCTTTTGAAACTCCCAAAGTATTGATGCCGGTACTATCAAGTTTGATTGTTGCCGTTTTCGGTTTTGCGATTATTACTGCCCAGGGCACTTTACCGGGTGACAACCTATACAGTTTAAAGCAAGCATACGAATCAGTGAAGATTTCAATGATGTCTCCTGCGGCTCAAGCAGTGGCTAAAGTTGAACAAGCTAACGACAGATTAAGTGAACTTGACAGGATTTCTAAAGTAAGCGAAAATCAGGGAAAGAAATTAGCTGCCGGAATAGTTGAAGTGCAGAAGGCTTTGTCAGTTGCATCCGCTCAACTATCAAAACTTCCAGAAAGCCAGAAAGCAGAATTGGTTCAAAGTATTGTTTCTAAGATTTCAAAAATTGAAGAAACAACCAATGCATCGATCATGAGTAATGACAGTGAAGATTATCAGACTTTCTATAAGATTCTTGCCGAAAGTGAAATTAAAGAATTTGAAGCTAATATCAACAATTTAACAGCCACTCAAAAGAGTCTCCTAAATTTAGCCAAGGAGAATTTTGACGTTTCGAAGTACAGTGAAGCAGTAGAAATATTGTATCAGATTCAGCCCAGTGAATAATTCGCTTTTATTCTTTGTTCATGAATCGTGAATAAAGAATAGATGCGAAAGAGGAGAATAAATAAGAATCTTCTGCAGATCCATTCTTTAAGAGGTTCATCTTCAGGGTCAATGCCTTGAGGATGAACCTTAAGAAAAGGGGACGCAAAGAAAAAAGTCGTTTGATCTGTATTGTCTCACTGTCATTCCGCTTTGCCTCACAAAGCAAAGCGGAGTGACAAAGGGCAATATGGAAATAACGGTCGACAAACGACAGTTATAATATAAATAAAAACAATACAAAAATGAGTACAAAAAAATTCGGTATTGTTACTGGTATAGCTTTAATGCTATCAGTAGTAGTAAGTCCAGCTTTTGCTGCTTGTTCATTGAGCACACTAAGCGAATGTGACAACAACGGCCTAATGGCTTTAGTTTTACAATTGCTTTCTGGTCAAACACAACAGCAAACAACTGGAACAATAACTGGCATTCCTGCTGGTTTTACATTTACTACTAACTTGAAGCAAGGTTCTACAGGTAACGACGTAAAATACCTACAAGTTCTATTAAATTCAGACACAGCAACTTCAGTCGGTAACAAAGGAAGTGAAACATCTTACTTTGGTTCGATGACAAAAGCTGCAGTAGTAAAATTCCAAAACAAGTATGCTTCTGAAGTTTTAACTCCTTACGGCTTAACAGCTGGTACAGGATTCTTCGGTTCATCTTCAAGAGCTAAGGCCAATGCTTTGATCGCTTCTGGCACAGGAACAGGAACAACTCTTCCTGCCGGCTGCACATCAACCACTGGCTACAGCACAACAACTGGTCAGCCATGTGGCACAGGCACAGTAGTAACAGGAACACCAAATACAGTAGCTTTAGCTGCTAATAATCCAATTGCTGCTTCAATAATTTCTGATACAACAGTTGGAGGACAGTCTTTGGTTCCAATGTTAACTATAAACGTTACAGCTGGTTCTTCAGATGTTAATGTTACAACATTAAAGGTACGCAAAGGAGGAATCTCAACAGATTCTGACATTAACAATGCTTACCTATATTATGGCAACACAAAGTTAGCTGAAATGCAGTCAGTAACTAGTGGAGTTATAACTTTCACAGGAACCTTATTTACAGTTCCTGCTGGACAAACAAAACAGATTACAGTAAAGATGGATATTGCTAAGAATATTAGTGCTGGAAAGACATATTCTTTCAGTATTAATTCAGCATCTGACATTACTTCATCTGTTGTATTGTCTGGAAATTTCCCAATCGTAGGAAATACAATGACAGTTGCTTCAGTATCTGACTTGGGTCAATTAACTGTTGCTCACGTAACAGATCCAGGCACAGCCGCTGATCCACAGAGTAATCTAGAATTATGGAGATTTAGTTTAGCAGCTGCAGCTCAGAATTTGAAAGTTACCAGCATTACGCTGACAAACATCGGTTCTGCTGATTCATCTGCTATTCAAAACTTGAAACTATTTGACGGAGGAACACAAGTTGGTCCTACAGTAGTTTCTATGGCTTCTGACAGAACAGTTACATTTGATTTGACAAGCGCTCCTTTATTAATTAACAGTGGCATCACAAAGAATATTTCAGTAAGAGGTGATGTTATTGGTGGAGCTTCAAGAACATTCAAATTTTTTATTCAGAGAGCATCTGATGTAGTTGTAACAGACGTAAATTACAACGTATCAATCGTTCCGAATGGAACTGCAACTTGGTCAGTAATTCAGGCCGGACAAACAACTACCGTTAACACAGGAGCATTCTCTGTTACCAGAACAAATGATTCTGCAAACGGATATGTTGCTTTACACGGAACAAACGTTGTGTTAGCAAAATATAACTTCAAGGCTACAGGAGAAGATGAAAAAATTAACTCTTTAACCATTGAAGCAGATATCGCAACTACTGGTACAGCTAACCACACAGGATCAATTAAAAATGTTAAAATTTTAGTTGATGGTGTACAGGTTGGTTCTACTATTAGTACATTAGTTAACGCTTCAGACACTGCTTATGTTACTCAATTCCCGGTCAATTTAGGAAATTCATTTATTGCTAAAGCGGGACAAACATATGTTGTTACTATCGTTGGTGATATTACTGGTACAGCTGTAGATACAGCTCAGATCATAGTAAGATTCCCAACATGTAACACTAATGTTGGAAACTGTAACAATGCTCAAGGACAAAATTCTTACACAGCAATTAATGTTCCTAGTTCAAACCAACCAAGCAACACTTTGGTGGTTTCTACAGGTGCTTTAACAGGAAGTGCTAACATTTCAATAGGAACTATTTCTGTTGTCTCTGGTGTAACAAATAAGAGGATTGCTTCATTCTCACTAACTGCAGGTGCAGCTGAGGGTGTTAATCTAAATTCTGTTACTGTCGTTGACACAGGTAGTCACCAAGGTTTTGGAAGCGCATTTGCTAATATGAAATTGATGTACAATGGCACACAGGTTGGAACTACTATAGCTTCTCCTAGTGCTGCAAAGGCTACAACACAGACATTTAATATTTCTCCAGCTCTTGCTATCGCTGCTGGACAAAGCATTCAATTAGATGTTTATGCAGACGTATTATCTGGTGCTTCTTGGACACCCAACGATAAGGTAAATATTACAAAAGCTACCTCTGGTACAGGATCTACAACTAATTCAACAGTCTCTTTAGCAGATGCTAAAGATGGTCAACCAATTGAAATTGTTGGTTCAGGAACATTGGCAGTATCTGTTGATGGTTCTTCTCCTCAAACTCAACAAATCGTAATGGGCTCAACTGATGTAATCTTGGGTTCATGGAAGTTTGAAGCCAATTCTAATGAAGACTTAGACATCAATCAGATTATAGTTGAGGATGTATCATCAGATCACATTGGTGGTGATATCAACAACTTAAAACTATTTGTTGGTGGTCAACAGGTTGGAAATACAATTCCTGGATTGGATGCTGCTTCAACTGGAAAAGCTACATTTGGTTCATCTTCAAGTGTACTATTCACAGTTCCTGCAAGCACATTTAAAGTGCTTACTGTAAAAGCTTCAGTTACTTCTCCTTTGTACGCTTCAGGAGCTAACAAGGCAGTACAATTGAAACTTACATTACCACAAACTGGAACTATTACCGGCGCAATATCAGATAAGATTATAGCTAGAGGCGCTCAATCAGGAGGTTACGCATCTACAGCTGTTGCTTCAGCAACAACTTATACAGTAAACCCTGCTTACGCTTACAGAACAAAATTAGCTGCTGCTCTTAATAGTGCTTCTCCATCTGGAACAGGTCACGCAAGACAGTCTAACGACACTATATTCAAGATGGACTTAGTGGCTAATGCTGGCTATCAAGCTGCATTTAGACAAGCTGCTGTAATGAGTGATTTATCAACAACAACTCCTGCATTCGGTGGTGCACAGACAATTACTACAACTGTTGCTGCTGTTGATGCTGATGCAGGTGGTACAGGTACAGCTACTCTATCTACAGATGCATCTGCTATTGCTCAATCACCTGCTGCTCAGAAAGTTACATTAGGAGATGCTCCTACTGTTGCTGGTGATGGTATGAGTATTACATTTGCTGCTACAGATTTATCTGCCTACAATGGATTAGGAATATGGGTAAAGAGCACAAATGCTAAAGTTTACGACATTAACTTCACTGGTACAGCTTTTGCTGGTCAGTCAGTAACTGGTACAGCTGCTTGGCAGTTTGTAATGGTACCATTCGGTACAACTGCAAGAGATGAAGTCACAGCTATTACTTTATTGAGTCATGCAAAAGGTGACGCTGCTGATTATGTTGAAGTTGGTCCAATGTATCTATACAAGGATTACATTAAAGCTAACATCAATGGTTCAGGATTAACAACAACACCTACATTAATCACATTGAAAGATGATACAGGTGCAACTGTTGCTACTGCTTACAATGTTGGTTCTGCTACAGCCGGTACAGTATACTTCATCCCAACAACGGGAGAGTATGATATCGCTGCTGGTGCAACAAAAACATTGTCAATGATTACTGATACTGCAGCTTTGATTGCAGCATCCAACAATCTTTCTGTACAAGTTGGTCTAGGAAGCAACTCATCTACAGTATCTTCTAACCCTGGCGGAATAGTATTCTTCCCAGGAAGAACAGGAGATCCTTCTGTAGCATGGTCTGATTCTATACCTAACCCAGTACAAGGAGGTTCAATTGGATACTAACCTTAGCTGGAAATATTTTCTTTCTAATCTTGTGGGTTAGATTGAAAAAACCAAAACCACTCTTCGGAGTGGTTTTTGGTTTAAATGATTGAAAAATTTAAATATAAAAATTAACAAATTTTTTATATTAGTTGATTTATTTATCTTTTTTTAATATTATGATAGAATAGTAAGGTAATAAGGTGCTTATTAAATGAAAAAACTATTTAAAAATTATTTATTTTTTGGGGTAGGCTTATTCCTACTAATTTTTTTTCCCATTTCAGCTAAGGCAGATATAATTGGAGATTATATTAATTTCAGAATTAATAGTAGTTTTAGTTTAAATAATACCGTTGTAGATTCCGCTTTTTTACAAAGCACAACTTCCAAATTATATTTTTATTTCGATAAGGATTGGTGGAATTCAAAAACTTCTACCGAAAGAAAAGACATTAATTCTGCTTTATCGGTATTAGGAACAGAATTTGAAACAAATATTTATCCTAAATTAACTTCAATATATGGATCAGAATGGATTCCTGGAATAGATAATGATCCCAAAATTACTATTTTATTTATCCCGATGAAACAGGGAACGAATGGATATTTTAGAAACGTAGATGGATATGAAAAGATGGTCTCACCTGAATCAAACCAAAGAGAAATGATATATATCAATACAGATATAGTTTTAGGATCCCTACTTAATGAAGCAGTTACTCATGAATTTACGCATCTAATTGAGTTCAATCAAAAAGAAAGAAAAACTGGGGAAGCTGAGGATATATGGCTTAACGAGGCGAGAGCCGAATATGCGGTGACTATAGTTGGATACAATGATCCTAAAAAATCCAATAACTATATTTCTCAAAGAGTTAATGGATTTATGCAGAATCCTTTTGATTCATTAGTTGAATGGCAAGGAGCAACATCTGATTATGGAATTGTAAATCTTTTTACTAATTATTTAGTTGAACAGTATGGTATTTCGATATTAACAGATTCTTTGAAATCAGATAAAACTGGAATAAATAGCATAAACTATGCTTTATTAAAGAATGGTTATGTTCAGACATTTTCAGATATTTTTAAAGATTTTTCAGTAGCAATATATATTAATGATTGTTCTGTTTCTAGTAAATATTGTTTCACGGATGACAATCTAAAAGATGTTCGCGTTATTCCTTTTGGTAATTTCTTACCTTTTTCCGGAGATAGCTCTCTGTCTATAGGTCAGACTTTTTCTAATTGGTCTGCGCATTGGCAAAAGTTTAGTGGAGCAAAAGGTGATGTACAGTTTGATTTTGACGGAAAGGATCAGGATGGCTTAAATGTAATGTATATAACAAAAGACTTTTCTGGTAAATCAGATATTAAAGAATTAAAACTAGATAAAGATAAAAAAGCAACGATTGTTATAAAAAATATGGGAATTGATAGGGCTTCGGTAATAATAATTCCTTCTGTTGAAAATGTAAATTTATCCATCAAAGATCCTTCGCATTTCTTTTATTATATTACAACTAAAACATTGTCCGATGATTCTCAACCCAATCAAGAATCAAGTATTAACTTTCCTTTTTCAATTGATAAGCCATTAAGTCAGATGAATAGGGAAGAGCTTCTCGTAGTTTTATTAAAAGTAATTATTTATCTTGTTTCTCAAGGTAAATTAACATTTTAAAATATGACATTTTATATCTCAATTCTAATCGCCGGATTCGGAGGAGGATTCGTCAGAGGCTTGATCGGTTTTTTGAAGCATCAATATGACTACAAAAATACGGCTTTTAATCTGCCGTATTTTTTCGTGATGATGTTCTTGTCGGGAATCGTCGGATTGCTGGTTGCGTTCGCAATAAAGAACTCATTCATTTCCTTTGAAGGAGTTTCATATATCTCTCCGGCCATTGCTTTTATCATCGGATATGCCGGCGGGGATTTCCTTGATGGAATATATAAAATACTATTGAAAAAAGGAAAGATAAAATAATTAACAGAAAGACAATTTTTTGATATAATACAGATATGGAAAAAGAGAAAACAATCGAAGAATTGAATAAAAGAATCCTCGCCTTAGAGGACCGTCTTTGACTTGTATAATATTCAAAAAAGAATAGATGTATTAGAGAAAGAAGTGGAGAAGCCTGATTTTTGGAATAACCAGGAAGAAGCGAAAAAGATTTCCCAGGAGTTGGCTGATAATAAAGACACGATTGATTCGGTTGAAGAATTAAGGAGAAGTGTTAAAGACCTCCCTGATTTGATAGAAATATTATCTGACGAAGAATTGTATAAAGAGATAGAAAAGATAGAGAAGAAATTAAAAGAAAAAGAAAACGAAACTTTCTTTAATGGAAAATACGACAAAGGAAATGCAATCTTGTCGGTGTATTCTGGAGCGGGAGGCCAAGACGCCCAAGATTGGGCGGCGATGCTTTTAAGAATGTTTGAAAGATATTGCGAAAGAAAAAGATTCAAGGTTGAAGTCTTGGATGAATCGTTTGGAGAAGGGGGGGGAAGCGAAGGAAAAGAAGGAATCAAATCAGCTACCATTTCCATTAGCGGAAAGTATGTTTACGGATTATTGAAAAAAGAAACCGGAGTGCATCGATTAGTGAGAATATCTCCTTTTTCCGCCCAGAAATTAAGACACACTTCGTTTGCTTTAATTGAAGTCTTGCCGGAAATAGAAGAAGGAGAAGTGGAGATAAAAACGGATGATTTAAGAATTGATTTTTATAAAGCTTCCGGACCGGGAGGACAGTATGTAAACAAAAGAGAATCAGCGGTGAGGATAACACATACTCCTTCGGGAATAGTTGTTACCTGTCAATCGGAAAGACTACAAGGAAAGAATAAAGAAAGAGCAATGAAGATGCTGATGTCAAAACTGTATCAGTATAACTTAGAGAAGCAAGATAAGGAAATGTCAAAGATAAAGGGAGAGCATATTTCCGCCAGCTGGGGGAATCAAATCCGTTCCTATGTCTTGCATCCATATAAGATGGTTAAAGATTTAAGAACTGAAGTTGAATCAACCCAGCCGGATAAAGTATTAGACGGAGAATTAGATGAATTCATAGAAGCAGAAATTAAAATATGATAGAATTTAAAAACGTTTCAAAAGAATATCCACCCAATTTGGTAAAAGAATCAAAGGTTGCTTTGCAGAATATTTCTTTTAATGTAAAATCGGGAGAATTCGTTACTCTTTGTGGACGATCGGGAGCCGGAAAGACCACCATTTTAAAAATGATTTCCTGCGAAGAGAAGCCGACGACTGGAGAGGTGATGTTTAACGATACCAATACGCTTGACGTTAAAAAGAGCGAGGCCTATTTAGTCAGGCAGAAAATCGGCTTTATCTTCCAAGACTACAAGCTTTTGGCCTACAAGACTGTTTACGAAAACGTTGCCTACGCTTTAGAAGCTTTTGATTTTAATGAAAAATTAGTGCGAGATGAGGTAATACAGGTTTTGGAATTAGTGGGACTGGAGAATAAGGTCAATTGCTTACCGAGAGAACTATCCGGTGGAGAGAAACAAAGAGTTTCAATTGCGAGAGCCTTAATTCATCGACCGGAAATAATCTTGGCCGATGAGCCGACCGGAAACCTTGATCCATACCACACCAGGGAGATTGTTAAAATACTTTTAAAGATTAATGAAGCCGGTTCAACCGTTATTTTATCAACCCACAGTCGAGAGACCGTCAATTCTTTGGAGAAGAGAGTGATAACACTGGAAAACGGAAGAATAATTAGGGATGAAGAAAAGGGAGTGTTCTCCTTGTAATATTATGATTAATTTTTTAAGAAAAACATTTAAAAACGGTTGGGATAATTTTTGGAGACAAGGCTTTTTAACCTTTGCCACTTCTTTAGTTATTTTTATTGCGGTAATCTTGGGAACAGCCTTATTCTTTTTCCAGGGAGCTGTTTCTTACCTTACCCAGCAATTGGAAGACAAGATCGATATTTCGGTTACTTTTAAATCAAACATAGAAAGAGATGTTATTCTTCAGATTAAGGATAATTTATTAACTCTAGAACAGGTAAAGAAAGTAGACTATATCTCTTCCGAAGATGCCTATAACACTTTCGTTACGGCTCACGAAGGAGATCAATACATGGAGGCTTTGAGTTTAATCGGTTCCAATCCTTTTTTGCCGGCCTTAAGAATACAAACTAAAGAACCGTCACAGTACAAAGATGTTTCAGAATATTTAGCCAAAGACGAATACAAGGATTTAATCAGCGAAGTTAATGACAGCAAAAGGGGAGTGATGATTGAAAAATTAAGCGGATTGACCAAGAGCGTCCAGGTTTTGGGATTGTTTTTCACCTTTATCCTTTCTTTGATTGCTATTATCATCACTTTTAACACCTTAAGGTTAAGTATTTATTCGCAGAAAGAGGAAATTGAAATAATGAGACTGGTCGGGGCCAGAAATAGTTTCATTAGAGGCCCATTTTTGGTCCAGGGAGGGCTTTGCGGATTCTTTGCCTTAGTTATATCATTTATGCTTTCAACCATCGTCTTATTCATTTTTAACAGCCAATTAACCACTTTGTTTATGGGATTCGATTGTTTAAGCTTCTTTAAATCAAATCTTTTGATAATCATCTTATTAGAACTGTTAGTCGGCGTTGGCTTGGGATTACTTTCTTCATACTTTGCGGTGAGGAAATATTTGAGAGATTAAACTAATAATTAAGAGGATTTCTTCTATTGATTTCCGGTCCTTTTAATGGTAAAAAGTAATCACATTCGGAGGTCGTCTAATGGTAGGACACCAGGTTCTGGCCCTGGTAATTGGGGTTCGAGTCCCTACCCCCGAACCATAATAATTAAAAAAATATATATGACCACAAGCAAAAGAGTCAGACAAATCTATGCATCGGTTCTAATCAGTGCCATCTTGGCCTGTGCTTACAGTTTGTTAACTGTTCTTTCCGGCAAACAAGAATGGATATCCTTGTTTTTAGCAGGAGTATTCTTATTTATTTCTATTATTGCCTTGCTTTACGCAACCATGGAATTCATTATCACTAAAGAGCCGACTGATTTATGGAAAGTGGGATTCTTGGGATTATTCGGATTACTCGGACTAATCCCGGGATTTAGCGCTCTTTTCGGACTCTTTGCTTTATTTGCTTATTTCGGAACTAGAGAATATTTTTAAAGTCATGAATAAAGATATATTATTTATCATTGTAATATTTATTTTGGTTATTTTAGGCATATATTTTGTTTTTATTAACGGCGGGTTATCTAATAATTCCGCTTTTAATTTTTTCAAAGAATCAATAAGTTAATTCAAAAATATGGAAGATTGCATTTTTTGCAAAATTATCAATAACGAGATTCCGAGCTACAAGGTGTACGAAGATGATTTGGTCTTGGCTTTTTTGGATATCAATCCGGCAGTTAAGGGGCACACCTTAATTATTCCCAAAAAGCACGCTCAAGATATTTTTGAAATCGAAGAGAAATATTTGGAAAGAATAATTTCAGTTGCCCAAAAGATCAGCAACAAAATGAAGGATAATTTTAATGCTGATGGAGTTAATTTTTATCATGCTTCGGGAGTAGCGGCTGAACAATCGGTTTTCCACTTTCATTTGCATATTATTCCGAGAAGAAAAGACGATAATATTGATTTTACCGGCGTGGTTACCAACAAAGAAACCGTTTCGGAAGAGGAATTTGATGAGGCAGTCGCTAAATTGAAAATAGAGGGATAAGGAGGTATAATATAAAAATGAAGAAAATTAAACCAAAAATTAAAAAGATTGAAAAACCGATAGTTTCTAAAAAAGAAATTGATGCTGAATCAACCGGAAAGAGAGTCAAGATTAAAGTTATCGGAATCGGAGGCGGGGGAGGTAATATTATTGCCGAGCTTTTAAAGAAATTAAAAGATTTTTCTGCTCAGAAAGTGGAATTCATCGCTTTGAATACCGACAACCAAGCTTTGAAATCATTACCCAAAACATTAAAGACTATTTCTTTCGGAAATAAACTAACTAGAGGATTGGGAACAGGGAGAGATGTGGAAGTAGGAGAAAAAGCTGCCAAGGAAGATTTAGAGAAATTAAAAACATTATTTTCCGACGACAAAGACTTATATATTTTCATTTCTTCTTTGGGAGGGGGAACGGGAACGGGCGCCACTCCGATTTTGACTAAAATCGCCGAAGAAATGGGATTGAACACTTTAGGAATTTTTACCACTCCTTTCTCTTTTGAAGGAAAAAAGAAAATGGATATCTCGATTAAGGCTTTGGAGAAGATAAAGGACAATCTTAATGCCTTTATGGTTCTTCCCAACGAAAAGATATTCTCTCTGACCAAGGAAGAAGTTTCTTTTTCTGATTCTTTGAATCTTTTGAACGACAAGCTGGCGGAATCATTGGAAGGATTATTAAGAACAATCTATTCTCCTGGATTGATTAATATTGATTGGGCCGATATCAGAACCATTTTGGAAGGAAAAAGAAAGATTGCTTATCTTAATTTTACCAAAGGAAAATCAAATCAAACCGCAGAAGATATCAGTAAGCTTTTATTAAAGAATCCGATTCTTGAGTACAAGTTTGAAAATGCCGACAATGTCATGTTTAATATCGAAGCTTCAAAGGATTTATCTCTTCAGTTATTGTCTCAAATTAGCGAGAAGATAAGCGAATTGGCTCCGACTGCCAAGATTATTTTCGGTCTTTCTCAGAATCCAAAATTAAAGAATGAAATCAGAGTGACTCTTTTAGCCACATCATCTGAAGCGGAAAAGAAAGTAAGAACTAAAAAAGTTATTAAAAAAGAAGAACCGGTGGTAAAGAAAGTAAAAAAGCAAAAACCTAAAATAGAAAAGAAAGAAGAAGACGTTGAGGTGAGAAGGTCAGCTTTGGAAGTTAAAGAAGCGGAAGAGAAAGAAGAAGAGAGAGAAGAGGAAGAAGAAAAGATATTTGAAATACCAGCTTTCTTAAGAAAATCAAAAAAGAAATAACAATATATGAAAAAAACAGTTAAAAAAGCTATTTTTCCTATCGCGGGAATGGGAACCAGATTCTTACCTCTCTCCAAAGTAGTTTCAAAAGAACTGATTCCTTTGGTTGATAAGCCGTTGATTCATTATTCTGTTGAAGAGGCTCTTTTGTCGGGAATAAAAGAAATACAATTGGTAACAAGAAAAAGCCAGAAAGACGTCACCGCCTATTTTAATCCTAATCCTGAATTGGAAACTCTTTTAAAAGAAAGGAACAAAAAAGAGGAATTGGAAATGGTAAAAGGATTAAACGATGTTTCAAAACAGATTAAATTTTCACAGTCTATTCAGAAAAAGGCTTCCGGAAACGTCGATGCTATTTATCAGGCCAAGAAATTTGCCGGTAACGAACCGGTTGGTATATTTTTCTGCGATGATATAATTTATTCAAAAGAAATACCAGGTTTTCAGCAGTTGAAGGAAGTATACGAAACATGCCAGAAGCCGGTTATTGCTTTAAAAAGAATGCCGAAGGATAAATTATCACAATACGGAGTAGTGGAAGTGGAAAAAATAGCCAATAATGTTTTTAAGATCAAGAAAGTGGTTGAAAAGCCGAAAGGAGAAGCACCGTCCGATTTGGTTATTTTGGGAAGATACATCATCACTCCCGAAGTTTTTAAGAGAATCGAAGAAGATAAATCAATGAGAATGAATGATTATTCCATCAGTCAGGTTTTAGGACAAATGGCCGAAGAAGGCAAGGTTATTTACGGTTACGAGATAAAGGGGGAGTGGCTGGAATGTGGAGACAAGAACGCATGGTTCAAATCGTTCTTGACTTTGGCTTTAGATCATCCCGAGTTCGGTTCAAAAATAAAAGAATTTTTAAAAGGAAAAATATAATGGAATACGATTTAATTATTATCGGAGGTGGTCCGGCCGGAATGACGGCGGGAATATATTCTGTTAGGCAAAAATTAAAAACTTTGGTTATTACCAAGGAATTTGGCGGACAAATGACCCATAAGGCGGTTGATATTGAAAATTATCCGGGATTTGAAAAGATACCGGGCTTTGAATTAATTGCCAAATTTGAAGACCAGATGAAACACAAAGGAGTAGAGGTTTTGAACGATGAGGTTTCTGAATTAAAAAAAGAAAACAATCTCTTTACCGTTTTAACTAAAGAAGGAAAGAATGTTCAATCGAGAACAATGATTATCGCTACCGGAGCCGAGCCGAGAAGATTGGAGGTAAAAGGTGAGCAAGAATTTTTAGGAAAAGGGGTGAGTTATTGTACAACTTGCGACGGCCCCTTGTTTAACAATAAAGAAGTGGCAATTATCGGCGGCGGAGAAGCCGGCTTCGAAGCTGCTTTATTTTTAAACAATTATGCTTCTAAAATATATATTTTAGAATACGGCGAAAATATCAGAGCCGGAAA
>Ga0265297_10007773_pt1 | contig 14684 bp, 16 predicted proteins | sample Munlanlwell13791_FD_192502 | JGI IMG/M metagenome (GOLD analysis project Ga0265297, IMG submission 192502) | Leachate microbial communities from a municipal landfill in Southern Ontario, Canada - Leachate well 137-91 | ecosystem: Engineered > Solid waste > Landfill > Unclassified | place... | reverse complement strand
CCCCCCCTATTTTTGTTGACATTTCACGTAATGCGCTATAAAATATTTAACATTATTAAAATCAATAAGATAGATAATCTTTTTACCGTTTGAACCAAGGGAGGTTATGTCCAAGAAAATGGCTTTGACTCCTGCTAAAATTATCAATTTGCTGTTCCCTAAGCCCGCGGATTTCATGCAATGGCGGCTCTGCAACAAATATAAATTGATCATCGATAACCTACCCCAGAAGATTTTTATCAAGGACAAAAACTCAGTCTATATTTTCTGTAATAATAATTACGCCGCTGACCTGAAGATCCTCCCCGAGGACATCATCGGTAAGACGGACTACGATTTTTACCCGAAGGACGTCGCCGATAAGTACAAGCGGGACGATCAGAGGGTCATCGAATCGGGAAAAAGCGAAGAGCTGGAAGAGAAATATGTCCAGGCCGGCAAGGAGGCCTTTGTCCAGACGATAAAAAAACCGGTCAGGGATAAGAAGGGGCATGTCGTCGGGATCGTCGGGATATTCTGGGATATTACCGAGCATATCCTTGAAGATGAGAGCCTGCTGGAGAACCAGAAGGAGCTCTCCAGGCGCGTCGACGAAAGGACGGCGGAGCTCATGAAGGCCAACGAGCTCTTAAGGGGCGAGATCAGCGAGCGCAACAAGATAGCCCTTGCGCTGGAAGAGAATATCACGCGCTACAAAATAGTGACGGAGAATGTCACGGACCTGATCTGGACGATCGATATGGGCCTCAGGTTTACTTACGTGAGCCCCTCGGTTTCCAACCTGCTGGGTTATAGTATCGAAGAAATGATAGGCAGAAAGGTGGATTGGTGCCTGGTGCCTTCTTCTGTCAGGATAGTAAAAGACGTGTTAGAGGCGGAAATGGCCCTGGAGCAGACCGGGGAAGGGGAATTATCAAGATCAAAGACCCTGGAATTGGAAATCACCTGTAAAGATAAATCAGCGATATGGACCGAAACAAAGGTAACGTTCCTGCGCGATGCAAATAACCGGCCGATCGGATTCCTGGGGGTAACCAGGGATATTACGGAACGCAAAAAACTGGACCAGCTCAAGAATGATTTTGTCAATACCGTTTCCCATGAACTGCGCACGCCCCTGGCGATCACCGAAGAGGCGATCAGTTTTATCCTGGACGGCACGCTGGGTGCGGTTAACGAACAGCAGAATAAAATACTCGTCACGGCAAGAGACAATATAAACTGGTTAAGCCGCATCATCAACGAGCTGCTGGATATTTCCAAGATCGAAGCCGGAAGGGTAAAATTAAAAAGGGAGCTGGTCAATATTACCGCCTTATGCAAGCATATAGCCTTTTTGTTCGACCCGAAGATCAAGGAAAGGCATCTGGAACTAAGGCTGTGCCTGCCGCAGGAGGATTTATATATTTATGTCGATTCCGACAGGATAATCCAGGTTTTGACCAACCTCATCGCCAATGCCATCAAATTCACCGAAAAAGGTTATATCGAGATTTCGGCGCGGGAAAATGAGGATTCCATTGAATGCTCTGTCGCCGATACCGGAGCGGGGATCCCGAAAGAGCGGCTCCCGAAGGTCTTCACCAAATTCGAGCAGTTTGGAAGGACCGCCGGCCCCGGAGATAAGGGCACGGGCCTGGGCCTTTCCATTACCAAGGGTATTATCGAGCTGCACAAAGGAAGGATATGGGTGGAGAGCGAAATTGATAAGGGAACAAGGTTTACTTTCGTCCTGCCAAAATACAATATCGACGAGCTGGCGGTAGAGAGCATTTCCGATTTGATGAAGGAGGCCATGAGGGACGGGGTAAAAATGACCTGCGTTTTCTTTACCCTTGTAAAGACGGCGCAGTCTGAAAGAAGCGGGGAATACCTGCTGGAGGAGACCGAACCGGTCCTTAAGGGCCTGGAGGTCATTTTGAGGAACTCCTTGCGTAAAACTAAAGATACCGTCTTCAGGGGATTCGGCGGGATAGGCATCCTTCTTTATAACTGCAACAAAGACAATTCGAATATCGCCTGGGGGAGGCTTGAGCCTACCGTCAAAGATTATCTTTCTTGCCAAAAGCTGGATAAAGTGTTAGAATTAAAAATAAATTTTATCTCATACCCGGATGATTCCGGGACTATCGAGGGCTTTATCGATAAGGTAAAAAGGGCTTCTTGAGAGAGACATCTTAGGTATGCAGCAGAAAGTGCCGGGCAAAAAGAAGGTTTTGGTAGTAGATGACGAGCGGGAATGCTGTGAGCTCTTAAAAAAGTTTTTTCTGAGGCGTGATTACATTGTGGATACCGCCTACGACGGGATGCAGGCGAAGAACCTGCTTGAGGTCCGCAAGTACGATTATATATTCTTTGACTGCAATATGCCGGAACTCTCCGGAGTTGAGCTGGTAAAGGTGATAAAAGAGAAGAACCCGGAGGCGAAAAGGGTCATGATCTCAGGATATGGTTACATCGAGGAAAACTTTGCCAAGCAGTTGGACGTGGATATTTTTTTGAACAAGCCCGTCACATTAAAGGATATCGAAGGGATCATAAGTGGCTAAGAAGAAGATACTTATTGTCGACGACCAGCCGGATTTCTTGAGTATCGTCAAGATGCGGCTTGAGGCTACCGGGAGCTATGAGATCATCACCGCAAATGACGGCCAGGAGGCGCTGGATAAGCTTAAGGAGAACCCGGACCTGGTGCTTCTGGATATCATGCTCCCTAAAATGGACGGTTATGAAGTGACCTTGAAGATGAAATCAGATCCGCATACAAAAGACATACCGGTCATTATGGTGACTTCCCTCGGTGAATTGAAGTCCACCGAAAAGGCGTTTGAGGCCGGCGCGATAGATTATGTCGTAAAACCGTTTAACCTTACCGTGCTTCTGGCAAAGATAAAGAAGGCGTTGACAAAATAAGCAAGGCCTGCGGCGAGAAGAGGGTTTTGTAGATGAAGAGAATGAAGGGTGTAGCCGAAATACTCCTTGAAGAAAAACTGATCACTGAGGAGCAGTTGAAAGACCTGGAGCGCGAGCAGAGGGAAAGAGGCGGCGTCATCCAGGAGATCGCCGTAAGAAAAGGCCTTGTCACTGAAGAGGCCCTGATAAAGGTTCTGGCCAAGCAGATCGAGGTCCCTTACGTCACTTTAGGCGATAAAGAGATCGACCCTCAGGTTGCGAATATGATCTCGGTGGATGACGCGCACAGGTTCAAGGCCATACCGATTAAGATAGACGGTAATACTCTCCAGGTCGCCTTTACTTTTCCGCTTGACCTGCCGGCAATAAATGAATTAAGGCTGCTGACCGGTTTTACTATCAGGCCGGTCTTGGCCACGGAAAAAGAAATAGAGAGCGCGATTAACCGGTATTTTAAAGTCGGCGAGATAAGCAGGCAGACGCTTATCGATATGCATGTCGAGAAGCTGAAGGAAAAGAAAGAGGAGAAAGAAAAGACCACAGAGACAAAGGAAGAAAAAGCCGCCAAGGCCGAAGAAGTGCCGATAGTCAAGTTGCTCAACGACACCATCCAGGAAGCGATCAATAAGACGGCCAGCGACATACATATCGAACCACAGGATTACGAGACTATTATCCGTTACCGTATTGACGGCATATTGTACGACATGATCAGGGTCCCCAAAGAAGTCGCTCTTGCGGTCATCTCGAGGGTAAAGATCCTGGCCAATATGGATATAGCCGAACACCGACGGCCGCAGGACGGGCACATCTCTATCAAGGCGAATTTAAAAGATTACGACATCAGGGTCTCTACGGTCCTGACTATCAACGGCGAAAAGGTCGTCATGAGGATACTGGAGAGGACATCGCTGTCTTTCAGCCTCGAAAAGCTGGGGCTTACTGAAAGCGACAAAAATATTTTCCAGAGCCTTTTTGCGAAACCTTACGGAATGATCCTGGTAACCGGGCCTACGGGAAGCGGAAAGACCACCTCCCTTTATACGGCGTTAAGCAAGCTTGACTCAAAAGGTAAAAATATAATCACGGTTGAAGAGCCGGTAGAATACAGGATCGACCGTGTTAACCAGATACAGGTCGATCACGCTATAGACCTTACGTTCGCCACGGGCCTGCGCACCATATTGAGGCAGGACCCGAACATCGTAATGGTCGGAGAAATCAGGGACCGTGAGACAGCCGAGATCTCGGTGCAGGCCGCTCTTACCGGCCACCTGGTTTTAAGCACGCTCCACACAAACGACGCGCCCAGCGCTATAACCAGGCTTATAGATATGGGTATTGAGCCGTTCCTGATATCTTCTACGGTAATAGGCGTAATGGCCCAGAGACTCTGCAGGGTGATCTGTCCTTCCTGTAAGTCCGAATACAGGCCAGATAAGGAGGAGCTGGAATTCTTAAGGGGCATTATTCCGGATGTGCGCGACGATATTAAATTGGCAAAAGGCAAAGGCTGCGAGATCTGTTACCAGACAGGCTTCAAGGGCAGGGAAGCGATATTTGAGATAATGAGGGTAAGCGAAAACCTCTGCAGGCTGATAGTAGACAGGCGTTCGGCTTCAGAGATCAAGAAACAGGCCGTACAGGAAGGCATGAGGACTTTGCAGCAAAACGGCGTGCAAAAGATATTAGACAAGATATCCACGATTGAAGAAGTGAAGAGAGTTATCTTTATACAATAAGACCATGGGGCTATTTTTTACGCGCGATAGGGAAAATCTCGATTATAATATCAACGACAAGATAAAAATAAACGATCTTGTTATCTTCTCCGAGCAGTTTTCGGTTATGATCAACGCGGGCATTCCGATAGCCAAATGCCTCCAGACGCTCGGCCAGCAGACGGAAAATCCTGTCCTGAAGAGGGTCCTGTATAATATAAGGATCGATATCGAAGGAGGAAGCACTTTTTCCGGCGCCCTGGGGAAATACCCCAAGGTGTTTTCAGAATTATACATTAACCTTGTAAAGGCCGGTGAGAGCGGAGGGATACTAGATGACGTGCTCCTTAATATCGTGGAATATCTGAATAAGCAGGAGGCAATAAAGCTCAGCGTAAAAAAGAGCCTTGCCTATCCCCTGATCGTAATAGGCGCCGCTGCGCTGGCGGTAACGTTCCTTGTAATATTCATTGTGCCTGTCTTCGCCAAGGTCTATGAATCAATGCACATAAACTTGCCTTTACCGACAATAATGCTTTTAGGGTTAAGCAATTTCTTTGTGCATTTTTGGTGGCTGATAATAATCCTGATCGCCGGCCTGATATTCGGCATTTTAGCCGCTCAAAGAAATGAGGCTGCCCGGGCGATCATCGATACTTATATTCTGCGCCTGCCTTTTGTCGGCAGGATAATACGCCTTGGCCTGATCTCCCGTTTTGTGCGCATTCTCGGGCTGCTTATCTCAAGCGGCGTAACCATGAACGTGTCGCTGGGGATACTCGAGGATATTGTAAAGAACAAGGTAATGGTAGATGCTTTGGTGAGGATGCGTAAGTCCATAAAGGCAGGGACGTCAATATCCAGTTCAATCCTGAACGAGAAGGTCTTTCCTCCGACGGTAGTGGAGATGATCGCCGCCGGAGAGGAATCCGGGAAGATCAATGTGATGTTGAAGAAAAGCAGCGATTTGATCGAGCGGGACCTGGATTTTCTTATTCAGAGGGTCCTGGTGAGCATTGAACCGATCCTGACTTTTTTTATTGCGGTAATGGTAGGATTTATCGCACTGGCCATCTATCTGCCTATGTTTGATATTATCGCCACTGTGGCGAAAAAATAGGCACAACAAAAGGAGAATTGGCATGAATAGAGGAGGAAAGGGTTTTACGCTTCTGGAGGTCTTGTTCGTGGTCATCGTGATTGCGATCCTGGCGGCCATAGTCATTCCGAGGCTGATCCTTACGCAAAACACCGCGAAGCAGAACGCCTGCGACGCCAACATCGCGAACCTCAACACCCAGGTTGAAAGATATTATTTCAATACCGGCAGCTGGCCAAGCGCAACCCTTGCGGAAATGATGCCTACGACCACCTACGATTATTTTCCCAGCGGTATGCCGAGTTGCCCGGTGACCCCGGGAGAAGTTTATAATCTAGACGCGACGACGCATCGCGTAATCGATACTGCTCCGGCTGCTACGACCCATGTCCATAATTAATGTTATCGCGGTAAACAGCTGGAAAATAATGTTCTAGGTTCTTTTGATAACACAAGATTGTTGTTAGAAAGGAGATGAGTGTGCAAAGGCAACAAAATGGTTTTACGCTCCTGGAGATCTTGTTCGTGGTCATCGTGATTGCGATTCTGACGGCAATAGTCATACCGAGGCTGATCCTTACGCAAAACACCGCGAAGCAGAATGCCTGCGATGCGAACATAGCCAGCATCAACACCCAGATTGAAAGCTACTATTACCATACCCGCAGCTGGCCAAGCGCAAGCCTGGTGGAAATGCTGCCGACAAGCACTTATGATTATTTCCCGCAAGGCCTGCCGAGTTGCCCGGTGACTCCAGGGTCGCCATATAATATGAGTACAACGACCCACCGCGTATTTGATGCCAGCCCCGGCGGTACGACTCACGACCATGTGCCGTAAACTTGTCAGGTTCAATTTTTTTTGTCGTGAGATAATGATTCCGTTTTTAACGGGAGCGAAACAGTAATGGATTGGACGCCTAACCCAGATTGACGGGTTGGCGTTCGCTAAGTGCGAAAAAGGAGGATTCTGTATGAACAGGACGGGAAAGGGTTTTACGCTTCTGGAAGTATTGTTTGTGGTTATTGTCATCGCCATCCTTGCAGCAATAGTCATTCCGAGGTTGATCCTTACGCAAAACACCGCAAAGCAGAACGCCTGCGACGCCAACATCGCGAACCTCAACACACAGATTGAAAGGTATTATTTCAATACCGGCAGCTGGCCCAGCGCAAGCCTTGCGGAAATGCTGCCTACGACCTCCTATGATTATTTACCCAGCGGCATGCCGAGCTGCCCGGTAACCGGGGCCCAGGTTTATCAGATGAGCACTACGACTCATCGCATAGTTGATGATGCCCCGGCTGCAACGACGCACGACCATACGCCGTAAATTTCTCAGAACGGGTTTTTCCCCGGGCGCGGATATGTCGGGGATGTTTCCGCCGACTACGTATGATTATTTTCCCGAAGGGCTGCCGAGTTGCCCTGTGACCCAGGCTTCGCGTTACACCATGGATGTTTACAAACAGCGCGTCCTAAATGGCGCCGAAAAAGACGGAGCGCACATGCATTGGCGGGCACCGTAACCAGGAACAAGAATAGGAACCATGAAAAAAAGCGGTTTCACCCTGCTTGATATGCTTTTAGTCATTACAGTCCTGTCCCTTGTGCTGGCGGTCGGGTTGCCCCGTATCATCAGAAGCGGGTTCTTGGATCAATACAGGGTATATCTGGCGGCGCATGAAGTTGCTTCAGCAATGCGCCTGGCGCGCAGGCTCTCCGTTGAAAGCACAGTCGCACACCGCGTGTATATGCCCACCGATACAAACCTTACCTATGAAGTCCAGCGGTTTGAAGGCCCTGACGCGGAAGACTGGGTTAAGGTAGGGGATACAAAAACCCTTTATTCGAAAATAGTGTTGTCCAGGCCTGACGGAGAAAATGTCGCATTCGGCTCCGACGGCCGGGCTGATTGTACCTGCTCATACGAATTTACCCTTAACGCCCAGGTATCCCGCATAGATATTACTTATTCTACGGGAAGGGCGGAGTTATTTATTGAATGATGATGGTAAAGCATAAAGGTTTTTCATTTCTTGAATTGCTGGCTGCCACGACAATCCTGACTGTCGCATTGATACCCATCGTGCGGACCATGGCTGAAAGTATGAGGCTGGCTACGAAAGTAGAGCAGTCCACCAAGTGCGGATTCCTGGCGCAATACAAGATGGATGTATTGCGCTATTACATTTTAAAGCCCAAATACCTGTTCCCCAGTTATGTGTCGGGTTATGACGATAGTTACACCGAAACAACAACTTCTTTCGGCCCGCCCTTCGCAAAGTTTAAATACACCGTTGGAGACAGTTATGCGTCAGGCAATTATATCAGGACGCTGCAGGTCACCGTATGGTATGACGATGACAGCGATAACTCAAGGGATACGGGGGAAGAAAGCGTTATTCTATATACAAAAATAGCAAAAAGAGATTAACTTTATGCCTTTAAAAAAAGACGGATTTACCATGTTTGAGGCGATATTGGTCGTGACGCTGATGGCTGTTATCGTGGTCGCGATGGCACCCCTCTTCGGCGCGGTCTTCAGCGGCTGGCAGCTAAAGGACAGGCAGCTTGAGATTATGCAGAACGCGCGCGTCGCGATGGATGAAATAACCAGGCAGATAAAACGTGTCGATTATTTCTCCGCAATAGGTACTTCTTCGATGGAGTTCCTGACCTTTAACGGCGGGAGGTGCGGATTCAGGCAGACCGGTACAAACCTTGAGAAACTTTTTGATTTTACCTATTTTACCAGCTGGGGCGCGCTGGCAGGGCCCTTACACAGCCTGGAGTTCGTTTATATCGACAGGATCGGTGTGGGGACCCTTGACCCAGCAGAGGTGCGGACTGTTAAGGTCACGATGAATATATATGATACCGAAGATATAGTTAATTCGATAACCTTTAAAACTTCTGTTACTCCAAGAAGGGATTATTATGTGGCTATTAACGAGATCTATTACCACCCCATTCCCCCTGAAAGCGATAACGATGAGTGGATAGAGCTTTACAATACCGGCTCTTTTCCCGTGGACATAAATGGCTGGAGGGTGGTGAATTCATATAATACGTCAGAGAGTGATACAATATCTGCATATAGCGGGGGCAGTACCGTCATCCAGCCAGGCGGTTTTGCCATTGTCGCTGCCAGTGACGCGGTGTTAAGCGGTTTTTCTTGCCCGGAGAATACGATTAAAGTAAAGGCAGGCAGCGACCAGACTTTCTGGTCCAGCGGCCTGGGAGACTCAGGCGGGATAGATTTAAAAGACCAGAACAATGTGACGATATCCGGGCAGGGCTATAGCTCAAGCTTGGGCGGGGACGGGAACGGCGAAAGTATCGAGAGGAGAAACTCGACCACCTGGGAGGGTGGGTCGGATTCAGGCAACTGGGAAGACGGCGCCCTTACAGGAGATTCCACTATGGGAGAGCCCAATACTACGATCAATACCCCGTCTTAGACAGGACAGTTATGAATATGAGGGACAATAAGAGACAAAAAGGAGTCGCGCTGATACTGGCTCTGTTTACGCTGTTATTCGTCTCCTTGTTTGTTGTGGCCTTTATCGATATACTGAATATTGAGCAGCAGATCAATACCAATCAGATGGCGCAACTACAGGCCAGTTTTATCGCTGAGGCAGGCCTTGAAACCGCGCTTTATAACTTAAGGACAAACTCCAGTTATTCCGGGACAGGGGGTGAAGTGGAATTCCCTGATTCAAGCGGCCATTATAGCGTCACCGTCAATACCGGCATTAAAATGATCACCTCCGTAGGTACGGTTGAAGGCTCCGGTTCCGGTTATTCAGTTACTATACAGGCTTATTATATTCTGAGGGGCGATTCCACCCCTTACACCGTGCTGGTAGATTCCTGGACATGGTCTTAATCGCGGTTTTTGCATAGAAACGTTTAACGATATTTATAGATGAAAGGTAAATAACCTCACGATGCTTTCGCTTGCTAAGGAAAAAGAATTCTTCGGCTTATGCATTGAAAAGGATAACCTTTGTTTCCTTCATTTAGAGAAGGTCAACGGGAACTCCGTAGAGATACTTAGCTCTACGATAGTCCCTCTGCCTGCGGGCGTTGTTACCGACGGCGCAATAGAGGATGCAAAGGCCTTCTCGGCCCTTATCAAGAAGGCGTTCGATGCCAGCCGTGTTAAGACCAAGCGTATCTACGTGACCATCCAGGAAGCCGGCATGATGACAAAGATCATGGAATTACCGAAGATGCCGGTTGAGCAGATGTACCAGGCATTAAAGAAAGAGACGGAACGCTACCTGATCTTCGGAGGCGGAGATTTTGTCATCGATTACTTCCGCCTGGATAAGGAAAATGTTTTTTTCGTGGCCCTGAAAAAAACAATATCCGCGTCGATCTTAAGGGCCGTCACTTACGCCGGGCTGGACCTGGCGGCGGTTGAGACGCAGGCGCTATCGCTTCTTAGATTATTGGTCTTCGGCGGACGGGAGAAATTCGCCAGGAAGACATTTTTGCTGGTTTCTATCACATCCAAGATCTTTGAGATCAACATCATCAAGGAAGGCATCCCGCTTTTTACGCACTCATTCGAAGAGTCAGACGCTTCGATGTTCCTGCATGAGATAAAGATCGCGGTGAATTACTGGGAGGAAAACTTTCCTCAGAACCCGATAGAGTCGGCGGTCATATTTACCGACGATGATAAATACAGGGCGCTATTCTCCGAGCTAAGTTTAAAAACAGGGCTGGAAGTCATGGACGGGGCCCTGATGTACCCGGACAAGATCAGGGGGAAATTGATCTGTTCCCAGAGCGCGGCAATGGGCGCCTCCTTGAGGGGATTACAGGAAAAGGATATATTCGCGATAAACCTGGTCCCTATAGAAAAATTCCAGCGTGAGCGCATAAAAAAGAATTTCTATCAGCCTTTTGCGCTGGTAGCCGCCGTACTGTTCATCTTCTTCGCGTTAAATATCTTTTTGTTTTCCATGGATAGCATCTATAACAGCAAACTGGCTGTGTTGCAGAATGAACTTGATTCCAGCGAAGGACTTTTACGAGAGATCTCCAAGGTTGCCAAGGAGAAGAATATTCTCACGAAAATGATTAGTGATAAAAAAGATTTTATCAAAAGTGTCGGATCCAGCGATTGGCTGGGGATGTTAGATGATATAAGGAAATTTATACCAAACGAGGTCACCCTCGATTATATTTCGACGTCTCCCGTTTCGGTAGGCATAAAGGGCAGGGCTTATTCGGAAGAGGAAGTCTATAAGTATGTAAATCTGCTTGGCTACTCGAAATATTTTAAAGAACCGAAATTGACTTCGCTTAAGGGGCAAATAGAGAAAGAGAGCTACATAGTAAGCTTTGAAGTAAATTGTCCGTTGAATGTGCCTTCGCAAGAAAAAAAAGAGGAAAAGAAATGAAGGGTATTGGCAGAAAAAACGCGGTTATTTTGGTTGCCTTGCTCGTTTTGGTGATAATCGCCTATAAAAGGTCGATTGCCCCGCTACTTGCGTTGCTGAATTCCAAGCGCAATCTTTATTCCTCGAATAAAAAACTCCTGGAAGACAGGAAAAAACTCATACAAGAAACAGTTATACCAAAACTCGAAGAAAAAAACAGAGAGCTAAAGAAGTCTCTGGATGAGCTTAACACCAGATTCTTAACGAAGCAAGAAATCGGGAATTTCCTTGCTCTTTTGTCCCCCCTGGTGAAAGAAACGGGCAATGCGCTGGAAACGGTGCAACTTTCTTCCGAGCAGCAAGATACGGATGCCTCATCGATAAGCAGTAAATCGGTAAAATTGTACCTAAAGGGCAATTTCCTAAACTTATTGGAGTTATTTAAGAGAATACAAAGTTTCAAGAATTTAGTCAAAATAGATTCGTTCACCATAGGCAAGGAAAGTAACGTGTCCGGCTTAAAGACGTCTCTGAGCCTGACATTTTATTATCTCGATTATGAAAAAACTGAAAAACAGTGAAGTCGTTAAGCTGATTATTGTCGTCATAGGCATCCTTGTCCTGGTTTTTATAATGCTTAGCAACTTTAGCTGCGGGGGCCTGAATCAAAGGGGTCCCCGGGTCGTCAAAGAGACCAGGCAGGAGCTCGAGGCACAAAAGAAACCTCAGGAAAAAGAAGTACCCAAGAAGATCCAGAACCTTTTGACCACCGTTGGCAGAGACGATCCGTTTATTCCTCCTGCCCAAAAGGGGAAGATGCAGGGGCCAGGGTATTCTTCTTTCGTGCTTGTCGGCATAGTCTGGGATGAGAAGAACCCTTACGCGATCATCAACAACAATATTCTGAGCATCGGAGATGTCGTTAACCAAAGAAAGATCATCAGGATCGACAAGGAAGCAGTATTCCTGGAAAAAGACGGCAACGTTGTTTCCTTAAAAGTCGGAGAATCCCTGAAGAATTAAAGGTACCCAGCCGTTTTAAAAAGGACACCCCCAATATAAAAAACATCAGGATTTTTATTATTTTAGCCGTTATCGGAATTGCCGTTTACGCCAATTCCTTCAACAATTCCTTCATCTGGGATGACGGGGAACTGATCGTCAAGAATTACCAGGTGAAAGATTTCCGTTTTACCGGACATATTTTTAAGACCCCGTACCTGCGCTGTTATTACCGGCCGCTGGCCGTATTCACTCACCTGATCGAATACAAATTTTATCGGCTTGATCCGTTCGGATACCATCTGACCAACACATTCCTGCACATACTTAATGCCATACTTATCTTTCTTATACTAAAAGCCGTGTTTGGGGAAGGGGTGCTGTGTTTTATAGCTCCCCTGCTTTTTCTCGTCCATCCGGTCCAGACGGAAGAAGTTACCTATATCTCCGGCAGGTGCGGCCTGCTGGCGGCATTTTTCGTCCTTCTCTCGTTCTTCTTTTATGTGCGGTATCTATCGGGGAATAAAAGGGTCATTTATTATATAGCTTCATTAGTCAGTTTTATGCTGGGGTTGTTTGCCAAGGAATCAGCCGTGATATTGCCGGTTTTTTTGATTTTCTATGATTATTTTATTAATAGGGACGGTTTTCCTTTACCTGCCAAACGTACTGGAGAACCATCCCTATTAAGGTTGTCAAGATACGTCCCGTTTTTTTTCGTTCTCGTTTGCTACTTAGTTTTCTGGAACTCCATGACCGGGACAACCACTAACATTCCCGGAATATTGCCGGGGCTGTTTTTAAGGCTCCTGTCAATGTCCAAGGCATTTTTGATTTATTTCAGTATACTGTTTTTTCCATTGGACCTGCGTAATGAGCGTCTTCTGCCGGTAATCACAGACTTCAACATTATGCACCTGGCGCCGGCAGTCATTTTGATAATATTAGTTGTGGCCCTCATCAAACTATCAAAATATTCAACTGAGGTGATCTTCGGCCTGGGATGGTTTTTTATTGCCATGCTTCCCGTCTCTCAGATTTTTCCCCTGACTGTGCAGGGGTATCTTTTTACTCCCGAACATTTCATGTATCTGCCATCGGCCGGATTTTTTACAGTTATCGCGTTTGGTTTAAGCAGGGCTTCGCGTTGGCGTTTCTTTTCCAAAACATCGCAGGTAGCGCTTTTTAGCGCCCTGATAATTTTTTACGGCCTTCTTACGGTTAAGAGGAATAGCGAATGGAAAGACCCTAAAACGTTCTATCAGCTCGGGGTAAGGCAGTCACCTTATAACGCGCGCCTGCGGACCAGCCTGGGCAACTGTTTTAACGCCAGCGGAGAATATGATAAGGCAATAGCTGAATTCAAGAAGGCCCTGGCAATAAAACCGGATTATTTCATTGCACGCAACAACCTCGGTATAAGCTACGCAAGGAGCGGGAAGCCCGATTCCGCTCTGGCGGAGTTCAATGCCGCGCAGGCACTGGACCCTTCTAATCCGGAGCCTTACAATAACGCGGGTTTTGTCTTAAGCGAAAAAGGGCTGCTGGATGAGGCTGTTTTTAAGTACCGCAAGGCTATCGAGCTTGCCCCAAATTACGCCTCAGCCCACAATAACCTCGGAGTGGTTTATCTTAAGAAAGGAATGCTTGAAGAAGCCGCGCAGGAGTGGTCAACCGCTTTCAAGATAGACCCCGATCTTCATGTTGCCCGGCAGAACCTGGAAGGTTTAAAAAAGAGGTTCAGGCGGGAAAAATAAATCGCGCCGATCAATAATTCCCTTCATTTTTGTGGTTGATTAAATAATGATTTCATGGTAAAATCATAAATTCCTATGCTCAATATAAATAAGGTAAAGACATATTCGATAAAGGCCAGGCACAGCAAAGTGAAATCGAAGGATTTTGCCCTGCCTCCGAAACCGGGCGCTACCTTTAAGAGGTTTGTAGGCTCTTTGCCCAACATATTAAAGGCTAATGAGTTAAATAGCGTGGTGGAAGCCATAGTCAGGGCGCGCAGGCAAAAAAAAGCCGTTATTTTTATGGCCGGGGCCCACGTGATCAAGTGCGGCCTCAACCCGGTCCTGATCGAATTAATAAAAAGAAAGGTTATTACCTGTATCGCCTTGAACGGAGCTTGTATTATACACGACTTTGAGCTTGCCTTTCAGGGTAAGACATCGGAAGACGTAGCAGACAGCCTCAGGGACGGCAGGTTCGGCATGGGCCGTGAGACCGCGGAATTTCTAAACCAGGCGGTACGGGAAGGCGCATCCGAAGGGCTCGGAATAGGAGATAGCATCGCCCGTAAAATAGGCGAAAGTAAACTGCCTCATAAGAATTTGAGCCTCATTTTTAATGCGTATAAATACAAGGTCCCGGTCTGCGTGCATGTCGCCATCGGCACCGATATAATCCATCAGCATCCTTCTTTCGACGGAGCCGCTACGGGAGAGGCGTCTTTGAGGGATTTCAGGCTGTTGTGCGAGAACATAACAGGTTTAAATAACGGAGGGGTGGTTTTAAATTTCGGTTCGGCGGTGATACTGC
>Ga0265297_10007772_pt1 | contig 14684 bp, 14 predicted proteins | sample Munlanlwell13791_FD_192502 | JGI IMG/M metagenome (GOLD analysis project Ga0265297, IMG submission 192502) | Leachate microbial communities from a municipal landfill in Southern Ontario, Canada - Leachate well 137-91 | ecosystem: Engineered > Solid waste > Landfill > Unclassified | place... | reverse complement strand
ACGCTGCGGCCCGTCTCTCGCACCTCCATGAGATCCATCACGTACGGCGTGTAGAGTTTCGCTATCTCGGCTGCGCGTTTTGCATCGGCCGCTGAAAATACGGTTCCCTCTAGCGCAATCCTGTCCCTCACAGTCCTCACCGTTACACCAGGAACGCCCAGCTCGTCGCGGATCGCCTGTTCCACCTTGCCAAGCACGTCGCTCGTGATCCTCACGCTGCTGCGCACGCGGGGATCGGCCCTGGACATCGCCTCTATGCTCCTGAAGTCGTCCGGGTCTGCGATCGCGCCTCCGATCTCCACCTTGCCGTCGCGCAGCTCGACCGTTACACCCGAGAGGCTGCCCACGCCGCCCTGCACCTGTTCGAGCGCCTCTTTGAGCGTGGTCGTGACGACCCTTACCGAGTATTCGTCGCGCATCGTACCTGCGGAATCCCAGATCGTGAGCGTCGTCTGGCCGCCGCCGCGAGCGTTGAGGTATATGGATCTGCGATCCTGGGCCACGAGGTAGTCGCAGACGGCCGGATCCGCCACCGCCACGTCGCCTATCGCGTAGTCGAGAGAGATGGTCTCAGACTGGCCCTTGATCAGCGTCTTCTCTGATGAGGCCGATGCTAAGCCTGCGATCACCGTCACGATCGCCGCTGCGATCAGAGCGTATGCGGTTTTTTTCATGGCAATATCCTGTCTTTCATCTCGCGCCCCTGTACTCCTTGAAAGGTTTGCGCATGGGCGAAAGTCCTCCTGCTCCCTCAACTATGGTTGAGATCGTCGTGGGCGAGACTCCGCCATCCTGATCGGCATCGTCAGGAGGGCGTATCGCCAGGGCCAAGGCGCCGGCCTGCTGGGCAAACGCCAGCGCCTGCGCCTCTTCCAGGTTCACCGCGAGGGTGACGGATATCTCCCTTGCCCCCTGCCCCTGACCCATGGCGCCCGAAAAAATACCCTGTTTCGAATTCGTCTTCGAATCCTCCAGCGGCGCCCCTGCAATGCTCTTCTCCACGGCCAGGACCCTCACACCCTTGACGATCGAAAGCGTGGTCATCTGCGACGAGGATCGGTCTCCCAGATCGAACGTCGCGAGCACGTCGATATGGTCCCCAGGGGAGACAAGCCCTGCTGCGGCGCCGGATCTTGGAACAGCGATTGAAAACGCCCGCATGCCGGCAGGCAGGAGCGAGGAGACGCCGCTGCCCTTGCCGGAGAAACGCGCGATCGCATGGTTGAGCTGCGTCCCCTTGGCGATAGAGACCATGGCGACCCTGCCGCTGGCCTCCTCCACGGAGCCGAGCGCGCCCGGCGTCACGAATCGGCGAGGGACATCCGCCGCTGCTACGTTCTCCTCGTCGATGGCGAGGCCTGCGCCTATGTCCTGCGAAGCAACGACCACATGAACCGGCTCCGCGATCCGAAGCATCTCCGCCTCTCGGCGCGACAGATAGCCTGAGGCCAGCAGCGCGGCGGACAGCCCTGCGAACAGCGCGACGGCGGCGGGCCTCTTTTCCAGCAAACCTTTAATGCGAACAAACAGGCTCTGCGACAACTCTCACCTCCTGCGGCACAGCCGCGTATCTCACGAACGGACCGACCCCTATCGCCAGCGGCCCTCCGCCTGATGAAAAAGATAGCTCTGGCATCTCTTCGAGGCACGGCCTGTGAAACCCGGACCAACTGTTCGCCGCGTCCCACGCGCGCACCGCGCGGGCGGCCCTGGCATCAGCGCCGGCCACGTCCGCCACCGCATGCGAGAAGAGTTGGGAAAGCTGCAACGCGACGACGATGAACAGCGCCGCTATCGGCGCCATCGCCATGACCTCAACTGATGCTGATCCTCGATCATTATCCATGCAGACGACCCGGTTTAATTATGAATCTCAGTTGTCGAATCCCTCTACGCCAATCGCCCAGAGCGGAATCAACGACGCCCTGTAGAGCGCATCCGTCCCCTCCTCCGTTTCCCATCCTTCAGCCGAATCGAGGTCTTCCGATTCCTTCTGCGCGAAATCTTCGAGCGAACCTCCGAAGGCGCCGGCCGCAGAGGAGGCGAACACCTCGACGCCTTCGCCCATGAAGGTATTTGCGGTCAGCGGCTCGACCCACGCGCTGGCAAAGACCCCTATCGCCGCCCCGCCGGCGCCTTCCTTGATCATATATTTCAGCGCCTCGTAACTCCCGCCGTCCACGTCTTCCGGGTCCAGATAGAGATCGCCCGTTATGTGGCTGTAGCCCAACTCGCTCCACTGCTGCTCAGGGTCCTGTGAATCGTCGATCTCAATGTCGCCGGAGATGGAGACGCCTGCGGATGCGGAGGGATAGTTCGACGCGAGCGTAGATCTTGCGGCGGCTTCAGACGCATCCTGCATATCCCCGAGCACTCCGCCCATCTCGTCGATCGCCCTGCCCCTCTCCGCTTCGTATTTTTCTATGCGCTGCCTTGCCGCCTGTTCGTCCTGCTGGCTGTCGGAGGCAAAATCGCTCTCCAAATCTCTGAAGGCCTTGTAGATTCGCCAGTTAGATTTCGCGAGCCTGTTCATCGAATCGGCCTGCGACGCGGCCCCTGCATACGCGGCCCTGTCCGTCGCCGTCTGCAACCTGGCGCGCGCGACCGAGATGCGGCCGATCTCGACTATGACGATCAGGGCAGCGACCATGAGCGGAAGCGCCGCGACCATCAGGACGGTCACAGAACCTTGGGGGCGATTCATTCCGGCCATCCGCATGCCTCGTACCCTCCATCGGATCTGCAATAAGGCGAAGGCGTATCGCCTCCCCGGAGCTGCGCGTCGTGCAAACCCTCAGGCAGGGCCGGCGTCACGGGACTCGCCCTCATGAACCAGGAGGTGTTCATGGGGCCGCTTGTCAGCGCCGCGTTGGGGGAGGCATGGAGCTCGAAAATTCCTTCGAGCTCGTTGGACGTCCTCATGCCGCCGGCCTCTGCCGTTATTTGAAATGAATTCGACCCGAATATCGCGGGATCAAGCGACGCGTAGAGCTCGTCATCGACGAAGTCGTCCTGGAAGACCGCAGCGACCCTGGCCCCGCGCATCGCCGACGCCTGCGCCACGACCCCTCGCACGCCCGACAAGGCCATCCCCAGCACTGTGATTATGATCCCGGCTGAGATCGGCAGCATCAAAACAAATTCAGAGGCCACCTGCCCACTGATCCCGCCGCGCACCTTTGCGATCGCGCTCATGTCATTGCCCCGGATTCGACATCTGCTGGTTGGTCACGAGCCACCCCGAGACGTTCTGTGCGAGGGTCGCCACCGCCTGATTGAACGCAGGAATGAAATGGCTGGCTGCGGAGACCAGCCCAAGCACCACCACGGCCAGGATCAGCATGTACTCGGTAGCCGACTGCCCGCCCTTTCCCCTCAAGAATCCAAAACGCATATCAGCCCTCCTCTCTCATTGACGAGACATTGGCATTGCAGGGGACGTGCCAAACAGGCACTCGCTGAAAATCAGCGAGTTAGCGCATTCGGAGGGGGCAGGCATGCAGCGATTCGCAGCAGGGGTGCACAGAAACAGGGCACCCGGTAAACCCGGGGAATTCCCGGTTGTGCTTTCAAGAAGGATTGGGATATATGTTTCCATCAACATCCCTATGGAGGCACTGTGACCCACACTGCAAAGCTCTCGTGGAAGTTCCCGAAGGAATTCTGGACAGCGAACGTAATCGAGTTGTTCGAGAGGTGCGCGTATTATGCGATGTTCATAGCGCTCACACTCTATCTCACGAATCGCGTGGGGTTCACCGACGTCGAGACCGGCTTCGTGGTCGCGTTCTTCGCCGCCTTTTTGTATTTCATGCCTGCCCTGCTCGGCGCGCTTGCCGATCGGACAGGTTTTCGCGCGGCCCTGATCCTTTCGTTCGCTTTCCTGACCTGCGGCTATGCGTTGCTGGGCGCATCCCAGCTAAAATCCACGGCCATCATATCGCTTGCGCTCATCATGCTGGGCGGCGCGGGGATCAAGCCCATCATCACCGGCACCGTCGCCAAGTGCTCCGACGACGCGCACCGCGCCCGGGCATTTTCAATTTTTTATCAGATGGTCAACATCGGCTCGTTCGCGGGGAAGTCGATGGCAAAGCCGCTCCGCACAGAGTTCGGGCTCGAATACATCAATTACTTTGCCGCTGCGATGGCCCTCGTGGGCCTGATAATAACCTTCTTTTTATACAAGAGCCCGCGCATCGTGAGCACGCCAAAACCGGTCAAAGAGATATTCAATGGGATGAAGCGGGTTATCAAAAATTTCAGATTCATGGCCCTCATTTTGATCGTGGCGGGTTTTTGGATTATCCAGGGCCAGCTCTATGCCACGATGCCCAAATACACGATCCGCCTCATCGGCGAGCATGCATCGCCCGAGTGGCTTGCAAACATAAACCCGCTGATCGTCGTCCTCTGCGTCATACCGATAACTCACCTGGTGAGACGGCTTCGGCCGGTCGGATCGATCGCGATTGCGATGTTTCTCATCCCGATATCCGCATTGACGATCGCGCTGTCGCCCCTGCTTCAAAATGCCTTCGGAACCTCTATCGATATCGGAATCGCCGTGATGCACCCGATCACGATCATGATGATATTAGGGATCTCGCTGCAGGGACTGGCCGAGTGCTTTTTGTCTCCGCGCTTCTACGAGTACGCCTCCAAACAGGCCCCGAAAAATGAGGAGGGTCTGTACATGGGGTATTCCTATCTCACCACATTTTTTGCATGGCTCGTCGGGTTCATCATGTCAGGGTATCTGCTGGAGGCATTCTGCCCCGACCCAAAGACGATTGCGCCGGGTCAGACGGCTGCCGCCTACGCCCATGCGCACTACATATGGTACGTGTTTGCCGCCATCGGTTTCGCGGCCTTTCTATTTCTCTTGATCTTCAAGTCGGTGACGGATCGCATGGACAGGCGCCGCCACATCAGGGAAATACCGCCCAAAGCAGAGCCTGTGCCGTTCATAGAAGAAGAATGAGTTCCGGAACTCCTCGACAACTCGTTTCATATCCTTATAATCACGCCCCATGGAGACGTTCAGCTGGTCTGTCCTCATAGGCGGCGTCGCCTTCTTCTTCCTTGGGCTCAAGCGCGCCCGCAAGGGCCTGGAGGTCCTGGCGGGCGACAGGCTGCGCGCCGCCATGGGCCACGTAGCCGGAAACCGCATAGCAGCCCTGATCTTCGGCGCCTTCGTAACCATAGTGCTGCAGAGTTCGGGCGCCACCTCGGCCATGCTGGTCTCGTTCACCGAGACCGGGCTGCTCAACCTCTTTCAGGCGAGCGCCGTCCTCCTGGGCGCCGACATCGGCACCACGTTGGTGGTGGTGCTGCTCTCGATCAAGGAGATCACCGATCTGGCGCTCCTCATCGTAGCGCTCGGCGTGGCGGTGCAAGCGTTCGGCCGCAGCCGCAAGATGCGCGACGCAGGCGCCATAGTGCTGGGCTTCGGCCTCATATTCTACGGCATGCACCTCATGACCCTGGCCGCCGGCCCGCTCAAGGGAAGCGAGGCCGCACTCAAAGTCTTCGCGTATCTCTCGGCGCATCCGCTGGCCACGCTCATCGGCTCATCGATACTCGCCGGCGCAGTGCACTCCGCGGGCATGATAGGGATCGCGATCGCGCTGGCGTTCGCGGGCACGATCACGTTCGAGGCCTCGATCCCCATCGTGCTCGGCGCCAACGTCGGCTCCTGCGTCACAGCGGTGCTCGCTTCGCTCGGCGGAGGAACCGCGGGGCGCAGGGTGGCGCTGGCCCACACGCTGACCAAGATCATCGGTGTGGCGATCGTCTTCCCGTTCATCCCGCACCTGGCGGCGCTCACCGACAGGGCGGACCTGTTCGTATCCGGCGTCTTTCCGGAGTACGCAGCCGGCATCGCCTCCAAGATCGCGCTCACCCACATACTCTTCAACCTGGGGGTAGTCGCTCTTTTCATGCCGCTGCTCAAACCGCTGGTGAAAACAGTGGAGACTATCCTCCCGATGCCTCCTCCGAAGGAAGAGCCGTTCGGTCCGCTCTATCTGGACAAGTCGGCCCTGCAGACTCCGGCCATAGCCTTCGCCCAGGCGAAGCGCGAGATAATGAGGCTGGGCTCCATAGCACAGCAGCTGACTGCGGACTGCCTGCGCATGTTCAGCAAAGGCGAGGACATCCGGGAGATAATGGAGAGGATAGAGACGGAGGACGACAAGATAGACCTGCTCGAAAAGGCGATCAGATTCTATTTAGCGCAGGTCACCACGGAGCAGATCTCCGAGGAGCAATCCAAGACTCAGATAGCGCTCATCAGCATAGCAGCCGGCATGGAGGAGATAGGCGACATCATATCAAAGGAATTGGCCTCGCTGGCGCGAAAGAAGGCCCAGTGGCGCAGGCTCTTCTCCGATCAAGGGTGGCACGATCTCCGCAGCTTCCAGACCATGGTGATGGAGAACTTCAACTTCATGATGCTGGCGCTGGCGCAACCCCACGAAGAGATAGCCATGAAACTCCGCCGCCACGAGGAGCACATGAACGCGGTGGAGCAGGATCTCAGGCACGCGCACATAAGCAGGCTGCACAAGGGGCTGAAGGAGAGCTTCGACACAAGCTCCATCCACATGGACATACTGACGAACTTGAGGAGGATAAACTCGCGGATCACCCGAATAGCCGAACTGGCGTGCGAGGGTGCCTGAGAGTTGACTCACCGAAAAAAAAGACCCCGCATTGGCGGGGTCTTTTTTATTTCATGCTTTTCTCTTTTTTACAGGCTCTTCCTTGCCGCCTGCGCGCGCTTCTTCTGGCGCTCGATCTGGGCGATGGCCGCGTCCGCGCGGCCGACCTTGGCCTGAGCCATGCGCGCCCTGGAGAAGTTCTTGGCCTTGGCAGCGGTCTTCACCCTCTCGGTGCGCTCAGTGCGCGCCTTCTTCGAGCGCTCGATCTCGCGCTCGTAGCGCTTCTCGATGTTGTCGAGGTATTGCTTGGCGTGGGTCTTGAACGCGGACTCGAAGGCCTTCTTCCCCTCGGAGCTTGTGCGCTTCATCCCCTTCTCGCGATGCTCAGGGTGTTCCTTCAGGAAATCCAGCCAAGTGTACTTCTGATTCAGAGACATAACTCCCTCACCTTTCTTCTAGATATAACTGCCTGCCGGTAGGCAGGACGAGGGCGGGTGGATAGTCGATTTCCCCTTGAGAGTCAAGGAGTTATTGGTGTAAAGGTCTTAAATACCGCAATTTACGGCGTTTTCCGGCCAGCCTTGAGCAGCTTTCTGGCCTCGACCATCGCATCATTATATATATCAACCACAGGCCTCTTCGCCTTGCAGGCGAGGCGCTTTACGTCCTCGAACTCGGGCATGGCCTTGACGATGCGGCCGGATTCGTCGCGGCCGATCTTGAGGTTGAACCTGCCTGCCTTGATCTTCGATGTCCCAAGCTCCCTTGCCAGCATCTTTCTCTCCGCCGGCCAATAGCGCACGCCAAAGGTGGTGGTCTCATTAAGCACAGCGTCGATGACGCGTTCTTTCGCATCCCAGGGGGCGATGCAGGCGAGCCTGACCCCTGGGCGGTTCTTCTTCATCTGTATCGGCTGGAGCGTTACGTCCACGGCCCCTGCGGCGAACATCCTCCCCATGGCGTTCTCGAATAATTCGGGGTTCATGTCGTCGATGTCGGCCTCGATCGCTACGGCGCGGAAGCCATCGCCGATCATGAGCCGCAGGATGTTGGGCCGCCCCTTTATCTCGCGGTCGCCGTGACCCACGCCCACCCTGTCGATGCGCTGCAGGGGGCAGGCGCCGAAATGAGACGCCACCGCGGTGAGGATCGCAGCTCCGGTGGGCGTGACGAGCTCGCCTTTCACGTTCGTCTTCTCAAGCGGCACGCCGCGGATGAGTTCCAGCGTCGCAGGCGCAGGCACCGGGAGCTCTCCGTGCGCGCAGCGGACCGTGCCGCTCGACAGGGGAAGAGGCGAGCAGTGGATCTCGCCGAAGCCCATGTGCTCGAACGCGATCGCAGAACCAACTATGTCGACTATGGAATCCACCGCGCCGACCTCGTGGAAGTGGACGCGCTCTATCGTGGTTCCGTGCACCCTCGCCTCGGCCTCGGCCAGCCTCCTGAAGACATCCCTCGCCAGCTCCCTCGCGCCCTTCGAGATCCGGCTCGCCGCCACGGCGGCGTCTATGTCCGCGTAGTGGGCGTGATCCGGCTCCTCGATCGCAACGACTCGTAGGTCCGTGCCGGCGAAACCCTTCGCCCTCTTTCTCTCGATCCTGAAATCTCCGACCCCTAGTTTCGTAAGCTCCCTCGTGATCTTCGTGAGTGGGGCGCCTGCGTCCACGAGGGCGCCGAGTATCATGTCGCCTGATGCGCCGGAAAAACAATCGAAGTATGCTATGGACATCAGACCCTCTCGCCTTCCGGCTTGTCAGCCGCGCGCCACGCCTCGACCTCGATCACCGCCCTGTCCGTGGCCCTTGTCACCTTGTACTCATAGCGGCCGGATACAAAGGAATCCCCCGCCTTCGGTATCCTCCCGATCTCGTGTATGGCGAACCCCGCCACCGTCTGGTACGGCCCCGCCGGGATCTCGAGCTTGAGCCTGTCGTTCGCGTGGCCGACCTCTAGCCTCCCCGAAAGGATGTAGCGGAATCTGCCGACCCTGCTGTACAGGTGCGGCTCCTCGTCATGCTCGTCCCTGATCTCGCCCACGACCTCCTCGAGCAGGTCCTCGACCGTGACTATGCCGGTCGCCGCGCCGTACTCGTCGACCGCGACCGCCAGAGAAACCCCCCTTCGCTTCATCTCGATGAGCAGCTCGTCGAGCGGCATCTCCTCGGGCACGAAGTAGGCCTTGTGCATGAGCTCACGCACGCCCTTTTGCTCACCGCCGAAGAGCAGGTCCACGCCGGTCAGCACGCCCACGACGTTGAACGCGTCGCCGTCTATCACGGGCACGCGGGAGTATCCGTGGTGGTCCATCACCCCGCACGCCTCGTCGTGGGTCGCCTTGACCGGCACCGTGATCACGTCGACCAGGGGCGTCATGATTTGTTCCACTCGCTTGTCCGCCAGGTCAAAGAGTCTGGAGATCAGGGTGCGCTCCGCGGGGCGAACGTCGCTCGTGCCCGGGCCTCCCATCTCGATCATCAGCTCCAGCTCGTCGCGCGTGATGGGATGGCCGAACGCCGCGCGCTTCTTCACACCGCCGAGGAGAATATCCGTGAGCTTGGAGAAGATCCAGACCGCCGGGTACAGCGCGAAGGAGACGCCGAACAAAAGCGGCGCCACCCGCAGCACGATTCTGTCCGCATGGTGCTGATAGATGCTCTTGGGCACGATCTCGCCGAAGACCAGCGCGAAGGGCCAGTAGAGGATGGCCAACGGGGCGTAGGCCTCGCCGAAGCGATCGATTATGAAAAATGTTGAGACAACCGATGCGGTGATGGCGGACAGGTTGGTGCCCAGCAGCGTGGTGCTGAAGAATACGCCCGGCCTCTTGACCAGGTGCAGGGCCATGCGCGCCCTCTGCGAGCCGGCGTCGGTGGCGAGCGCGAGTTTGAACTTGTCCGCGCTCACCACCGCGATCTCGCTGCCGGAGAAAAACCCCTCGAGCAGCAGGCATATGAACAGAATGATTATTACAAACGCCACACTCATGATGTTTCACCGCCGGTCACCAGTCACCAGTCACGGTCTTTTTTATTCCTCTATCTCCCCGAACAGCTCATGCTGCACATCGTCCATAGTCACGAGACCTTTGAGCCCTCCGGCATCATCAGTCACGATGGCCATGTGCATCCTAGTCCTCTGGAATTCCCTGAGCAGCTCCTCCAGCGGCGTGGATGCAGCGACGCAGAGGGGATCCTTGAGGTAATCCTTGAGCTCAGGCGCCTCGCCGGCCTTGCGCCGCATGTTGAAGGTAAAGAGGTCGCGCACATGCAGAATTCCTATGATCCTCGACCTCTCGCCCTCGTAGAACGGCACCCTGCTCCATTGCGTGGAGGCCAGCTCATCCATGAGGCGCTCCGTGGGAAGGTCGACGGGCAGCGCGAAGATCGCCTCCACGCGGGTCATGATGTCGCCCGCCTTCTTGTCGGTGAACTCAAAGACGTTGTGTATGATCTCGCGCTCCTCCTCTTCGATCGCCCCCTCCTTGAGCCCCATGTCCACGAGCCTCCTGTACTCCTCCTCCATGATCATCGGCTCCGCACTGTCGACCGTGCCCCCGAAGAGCAGGACCATCTTCCTGGCGAACCAGGTGAGAACAGCGCGCAGCGGAGCGATGACCCTCGCGAAAGCGCTGATCGGAAACGCCACGAGCCACGCAGCCTGTTCGGCGTACCGCAGCGCTACGTTCTTGGGGGTGACCTCGCAGAAGACCATGACGATCGGAGTTATGACCGCGATCGCGACGATGGTCTGGCCCCTCATGCTCCCCTCCATCATCCTGCCGACGATGGCGGCGCCCACGATGGAGATGCATATGTTCGCCAACTCATTGCCGAACAGGATGGTGACGAGCGTCTGGCGAGGCGCCTTGAGCAAAGCGATGATCCTGGCCGCGGTCCTGGTGTCTACCTCGCGGAAGCGATGCACCTGAACCTTGGACAGGGAGAAGAGAGCCGTCTCGGAACCGGAAAAGAAGGCGGAGCAAAACATCAGGAAGAAAAAGACCGGGAGGAGATTCATGCCTGCCCCCGAAAATGATCGAAACCGATCGATGACAGGCCGAGCTCGCTGCCGTCCGCGAGCATGGCTCGCCTGGCCGACGGATCTTTCAGCATCTCGCCGATCCTCGTGACCCTCACGCCCGCCTTCCGCATCGCATCGCGCTCAAACTCGGCGATCTTGGCAGCGTCGACCGTGAATGCCAGCTCGTAGTCCTCGCCGCCGGAGAGGATGAAGCCCCAAAGACCGGAATCAACCTTCTCGGCAAACTCGCCGAACCGCGGACCGATCGGCACGCGATCCGCCTTTATCTCGAAGCCCGTACCGCTGGCGTCTGCGATGTGCCCGAGGTCGGCCATCAGCCCGTCGCTCACATCTATCATCGAAGTCAACGCGCCGCTTGCTGCGAGCGCCCGACCCGCCTCTACGCGCGGCACCGGATCGTTGTGCCTCTCCACGAACGGCTCCGCGCCCCTGTCCGTAATCCCGCGCCGCATTAGCGCGAGCCCCAACGCCGATCCGCCCAGTTCGCCCGTGACGTACAACGCATCGCCGGGGTGAGCCCCGCTTCGCATCACGGCGCAGCCGGAGGCGCACTCGCCCACGGCCGTTACCGAGATCATGAGCCTCTCTCTGCTCGACGAAGTGTCGCCGCCTATCAGGATCGCCCCGTGCTCGCCTGCCACATCGCGCATCCCCTTGTAGATGAGACCCGCCCCGTCCGCACCGATCGAACCCGGCAACGCGATGGAGGCAAGCCAGAATCTGGGCGCGCCGCCCATGGCCGCGATGTCGCTCAAATTGACGGAAAGCGCCTTGCGCCCCAGCGTAGCGAGATCGGTGAAGGCGAGATCGAAGTGCGTTCCCTCCAACAAAAGATCCGTGGTGACGAGCCACTGCCTTCCGGAAGGGCCCGATATGACGGCGCAGTCGTCGCCCACGCCCGCGGCAAGATCAGTCGCCGACCTGTCGACCCCGCGGGTCAGAAGCTCGATGAGTTCGAATTCCGTCATGGGATTGTTTATTTCACCGCCCTGATCTGTCCGCCGCTGACCGTGAGCAAAAACATCCTGCGCTGTGCGTCCCCGTTCCCGTCGAAGCTCGTGTTGCCGGCTACGCCTGGGAAGCCCTGAGTGCCGGACAGGGCGTCCTTCATGGACTCCCGGCCCGATGCGCCCTTCTCGTTGGCCGCGGCGTATATCATCCTCATCGTGTCGTAGCCGAGCGCCTCCAGCAGCGTGGCCTCGACCCCGTACGCGCCCCTTATGTTCGCGGCGAACGAAGAGGCCTCGCCATCGGGCGAGCCCTTGAAAAATGAGTCGACGAAGACCGCTCCCTCCACGTACTCGCCGCCCCTCTCCACGAGTTTCGGGTTGTTCCATCTCGGCACGCCGAGCAGCTGCACCTTCTTGTCGCCCGACAGCATGAGGACCTGCATGAGCGAGCCCACCACCCATGGGGAATCGGGTATGAAAACCGCATCGTACGCCGCAGAGGTGGAGAGATCCAGCGTGTTGCTGACGGCCATCGTCTCGACAGCCCCTCTGCCCCTCAGATCGTTGACGAACTGGAGCTGCCCCTGTTTGTACGAACGCGTGGATACGACCTTGCCGCCCATCTTCCCGGCCTGTTCGGAGAAGAGGACCCTGTACTCGCCGCCCATCTTGTTGTCGGGATAGATCACGAAGAAGCGCTTCCATCCGCGCGTGCCTATCGCGTAGTCGAGCAGCGTCCGCATCTCCGATTCCTGGGATGTCGAATTGCGGAACGTGTATTCTCCGATCTCGGCCACACCCTTGCGCTGCGAGACCGAGACTATGGGAATTTTCAGCTCCTGCGCGCGCTGGGCCGCAGCGAAGGCGTCGGCCGACTCCAACGGGCCGATTATGGCTATGACATCCCTGTCCTGTGCGATCTCATCGACCGCAGCTACGGCCCCGCCGGGGAGAGAAGCGGAGTCGCGCACGACCAGTCTGACGCCGCCGGGGCCTGTGCACGGCTGATAGAGCCCTATCGCGCACTCGATGCCGTGGAGCACGGAGCCGCCGTAGAGGGCATTTTTGCCCGAGAGCGGCAGTATCACCCCGACCGCGATCCCGGCACCCTCGCCGACCACGCCTCCCAGCTCGCCCATGAGGAGCTGCGCCGCCCCGAAGTACTCGTGTTTGGGATAGCTCGACGTGTATGATCTGAGCAGCTTCGCAGCGTACGCGGTGTTGCCCTCGCTGTGGTGGGCGAGCGCTTGTTTGTACATCGCATACCCGCCCGAGCGTTTTCCCTTCATCTCCTTCAGCGGCAGGATCTCCACCTGAGAGGAGGTGACCCCCTTGTCGGCCACCCACTTGCGCACGGCATCGAGCGCGTCGGCCTCCGACACCAGCCTCTCGCCCTCCACGCCCACTCCTTCGGCGGATGCGGCGCTGGAATAATCGTCCAGCAGCCACAGCTCCCAGACAACGTACTCGCCGAGCGGCCGCTTCAGCGCCTCAGATGCCCTGACGCCGAGCGAGTCGGCGCGCAGGAGCAAAACCCGGCTCGCCTGCCTTCGGTTTATCCCCCTCAGCTCCTTGAGCGCGGCGTCGTTCCTGCCGAGCCTGTGAAGCGAAAACGCGGCCTTGAAGCGCGCCTTCGGACCGACGAGAGGGGATTCTATCTGAGAATACGCGCTCCTGTACGCCTCGGCCGCAGCGGCATAGGCGCCCCTCATGAAGGTGATCTCGCCGCGGAGAAATCTGGATTCGTCGGTGAGCTGCGTGTATGGCTGGTCCGCTATGAATCTCGCGAACGCCGCATCGGCGTCCGACAGCCTCTGGCCGTCGTAGAGCGCCTTGGCCGCGTCGAACTCAGCCTGTGCAGGGGGGGTGATGGCGTTCGGGTACTTCGCCTTGCCTACGCCCCCGCCGCCGAAGGTAGCGCAGCCGGCTGCCAACGCGATGAGCGTGAGCGCCAAAATGATCTTTTTCATCTTTCCCCCCGCTATCGACTCGAAGGCTGCGCTTCAGCCTTGAGGCTCTTTCGCTACAGTGACCATCGCCGGCCGAAGCAGCCGGTCGAAGAGCGTGTATCCCTTCCTGTGCACGGCGATCACGCTGCCCGGTTCGCTCTCGCTCTCCACCGTGGCTATCGCCTCGTGGATCGCGGGATCAAATCGCTCGCCCTGAGCGCTCACCTCCGCAAGTCCGAATTTATCCAGGGTGGAGGCGAGCGAGCGGCGGGCGATCGTGACGCCTTCGGCGAAGTCAGCCACATCCTTCGACGCGTCGATCGGGATATGATCGAGCGCGCGATCCAGATCGTCCAGCGCGGGCAGTATCTCGGAGAGCAGCTTCTCGTTGGAGTACCTGGTCATCTCCTCGCGCTCGCGGGACATGCGCTTCTTGAAGTTGTCGAAGTCGGCCATGACGCGCAGGAGTTTGTCGTAGTGCTCCTTCGCCTCTTTCTCGGCCGAGAGTATCTGCGCCTCGATCTCGTCGCCCTGATTGACCTCTGCGGCCTGAGCCTCGGACTCCTCCTCGGCGTTCCTCTGATCGAAGCGTTCCGTCTTCTTGTGATCCAACGACTTCTTGCTCATCATGCTCTCCCTATGAGTCCAGCACGTCGCTCAATATCTTCGCGGTAAAATCGACTATCGGGACGACACGCGAATAGTCCATCCGCATCGGGCCGATCACCCCTATCGCGCCCACCACCTTGCCGTCCTTGAGATAAGGCGCGCCCACTATACCCACGGCGTCCACTCCGGCGATGTGCGCCTCGGAGCCGATGAAGATGCGCACCCCCTGGCCGTCGCGGCATCTCTCCAGGAGGCTCAGCATCGACCTCTTCTCCTCAAGCGCCTCCACTATCCTGCGAAAGTTCTCCGCCTGCGCGAACTCCGGCTCGGCCAGGAGCTGCATCTCCCCGTCGACCATGAGATCCGAGCTCGGTATCGCGGCGAGCAGCTCCTCGGAGAGCGACATGGCGTTCATGAGTATCCTGTCATAGTCCTCTCGGGTCGCGGCGAGCTCCCTCCGCGCCTTCTCG
>Ga0265297_10007771_pt1 | contig 14685 bp, 17 predicted proteins | sample Munlanlwell13791_FD_192502 | JGI IMG/M metagenome (GOLD analysis project Ga0265297, IMG submission 192502) | Leachate microbial communities from a municipal landfill in Southern Ontario, Canada - Leachate well 137-91 | ecosystem: Engineered > Solid waste > Landfill > Unclassified | place... | reverse complement strand
TCATTTTTAAATATTTTTTTTATTTTTAATTTATTATTTTTTTTATTCTATATTTTTTTTTTTTTTTTTTTTTCAATTTTTTTTAACCCTTATTATTATTTATCATTAATTTACTAAAAAAAAATTATTTTAATTTGAAAATTGGAGCTATGTCTTTCACTATATTGTTCGCTAATTCTTCTTTGTCTTTAATCATTATATCTGTTATTCTTTTTAATTCTTCATTTTTTTCTGTTATCATTTTTATACTTGTAGCTTCTTTTATTTTTATTTTGTTAAAGTAATTTCTTATTTCATCCATCATATATTTTATTATTGGATCAATAATAACTTCTTTTAATTTTATTCCTTTAGGATCTTTTATCCATCTTATCATTTCTTCTTTATTTTTTCTTATCAATTCTTTTGCTCTTATGTAAAAACTTAATCTACTTATGTCTGTCGAAAAAATATTTTCTTCATTTTTATATATTCCTACTATTATTTTTCCTATTATTTTAACCAATTCATCTGTATTCACTAAAAAATATTTTCCAAAACAAAATTCTTCATCTTTGTTTTTAATGTCAATTACTTCTTCTATTTGCTCATTTGTTGGTGGTAGTAATGCTGGAACATTACTATAATTCATTTCTAAATATTTTGTTATTCTATCATTTATATTTATTGTTTTTATTACAATCTCTTCTGCTTTTTTTATCACTTTCTTTTGCTCTTCAATCTCATCGTTTTTCTTTTCTATTTCATGTTTCAATTCTTTAATTTCTTTTTCTTTTTTATTTTCACATCCTTTTTCATGTCTTTTCAAATTTGTATGTCTTGTAAACTTGCTTCCACAATATTTACATTTGTAATTTTTTTCATCAAGTCGTTTTTTTTGCTCCGATTTTTGAGCAATTGCTCCGATTTTTGAGCAATTTGCTCCGATTTCGGAGCAATCACTTAGTATATTAACATTTTTTTTATGTTTTTCACTTTTTTTATGTCTTTTATAATTTGATTTATCTTTTGTTTTATAATTACATAAATCACATCTAAATTCTTCCATATATTTTATGTTATTATTTTATTTTTTATGTTCTCAATGTCTCAAAGTCATTTTGACTTTTTAATCTTTTTAAATTATTTTTAATGTATTTTCATCTATTTATTTTATTTTATATTTTTAAATTATCATCTAATCATATGTTAAAATATTTTTGACTTTTTGACTTTTTAAAACTTAAAAATGACTTTTTTAATTTTATTATGTATATTAACTTTTATTTTTATTTGACACTATATATCATTTTTAAACTAAATTAGTATCCATATTAACTTTTTATTTTTTTAATATTTTTTTTATGGAAAACTTTTTTCATGAAAATTGTTTTCAGTATATTTACTTTTATTTTATTTTTGTGTAAAATTTTAATTTTTTTATAAATTTTTCTAGTCAAAACTTTTTACACACACACTATAACCTATGTGTGTTGAAAAAAAATTTCAAAAATACTTTTTGATTTTATAAAAAAATTAAACTTTTATTCAAAAGTTTAATTTAATACAATTTTTATAATAAATATTTATTATAAAATTATATGTGAATAATAATTATTACTTACTCTTTTTTCTCATATGGTTTTTCATATGATTTTTCAAATATTTTATCACATATTTCATGTAATTTTTCATCGTCACATGTTGTTCCTGATGAATAAATAAATCTTGCATCAGCATACAAATTTTCTCGTTTTTTCTTATTTTCAATTACAATTGGATCATCTGGATGATCTTGTTCGTATTGTTTTCTAACTCTTTCCTTTTCCAACTTACGTCGATGCTCTTCTTGTTCAAATCTATCTTCTCGATCTTTTTTTTCTAGAATTTTGGTTTGTAAATTATCCAATTTACTAATTAAATCAATTCCATCTTCAGGATTTGCCATTGCTTTCTTTATTAATTCCTTAATTTCTTTAATCAACATAATAAGTTTAGATACTGACATAATTTCACGATCATCATCATAATCATAATCTTCACACAAAGTCATAATATGAGAAAAAAATCAGAATCGGTTGCCATTCGTTTATTCACTATTTTACAATGAATAAACTCTCCAATATATCTTTTTTTTCAATTTTTTTATAAAAGTATTAATTGTCATAATTAATACTTTTATTTATTCAAAAATTATATGAGAACAACAATCAATAGTTATGATTTACTCTTTTACTCATTTTGTTTCTCATAAAATTCTTTTATTTTACGAAGATATTCTTTGTCTTCTTCAGTGAAAAAAACTATATTATACATTTCCATGTTCGTCTGTACATCCATATAATATTTTCTTCGTTTCTTATTTTCAATTACTGCTGGATCATCTGGATGATCTCGTTCATATTGTTCATATTGTTCTTTTTTCTCTTCAAACTTATGTAGTTTTTTTTCTTCATATTCTTTTTCATACTTAAAACATTCATATTCGTGCTTACAACGATCTTGTTCTTTTTCTTTTTCAATTTCTTTTTCAATTTCAAATCGTAAAGTAATAACTAAACGCAGTAAATCCATTGTATATATTTTACTACCAAATACGTCCATATCTAGTTTTTCAACTTCATTAAGAAACAAAATAAATTCATCTCGTGATATTCTTCTATTTATATACAAATTAATTATATGTTCAACCAAATTAAATTTAGGTCTTCCAGGTCCTATAGTGTGTTGTGGCAGTATCCTACCATAACAATTACTTGAAAATTCCATTGTAATTTGTAAATTCACTATGATATAAAATAAATGAACTATTCAATATATTTTTTTTTCAATTTTTTTAATTGTAAATTAAATATGTTAGATTGTCTTCAATTTTATTTTTAATAATTTTTAGTTGTAATCTTTTTATTACTTTTTTTAATTCCTTTGTTTTTATCTAAAAATTGTCATAAGCATGAATTATTCTGTAATTTACTATTTTATTATCTTTTATTTCAACATAATAATTGTAGCATAAACTACATAACCATTTAACTACTTCTATTCTTTCATAATAATAACTATCTATAAATGCTTTTTCATCTTGTGCATGAATATTTATTAATTCATCATTTTCTTTTGAAATGTTCATTAGCCATTTTGCTACTTCTACAAATCCACCACTACAACTTTCTCTAAATACTTGTTCATCATTTTCATGAATATTTATCATCATTCCATTTTCTTTCGAAATTTTTATTAGCCATTTTGCTATTTCTAGATGTCAACATTATTTTGCGCTTTGCGCAAAATAATGTTGGAAACAAAGCGATTCACAAAGTGAATCGCTTTGTTGACCATAATAAACGCTTTTTTCAAATGCTGATTCATATGCATGAATATTTATTTTTTCTCCAATTTCTTTTGAAATTTCAATTAACCATTTTGCTATTTTTATATTTTCTTTATGACAACTCCATATAAATGCCATATCATAATCTGCATGAATATTAATCATTTTTCCACTTTTTTTTGAAATTTCTATTAGCCATTTTGCTACTTCTATTTTTCCATATCTACAACTTCCTACAAATGCATCTTCATCACAAGCATGAATGTTTATTATCGTTTTATTTTTTTCAGAAATTTCTAAAAGCATTTTCGCTACTTCTATAAATCCACCATGACAACTTGCTCTAAACGCTAAATCACTATTGGCATGAATATTTATTTTTTCTGATGTTAATAACCATTTTATTGTTTCTATATATCCATAATAACATAAAGTTGATAATAAACCATCAATGTTCCAATAATCATATGTTTCTGATATAGGATAAATATCTATCCATTGTTCGTGTTCTTTTTCAAATTTATATCTTAAATTATTAGTTCTACAATATTCTTCAAACGTTTCTTTTGTTATCATTTCAATAATATATTTTATGATAGCCTGATATTCCATTTTATTTTCAATTTTTTTATAAAATTGAAAATAAATTTTTAAATAACTTTTAGTTGTAATCTTTTTATTACTTTTTTAATTCCTTTGTTTTCATCTAAAAAATTATTATAAGTATTAATTATTCCATATTTTACTATTTTTAAGTCTTCAATTTTAACATAATAGTCGTCGCATAAACTACATAACCATTTTGCTACTTTTTTTTCTCCATGATAACAACTCGATCTAAATGCATATTCATTTTCTGCATGGATATTTATCATTTCACCATTTTCATTTGAAATTTTCATTAGCCATTTTGCTATTTCTATATATCCACGTTCACAACTCATTTTAAAAGCTATTTCATTGTCTATATGAATATTTATTATTTCTCCATTTTCTTTTGAAATTTCTAATAGCCATTTTATAATTTCTAATTGTCCCTTCTGACAACTCATTAAAAATGCGAATTCATGTGATAAATGAATATTTATTATTTCTCCATTTTTTTTCGAAATTTCTAAAAGCCATTTTGCTATTTCTATTTGACCATATTCACAACAACATATGAATGCTCGTTCGTGTAGTGCATGAATATTTATCATATCTCCATTTTCTTTTGAAATTTCAAGTAACCATCTTGCTACTTCCAGTTGTCCGTTTCCACAACTTTCTCTAAATGCTTCTTCATTATTTTCATGAATATTTATTTCTCCTAAAGTTAACAGCCATTTTACTGTTTCTATATATCCATAACGACATAACAATAAAAATAAATCGTGATTGTTCCAATTTTTTAATGCTGATAAATTTTCTTCACGATATTTATTAAATTTATGTCTTAAATTATGAGTTATACAATATTCTTTAAATTCTTCTTTTGTTATCATTTTCAATAAATTATATATCTATTAATTATTCTATTTTATTTTCAATTTTTTAATTGAAAATAAATTTTTAAATAATTTTCAGTTGTAATTTTTTTATTACTTTTTTGATTCCTTTGTTTTCATCTAAATATTTATCAAACATGTTTTTAATTCCATATTTTACTATTTTATTATTTTTTATTTCAACATAATATTCATCGCATAAACTACATAGCCATTTTGCTACTTCTATTTGATCAAATTTACAACTCCATTTAAATGCATCTTCATTTCTTAAATGAATATTTATCATTTCTCCATTTTTTTTAGAAATTTCAAATAGCCATTTTGCTATTTGAAATTTCCCACCACGACAACTCAATCTAAATAAATATTCATCTTCTGCATGAATATTTATTTCTTCTTTTGTATATAGCCATTTTAATGTTTCTATATATCCATAATAACATAACAAAATAAATAAACTATATTTGTTCCAATTTTGTGCTAACAAAATTTCTTCACAAAATTTATCAAATTTATATCTTAAATTATGAGTTCTACAATATTCTTCGAATTCCTCTTTTGTTATCATTTTCAATTATATGTTTTATATTGGCTTGTTATTCCATTTTATTTTCAATTTTTTAATTGAAAATAATTTTTAATATGTTTCATTTCTTATTGCAATTTCTTTTTCCAATATCATTTGTTTCTCATTTCTCTCCATTTTTTCAATTAATTCTAATCGTTCTTTTTCCATTCTTTCATTTTCTTCTTTGCCAATAATTTTTTCCATATCTTCTGGTTCCACTAGTTTACCACTATTTAGTTTATGAACATATTCTCTAAACTTCATATTTTTACTTAAATCATTAATAATAATAAAAAAATGTCCATATTCAAATTTATAATACAATGCAGAATAAGTTAAATCTATTTTTACACTGTCTATATTTAAATAAAAATATAAATCGAGCCTATTATTTTTATGTTTTCCTTTAAGTTCAAATCTGTAATAATTAGAACATATTGAACATAACCATTTTATTATTTCTATTGGTTTCAATTCATTCGATTCTGTTTGTATTAAATATAAGCCTTTTATTAATTCATCGTTATTGTTTCTTATATTAATAGGCATATTTTCAGTTTTACTAATCATCCATAACCATTTTGCAATTTTTAAATAATTTCCATGGCATGCAGCATTAAACGCATATTGATCATATTCATTGATATTAAGTTTTTTTCCTTCTTTTTTTGTTGTTTCAAATATCCATTTTGCAGTTTCAAATGATCCTTCCTCACAACATGTTCTAAATGGTAATTCTTTCGATACATGAATATTGATATGTTTTTCTTCATATATCCATTTTAATGCATTTGGATAATTAAATTTACAACAATAAATAACAAAATCATATTTTCGTTCTTCAATAACAATATCATAAATACATTTTATTATTTTTGTTCTTTTTTCTTGTATTATTTCACTATCAGAAATGTCTTTTATTTCATCAAAACAATTAAACAATAATGGAATTATAAATCCTCCAAATTGATCATATCTTAATCCATTATCAATTAAATCTTCTTTAATAATCCATTCAACTGCTTCATCATATCCATACTTATAGCAATAACTTACGATTATAACATATATATAAGTCAATCTATCTTTTTCTAAAGCATTTATTATATTATAAATATCAGGAATATCATATTTTTCTATTTCTCCAACTTCTAAATTTTTCTTTTCACATCTCTTTTTGAAGTTATTAATAAAATTATGATAAATTATAAAACTTTCTTTTGTATCTTCCATTTTTCAATATACCAAATATTATACTTTTCAAATACTTATTTTTTCAATTTTTTTAAAAATATTTTATATAAAAAATTGCTTTTCTTAATTTTTTATTTGTTATTTCATCTTGTATTTTAATTTTATTCTTTTTATAATAATCAATAACCATCTCGCAATACTTATCATGAAATTCCTCAAATTTTTTTTCTCTAAAATATTTGAAAAATTTTTTATACTTACTTTCTTTCATTTCTTCCATATATCGTTTATATAACTCATTTGCATTTTTATTTCCTTTATTTGTGTATAACCATAAACACTTAGCACCTAATCTTTTCATATAATAAAAAATTATTTGTAATCCTAAAGTTCCTAAGCTTTGTCCATGATATATAGTTCCAAATGAATGTAATTGAAATATTTTATCTTTTTTATCAAATCCTATTTTTTCTTTCATTTTCTTTCCAGTATAAAAAATCTGTCCAAAAATTAGTTCTCCTTCATATTTTGTTATTTGTGGATTTTTAACAGACAAATAATAACTTTTATTCAAATTTGAATTGTATAAATGTATATACTGATAATAATATGAATCATCAATATTTTTTTTCAATATATTTTTTGTCATTTCAATTAACTGTTTAGCATCATTCTTTTTTTTATTATATATCTTATAAAAAAATATAAATGGAACAAAATTAACTTCTATTTTGTCATTCATTATAATTTAATTTTATAAAATTAAATTATAGTTTTTTATGTTCTTATATTCTTATTCTTTTATCTTTTTAATTAAACAATTTCTTTCTGGATATTCTTATTCTTTTATCTTTTCGATTAACCAAGTTCTTCCTGGATAAGTTTCTTTCCATCCACAATCATAAAGTAAAAATTTCATCATTTCAAAAGCTTCAAAATCAAAATCTTTTAGTTTTAATTCATAGTCTTCAAGTAAAAAATTTAGAACTGAAAGTTTTTTATCATTACTACTTTCTTTCCTTTTTACTACAGGTGAAAAAACTGTAAGTCTTTTATCATCACTTTTTCTATCCAATAATATATCTATTATTACTTTATATAAATATTCTGGCATTATTTTTTTTAAACCATTTGTTAATCTCTCCACATCTAATCGTTCCAAAATTTCTCCTTTCTCTTCATCACTACATTTTACAATTTCCAATAACCATTTTACCATTTCTATTCTTTTCGGCTTGTTTTTCCATACAGGATCTTCTCCAACACAATTAATACAAGTTTTAAAATATATTTCTTCACAATTTATCACGTCTTTTTTCTTTTCATATATCCATTTGGCTAATTCTAAATTATTAAATTCACAACACATATAAAATCCTTCATTTAAATCAACAGTGTTGTCTATATCATATATCCATTTTACAACATCCATAAAATTTGTCGAACATGCTATTCTTAATCCGGCACTTAAACAATTATGACTTTCTAATTTTTCTTTAAATTTTTCATAAAATAATTTTGCAGTTTCTAAATATCCACATCCACATATAAGTCCAAAATATTCTTTCCATAAAGACTCATCTTCATAATATAAACCATCATCATAAAACCAATATCTTATTTTATGAAAATCAATAGGAAAATTATGAACATTACAATAGTCAATAAATTTAAATATCTCTTTCTCATCATCATTAGGCATTGTATTTATTAGTATTTATTTAATATAAAGTTATATATCTTTTATGTTTTATTTTCAATTTTTTTAAATTGAAAATAACTTTAATAGATATTAAAAATTTAAACTTCTTTAATTTCAAATAAATATTTAACAACTTCCATTTGTTCACGACTACAATTCCATCTAATTGTCTCATTGTCTTTTTTTTCTGTTGTTTGTTTTATAACTTCAATATTGATATTAACATTTATTATATCTCCATTTTCTCTTGAAATTTCTAACAACAATTCTGCAATTTCAATATTCCCAAACTTATAACTGTTTCTAAATGCTTCCTCATTATTTACATGAATATTTATCATTTCTCCATTTTCTTTTGAAACTTCCAATAATAATTTTACAATTTCAATATATCCTTCACTACAACTCATTCTAAATGCTTCCTCATCATTTGCATGAATATTTATCATAGTTCCATATTTTTTTGAAATTTCTAATAATAATTTTACAATTTCAATATATCCATGACCACAACTTTCTCTAAATGCTTCCTCATCATTTGCATGAATATTTATCATATTTCCATTTTCTTTAGAAATTTTAATCAGCCATTTTACTACTTCAATTTGTCCACTTTCACAACTAAAACAAAAAGCCCCCTCATTATCCGCATGAATATTTATCATTTCTCCATTTTCTTTTGAAATTTCTAATAACCATTTTGCTATTTCTAAACAACCAAAACTACAACTATCTCTAAATGCTTTTTCATCATTTGCATGAATATTTATCATTTTTCCATTTTTTTTTGAAAATTCCATTAACCATTTTGCTACTTCTATATGTCCATCCATACAACTATTTATAAATGCTTGTTCATCATTTGCATGAATATTTATTATATCTTTATTTCTGAAAGAAATTTCCATCAACCATTTTACTACTTCTATATATCCATATGCACAACTTTCTATAAATGCTTCTTCATTATTAGCATGAATATTTATTATATCATCATTCTCTTTCGCAATTTCCATTAACAATTTCGCAATTTCTAATTTACCATTCTCACAACTTAATCTAAATGCTTCTTCATTTTCTGCATGAATATTTATTATCTCACCATTTTCTTTTGAAATTTCCATTAGCCATTTTACTACTTCTATACTTCCATCTATACAACTACATATAAATGCTCCTTCATTATGTGCATGAATATTTATTTTTTCTCCATTCTCTTTTGAGATTTTCATTAGCCATTTTGCTATCTCTTTAGATTTATTACTACAACTCACTATAAATGCATCTTCATTTTTTGCATGTATATTTATCATATTTCCATTCTCTTTTGAAATTTCCATCAACCATTTTACTACTTCAAAATGCCCATGCATACAACTCAATCTAAATGCTTCTTCATCATTTTCATGAATATTTATTATCTCACCATTTTCTTTCGAAATTTCAATTAACCATTTTGCTAATTCTATACGCCCTTTCATACAACTCCATTGAAATGCTTCTTCATTATTTATATGAATATTTATTTCTTCTAATGATAATAACCATTTTAATGTTTCTATATATCCATAACAACATAATACAATGAAAAGATTATTACCATTCCAATCTAATTTTAAATTTTCCTCTTGGAAATAATATTTGTTTTTAAATTTATATCTTAAATTATTTTTACTACAATACTCTTCAAATTCCTTTTTCGTTATCATTTTAAATTATATATTATGTTTGTCTTTATTCCATTTCATTTTCAATTTTTTTAATTGAAAATAATTTTTAAATAACTTTTAATTGTAATCTTTTTATTACTTTTTTAATCCCTTTGTTTTCATCTAAATATTTATCATACATATTTCTAATTCCATATTTTACTATTTTATTATCTTCTATTTTAATGTAATATTCATCACATAAACTACATAGCCATTTTGCTATTTCTAAATTATTCCATTTACAACTATATCTAAATGCAACTTCATCAAATACATGAATATTTATTATCTTCCCATTTTCTTTCGAAATTTTCATTAGCCATTTTGCTATTTCTATATGTTTATTCCAACAACTTAATCTAAATGCTTCTTCTCTATTTATATGAATATTTATTATTTCACCATTTTCTTTTGAAATTTCCATCAACAATTTTGCTATTTCTAAATATCCTTTAAAACAACTCATTATAAATGCTCCTTCATTATGTGCATGAATATTTATCCTTTCTCCATTCTCTTTTGAAATTTTTATTAGCCATTTTGCTACTTCAATTTTCCCATATTTACAACTATATATAAATGCTTCTTCATCATTTGCATGAATATTTATTATTTCACCATTTTCTTTTGAAATTTCTACCAACCATTTTATCGTTTCTACATATCCATAACAACATAATATACTGAAAAGATTATTAAAATTCCAATTATATTTCAAAACAAATTCTTCATGAATATTTTCATGTTCAAATTTATATCTTAAATTATGAGTTCTACAATATTCTTCAAATTCTATTTTTGTTATCATTTTCAACTATAAATTATATATAAACTCATTATTCCATTTTATTTTCAATTTTTTAATTGAAAATAATTTTTAAATAACTTTTAGTTATAATTTTTTAATTCCTTCGTTTTTATCTAAATATTTTTCACATATATCTTTCATATATATTTTTTACTCCATATTTTACTATTTTATTATTTTTAATTTCAATATAATAATCATCATATAAACTACATAGCCATTTTACTACTTCTATTTTCCCATTAATACAACTATGTTTAAATGCTTCTTCATTATTTATATGAATATTTATCATTTCTTTATTTTCTTTCGAAATTTCTATTAGCCATTTTGCTACTTCTATTTTCCCATTACTACAACTCAATCTAAATGCATTTTCATTATCTGCATGAATATTTATCTTTCCATTTTCTTTTGAAATTTCAATTAACCATTTTGCTATTTCTAAATATCCATGCATACAACTCCATCTAAATGCTTCGTCATCATGTTCATGAATATTTATTATTTCACCACGCTCTTTCGAAATTTCTATTAACAATTTTGCAACTTCAATATGCCCATTATCACAACTTGTTATAAATGCTTTTTCTTCATTTTCATGAATATTTATTTCTCCTAAAGTTAAAATCCATTTTAATGTTTCTATATATCCATAACGACATAACATACAAAAAAGATTATTTAAGTTCCAATTATATTTCAAAACAAATTCTTCATGATAATCTTCATGTTTAAATTTATATCTTAAATTATTAGTTCTACAATATTCTTCAAACTCTTCTTTTGTTATCATTTCAATAGTATATTATATGATAGCCTATTATTCCATTTTATTTTCAATTTTTTTTTAATTGGAAATAAAATTTTAAATAATTTCTAGTCGTAATCTTTTTATTACTTTTTTAATTCCTTTGTTTTCATCTAAAAAATTGTTATAAACATTAATTATACCATAATCTACTATTTTATTATTTTTTATTTCAATATAATAATTATCACTTAAACTACATAACCATTTTACTATTTCTATATATCCAAAATAACAACTTTCTCTAAATGCTTGTTCATTGTTTTCATGAATATTTATCATATTTCCATTTTCTTTTGAAATTTCTATCAACCATTTTGCTACTTCTAAATAACCATGCATACAACTAAATATAAATGCTTCTTCATCATTTGCATGAATATTTATTATCTCACCATTTTTTTCTGCAATTTTCATTAATAATTTTGCTACTTCTAAACTACCATTCTCACAACTTAATCTAAATACTTCTTCATTTCCTGCATGAATATCTATCATTGCGCCATTTTCTTTTGAAATTTCCATTAGCCATTTTACTACTTCAATTTGTCCTTTTATACAACTACATCTAAATGCATCTCCATCTTGTGCATGAATATTTATCATATCTCCATTTTCTTTTGAAATATTCATTAACCATTTTGCTATTTCCAAATATCCATAAAAACAACTCATTATAAATGCTCCTTCATTATTTGCATGGATATTTATTATTTCTCCATTTTCTTTTGAAATTTCAATTAACCATTTTGCTAATTCTATATGACCTCTTCTACAACTCCATCTAAATGCTTCTTCATTGTTTGCATGAATATTTATCATTTTCCCATTTTCTTTTGAAATTTTAATTAATAATTTTGCTACTTCTAAATGTCAAAATCATTTGGCGCTTCGCGCCAAATGATTTTGGAAACAAAACGATTTACTTTGTAAATCGTTTTGTTGTCCATTATTACAACTTTCTCTAAATGCTTCTTCATTATTTATATGAATATTTATTTCTTCTAATGATAATAACCATTTTAATGTTTCTATATATCCATAACAACATAATACAATGAAAAGATTATTACAGTTCCAATCTGATTTTAAATGTTCCTCTTGATAATATTTGTTTTTAAATTCATATCTTAAGTTATTTTTACTGCAATACTTTTCAAATTCTTCTTTTGTTATCATCTCAATAATATATTATATTTTGGTCTATTATTCCATTTAATTTTCAATTTTTATAAAATTGAAAATTAAATTTTAAATAATTTTTAGTTGTAATCTTTTTATTACTTTTTTAATTCCTTTGTTTTCATCTAAAAAATCGTTATAAACATTAATTATACCATAATCTACTATTTTATTATCTTCTATTTTAATATAATAATCATCACATAAACTACATAGCCATTTTGCTACTTCTATATGCTCATTGCTACAACTCCATTTAAATGCTTGATCATTATTTTCATGAATATTTATTATCTCTCCAGTCTCTTTTGAGATTTCTATTAGCCATTTTGCTACTTCTATCTTCCCATTTTCACAACTCCATATAAATGCGTATTCATCTTCTGCATGAATATTTATCATTTCACCATTTTCTTTTGAAATTTCTATCAACCATTTTGCTATTTCTAAATACCCATTCATACAACTCCATCTAAATATTTTGTCATCATTTTCATGAATATTTATCATTTCTCCATTTTCTTTTGAAATTTCAATTAACCATTTTGCTATTTCTAAATGCCCATTATCACAACTTTCTATAAATGCTTCTTCATAATTTTCATGAATATTTATTATTTCATCATTTTCTTTCAAAAATTTCATTAACCATTTTAATGTTTCTATATATCCATTACGACATAACATACAAAAAAGATCATTAATATTCCAATTTGATTCTAACAATTCTTCTTCATAGTATTCAAATTTATATCTTAAATTATTAGTTCTACAATATTCTTCAAACTCTTCTTTTGTTACCATTTCAATAATATATTGTATATTGGTCTATTATTCTATTTAATTTTCAATTTTTTAAAATTGAAAATTAAATTTTAAATAATTTTATTATTATTTTTTTTTTCAATGATATTTATTATTGAAAAAACATTTGTAATTTTTTATGAATCATTTTAGATAATTAAAATATTTTATTTTTGTAAATAAAATATTTTAATTATCTTAATTGGTTATTTTCTTCTTTTAAAGAAATTTTTAAATCCTCATAATAATCATCATCAATCTTAACTTTTATTGTTATGTTAATAAATCTACCTATTTCATTAAATACACAATCTCTATTCATTATTTTTTTCTTTAAAATTTTATATAACATTTCAGTTGATAAATGTATTGCATTTATGTTATAATATTTTGTTTCATCATAATTCCAGTTCATATCTTTATAATCTGTAAGTCCACCACGATATTTTTTATCATCTTTTTCTAATTCTATTTCTAACGATTCTATATCTTCCATTGTTTTATACTTTATAATGTTAAATGTAAATTTATTTCCATCTACAAAAATACTTTCCATATTCAATTGATAAATTTCTTTATTCGATATATTCTTTTCAATTTTTTTTTCAATTTTTTTTAACCTATTATTACTTATTATTTATCATCAAAATATTTTATTTTTGTAAATAAAATATTTTAATTATCTTAATTGGTTATTTTCTTCTTAAAAAAATTTCAAAATCGTCATAATAATCATCATCAATTTTAATTTTTATTACCATATTTATCATATAATCTGTTCCATTAAATATATATTCTTTATTTATTATTTTTCTCTTTAAAATTTTATATAACCTAACAATTGGTAAATTTATCGCACATATACAATAATATTTTTCTTCATTATTATTCCAATTTATATCTGAATGATATGTAACTCCACCACAATATTTTTTATTATTTTTTTCTAATTCTATCACCAATGATTCTATAATTCCTTCTTCTTCATTTTCATTTTCATTTTTAATGTTAAATGTAAATTTATTTCCATCTACAAAAATACTTTCCATATTCAATTGATAAATTTCTTTATTCGATATATTCTTTTCTTTTTTTTTTTCAATT
>Ga0265297_10007768_pt1 | contig 14688 bp, 9 predicted proteins | sample Munlanlwell13791_FD_192502 | JGI IMG/M metagenome (GOLD analysis project Ga0265297, IMG submission 192502) | Leachate microbial communities from a municipal landfill in Southern Ontario, Canada - Leachate well 137-91 | ecosystem: Engineered > Solid waste > Landfill > Unclassified | place... | reverse complement strand
CGGCAGGTGGGGGTGGTACTGTCCCAATGGGATCATGCCGGGGCTCTGAGCTGGAATGATGCGCGGATGATGCCCGGCATTTTGGATGTGGCCGCCGCCAACGGCATCGCCATTCAGATGATCCCACATGAGTTGACGACGCAGCCCCCCGCCCAGTTTGACCGGTACATTCAGGAGCACCAGATCGACGGCCTGATCTGGCTGATCATGCGCTATCCGGAGGCGGTGGCGGCGACACGCTGGCTGGAGCGCGGCCTGCCGCAGGTGGCGGCCCTCAGCCGGGTGGAGGGGGTGGCGATCCCCATGGTCTGTGAAGGCAATGCCGTGGCGGCCACCGAGGCGGTCCGGACCGTGCTGGCCGAGGGGCACCGGCGGATCCTGGTCGTCCATGCCGGTACCGAGGACAGTTGCAATGCCCAGCGCCTGGAAAGCACGCGGGAGGAATTGCGCCGACAGGGAGTGGACTTGCCGGAGGAGTGGTTCCTCAAGGTGCCCGAGTGGCCGTTCCCCAGCTGGCTGCCATTGCACCTGGAGGAAGCCTTGCGGCGGATGAAGCCGACGGCCGTGCTGATGCTGGCCGCCATCACCTCGGAACTGGTCGAGGCGGGGCGGGCCGTGGGGCTGGAGTTTGGCGGCAACTGCCGGCTGGTCAGTTTCCATCCGCCGCTGGTCATTGAAGGCGCCAAACCGACCCGGTACACCTATTTCTGGCCGCAACTGCGCGAGATCGGGCAGGGGACGGTGACGTTGTGGCAGCGGGCGTTGGCGGAATTTGAGCGGGACAAGCAGGCCCGGCCGGACTGGACCGAAACCCTGCCGATGGAGCGGCAGGAGTTTTCCGTGGTGGACAACGGCAGCCCGGCCGGCGGCAATGGCTAATGACAAACACTTAATGAAAGGAGGTGCTGGCAACTGTCAATAAAACGCAGATCAGGCATCCTCCTCCCTCTTTTCTGATGCAACCAGGTCAAGATCAACTGAAAAACAAGGTGAAGAACATGAAGAAAACCCTCATCAGCTGGTTGTCTTTGGCGGCCGGCAGCCTGTTGGGAACCGCCTATGGCGCCATGGAGTACACGACCGATGCCAGCACCGTTTTTCTCTGGCACATGAACGAATCCAGCGGCAGTGTCATAACAGACTCAAGCACCAATGGTTACAATAGCAACGACGGAGTAGCGCGGGTGGCCGGGAAATTCGGCAATGGCATTGCCAATGCGGGGGTGGTGCAGTTTGGCGGCCACCAAGGCACGCTGGTCAACAGTTCCTTCACGGCCGAGGCCTGGATCAAGGCGCCGGCGGGGGGCTGGCAGAGTGGCTTGGTCACCCTTGTGGGCATGCAGGAATTCGTTTCGCCGTGGGGCCACAATTTTTATTTCGGCATCGACAGCGGCAAGCCCGCGTTTGGTTTCTACAATGGCGGCGCCTGGACGTCCGGAACAGCGGCCAGTGCCATCGGTGTCACCGACGACTGGGTGCATGTGGCCTGCGTTTATGACCTGAGCAAGCCGCAGTGGAACCGGGCGGTTTATTATGTCAACGGCGTCTTGGTGGCCACCGGGGGTGATAATCTGGACGGCAATCCCACGGGCAGCGGCTATCTGTATCTTGGCCAGTCCGGCGCGTCCGGTGTTTCCTTCACCGGCGCGATCGACGAGGCGCGGCTCAGCAGCGTTGCCCGTGCGGCCAGCGAGTTGTCGCCGAACCTGGTTCCAGAACCGGCGGCGGTGGCGTTGCTGGCGTTGGGCGGGCTGGCCCTGCTGCGCCGGCGGCGGAACTGAAGGACCAAACCGCCTGAGGATTCCCGAGACTCCCGTGACGCGAGGGACCGGAGAAAACACCCCAACCCGTTCACCTCCGGTCTCTCCTGTCCCGTGCGTCACAGGAGCCTTCCCCCAACCCCCGTCAACAGCGTCTTCCTTGCCCGGTGCCGCCCGGGCGTCAGCAGAAGGCCATTCCTATGAAACGCTTCACCCTGATCGAACGCAGGCCCAGTAAGGGCCGTGCTTATTTGTTGGCAGCAAGTGCCAACCCGGCCAATTTCCCAATTCAGGCCGGTAGTCTGACTTGCGCGGCGACCCGGGCGACCGGGATGCAAGGCGGAGTGACAAAGTCGCGCGACGGGAAGCCCGTCCGGCTAGCCAACACAGGGCGCGTGTCAATGCGACACTCTCCAGCCTTCACGGCGGAGAGCCCGTTGGATTGCGGCCTGACCGCGCTGGAAACAACCGGGGGACTCCTAGCCAGTCGGAGCGGCGAGGCAAATGCGCAGGCTGTAGGAAGACGAACGTCCGTAAGCATCGTAAAGGGTAACGTGGCGGGAATTGCTGGCAGAGCCGCGGTGATCCGGGTAGGCGAGCCCCTGTTCGATGGGCGAAGCCTGACAGGCACGGGGAAGAAAGTGGGAACATGCACCCGTGTCACCGGCGGTGTAAAAGGCGATGGCATGCGCAGAAGGGTGTTCCAAGCGAATTCTGGGGAGAGCCTGTCAGGTTCCGCCGGCAGTCCGGTGGATAAGGCGCGGTATAAGCCCTCCGGTGAAAGCCGCGTCGAAGCCTTGCAGGAAGTCGGAGATGGCCATAGTACCGAGCCGCCAGATGCGGCGCATCCGCGGGAAAGCAACGCCCGCAGAGAGGGAAGGGCCATTAGCCTGGGAGGACGTTTCCTCCGGAAGCCTCTGCGTGATTGCCCAAGTGGCTATCTCCACGCATTACTATGGGGGCCGGTACGGAGGGAACGACTATGCGCCGCTGCCAAGGCCATTGGCCGAATGCAGTCCGCGAATGCCCAGGGGGAAAGCCGTATTGGGGAAAACCCGCCGTACGGTTTGGTCTGTGGGGTGAAGCCGATGCGCCGCAGGCGCAAAGGCTTCACCCTAATAGAGCTGCTGGCACGCCCAGCCGTAGCCCCGAGCCATGGCGAAGGGCGGAGGCAAGTTCGAGCAGCGTTTACGCTGATCGAACTGTTGGTGGTGATCGCCATCATCGCCATTTTGGCGTCCATGTTGTTGCCGGCTTTGGGGCGGGCAAGGTCGGCGGCCCGGGCCATCAAGTGCGCTGGCAACCTCCGGCAGATCGGGCTGGCCTACCAGATGTATGCCGGCGACTACCAGGGGCGCCTGCCGCCCAACTGGGACACCTCGATGGCCGATCCGAACTGGTATCACTGGCATGAATACGTGTCGAACTACGTGCCGGGCCAGATCTTCATTTGTCAGGATCTTTCCATGGCGCTGGGCTTCGATTTTTGGAGCTATCCGATCAACGCCGCGGTTTCCGAGCTCAACGACACCAACACCAATGTCTATGAACGGTGCGCCACGTCACGGGCCCTGCTGTTCGGCGACGGCCCCGGCGGATGGAAAAACATCCGAGCGGGCTGGGGACCGCCCGATGTGATCAACTATTCCTTTGGCTGCCTGGCGCTCCGGCACGACCGCAAGGCCAACTGCCTCATGCTCGACGGGCACGTCGAGTCCAAGTTCAAGACGGCGGTTCCCACCGATCCAGACGATCCCTTTTGGGACGGCATCTGATGACGTTCCAGTCTCCCTGTCTCTTTGGCAATTTTTCATGGAGTCGTGAATGCGGATTTTTCTTTTGACGGTCACTTTGGCGGCATGCGCGGTGGGGCCGGCGCGGGGCCAGGCGCTGCGTGGGGAACTCGATCTGACCGGCGGCTGGCAGCTGGCCGAAGTCGGGGAGCGCTTTGCCGGCGCCAAGCCGCCGGGGAACGGGGGGAAGCCGGCGGCCTTGCCCTGCCTCAGCGGCGGCCGGGCGGTGTGGCTTCGGCAGAGGGTCACGCCGCCGGAAGCGTGGGCGGGGAAACGGATCGCCCTGCGGGTGCAGCAGGCCAATTATCGCACCGAACTGTTCGTCAACGGCGTGTCGTGCGGCACGCATGACGGCGGCTTTGGTTCGTTTGAGATTGAGGCGGACAAGCAGCTTCGGACGGGGCAGCCCAACGAGTTGTGGCTGGCCGTTTCCGGCCCGCCGGTGAATGAGGCCGGACTGTCGCCGGACGGCGTGGGGTACGGCACCAACTGGGTGTGGGGCGTCTGGGGGAAAACGGTGCTGACTGCCACCGACCGGGTGCATGTCCGCGACTTGTTTGTCAGCCCGTCGTTTCGGCACCGCCGGCTGACGGTGCAGGTGGATGCCGCGGCCGGCCGCGCCGCCCAACTCCGGGTGCGGGTCCTGGATGCTGCCGGAAAGATGGTCTTGGAAAGTCCGGCCGTGGCGCCGGATGACCAGGGCCGCGCCGAACTGCGCCTGCCCTGGGCGGCGCCGCATCTGTGGAGTCCGGACGACCCGTACCTCTACCGTGCCGTCGCCCAAGTGCTGGTGGCCGGCCGGGTGGTGGACGAGCAGGCGGTGCGGTTCGGGTTCCGCGAGTTCTGGATTGACGGGCCGCATTTCCTGTTCAACGGGAAACGGATCAATCTGCGCGGCGACGGCTGGCACAACCGGCTGGACTGGACCAAACCGCAGATCGAAACCCTGTTTTACAAGCTTAAGTCATTGGGCATCAATGTGTACCGCGGACACGGTCCGCATCTGGAGGTGTGGCAGGAGACCGCCGATGAAATGGGCATGCTCCTGGTGGCGGAAGGACCGTTTTACCAGATGCAGAACACCGACCTCAAGCATCCTGAGTTTTGGAACAATGCCCGGCGCACCTGCCAGGAATGGGTCCGCCGCGTCCGCAACCACCCGTCCGTCATCATGTACAGCGCCAACAACGAGGTGGTCAACGGTTACGACAGCCTGGGCGGGTACGCACCGGAAAAGGAGAAGGCCCATGCCGAACTGGACTTGGTGAAATCGGTACAGCGGCTGGCTGGCTTCATCCGCGAAACCGATCCCACCCGGCCGGTTGAGCACGAAGGTGACGGAGACTTGGGCGATGTCGTCAATATGCATTACCCGCATGAGGCGCCGTTCTTTCCGTTGTACCCCAACACCGCCTATTGGCCGCTGGACGCACCGGCCGCCTGCACCTGGAAATACAAACCGTGGGATGGCCGTAAGCCGTTGTACATCGGGGAGTTCAGCAAACTGTGGGAAGGCTCGCCGCGGACCGTCTGCTTTTTGGGCGGTGAGGCGGTGTATGCGGATCTGGACGTCTATTACCAGGCCTTCGGGGAGCTGATGCGGCAGTCGATCATCGGCTACCGGGCCAGTGGTGCTGCCGGCATTGCCTTGTGGAACACCAGCGTTTACGCCATGACCTGGCGTGCCGGGCAGCCGCCCGTGGGCACGCCGGTGCTGGACGGCATTGCCGCCGGCTTCAAGCCGGAAGCGCTTTTCATCAAGGAATTCTTCACCCGGTCCGCCTCTGGCGGCGACTGGTGCCGGACGCTGCAGCTTTTCAATGACAGCCTGTACGACCGGACCTACCGGGTCGGCTGGCGCCTGGCGGACGCCCGGGGGGCGGTGCTGGGGCAGGGCGAGAAAAAGGTGGTGCTGGCGGCCGGCCACCATGCCGAGCTTGCCGTCTCGGGACGGATGCCCGTGGTCACGGATGGCGTGCGGCCGGTGGTCTTCACGGCTGACATGAGCGACGGCGCCGCGCCGGTGGCCCGGGTTGTGCAGGACTTGCGGGTCTTTCCCGCATCGGACCGTTACCGGGTCCTCCGCCACGTGTCGGTGATCAACGCCGGGCTGGCGCCGTTTCCGTCTCTCCCTGCCTTGCCGGAAACCGCCCGATCCGGCGACGTGCTGATCCTGGCCCGCGCGGTTCTGGACGAACCGACCCGCGCCCGGGTGGAGGCCTTGGCCGGCCGCGGGGTGCATGTCATCCTGCTGGAGCCGGCGTCCTGGCCGGCCGGGTGGCTGGGCCTGGCCGAACCGGAGGGGGCGACCGCCTGCACGCTGGCGTTTGGCTTGGCGCCCGGACATCCCGCGCTGGCCAGGCTGGACGCCAAAGACTTCTGCTATTGGGCGGATGACCATCTGGTCTCGTCACGGCTGCTCTGCAAGCCGTCCGGCGGCCCCCTGTTGACCCTGGTGGAAAGTGGCGGGAACCGGATGGGAATGAAATTCGCGGCCCTGGCCCAGGGCCGCATCGGCAACGGCATGATCACCGTGTGCGCCCTCAACGTCTTGGAGAAAATCGAACGGGAACCCGCTGCCCGGCAACTGCTGTACAACCTGGTCAATCAGGCCGTGCCCGAGGTTCGTCCGGCGGCGGTGGAGCAACTGACGGGAAGGGCGTTGGCCGCCCAATCCCCCGGACAAATAACGGCGTTGCGCGCCACGGTCATGGCCGGCAAAACCGTTCTGATCACGGAAGTCGAACCCGCCGGATTGCTCAATCTTCGGTCGCTGACCGGCCAGCCGCTGGCATTGGTGCCGGCCGAGACCTTCCAGTTGCGGAAAAACGGGAGCTCGCCGTTGCTGTGGGGCATCAGCAATGACGATCTCTGCTCCATCATCTACAATGAATGGGGCTCGGAATTCCGCGCCGAGGGAACGGTCCGCTGGCCAATCACCCGTTTTGCCTTTGAGCCCGCTTCGGTCCGCGGCGAGGTGTTGCTCCTCACCACCCGGCTGCTGGAAGTCAGCGGATTGTACTATGGCGACGCGCTTTGCCAATTGCGCAACGCCAGTCGCGACGATCTCTCGGTTGCAACCAACTCGCTAGCCGCGATGATTCGCATTCCGGCAGGCAAAGGCGCCGTCGTGGTCAGCCAAGTTTCCCGCACCGTGTCCCTCCCGGCGACCGGCAAAAAAAATACTGGGACCGCGTTTTGGGATCTCGACCGTTACGATCCCAACGCGGTCCGAGGACGCTTCTATTCCGCCCTGTTGAACAATCTCAAATAACACGAGTTGCTTTCAAAAAAGTGGGGACTCATGGCGGACCGGAAATTATCCAAGACCGAACAGGCGTACCAGAACCAGGTTGACGCCACCCGCGACACGCGCATGAATTGGTGGCGCGAGGCGCGTTTCGGCATGTTTGTGCATTGGGGGCTTTACGCCCAGCTCGGACGTCACGAATGGGCCATGAACCGCGAGCGTATTCCGGTCAAAGAGTACGAAAAACTCGCGGCCACCTGGAAGCCGAAACCGCCGGCGGCGCGGGAATGGGCCAAGCTCGCGAAGAGCGCCGGCATGAAGTACATGGTTCTGACGACCAAGCATCACGAGGGGTTCCTCCTTTGGGATTCGAAAATGACTGGCTACAATGCCGCGAAGTGCGGTCCCAGGCGCGATCTGGTGCGCGAATATGTCGAGGCCTGCCGTGAGTTCGGCTTGCGTGTCGGTCTCTACTACTCGCTGATGGACTGGCATCACCCGGACGGTGCGCGCTGTCTCAAGGATGAAAATGCGCGCCGGCGTTTTCTCGATTTTACCCAGGGTTGCGTGCGTGAATTGTGCGCGAATTACGGTAAAATTGACATCCTCTGGTACGATGTTTCCTGGCCGCTGGAATCGCCGCAGGCCTGGGAAAGCTATCAAATGAACGCGCTGGTGCGCCAGCTTCAGCCGGACATTATTATCAACGACCGTTCCCAAATCCCGGAGGATTTTGGCACCCCGGAGGAACACGTCACGGCGGCAGGAAAAGGCCGTGACTGGGAAGCCTGTATGACGTCCAATGGTTCCTGGGGATGGCAACCGACGCGGCCGGAGGAATGGCGCTCTGCGCGCAGTGTATTGGACATGCTGCGCACCTGCGCTGCGGGCGGCGGCAATCTGTTGCTCAACATCGGCCCGAAACCGGACGGGACCGTGCCGGAAGAAGCGGCGGAATGCCTTGCCGCGGTGGGGCGATGGCTCCAGACGCACGGCAGCGTGATCTATGGCCGGCCCGACCGCATTGAGGACATGGAATGGATGCCGGCCGGGACTTGGACGCGCCGAGGCAAGACGGTCTTTTTCTGGGTGATGCGTTGGCCCGGCGGCGAACTGGCCATCGGCGGGCTCACCGCCAAGCTGAAATCGGTCAAGGTGTTTCCGGACGGCAAGCCGCTCGCATTTGCGCAGACCAGCAATCGCCTCGTCATTCGCGGCCTGCCGAAGAGATGTCCGGACAAGATTGCGGGCGTGGCGCTCCTGCAGATGGAGTTCGTTTCCGTGCCGAAGCTCATTCTAGGCTGTGGCCATGTGATCCCTTGAGCCCATCCAACAATCTCCCCGGTTTCGCCAGTGCCAGCCAGCTGTTTTGCGAGCCGCGCGTCCTCGACGAGTCGACGAACCGGGCCGCTTGGCTGGACGGCAACCTTCCCGCACCGGCTTGACCGGGGCGGATAGGGACAGGCTGGCGTCACGCCCTTGCCTATTTTCATTCAGTCCCTCTGGGGCGAAGCTGCCCCATCGGGACATTGGCAAACAGCCACACGCTAAAGCGTGAACTCAAACGACCTGCGCCCCGTGTTTGAGTCCAGCCTTCAGGCTGTCTTCGGAGTGTGGCTTCGGCGGGTGGGCCGGTTTTCCGCCAAATTCCAGGCGCGGGGTTGCATCCAGCGAAGACACGTTGCTGGTCAGGGGGCGTCCAGTTCGGCTTCGAGGCGCCAGATCCACTGCCAGGCCAGCCGGTAGTCGGCCAGGGTGTTGATCGGGTGGCTGGTGTCCACGCCGTTGGCGGCCAGGGGCAGCAGCGGTTCGGGTTCGCAGAGGGCGAGATAGGCGGCGTAATGGGGGCCGCTGACCAGCCGGCCGCCGGTGTGCTGCTCCCGTTTCTGGACTTGGACGACCGCGGTGCCGAGGGCGTCAAACAGCATGGCGGTGATGCGGAAGGCATGCTCCAGGCGCCGGTCGTGCAACAGGTGCGCGGCGGCGGCCAGGTCGCCGCCGGCGGCGACTTCGAGGCCGATGCTGATCCAGCGCCGAACCTTGTCCACGGTCTCGCGCTGCTGGCGGCTGTCGCCGATGTCCACCTGGTCGGCGACCATGACCTTGTTGGCGACTTCGACCAGTTCGCCCTCCAGCCGGGCGGGCTGGCATTCAAGATCGGGGGAGTCGGCGTGCTGGCGCAGCCAGTCGGCCAGGCGCAGGATGAACAGCGGTTCGCGGCGGGGCCCGGCCGACACCAGGGCGTCCACGCCGGGGGCGGCGGGCGCCGTCGGCAACGCAAAGGCCGCGCGCCAGGTGCCAATCAGCGCCTTGACGTCGAAGTCCACCGGGTAATACACCGTGATGGCCAGGGAATGGGTGGGGAACCCCTTGCCTTTCATGCGGCAGTCCCGACCCTCAATGGCATCCGCCTCGATGTTGCCCCGGCTGTGGGTGCGCACCCAGCCGAGCAGGCGGACCCACAGGTTGGGGTCGAGGGCATAGAGGCGTTCCAGGAACAGTTGGACCACGGGCTGGCTGCCCTGGATCCAGTCGGGGTCAAGAAAGTAGACGTCGTCGACCATGACGTCGTGGTCGAAGCGGACGTGCTTTTTCAGGGCCAGGGCGAGCAGGTCGGGGTTGATGCCGGTGAGGATGCGGAAGACCTGGTGGTCGTCGCATTCGAGGAAGAGCTGTATCCAGTCGAGGAACTTGCGGCTGTCCAGTGACTCGCCGCGCCAGCAGTCGTGGTCGAGCATGAAGTTGATCTGCTCTTCCGAGGCGACCGCGACCACTTCCTGGGCTTCCCACTTGCCGATCGTCTGGACGGTGCGGTGCAGGTCCAGTTCTGGCAGGGCCTGGACTAGGGCGGTGTTGTCCTCGGGCAGCAGCAGCAGGTCCAGCCGTTCTTCGGGCGGCAGGCTCAACACCAGCTCGCGCTGGTCGGTCACCGGCAGCAGGGCGAAGCGGGCCTCGGCGGCGGCCAGGTCGGTGCGGGCCAGGTCGCGCAGCTCGCCGGCCTGTTGCGCCGGCGTCACCGCGCCGTTGTCCGGAGTTTCAGGGTGCCCCTGTTGGGTCATGGCGGTTCTTTCCGGGGGGGGGCGGCACGGGGGCCGCCCGTGGGGAAAGGGGAAGGGCAGGCATGGGGGCCTGCCGGTTGGGGGATGGGAAAAGCGGGGCAGGCACGGGGGCCTGCCCCTACGGAACAACGGAACAAACGGAAAGAAACGGGCCATCACCCCATGGCTTGGCAGATGGTGATGGCGGCGACGCCGACAATGTCATCGGCGACGCAGCCGCGGCTGAGGTCGTTGACCGGCTTGGCCACGCCCTGGAGGATCGGGCCGTAGGCAATGGCGCCGGCGAGCCGCTCGGTGAGTTTATAACAGATGTTGCCGCACTCGAGGTTCGGGAAGATCAGCACGTTGGCCTTGCCGGCGACCGGGCTGCCCGGGGCCTTGCTGGCGCCGACCTTGGCGACGAGGGCGGCATCCGCCTGCAACTCGCCGTCGAGGAAGAACGGCAGTTTCAGCTCGGCGATCTTCTGTTGGGCGATGGCGGTGGCCTGGGTCACCTTGTCCACCAGTTCATGCTTGGCGCTGCCCTTGGTGGAGAAACTGAGCAGGGCGATGTACTGGGTGCCGCCGATCAGAGCCTGGCGGGTCATGGCGGAACTGATGGCGATGTCGGCCAGTTCCTCGGCGGACGGATTGATGTTGACACCGGAATCGGCGTAGAGCAGCACGTCGTCGCCGGCCGGGGTCGGCTTGGCCATGTCCATGAGGAAACAGCCGGAGGCGATCTTGATGCCTTTGGCGGTGCCGAGGCAGTGGAAGCTGGCGCGCAGCATGTCCGGGGTGGAGGCGATGGAACCGGCGACCATGCCGTCAACCAGGCCGGCGCCGAGCATGAGATTGCCGAAATAAAGGCGGTTTTTCACGGTTTTGGCGGCATCGGCTTCGGTCATGCCCTTGGCCTTGCGGCGTTCGAACAGCCGGGCGGCCAGTTTGGCGGCCAGTTCCGCGTTGGCCAGGTAGTCCATGACTTCGATAGTGAGTCCGGCGAACTCGACGCCGGCCTTGGCCAGGCTCTCCTTGGCCTCCGCGGGGGTGGCCAGGACAATCACCTTGGCGGCGATGCCTTTCTTGACGATCTTGGCGGCGGCGTCCATGACGCGCGGATCGTTGCCTTCCGGCAGGACCAGGGTTTTCTTGACGGTGTTGCAGCGGGTGATGAGGCGTTCGAGCAGATTCATGGGAGTGGAGGGGGTACCGGGTTGGTGGTTATCTCTGACTGGATGGTTGGGACGGGGAAGTTTCCGCGCGAGCCCTTAGAATTCTAGGTTGTTACATTGCCGACTCGTGTGCTTGTTGTCGTGTTCGTGGGCGTCCATCGTAGTCGATATCGATCACGACAACGAACGCGATCACAACAACGTTTTTCAATCTAACAAAGTAGAACTTATAAGGAACCCCAAGGAAGCTTTACTATAATCCCGCTTCCGGGCGGTGGCACGGCCGGCACGCGGCGGACTTTTGGATGTAAGTTACGGGCAACTTTTCAGAAGCAGGGTGCCGGTTGAACCGGCAAGGCGGACAGGGCGGGGTGTGATGGGCATGGATGTAGCGGACGGGAAAGACACGTTTGGCACGGTGGCGATTGCCGGGCTGGGCATGCTGGGCGGTTCGCTCGGGCTGGCCCTGCGCCGGCTGCCGACGCCGCCGCGGGTGCTGGGCCTGGCGCGCCGCCAGGCCTCCGTTGACGCGGCCGTGGCCGGCGGCGTGATTGACGCCGGCGCCACGGATCCGGCCGGGATTCTGCCCCAGGCAGATCTGACGGTGCTGTGCCTGCCCGTGGAAGACTGCGTGGCCTTCGGCCGCGCCCAGGCCGCCCACTGGCGGAACGGGGCGGTGGTGACCGATGTCGGCAGCGTCAAGGGGCCCCTGGCGGAGGGCTTGACCGCGCTGCTGGCGGACCGCGGGGTCGCCCTGGTGGGCAGCCATCCCATGGCGGGTTCCGAGAAGAGCGGCCTGGCCGCCGCCAACGCCGGCTTGTACCAGGGGGCCACCGTGTTTGTGACGCCGGGGCCCGGCCAGGAAGCGGCCGCGGTGCGGGTGGACGCCTTTTGGCGGCGCCTGGGCGCCTCCGTGGAACGGCTGTCCCCCCAGGCCCATGACGCCCTGGTGGCGCGCACCAGCCATGCCCTGCACGTGCTGGCGGCGGCGGCGGTCGAGGCGGTGCTACGCCACCCCGGCGCCGTTTCGGGCACCGCCGGCGGCTTCCGCGATTTCACCCGCATCGCCTCCAGCTCCCCCGACATGTGGGCGCAGATTTTTGCCGCCAACCGGACCGAAGTGCTGGCCGCCCTGGATGAGATCGGCGCGGAAACCGCCCGCTTCCGCGGTCTCATTGCCGCCGGCGACTGGGACGGGGTGCAACGGTATTTTGCCGCCGCCCGCGACCGCCGTGAGGCGTGGCAGCAGGAATGGCGCCGGCGCCAGGAGGTGCGCCCATGACGCCGCGCCCCCTGCTTGATGCCATCCACGGTCCGGCCGACCTTCGGGCGCTGGCCGCCGAACGCCTGCCGGAGCTGGCGGCGGAGGTGCGCGCCGAACTGGTCGAGGTGGTCAACCGCCAGGGCGGCCACATGGCTTCCGGCTTGGGCGTGGTGGAACTGACCATTGCCCTGTTGCGCACCTTTGACCCCGACCGCGACACCGTGGTTTGGGACACCGGCCACCAGACCTATCCCTGGAAGCTGCTCACCGGCCGCCGCGAGATTTTCCAGCGGTTGCGCCAGGAGGACGGCTGCTGCGGCTTCACCCTGCGCCGGGAAAGCCCCGCCGATCCCTTCGGCGCCGGCCATGCCGGCACCGCCATTTCGGCCGCCCTCGGTTTCGCCTCCGCCCGTGACCGTCGCGGCGAGACGGACCGGCGGGTGGTGGCGGTGGTGGGCGACGGCTCCCTGGGGTGCGGCGTCGCCCTGGAGGGGTTGAACAACATCATCGAGAAGACCCAGGATTTCATTCTGGTGGTCAACGACAACAAGATGGCCATCGGCTCCAATGTCGGCGGCCTGGCCCGCTGCCTGAACCGGGTCATTGCCGGCGAGCGCTACAACCGCCTCAAGCAAAGCATTCATGACGCCGTCTTCAACCTGCCGTGGGTCGGCCATTGGCTGCAGCGCGCCGTGCACCGGCTGCTGGGCGCCGTCAAGGGCGCCATCACCCCCGGCGCCCTGTTTGAAGAACTGGGGCTGCGCTATATCGGGCCGGTGGACGGCCATGACCTGCCGGGCCTGCTCCGGACGCTCCAGGGGGCGGCGCGCCTGCGCCAGCCGCTGGTCATCCACGTGCTGACCGAAAAGGGGCACGGCCTGCCCCAGGCCGCCGAGGCGCCCGAACTCTATCATGGCGTCAGTCGGGCCTGCAGTGCCCAGCCGGGAAGCGGGGGGCCGACCTTTTCCGGCGCGTTGGGCGACATTCTGTTGCGCCTGGCCAAGGACGATCCGCGCCTGATGGCCATCACCGCCGGCATGTGCCATGGCACCGGGCTGCGCCCGCTCCGCGAGCAGATGCCCGACCGCCTGCATGACGTCGGCATTGCCGAAGAGCACGCCGTGGTGTTCGCCGCCGGCCTGGCTGCCGCCGGGTTGCGGCCGGTGGTCGCCATCTATGCCACCTTCATGCAGCGGGCCATGGACTATGTGTTCCACGACGTCTGCCTGCAGCAGTTGCCCGTGATTTTCTGCCTGGACCGTGCCGGCATTGTCGAGGACGGGCCGACCCACCACGGCATCCATGACCTGGGCTTTTGGCGGTCACTGCCGCATTTGGCCATTTTGCAGCCGGCCGATGCCGCCGAACTGGAGGAGATGTTCCGCCTGCTGCTGGAACGGGGCGAGCCCGCCGTGATCCGCTATCCCAAGGGGGCCGCCGGCCCGCTGGCCGCCACCGTGGCGCGCCAGCCGGTGGTGTGGGGGCGGGCCGAACGGTTGCGCGAGGGCGCCGACGTGGCCATTTGGGCCGCCGGCCGTGAAACCGCCACCGCCCTGGAGGCGGCCCGCCTGCTGGCGGAACGGGGAATCGCCGCCGCCGTGGTCAACCCGCGCTTCCTCAAGCCGTTTGACACGGCGCTGTTCCGCGAACAGGCGCTGCGCATGCCGGTGGTCACCCTGGAAAACCATGTGGTCACCGGCGGGCTGGCGAGCCTCGCCGCCGAGGAGGCCGCCGGGGTGCCCGGCGCCCGGCTGCTGGTTCGCGGCTGGCCCGCCGATGAACTGTTGCCGTGGGGCTCGGAGGAGGCCATGCGCCGCCAATGCCGCCTCGACCCTGCCAGCCTGGCCGAAGACATTGCCGTTTTTGTCGTAGGGGCGACCGGCCGGTCGCCCGTACCATTGGGGAATGCCGCCCGTACCATTGGGGAATGACCTGGACCCGGGGGTTACCTTGCCCGCCAGCTTGAAACCGTTGACGATCCAATCCGATGCAGGGGGCTGGCGGGTCCGGCTGGCCCGCGGCTGGCTGGCGGCGCTGGTGCTGCTGGCGCCGCTCAAGTTCGGCTCGGTGATGGTCACCGGCGAGGTGGCGTTCTTTCCGCTATCCGGCTGGGAATGGCTGCTCGGCGGCTGGCCGCCGGTGCTGGCCCCGGCGGCGGCGGCGGTCGGCCTGTTGCTGGCGGTGCTGGCCGTGCCGCCCCCGGCGCGGCCCTGGTGCGGCAGCGGCGTGGCCAGTCCCGCGGTGTGGGGGGGGCTGCTGCTGCTGTCGCTGGCCGGGCTGTTCCGCACCACGGAGGCGGACGCCGCGTTCCTGATGGTGTTGCACGGCGTCGGGATTGTCTGTTTTGTGGCGGCGGTCTGGTGGCTCCGGGCCGGCGATTCCGGCTTTGACCCGTGGTTTTGGGCGGC
>Ga0265297_10007765_pt1 | contig 14693 bp, 13 predicted proteins | sample Munlanlwell13791_FD_192502 | JGI IMG/M metagenome (GOLD analysis project Ga0265297, IMG submission 192502) | Leachate microbial communities from a municipal landfill in Southern Ontario, Canada - Leachate well 137-91 | ecosystem: Engineered > Solid waste > Landfill > Unclassified | place... | reverse complement strand
ACCAAATCTTAAAAGATAAAATCATTGCTGAAAAATCAAATGATTTGATGACATATAAACAAGAAATCATACGGGCTTTGAAAATGTACATTGTTCCTCTTTATTACTATCAGAAAGGACGCATTCAGGCCTCACTTGATGACGATAATGAAGTGAAAAAAGCCATTGAAATACTCAACAACCCTGAAAAATACCAGAAAATTCTTCAGGGGCCAAAATAATGATTTGTTGCCTTTTTTAATGATTCTCTTATAACATCAAGATAATATGCCATCCAGACGAGAAATACATGCTGCATTATATGTTCTCGGACTTGCCGGCCTTGCTTTTTCGACTCCTTTGTTTGTTTTTGTTATGAGCATTTCTCAATTTTTCCTTCTTGCCAACTGGCTGATAGAAGGGAAGTTAAAAGAAAAATTTAAAACCTTTTTTAAAAACAAACCCGCCTGGATATTTACTTTAATTTATCTAATGCATCTTGTTGGAATTTTTTATAGTAACGATTTACATCATGCTATTGACGACCTACGCATTAAAATTCCCTTGCTTGCACTTCCTATAATAATTTCAACCAGCCCTAAAATCAACAGGAAATCTTTCCATTTAATACTTTATGCTCACATTCTTGGGACACTTTTTTACAGTATAACCAGCACCTATTTGTTTTATAAAGGCAATAATACAGACATAAGAGATGTTTTTATTTACATTTCACATATCCGTTTTTCACTCAATGTATGTTTGGATATTTTTATTTTGTTTTATCTGATTTTTGAAAAACAAATTTTTCCGCCCTGGGCAAAAATACTTTTTTTGTTTGTTGCTTTCTGGTTTATTTATTGTTTGTTTTTTTTGGAATCTTTTACTGGAATAACCATTCTTATTATCAGCACCATCGGGTTATTATTCATTTATATTTTCAAAAAAACAAAACATATATCTTGTGTGTTTTTTATTCTTTTTCTGATTATTATTATGGCAGGAGTTTCTTTATACCTGAGAAACATTTATAAAGACTTTAGCAAAAGAGAAATCATTGACAAAAATAAAGTAGAATATCTTACAAAAAATGGCAATCCGTATTTGCATGATTTTGATAACAAAATGACCGAAAACGGATATTATACCTGGCTTTATGTGTCTTATGAAGAATTAGAACCGGCATGGAACCAACGCAGCACAATAAAATTCGATAGTTTAGACTATAAAGGTCAGCCTATAAAGTTTACCCTGATCAGATTCTTAACATCAAAGGGATTGCGAAAAGATCAAGAAGGAGTTAACAGCCTTCTGAAAGAAGAAATTTCTTTAATAGAAGATGGAGTGGCAAATATCGGATATGTTAAAAAGGGCGGATTAGAAAAACGAATCAAAAATGTTTTGTGGGAATATGAGCATTATAAAATCACCCATGACCCCAGGGGGCAATCACTTATGCAAAGAATTGAATTATGGCAAACTTCTTTTCGACTTATTAAAAAATATTTTTTTACAGGAGTTGGAACAGGGGATGTTAAAAATGTTATTACGGCACAAATGCATCTTGAAAATTCGCATTTAAAAGACGCAGGACTTCATCCTCATAATCAATTTATAACCATAACTCTTACCTTTGGCGTTCCGGGTTTATTGTTGTTTTTATTTTGTTTGCTCTATCCCCCTATAAAAAGAAAAAAAATATCAGAATATTTGTTTTTATCTTTTTTTCTCATAGCAATGTTATCCATGTTTACCGAAGACACATTAGAAACACAGGCCGGAGTTACATTTTTTACTTTTTTTTATTGTTTGTTTATGTTTGTTGATAATAAAACCCAAACAAATTCTTAAAATCCTTAATTTTGGCTTAAAAAATCCTTACAATTATCATGAAGCAACATTTAATAAAGATTACATACGTTGAATATGATTCTGTTGCTGAATTAAATGATACCGAAAGGCTTGTGGTCAGTGAAGCAGAAAACGTATGCAAAAACGCATATGCACCTTATTCACAATTCCATGTGGGTTGTGCTATATTGCTTTCAAATAATAAAATAGTAACGGGCAATAATCAGGAAAATGCAGCTTATCCTTCGGGTTTGTGTGCCGAAAGAGTGGCTATGTTTGCTGCGTCATCACAATATCCTGATGCATCATTTGTTTTAATGGCCGTGGTAGCCCACTCTGATAATTTCTCTGTTAACTTTCCGGTACCGCCCTGTGGTGCCTGTCGCCAGGTGATGGCCGAATATGAAAAAAGGGGAAATAGCTCCTTCAAAATTCTTATAAAAGGTGAAAGCGGGAAAATAATCCGTGTTAATAATGTTTCAGATTTGTTACCATTGATGTTCAGCAATTCACAACTTCACCCATTATAGAAATTTTCTGAGTTTTTTTGAAAATTAATATATTTGTTCTTTTAACTAATAATCAAAATTTTATGCTAAAACCTCGTTTTTATCTTATAGTAATATCTGTAGCCTTGTTATCAATGACGGTGGATAAGCCAGCCTATCAGATATATAATGTTACCGGAAAAAAAACAACTTATCAGAAAATGCTTAAAGATATTTTAAGTTGCGAAGTAGTCCTTTTTGGAGAGTTACATAATAATCCCATATCTCATTGGCTTGAACTTCAACTGGCAAAAGATTTGTTTATATCTAAAAAACAAGACCTGATTCTTGGTGCTGAAATGTTTGAAGCCGACAATCAAAACGGACTTGATAATTATATTAAAGGTATCTGGAATGAAGACACCTTCAAAACAAAAGTAAGGCTTTGGCCAAACTACGATACGGACTATAAACCGCTTGTTGATTTTGCGCGTAATACCAACCTTAATTTTATTGCAACAAATATACCCCGGAAATATGCATCACAAGTTATGAAAGAAGGCTTTGAAGGCTTGTTGACTCTAAGCCAGGAAGAAAAAAAGCATATTGCTCCGCTGCCTATTGAATACGACCCTGAGTTAGAACAATATAAAAAAATGCTCGAAATGAATATGGGGGGTCATTCGTCGCCTAACCTCCCCAAAGCACAAGCAATTAAAGATGCCACTATGGCACATTTTATCGCAACAAACGCTGCCCAAGGAAAACTTTTTCTGCATTATAATGGGGCCTACCATTCTAATTATTATGAAGGCATTATGTGGTATCTTAAAAGAAAAAGTGCGGATATGCGCATATTAACTATTACCACGGTTGAACAAAACAATATTAATAAACTGTCACAAGAATACATCATGGCGGCAGATTATATAATTTGTGTCCCAGACGACATGACCAAAACTTATTAATTTGATAAGAATAGTTGTTGTTTTAATTTTTCTTTTTAAGTCATTTTTCATTTTTGCTCAAGAGATAAACCAAACAGGTTGGTGTTCCTATTATGCGGATAAATTTCACGGAAGAAATACAGCCAGTGGGGAAAAGTATGATAAAAACCTATACACAGCAGCACATCGGACACTGCCTTTTAATACCTTTGTTGAGGTTACCAATCTGCGTAACCAGAAAAAAACCGTTGTAAAAATCAATGACAGGGGCCCAAACACCAAAAACCGTATCCTTGATGTGTCAAAAGCGGCAGCAACAGATATAGACATGTTGTTAAGCGGTATAGACAAAATTGAAATAAAAGTACTTCCCGATTCATTCAATATAATGAACCGTTATACCAATATTGAGAATGTGTACAAGCCGGACAGTATTTTGCCTGACTCTGACAAAGAAGCCAAACTTATTTATGATGTAGGTATTAAAACATGTAACCTCAATGGATACGGTATTCAGATGGGGTATTATAAAATTTTTGAAAATTGTAAAACTGCCCAGAAAAAATATATGGTAAAATATAAAGTTGAAGGATACATTTTTGTAGAAAAAAAAGGCAAAACTGAGTATTACCGCCTGATTTTGGGTAATTATGTATGTAAATCCGAAGCAATTAATCTTCAAGCCATATTAAAAAAGGAAGTTCCCGGTTGTTTTATCGTTAACTGGGGAAAATTGTAATAACAAATAAATTTTGTATTATGGAAGTACTTGATGCTATTTTTTCACGAAGAAGCATACGGAATTTCCTGCCGAAGGAAATTCCAAATCATATAACAGAAAAGCTGCTTGAAGCAGCAATGTATGCTCCTTCAGCACGAAATACCCAGTCGTGGCAATTTGTTGTTATTAACAATCGAAAAATACTCGATAATCTTGCAGTAATTCATCCATACGCAGGCATGCTTGCAGAAGCAACAGAAGCCATCGTGGTGTGCGGAGATAAAACCACGGAAAATAATGAAGCGTACCTGGCTATTAACTGTGCTGCTTCCACGCAAAATATTTTACTTGCGGCTCATGCAATGGAGCTGGGAAGCGTTTGGCTTGGAGTATATCCCAAAACCGAACGCATTAACGCAATTACAAGCCTGCTGAATTTACCCCAATATGTGTTACCTGTATCCTTAATCGCTTTAGGCTGGCCCGGCGAAGAAAAGCTCAAGCCTGAGAGGTTTAATAAAGATAAAATTCATTACAACGACAACTGGTGATATTAAAACTTAACAGAGATACCGTAATCAAAGTCATTGTTAAGTAAATCAGAAAGAGAATATTTCAAACGGACAGTTTTCTCATTATTGTCGGTCAATACTTTGATGTTACTTACTTTTTTTACAGGACGGGGAAAATTGTATTCGGATTCAATTTTAATATACTGATAAAATGCATCGCTAAGCATGTTTGATTCGTTTTTTATCAGGTATTTTTTTAGCAAAGGAGCAATGTTTTTTTGTTTAAATTGATGTTTTGTAAGTGAAATAATTTTTGGTGATAACACAGTCTTTTTTTGTTGGAATAATTTGAATAATGCATTATTTAATGCCTTTGTATTCAAAAAATCAAATCTCACCATATATATTCCCTTACTTTCATCCGTCAATGTTTTAATATTTTCCACGCCTTTGCAATTTTTGAGTAAAGTATCTGCACTGGAGGAAATATTTTTTATCTGCTGAATCACTGAAACAAGAGATTTCTGATTGCTTTGTCCTAAGGTTTTGCCTACTTTCCCAAGATTAATAAACAACTCAATAATTCCCGAACCGTCAGGGTTTACAGTAACAGTTTCTTTTATTTCAATGCAGGATTGAAGAAAAAATAAAGCGGTAATTAATATCAGGATTTTTTTCATCACTGTTAACTACCGCAAAAATACTCATATCTGTCAAGAACACAAAACCGGAAAAAAACTATAAGTTCTTTCTTTTAATAACTCTGCTTTTTAAAGTTAAAACGATAATAAAAGGTTTTTCCTGCATTTTCTCCAGGATTATCAACAATCAGTTCCTGAAGTTTCCCAGTCACATACTCTTTTAAATAATCCGAATTGGAATAGCTTTCGGTAACTGTTATCTTTCCTTCATTATTAACTGTGACAGCCACAAGCACAAAACCCGAAAGAGAATGTTCTTTTGCATATTCGGGATATTCTACATGATGCTGAATGATGCTTTTAAGGTCAGAGGTTTCCTCGGGATTATTAATGGACGAATTGGTTGAAGTAAATGCGGGAAAAGAAATCCCTGACACAAATAATAGTATTAAGAATACTGTAACTGCTTTTTTTGAAATGGATGTTTTCATGACTACATATTTTTTAAATTAAACATGTGTTGTGTTTAATCTATCAGACAACATCCAAAAAAATAAGTTACAAAAATTTCTTACTTTATGAATTCGAGTGATGCGGAATTAACGCAATATCTTTTACCGGTCGGCGCCGGGCCGTCGTCAAACAAATGCCCGAGATGCCCGTTACATTTGGCGCACAAAATTTCAGTGCGTATCATGCCATAGCTGGTATCCGGGGATGTCTTTATTTTACCGTTGGCAATAGCATCATAAAAACTGGGCCACCCGCAACCGGAGTCGAATTTAGTATCTGAGGAAAAAAGTTCAGTTCCGCAACCGGCACACACATAGATACCTTTTTCGTTAAACAAATAATACTTTCCGGTAAAAGGCCTTTCTGTGGCTTTAAGGCGCAATACATCATATTGCTCTGGTGTTAGCTTTTGACGCCATTCTTCCTCAGAATAACTTTTATTTTCCATTTTAAGGCTTTTATTTTTTATTCCGCTTTTACAACACGAAAAAAGTATAACAAGCCCAATCAAAACCGATGAAATAGCTTTTTTCAACATCATTCAAATTTTGCGGAATTATTCAGATTTATTCAAATGGGTGCACCACGTGCGAACCATCGCAAAAGGGTTTGTTTTTTGATTTTCCACAACGGCAAATGGCAATAACCTCCTCCGTTTCTGTTTTTTGTCCGTTTTTATCTTCCAGCATGCATTTTCCCTTAATAACTGCGGGCCCGTTTTCAATAATTTTTATCTGTACCTGTTGTTCTGGTTTTTTGTTTTCCTGTTCCATATTATTTTGTTTTTCATTATAAAAATATGTCAGAGCCCCTGTTGGGCATCTTTCCACCTGTTGAATTATTCTTTTTGTTGTGGCACCTAGCGGATTAATCCATGGGCGTTCTGAGATATCAAACACTTCGGGCAACTCCGTAAAACAATAGGCTACATGAGTACAAAGTTTGGGTGTCCACACAATAGTTATTTCACCATTGCTGTAATGTTTTATTTTTTTATCTGATGTAAACATGTTATTATTTATTTTTAAACCGGTATATTCAGAACTTATTTCCCATAATTTTTCTGCTTTTTTCATATCGTTTGATTCAGCAGAAGATAAAACTACTTTCTTTTTTGAAAAATATTTTCCGCTGATATGGCTCACATCATCTGAAGAGGCCAAATAAACAGATGTTTCAGCTCCTTTTTCAGGAGAGAATAAAAATGGTTTTAAAATGGCAATGGCTATCCGGTTCATATTTTTAAATATGCCTGTTGATACAACACCCGGATGCACACAATTTACAGTAACTCCTATGCCGGATAACTTTTCTGAGAGCATTTTTGTAAAAAGAATGTTGGCCAGTTTTGACTGACCATACGCCTTATATCCTGAGAAATCACGAGAAAATTCCAAATCTTTAAAATGAATTTCCGCTTTACGATGAGCCCCGGATGATACATTAATAATTCTTGCCGGAGCACTTTTTTTTATGATATCAAGAAGGAGGTTTGTAAACAAAAAAGGTGCAAGATAGTTAACAGCAAAATTAAGTTCTATTTTATCTTCACTTAATTTTCTTTTTGATTCCCATATCCCTGCATTATTGATAAGAACATTTATCTGTTCGTGTTGCGAAAGAATTTGTTCTGCACATTTTCTTATGGAAACAAAAGATGAAAAATCGCAATAGTACATCTTTATTTTGCGTCCTGTTATGGCAAAAATCAAGTCCTTAAGTTCATTAGCAATGGTTTCATTACGATATGTAATTATAATGTGGGCATTTTTTTTTGCCAGAGCAAGGGCAGTTGCCTTACCTATACCAGAGGTTGCGCCTGTAATGAGGCAGATTTTGTCTTTAATATCCCACATGTTTAAGATGAAATTTTTACAAAAATACAAATAATTTAGAATAATTCCAAATAAAAAATTTAAATATATTTTTATACAGGAATTTGTCTCTTATTTTTTTGATTTTAATACCTTTGCATACAAACATGTCATAATGACAATATATTAAGCAACCCTTTTGGTTTGTTGTTTGTCTTTATGACACATTAATTTTATTAATCAAAGCTAAAAATTATGTATAAAAGGTTTTTGTTATTTTTTGCATTCCTTATGCTTATGACCATGGTTCATGCACAAGGTTTTTTTAAAGCAGACGAGCGTTTAAACCAATGTTTTTCTTGTGATTACATTACAGGTCTCGAAAAAAATCAACCTGAACTTATCGCATATTATAATTATTTTTTAGACAATTCATATTATGTTGTTGATTTAAAAAAAGCCGAAAAAAGAGTGGATGGAATTGATATACATACCGTAACTACCAAACAGGAAATGTGGCCCGTTAATGGCTATTTCAATGAGAAACAATACAAGAGAGAAAAGTTTAATATAATGAAATACAATTTTGAGTTTTCTCTGAACAACTTTAAAACATATGTTTGGAAAGAAGCGGATGTAGCCATTGTTATCGTGCCTCTGAGTCATATATCTGCAGGATTTAAAAACCACATGAAAGAACTAAATAAATAACATCGAAAATTTCAATCTCATGAAAAAAATAGTTTTACTTTTTACTTTATTATTCATTGCTTATATAGCAAAGGCCCAAGATTACCTGATAAGCGCCGGGGGTACTGTAACGGCTTGTGCGGAGAATTTTTACGACGGTGGTGGCTATGGAGGAGATTATGGTGCAAACGAAAATTATATCATGACCTTTCATTCCAATTCCGCAAATCCTTCTTTAACACATCTCCGATTCGGTTTTAACGCATTTGATATTGAACCCGGCGATACTCTGATAGCATATGATGGCTCATCAATATCTGCCAATGTGCTGGGAAAATATAACAACAATAACTTGCCTCCGGCATATATTTTTGCAACAATAAATAACCTGAGCGGCGATCTGACTTTTCAGTTTAAATCCAACGGCTCATTTAACAGCCCCGGATGGTGGGCATCTTTTGTTTGTACGCCTGCCTGCCAGGAAATAAATTCTCTTTATCATCCAACATTGACTGTTCCAGCTCCTGACGACAGCAATTATATCGATATCTGCATTGGCGATCCTATAACATTTGCAGCAAGAGGCAGCGGCCCTGCTTTCCCTCAAAGCGGACTAAACTACCTTCAGGACAGTACCAATTGCACCTTTTTATGGGATTTTGGTGATGGCACAACGGCTACAGGTCAGATCGTTACACACACCTATACAGTTGTAAGGGGATATGATGTCGCGTTAACCATTACAGATATGCGTGGCTGTGTTAACTCAAATTATCTTGGGGGCAGGGTACGTATTTCAAAAACTCCTTTTGCTCAAATAAACCCTTTGCAAGATATTTGTTCCAGTGCAGACACAACTTATGTTACCCTTGGATATAATTCTTCTTCTATTGTGGTTGTTGAGCCTATCAGCTCACAGCAATCTGCCAGCCAGATATTTGACAGCACCATGTTTATTCCCGACGGTCCTAACTGCCCTCAACAATGTTATAACACCTTTGTTACATTTATGGCTTTCGCTCCCAATGCAACAATAACAAACGTAAATGATATTTTGTCTATTTGCGTAAATATGGAGCATTCGTTTACCGGCGACCTTGGCTTTCGCATAATTTGTCCGAATGGACAAAACGTTCAGCTTGATCCCAACATTCATTCCGGTGGCGCTTATATGGGGCAGCCTTACGGAGGTGGTAGTCATGATATGTATGATAATGGTTGTGATCCGGCAAATAACCCATATGGGTCCGGCTGGACCTACTGCTGGTCGCAAATCTATCCGCAGCACGGGACCCTGGACCAACTTTCTAACGGCGGTGGAACTATTGATTCCACAAATACTGTTAACCACACCAACTACATCACGCCAAATAATTCACTTGCAGGACTGATCGGTTGTCCCCTCAATGGAACATGGAATATTGAAATTTGTGATGACTATGGAATTGACAACGGCTATATTTTCTGGTGGGAGCTGAATCTTGATCCTTCATTACTACCGGTAACCTGGGGTTATCAGGTTCCTATTGACACTATTTTTTGGGGTGGTTCTTTTTTCAGTATAATAAACGATAGCACTATTATGATTATCCCCGATTCCGGAGGCATATTTCCTTATACGGTTACAGTAATAGATGTTTTTGGATGTTCTTATGACACAACATTATATGTTCAGGTAGTTCAAACACCTGATGTTGACCTCGGCCCGGACACAACTTTATGCGGCAACAATCTCTCCTACACTTTGGATGCAGGTGTTGCTGACCAGTATTGGTGGTCAACAGGAAATACAACACAATCTCAGCCTGTAACAGATGACGGAATATTTATAGTTCATGTAGCCAATTTAAGTTCAATAAGCAATACACAGTGCTGGGCTTTTGACACTGTTACTATCAAAGTTCTGGAGCAGCCCGCAATAGTTGATTTAGGACCCGATATATGCAGTACGGTTCCCATAACACTCGATGCTGGCAATAATACAGGGCCATTTCAATATAACTGGTCAACCAACCAGCATACACAAACAATAGTAGTCAGCACTTCAGGTAATTATTCAGTTAGTGTGGCTGAAGAATTCGGATACAATTGTGAAACTACTGATAATATTTATGTTACCATACTGCCCGAACCAACAATAGACATCGGAGAAGATACGTCCATATGTAGTTTTAATTATATGGGGTTGAGAGTAACAGATATTAACAATTACCTTGATCAATTTTCATATTCATACCTGTGGGCAACTGACCCTGTTTCAAATATACATGGCCAAAACACACGAAATGTCGAAATGGGATGCTTGACACCAGGGTTGGAATATACGATTTCTGTTACAGTTACTGGCTGTACCTCGGTTGGCGACACCCGTAAAGTAATTTCTAAAAATTGTGAATTGGAATTATACAATATCATAACTCCAAACGGTGATTCTCAAAATGATGTTTTTAAAGTAAAAGGCATTGAAAACTTTCCCAACAGTAATATGAAAATATATAACAGATGGGGTAAAAAGATTTATGAATCGGACAATTACGGGGCTGATGATAGTAATTTGTGGGATGGAGGCAATGAGGCTGACGGAGTATATTTTTACGTTTTAACTGTTAACTACGGAGACTTCTGGGATTGTGTTGAGGTTTTAAATTATCATGGAACTGTAACCTTATTCAGGTAAAGATTTTTATTTATAAAGAAGCCATCCCCTGAAAAAGGATGGTTTTTTTATATACTTTAGCAAAACAGATATGATTTGTCCATGAAAAAAATATTGTTTTTTACAGCGATAGTATTCTTTCTTTCATTGGTAGTAAAATCACAGGTAAACGATGATTTTTCAGACGGTGATTACACACAAAACCCCCAATGGATGGGCGAAACAACAAAATTTCAGATTTCTTCTTATTCCAGCAGCACCTGGAGTATCCCTCCCCGTTTGCAGCTTAATGGTTTGTCGGCTGCCGACACAACTTATCTTTATACCGATTCACATATGCCTGATCTAAACAGCAAACAATGGGAATTTTGGGTGAGACTTGCTTTCAACACGTCTGTAACAAATAATTGCAGAATTTATCTTGCTTCGGACAGTTCCAATTTTGAAGGAAAGCTTAATGGATATTTTGTAATGCTTGGAGACGACAATAATGACAATTTCGACAGCATCTCATTGTGGAAACAAACCGGAAACAGTGTTGAAAGGCTAATTACTGGACAAACAATTTATACCGGAGCTTCATCATCTTACCGCATAAAAATTACAAGAGACAATGCGGGAACCTGGTCAATGTATGCTAACCAGCAGGGAACAAGCGATTATACCTTTCAGGGCTCTGCTGTTGAGACGACTCATAACATTTCAGAATATTTTGGTTTTTTTTGTAAATATACATCCACAAACAAAACTAATTTTTATTTCGATGATATTTATGCCGGTGACATAATTATTGACACCATTCCTCCGGAAGCTCAAAATTTAATGGCGATTTCTGCCACTCAGGTTGATGTTTTATTTTCCGAAAATATTGAAACTGCATCTGCAGAAAATATTAATAATTATTTCACCACAGGAATAGGTTTCCCTGCAACAGCCACAAAAGACCCTGCAAACAATATGCTTGTTCATCTGGTTTTTCCGGCACCTTTTATTGAAGGTGTTTTATACTCCATGGATATTTCTAATGTCAGGGACAACAATGGAAATACTATGCAACAGGTTACAAAGACTTTTGTCTTTTACCGCGGTTTTGCATTTGATATTTTGATAAATGAAATCATGGCCGATCCCGACCCTCCTGTCGGATTGCCAAATTATGAATATCTTGAATTATACAACCGGACACAAATACCCATAAACCTTAAAAATTGGAAATTACTGGTTGGAACCTCAGTTTATACAATACCTGATGTTACAATTACCGCAGATAGTTTCTTTATTATAACCAACAGCAACAATATTACACCATTTAATATGTATGGAGAAGTTGCTGGCCTGTCATCGTTTTCGCTTAGCAATACAGGAACAACAATAATTCTGAAAAATAAAGATGATAAAATCATTCATTATGTAAGTTATACGGATGACTGGTACCAGAATCCCTTCAAAGAAGATGGTGGTTGGTCACTCGAACAGATTGATGCAGGCAATCCTTGCGGGGAGGCAGGAAACTGGAATGCTTCAAATTCAATAAATGGGGGGACTCCGGGAACAAAGAACTCGGTTGCGGGCAGCAACTCCGACAATACAAGTCCTGTAATTATTCGTGCTTCAGTAAACCGTCAGGAAATATCAAAGGTAAAGCTTTACTTCAGCGAAATTATTGATAGTATTTCCGTGTTGAACACCGGTAAGTATTTTGCCGATAACGGACTGGGTACCCCTTATATGATTAATACCAGTGACATTGGATACCGTGTAATTTCTTTATACTTTTCGCAAAACATGCAAGAAAATGTTATTTACACATTAACTGTAGCGGACAGTATTTTTGATTGTGCAGGGAACAAAATACTTTTAAACCAGACAATACGTTTTTCTATTCCACTTTTCCCCGACAGCGGCGACCTTGTAATTAACGAAGTACTTTTTAATCCAAAAGAAAACGGTGTTGATTTTGTAGAAATTTACAACCGTTCATCTAAGGTTTTGGATTTTAAAGATATGTATCTTGCATCACCCGGAAACCCTAAAAATATAACAAACGACAACTTTCTTTCCTTCCCGGGTGATTATACTGTTTTTACAACCAATCCGAATATTGTCAAAATCCAATATATTGCTGAAAACCCAAATAACTTTATTGCTATGGAAGCTTTTCCTTCCTTCAATGATGATGCAGGAGAAGTAATACTCGCCACAATTACAGACACAATTATTGATAATTTTTCTTATAATGAAGCAATGCACTTTCCTTTGCTTACCTCTATGGATGGTGTTTCTCTTGAACGAATTAATTTCAACAGGCCGGCAAATGATGCTACCAACTGGCATTCGGCCTCCGAAACAGTAGGTTTTGCTACTCCCTCATACAAAAACTCACAATATTCGAACATAGAGCCCGAAGACGGAAACGTAAGTATTGCTCCCGAAATTTTTTCACCCGATAACGACGGATATAATGATGTATTGAACATTCACTGCAAAGCCGATGCTCCCGGCAAAATGCTGAATATTATTATTTACGACGCTAAAGGCCGTTTAATAAAATATCTTATAAAAAACCAGCTTATTTCGTCGGAAAGTACTTTTACATGGGACGGAACAGATGACAGCGGCAGGAAAGCGAACATCGGAATTTATGTTGTTTATATGGAAATAATTGACATGAAGGGTAGCGTTAAGCAATATAAAAAGACAGCCGTACTGGCAACAAAATTCTAATGCAAAGCGCAGGCAATACTTGCTACGCTTAGTTTTACGCCCTGTATATTTAAAAGAATTTTACCACATGCTTCAATAGTGGCCCCCGTTGTTATTACGTCGTCAACCAGCAAAATATGTTTATTATACAAATGTTGATGATTTTTAAGTGCAAATATCTCCTCCACATTCTCCCATCTTCTAAAACGTGATTTTTTTGTCTGAGTTTCCGATGCATGTGTTCGAATCAGGGCTTTAATATCAACCGGTTTTGAAAAAGATTCGCTCAAACCCCTTGCAAACATTTCACTCTGATTATATCCGCGTTTGTGATTTTTCCGCGGGTGTAATGGCACTGGGATAATAACATCCACATCTTTATATAAATCCGAGGTTTTGAGTTCTTTTCCATACAAATTTCCAAGATAAACCCCGATTTCTTTTTTTCCCTTATATTTCAACTGATGTAAAAGGTGTTGAACTTTACCTCCTTTTGTAAAAAAATACATGGAAGATGCGCTTTCAAGATGTATCCTTCCCCAGAATATTTTGCTTACCGGATTATCTTTATCTTGATGAAAATTTGTTTTGGGAAGTTTGTGGAGGCAAAATGTGCATAAAATATCTTCGTGTTTCAGTAGTGTGTTTTTGCACGAGCAACAAATCCGAGGAAAAAATAAAGCTAAAAAATCATAAAAATATAACATGAGTCAATAGTTTTAAATACTTATACTTCCTCTTTCAAAATAAAAAAAGTAATTTTGTAAAAAATATTTCTGATGACCGATATAAATCAAAAGCCTTCCAAAACAAACACATATAAAATAATCATTGGAGTTGAGGCTGTTATTATCTTAGTATTATTAATTTTATTTATCACTACACGAACCAAAGTTAACACTTTTATCATTGAAAAAGAAAAAGCAATAAGTGAGCGTCAGATACTTCAAAGTGAGCTGGATTCTTTGCTTAACGAACATGAAAAAATGCGCACAGAATATGGCGACCTTACCCAGGACCTTGCAGTTAAAGACAGCACCATACAAGCACAGGCAGCCGAAATACAACAACTGATTGAGAGTAATGCAGGAAAAAGACAAATACAACGCAAACTCGACTACCTGCGAACCATCACACAAGATTATGTTGCACAGATTGATAAACTTCTGAAAGAGAAT
>Ga0265297_10007764_pt1 | contig 14693 bp, 11 predicted proteins | sample Munlanlwell13791_FD_192502 | JGI IMG/M metagenome (GOLD analysis project Ga0265297, IMG submission 192502) | Leachate microbial communities from a municipal landfill in Southern Ontario, Canada - Leachate well 137-91 | ecosystem: Engineered > Solid waste > Landfill > Unclassified | place... | reverse complement strand
TATTCCAAATATAATTAACAATCGTATAAATCGCAATCGGACGAAGTTCATCTTCTAAGTCACGGACGGAGAAACAAACCAATTGATTGCCCATTTCCACATTAGTCGGAGAATTTAAGAGCCCGGAAAAAGTTCCTTCGGTAAATTTACGGAGTCTAAGCGCTAAATCAGCCCCGCCCTCCATTCCTTCTAAAACTTGCTCTAAATCGGCCATCACCGGCGGTTCAATTTTGCTTAAATCGGAATCAGGTGTAATATCTTTCTTCGCATAAGTTTCCAAAAGAGCCCTGTCAACAATTGAATCTTCGTCATAGCTTAAATTACCAATCATCAAACGAACTAAGCCTTTAAGCGTAATAACTGCGCTTCTAATAATATCTTTCGGCTTGGCGTCTCCGCCGACCGCCGTTGGAAGATCAAAAGGATTAATTTTATTTTCGCTCGCGAGCGATATATTAATATAAGTCCCGCCGACCGCCTCCGCTAAATGCTTGTACTCGTATTCGGGGTCAATAACAATAACATCGCTTCCCAACATCAGCGATCTTAATACCTCAAGTTTAATCGCATAGCTTTTTCCGGCGCCAGAAGTCGCAAAGACAACCGAATTGGCATTTTGCAATGAAAATCTATCGAATAAAATCAAGCTATTATTATGACGATTAATGCCATATAAAATTCCCCGATCACTTGTTAATTCACTGGAAATAAAAGGAAAAGATGAAGCAATCGGCGATGAATTCATATTAAAGGTAATGTATAATTCATCATTTCCGAGCGGCAGAGTTGAATTAAAACCTTGCTCCGACTGATAATAAACACGACGAGAATAAACTAAGCGCGAGCCAAAAATATCTTCAACTTGGTCGGAAATACGATCAAGATTTTCTAAATCATCAGCATATAAAGTAACGTACAAAGAAAACTGAAAAAACTTTTCTGTCCCCTGCGTAAGCGCGTCACGCAAATATTCAATATCACGTAAAGCCGTTTCTCGAAGCGGATCGCGCGCCGCCCCTTTTTCCGCATCAGAAATAATTTGCGCTTCAAGTGTCCCAACTTTATTCTTTAATTGTTTTAAAATGATTCCACTTTTAACCGGATAGAAAAACATGGAAATATCAAAAGTAAAGTTCAGATTAATAATCGGCGCAAACCAACCGACAGAAATATAACGCGGATAGGAAATAACAAAAATTGTTCGCAAGAATTTATCGCCCAAAAGAAGATGGTTGGCATTAACCTTTAAGCTGGCCGGGGCGATAATATCGCGCACAGATAAAATTCCGCGGCGAAAAGCTTTTTCTTCTTCAATAATTTCCCTTGTTAAAACTGGGTCCGCTTCAATTTCCGGCTCGGTTTTTTTCGGTCCGAACGTAACCGGAGTATTAAGAGAAATCTTATTCGGTTTTTCTTTACTAAAATCTATCATAAAAAATTATTTTTAGATTAACGCTCCACTCTTATTTTATCAATATCGACTAACGCCTGATTTTTGGAAGTTTCCGGATTATATGTTTTATAATAAAGCTCAACCAAGCTTTGCGTATCAAGCCGAGCGACGGAAACACCCATTGACTCAAGCCCGCCAAAAACACTATCAACCCGTCTATCCAACATCTCTTGATAACGATTAAAAGTTTTCTCTTTTAATTTAATAACGGAGGCCGGCTTCATCGCCTCTTGAACTAGAGCAAAGAATCCTTTGTGCTTATCCGATAAAGGGTCATAGGGGACAATAACAAAAAATTTCTTATTCATTATTTTTCCCAGTGAAGTCAACTCTTTAATATACTCAATGTAGTCGGACGTTTGTATCTTTAATAACTTATTAGTCTGTTCTTTTTCTTTATCTTTTAAATACTGCAGATAATTATCGATATCAAGTTCACGCGATTGAACAACAATTTGCAAAGCAAAACTTAAATTATTTAAGAACCGGACATAAGAATCAATAACCGCATTCTGTTCATCCTCGCTTTTTAAAGCAAAATTAATACTCGAAACAAGAAGTACAGCCCGAATCGTTCCGTCTTTCATAACAACCGTATTATCTTTAATCTCCGCAATATCTAAATATTGTTGAGTAGAAACACTTACTTTATTGCGTGCTAGTTTTTCCGCCATAAATTTAATTAATTACCCTTATATCTTCCTTTAGTATCAACCACTAGAGACAATTCCGCCAAACGCGATTCTTTATATAATTCTTTTGGCTCCGCTTTTTCCTCCGCTTTAACAATTGGCGCCTCTTCGGCCATTTCGTTAATAATTAAACGGTTATTCCAGACTCGAAGACTCGGCCGACGAATTGTTTGAATCAGATTTAAAACAAATAAATGAAAAGGTCTCCCGTTTATTTTAACAAAAGCAAAGACAGTCGCGATGATAAAAGTAATAATCGAAACAAGTAGGAACAGAGAAAAATCAAAGGCTTTATAGGAAATGGCGATAATAATTGCGCCACTCAAAAAAATTAAAAATTGCCGAGTCGTAATCGGCCCAAAAATTTTATTCTCAACATCAATAAATTGTGGAACGGTAAACTGTTGCATATCTCTAAAAAATCAATTTAGAATTCAAATTAATAATGGTTTCTATTTCGATAAAGCTCAGGCCCTCTTTCTTTTCTTGTTCGGAAGCTAAAACAAAATCTTTAACAGTCATCCCTTTTTTAAGGGCCTCAAAAACCATTTGCAAATATAAACGATTAACCGGGCTTTGTCGCCAAGCTTTAATTCCTTGAATCATTTTATCATAACCATCTCTCTCTAAAAGCTGAATTTTTGAAAAAATCTTCGCGCTTATTTCTTCCGGTGTTTTTCCTAAACGCCTAAAATTAACTAAATCCAAGAATTGCAATTCTTCAATCGGTCCCATCACTTTCGGCATTGGCTTAATATCCCGAACATGAGGACGAGAGCTTGAGGGGGTGGGGGCTTGACGATGAGGAACGGCGGATGGAAGAATAGACGAAGCGGTAGGAATATTATGAAGAGTGGCACTAACGGACATCTTAGGAGTTATTGGTGTGGCTGAAATAATTGGCTTGACGGTTGCAATTGGAGCGCTTGATGTGTTTGGTATTCTTGGAGTATTTGTTGTGTTCTGTTTAACAGTTTGCATCGCCTTGGCTCGTACAATGGCCGCTTGATTCATTTGCGCAACCAAACTATTAAGCTCTGCTTTACTGGTATTTTCATCCTTAATAATCGTTTTATCTTTTTTAATATTTGAAACTGGTTTTCTAAAAAGCTTGCTCCATAAACCAAGTTCTGCGACTGGTTTAGAAATAGTTTGTAGCGGGTTTGACTGTGCTGATGTAGCAACAACTGGCTTAATTACATCTGTCTCAACGATAGCCTTTTTTACTTCTGCCTGAATATTAGACTTGGGCGGAGTTAATGGAGGGACTGAAATAATTGCCCTTTGTTCTCCTTGAGGTAAATTTAATTTGCTTTCCGGTCGAGGAAGATCTTTTTGTTCTTCAAATTTGGGAAATTTTTTTTGCACTTCAAACTCGGGAAGATTTTTTTGTTCTGCAAGTTTCGGTAAATTTATTTTCTTCTCAAATTTTGACAAATCAATTTTTTCTTTAATCTGGTTTGCCTCAACTCTTTCTTTTGGCGCAGTAGTTTCAACAAAGTTTCTATCTTTCTCAACAGACTTAGTCTCCCCTTTTTCTAGAGCTTGTTTTAAGCTATATTCTTCAAATTGAGAATTCGTTTTTAAAGAATTCGAGACAATCTTATCTAATCTACTAAGGGGCGCCGGAGCAGAAGACAAAGAATTAGCGATTGCTAAATTATTAAATTTACTTTTATCGCAAACTTTAAAAAGACGCTCTACTTCAATTAAGCTTAAACCTAAGCCACCGATTTTGACATCTTTCATTAAAGACTCCTTGGCATCAATTTTACTTCTCACTCCTCGAAGATATGTGGCGAGAATATTTTTTAATCGCGAAATTAGATTATCGCTAGCCAAAACCAAGCCCGCTTCTTTAATTAATAAGTTGATATCTTTATCTAAGTCAAGGGCCCGAACTTCAGCACTAAGCCCAAGATATTCGGCAACGGAATGAAAAATCTTTTCTTTTAATTCCTTGCTTAAATTTTCCGCCTGTTCAATATTTAAAGAAAGTTCAGAAATAAAATAAGTCGTCAGATTATTAGGAGAGATACTTTTAATCATCACTTTCATAACCAGCATCGCTAAATCAACCTTATACTTATTCTCTAAGTCCGACAAAACAGCCATCGCCTGAGGAGAAGAGACCTTATCCCGGATTTCGCGAGGCAAATTATTAAATTGTTGTAGGTAGTCAAACATTTGCCAAAAAATAAACAGAAGATTTATAGTCCTTCTGTTTATTATTTTAACATATTTTACCCAAAATTGAAAAGCTTAGAGGGTCGTAATAGGACGACTTTGCGTAATATAGAATTTACCCTTAAAATAAGCCCATTCAATATCGCAAGGAAACTTATAATGCCGTTCTATGGCCGCACAAATTTTCGCCAATTCTATAATCTGTTTGCCGTTTAATTTCTGCCGAGCTCCCAAACTCTTAGCTATTTTTACCCATTTTGTTCCCCTTCTTAAACATTTTACAATCTGCCGTTCCTGTTCAGCTATATTTATATCAATTAAAGTATGATCTTTCTTGGAAATAACGTAAGAATCCGGCGTAACCGAGCCAGAAACAATCGCCTCCCCGAGCCCGTAGCCCGCTTCAATAATCATCTGATTCCGATCTTGCGTTACCGGATGAACGGTAAAAGCAATACCGGAAATCTCCGAATTTATCATCGCTTGAATAACGACCGCGACGCTAACTTTTGTTTTTAATAATTTTTTCTCATGACGATAGAAAATAGCCCGTGGGGTAAATAAACTGGACCAACATTTTTTAACATTATCTAATAAAGTTTTTTCCGTTGTATTTAAATAAGTCTCTAATTCCCCCGCCCAAGAAGCCGATGAGGAATCTTCCGCCGTCGCGCTTGAACGAACAGCAACATACGGTGCTTTTAACTTTTTAAATTCTTTGACAATATCAAGCGCCAAATCTTTCGGCATTTTTGCTTTGTCAATTAAGGAGCGAATAATCACCGAAGCGCCATCAACCGCATTAACATCAGCATAATTTATTTTCTTAAGTTGCGCCTCAAGTTCTTGAGTCAAATCCGTTTCTTCTAAAAATCGGTCAAAAGCACCGGCTAAAATAACAAAGCCCGGCGGGACAACTAGCCCGGCGTTCGTCATTTCACCAAGTGATGCCCCCTTCCCGCCCGCCTCTGAAACATCTTTTTTCGTAATTTGTTTAAAAGATTTAATTAGCATATTTTTTAAATTAAGATAAATATTCTCTTTATCTTTTCTTCATAACCTGTTTGCTATAATACATCAGCTGTGGGCCCGGCGGGTTGCAAGACGGGCTTTGACATCTTGTTCTTCGGGGTTCGACTCCCCGCGGGTCCACAGCCGCTAGTGATACATATTGTTGACTCCGAAAAGAAATTTTGCTATCATAGAGGTGTCAAAGCTTGTCTATAATGTAACCTGTAAGATAAATAAATTCCCCCGAACAGGGGGTTTTTATTTTATTATTCTTATAACGCCATGATTGGCGTTTACTTCGATTAAGTCTCCGTCACGTAAGATTTGTGTAGCGTTTTTTGTCCCAATTATTGTTGGTATATTAAGTTCTCGTGCGATAATAGCCGCGTGACAAGTAATTCCGCCCTCGTCAGTAATAATCGCTGCCGCTTTTTTTATTGCGCTCATATATTCTGGTCTAGTCATTGAAGCGACTAAAATATTACCAGATTGGAACTTATTTAATGATACCATATTTCTGATTATTTTTACCCTTCCCTGCACCGTCCCGATATTAGCGACTGTTCCGTGAAGTTCTTGATTATTTGAACTATTATTTTTGACTAAACTCTTATCTTTTTTCATTAACTGCCGATATTTAGCTCCACAAATAACTTTATTGTCCTCACCCCGAATAATCATTAAACACCCTTTCTGTCTTTCTTTTAAAATTAACGTTTTTTTGGCTAGTTCACTTAAAGATTTAAGTTTTTTTACTTCTGTTAAACTAAGATAATAAAAAATCTCTACATCCTGATTTAATCTTCTAGAAATTTCTTGCAAAATCCATCCGGCATAGGAAACGTTTTGAAAAATAAGGGCCTTTCTTTCGTCTTGCCACACGGCACAATAGTCAATAATATTTATTATTCTTCTCAGTTTTTGACTAAAATGGTACGGTAAATAATCTTGAGAATTATTTTTAATTCTCTTCCTTTCTTTTTTAAGGCTAATTAACTTTTTACTGAAATCGTCTACTGTCAATAATTTTGGCCCAGCATAACTATTTTGTATCCAAAAATATTTAGCCAGATGTTTCTCAAGAGCTTTTTTATTTTTTATACCTCCTTTAATCTTTGATAAATCCTCCTCCTCCTGATTAACAAAAGATATTTTAGATGGAGTAATCAAATTAGAAAAAATTTCATTAAACCTCACAATGCTAGTTCTTGGTAGCTCAGCTTCTAAGGATTTTTTAAATTCTTTTTCTAATTCAAAGCCAATTGCATCTATAATATGCGAAACCCCCACATTTTCTAATTGCGCAAAAATAAGTTCCTGAAATATCTTAATGATTTCTTGTTCGCTCAATTTAGTCAAGTCTGTTTGCTTAATTTTTTTAAAAAATGGCTTAAACTGATTCAAATTTTGGTGATATAGCCTTTTTATATCTTTCAAATAGCTGGGGTTAACTGCTATTTTTTTCTTAATTACTAACCAAATATTCTTAAAATCCTCTGGGTCATAGGCCATTTCGCCATAACCATTATGATAATTAAATAAAAAATGGCGGTAACCAAAACCTAAATACCTCTTCATAAAGGTACCGCTCATAGCCGCCGTTGAGAGAAATAGGGGCACGGCACTAAAGCCTTGAATGTACCAATCACGTTTTAAATATTGTTTAAATAATTTATAATCATTATTGATCATAGTTCTATTTTATTATTTATATATTAAACTCAATAAAGTAATTAGGCTTTGGAAACTATTTCGACGGTCCCCTGATTGGCATTTACTTCAATTAAGTCTCCGTCATGCAAAACTTTGGTCGCATTTCTGGTTCCGATAATACAAGGAATTCCTAATTCCCGCGAAATAATCGCCGCGTGGCAAGTAATCCCGCCCTCATCGGTTATAATCGCCGCCGCTCGACGAGCCGCTAATATATAGTCAGGAGAAGTCATCGCGGTAATTAAAATTTCTCCATGCTTAAAAGTATCACATTCCCGCGCATCCATGATTACTCTGGCCAATCCCTTAGCTGTTCCGGGATTAGCGACTCTTCCTTTTAAATCATTTTCGGCGATTAAGCGATTCCTGTCTTCCACAAAATTATTAATTATTATTTCCGCCTTCCGACCTTCGAGAATATTTACCGCTCCATTATTCTTAATAGTTAAAACGCAATTGTCATATCTTGACTGTAATTTTTTAAAATTAATTTTTTTATGGTTAATTAAAGAATCGGCTACTTCGTCTGGCAATAAATATCGAGTCAGATGAAGAGGAAGATTGAGGCGCTGGCTTATCTCCAGAAATAAACGCTCGGCAAACCAATGGCAGCGAGTAAATAATTCTTTTTTAGAATCAACTAGATAAAAAGCTATTTTAATAATATTAATTAGTGATTCTTGTTGAAAATTAATTTTAAATTTCTTAATAATTACTCTCTGCTCTTTCTTTAAATTCTGGCTATAGTTTTTTAACGCCTGATATTTTTTAATAATTTCGGAATTATCTTTTTCCAAGATCACTTTTAATTGATTAATAAAATAATCTAATGAATAGGCGGTGACGCCATAATCATAGGGCAACCAAGTATAATCGTCATGGTGTTTTTGTATTTTTTTTAAAGTAGTATTGGAGATACCTTTACCTTTATTGTCGATGGCAATCTTAAAAAATTCTAATTGCTCCTTTTGAATAAATGATAATTCAGTTGGTAAGATTAATTTTTCACATTGGTTATGGGACAGGCCTTTCTTTAAAAACTCCCCCTTAATCCGATCGGATAAATTACCAATTGCAATCGCTAAGGGTTCACTATAAGGATAAACTTCCTGGTAGCCTTTAAAAGTTTTCTGATAATCTAGCCAGAGAACCTTATTGCTCGCCAGTGAATAGTCGTATTGCGCTAAATGAGTATTAATAAAATTGCTAAATTTTACTTTGCGCTGTAAATAAATTTTTTTAACACTATCAGCGTGTTGAGGATGTTTAATAATATATTTCTGAAAATCATTTATGAACCTGTCGAGAAAGGTATTTTTATCACCGCACAAAAAACCTTCGCTTTTACGTAGAAGCCAGATGGTATTACCGAGATTAAATCCGGCATAAACTTTTTTAACCGGATAATAAGTCATCCCCTGCCCGCAGCCTAGAATCCATAGTATTGAGGAAACGGCCGATTTTCTTTGAATATAACTTAAGGCCATATTATTTACGCTTAATTATTTTCACTATTTTTTCCTGATCATTAATTTCAACTAAATCACCGCTTTTTAAAATTTTAGTAGCAATCTTTGTCCCAATAATACAGGGGATATTTAACTCCCGCGAAATAATCGCCGCATGACAGGTTATCCCGCCCTCATCAGTGATAATCGCCTTGGCTTTATGGATTATTGGCATAAATTCCGGACGCGTCATTGAAGTAACTAAAATATCTCCTGTCTGAAAATTCTTAAAATCCCAAACTCCGTGGATTATTTTGACTCTTCCTGTGATATTCCCCGGACAAGCAATTTGTCCTTTTAATTTATTTTCTTGTTTCTGGGCAGTGATATATGATAATAATCTGTCATATTTTTTTCCTTTAACTATCACAAACCGGCTTCCATCGAAATAAAATAAATAATTATCCTTATTTAATTCGGCGTATTTATTTAAAATTATTTTTTTAACCGGAATACTGTCAATTCTAAATGGATGGCAAAGACATAATTCACTCCAATTAATATCACTACGCTGCGCTATTTCTTTTCCTAAAATATCAATCGCTCTAATAATTTTTTGAGTAAAAGATTTTCTTTGGTCCCTCCAGACGACAAGGATGGAAACAAGTTCTAAAAAATTAACGATTTCCGGGCTTAATTTATATTTTTTAATGATTTTTTCTTTCTGTTTTTTTATTCTTGTTTTATAATTATTAAATTCCAAATACTCTTTTAACCACTTTTTGTCTTTCTTATAATTATTTAAATCCTTGAAAAGTATTTTTTCGTCTAACTCTTTCCCTCCGAAATAACCATAGTGTAAAAAATTAAATTTCTTTATGACTTGCTGACTAGTCATTTTATTTTTTAATGTTTTTCCAAGAGCTAATTTATATTCTTGAAGTTTAAGCAGTTGTTTGGGCGAAGTAAGAATCGCCATCTCAGAATCTGTTGGTTTTATTGACTTGGTCAACGCTTTATCGATAAACTCGGGTAAATTAGTATCGAAGATATCTAAAAATATCGGCATACTCCAAACCCGAAGAAACGTTTTATCAATATCTTGATAATTTTTTATCAATTCTTTATTTGTTAAATATTTAAAATCTTTAGTTGTTTTTCTTTCAGCCATTTTCTCTAAAATATCTGCTTTTTTTAACCAATTTTGATATTGTCTTTTAAATAAACCGGGGTTAAGCCGATGACACTTTATAACTTTACTAGCTTCATTATAAAAAAATTCTTCGGTAAAAAAATTCTCCAAAAATCCTTTGCCAAAATGGCAAATAACTACGCCTTTCGATTTCAAAAGTTTCATGACGCCATAAACCGGACTAAAAACAAAGCAAGGAAGAGCGTCTGTTCTTTGATGATACCAAATAGACTCTTTAATATATTTCCAATCTAATTTCATAATTTTTTAATTAAGCCATGATTAGCATTAACCTCTAGAATGTCCCCATCTTTTATAACTCGCGTGGCGATCTTCGTCCCGATAACGCAAGGTATCCCTAACTCCCGCGAAATAATCGCCGCATGACAGGTTATACCGCCCTCATCAGTCACTATGGCTGCCGCCTTCTTCATCGCAGCAATAAAATCCGGTGAAGTCATGGTAGTAACTAATATTTCTCTTTCTTTCATTTTATTAAGATCAGCTTTCTTTAAAATTACATTAGCGCGACCAATAATTTTTCCTCCCATCGCTCGCGTTCCCTGGATTTCATTTAAATCTGTATCGCTAACTTTCCCCAATAATTTGAATTCGTCTTCTCTAGCAGTATCATCGAAATATATTTTTGCTCCCTTCTCTGTGTAAATAATTTCCATAAACCGCCGTCTTTCTTTCAAGACAGCTAAAGAAAATTTACCTTTTATAGCGTCAGAGTATTCGTTTGGAATTAAATATCTTGCTAAATTATAAGGCAATTTACTGCGACGTGCTAATTCTCTAACTATTTCATCGAGATAATAATTAGTTTCAAGAGATAAAGCCTTTCTTTTATCCTGAAAATCACCAAGCCAATCAATTATTTCAATAATTTTTAATGTTTTTTTTGCTATCTTTAATTTTTTCTCTAAATTATTTTTATTAATACTAGCCAAAATAAGTCTTTTATGATTATTCAATAAACTAGTTTTTATTTTTTTCTCGGAAAGTTTTGTGGCCACTTCCTTTATTTTTTGTTTAAAATATTCTGAATCTAAATAATAAGTATGATCATATCCATTATTAATCCAAAAATATTGTTCGACGTGCTTTTTTAAATTTGTCGGAGAAATCTTTTTATTTTTTTTATAATCAAGCGCTAAAGAAAAAATATCTTCTTCCTCTTCCATGGTATAAGATTTTTTAGTGGAAGAGGTTAAAACATTAAACTCTTCGGGAGTTAAATCTAGATCTTTTCTTAAAAATAATTCTAATCCGGCGGCCGCCGGCTCGGCTACTTGCGCCCAAGCCCACCAATTAAGATAAGTTTTTTGAAAACCATTATTAACTTTTATAAATTCTTGATTGCTAAGTTTGTTAAAGTTAGCTTTTAATAATTTATTTTTACCTTTAACTAATTTTTGAGTCAAACTATTCAATTTTCTTTTTTTTAAATTAAAATATTTAGTATCTAAAAAAGTTTCGGCGATATATTTAGAATTATCTAGAAACTCTTTCTTGGGCCAGACATATTTAACCATGCCTTTATTAAAAAAGGCGTAGGTTTTCGCCCAAGGCCGACCGAATTCTTTTTTATGTGGAATAACTACCGCTTCCCCGGCTTTATAAACCAAACCCGGATAACAAGGCCTTTCCCAGATTATAAAATTATTTAATTTATTTTTTATTTTCTTCATACGCCGTGGCGAAATCATCTTTTAATTTGTCCAAACAAATCAATAATTCTTTATCTAAACTATTATTTTTCTGCCATTCCTTAAATTTATCATAATAAACATTAAACTGCTCGGATAAAATTTTAATTTTATCTATATCAATAAAGCATTTTTCTCCAGGAAATCTATTTTTATCTTCAAAAAATATTGGCAATCTTCCCTCCGCTTTTTGATTAATTTTTTGAACGATTTCAAAAGATTCACCTGGTTTTAAAATACCGCCCAGAGAACTCTCTAGCTCCGGATTTCCTTGTTCATCGATATAAGCTGAAAATCCCAACTTTTCTCTCCCCTCACTGTCAACTCTAACTAGAGCTTTTTTGAGAAGGCTCTCTAAAAATCCGCCGTGAGTTCCTTCCATTAAAACCACGTCTTTCTTAATTATTTGACTCTGGTCTTCGGTTGATTTTTTATCGCGATAAGCAGTATAACGGGAACCTATTCGAATCATTTCGTAAAGTTGATGAGCCGTTCCCATGGCCAGAATATGCCTTAAATCATTATCCACAATGATCCCTTTAATACCAATTGGCTGGTACTCTTTTCTAATTTTCCCCCATTTTGGATCACTAGATTTCGGATCAAAATCAGGGTAATCCTTGATTACCGTTTCATTTATTAATTTTGAATATTTATCTATCCGACTCATTAAAGGACCTGACAGATCATAAAACAAACCAGAACGACGTCGTGTTTTATAATTATCTTCGGTTATTGGCGAAACAATATCAGTCGCGCCGGAAATTATCTCTACTGTTTTATAGGCCCGATCACTTTTTTCCATGCTCGAATATCCCTTAACGACTTCGGCGCTATCTTTTAAATTTTGTCCTTTTATTCTCGCGTCGTTTATACCGTCTTCAGTTAACTCGCCGCTAGTCGTTCTCTCGGCATGACGAATCATTTTATACCTAACAACGGGAGACTCTTTTTCCGATTGGTTTTCGAAAAATAAATTGTTTGATTTTTCAGAAATCATATTTTTTAAATTATTTTAAATTTTTTAAGCTCTTCTTTAAAATTTTCTAATCCCCGATAAACTATTATATTAATTCCTAGCTCGGCTGCTTCTGTTGTCATTTCTGGCCGATCATCAACATATATTATCTCTTCGGGAGAAACTGCGGCCATTTTTACAGCGATTTCAAATAACCTCTTATCCGGTTTCCTAATTCCTAAATAACCGGAAACGGCCTTAACTTTAAAAACATCATTTAATTTATTTCTGGCGCAGAAAATATCGAACCATTCTCTGGGATTATTAGAAGCAACCCCTAAAATATATTGATTAGCTAGTGTCTTTATTAAGTCAATTAGCGGTTTATTCGGCGCTAAACTACCAAGAAGCGATTCTTTAAGTTCGGAAATATTTAATTCCCCGGAAAAATTTTCCTCAACCGACTTAAAATATTCTGCTTCGGAAATTTTTCCTAAAGAAAAATCCTTCCAATAGCTGTGGTCATGAACGGCGATATATAATTTATCTTGTTCGATGCCGTGAATAGATTCATAATGCCTAATTCCCGGGATAATACTTCCGGTCGCTAAGACATCAGAAACATCAAAAAAGATTGCTTTTATTTGCTTATTTACCATATCGCTTTAAAATTTTTATTAATCCCGTTTTAGCATTAATTTCAACTAAATCATTATCTTTTATTATTCGCGTCGCGTTTTTTGTATCAATTATACAAGGCACGCCCAATTCCCTGGAAACAATGGCGGCATGCGAAGAAACCCCGCCTTGATCAGCAATAACCGCTGCTGCTTTTTCCATCGCTTGAATAAAATCAGGGGTGGTAAATTGAGCAACTAAAATATCTCCTTTTTTAACTTTACCAATTTCCTTTTTATCTAAACAAACTTTGGCCTTCCCTTTTATTGTCCCGCCCGTACAAGCAACTCGTCCTTTTATTTCTTCACTTGAAGTTGCCACCACAAAATATATTTTTTCTAATTTCTTGATTTCTTTTTTATCGGAAATTAATTTTGTTTTCGCATTCCGCGTTATCATGGCATAATTATTTAACCGCTTTTTCATTTCAAAATTGCTTGGCAATTTCTTACCGGCTAAAGAAGCAATCATCTCATCAGTCGAAACTTCCATAATCCAGTCTGACTTAAATTTACTGCGACGGGCAATTTCTTGATACATAAAACTGGCTCCATAATCAGCGCTAATAAAAGCTTCAACGCGGCGATTGCGCATATAAGAATGCTTTCTGGCCTGATTAATGATTTTTCTAAAATCACTATCAGGCTTAATACGTTTTAAAGCTTTACTAAAATCATCCTTAACTTTTTGCGCCGAACAATTATAAATCATTTCCTTAATAGTTTGTCCTTCATTGATAAGTTTTTTCATCTCTTTTAAACGGTTGATAATATCATTGAAATTGTAGGGATGGCTGGTCGCTAAGCCGCGGTTTATATATGCATATTTAGCCAAATGCTTATTGATTCTCGCTTGGACATACTTAGAAGGTTTATCTAAATTTTCACGCTTAGAAACAAAATCTTTAAGCATTAAAACCATATTAAGCCTTTCTTGGCTCACTTCGGTCGCCGCCATCGGATCGGTAAAGATTAGAACATAATTTCTAAAATTATGGTCATGAGGCGAAAGATATTTCCCCAATCTAGCTTCAATCGTTGTTTCGAAATATTCATCGAGCGGATACTGCGCATACCAAGGACCGCAGGAAAAACGATATTCAATTAATAAATTTGTCAAAATCTTTTTTAATTCCTTATTGGTTTTTTTAGTCCAATCAGTTTTTTTAAACTGCAGACCTTGTTTATACAACTTTTCTGACTTATCTAGTTCCTGTTTATAATAGCCCTCAAACCATTGATCGTCTTTTTTAAGATGATTCATTATTTCTTCTTCAAATTTATTATATTCGGTCGCCTTCCAATACATCATATGGTTCAAGTAGGTTCGATTGCGTAAAACTGTTTTGATTTTTGCTTTCTTCGCAACTGTCTCGGTAAAAGAAGAATTAATTACAAAACGAAGAAAAATAGGAAGTTGTCCCGATGGCTTTATGCGCCATTTCCCGGAATAAGCTACTGCTGACATAAATTTATTGATTAATAATTATTTTTTAATTATAAAATTAATTTATTTTTCTAACCCAGCCATGATTAGCATTAACCTCAACCATATCTCCATCTTTTAGTATTTTTGTTCCTATTTTAGTTCCGATAATACAAGGAATTCCTAATTCTCGAGAAATTATCGCCGCGTGACAAGTAATTCCG
>Ga0265297_10007763_pt1 | contig 14695 bp, 16 predicted proteins | sample Munlanlwell13791_FD_192502 | JGI IMG/M metagenome (GOLD analysis project Ga0265297, IMG submission 192502) | Leachate microbial communities from a municipal landfill in Southern Ontario, Canada - Leachate well 137-91 | ecosystem: Engineered > Solid waste > Landfill > Unclassified | place... | reverse complement strand
CCGTTGAGATCCTCCGGAAGAAAATGCCGGGGATGAATGAGCAGGTTTTTAATTTCCCTCCCATCCGATTGGAGCGTGTGTTATCCTCCGTGCCGCCGGGTGGATACCATGTGCCCGCGGCGGTCAGCAAAAACCCAAATCATTCTTTACATGACCCGCTTCAAGGCGTAAACTGAACGCATGAAACAGAAGGTTCCTTCGAAGGTGCCTGTCCAGCGCCCCCCGGTTGAGAAAGTCCAGGCGGACGCCATTATTTTTGATATTGATAATGTTCTCATAGATACCCGCCTATCGTATCTTGAGGCCATCCGTAACACCGTAGAACTTTATCTGACGCACGGCCCCATCCCCTTTTTCAGCCGTTCAGCTGAAGGAAAATTCCCGAGTCTGCTTACCCCACAGGACGTAGACCAATTCAAGCTTCTGGGCGGACTCAATGACGACTGGGACTGTTGCTATGGCCTGCTCGTCTATCTTCTGTCGCTTCCAGTCAAGAACAGGACCCTCGAAGCGCTCAAGAAATCGGTTGCGATTGAAAAATTCGCCAAAAGCGTTAAACAAAGACCGCTTAGGGTATCTGGAATTACCGCGCTTTTCGGCCGCCCCACGACCGTGACTATCGAAAAGGTAGCCCGGATCTTTCAGGAGGTCTATCTCGGCAAGGACATTTTCCCGCGTTTGACAATGAACAGAATGCGCTATTGGAAAAAACGCGGACTCATTCATCGCGAAAAACTTGTTTTCAAACGCCCGATCCTGGAGAGACTCAAAAGTCATGGCCTGAAGCTCGGCATTGCGACCGGCCGACCACTTTATGAGGCCTCCCACGCGCTCAAGCATTTTAACATCGCCGACCTCTTTGATGCCATGACAACCATGGATGACGTCAAAAAAGAAGAGCGGGAAAAAAAAGAATCTCTGCGCAAGCCTCATCCCTTTTCCCTTCTCAAAACCGCGCAAGCCCTCGGTGCCAAAAAGAATTTCCTCTACGTGGGCGATCTTCCGGACGACATTCTCGCCGCGAACCGTGCAAAATCCTTCATTACGATCCGTTCTGTCGCTTTTCCGATGCTCGCCGCCAATCCATTCCAGGCCGCGAAAGAGCTGGGATCCGTCAAACCGGATTTTTTCATCAAGACTCCCGCTGATCTTTGCCGTCTTCTGAAAATCTGACCTTTTTTTGACTCTTCGATTGCATTTCGAGGACTGCGAAGTTAAAATTCCCCAGACACTTAAAGATATTTTTTATTTTTTTGAAAAGATCGATGCCGGGGAGATCATGAAACCATTCGCAGTGGGATTCCTTTTCCTGTGGATCGTTTCCGTATCCACCTCCCTCTGGGCCAGATCCCAGGACACTCCGATGACCGCAGATGAACTGGGCTGCCTTCAGAAAATGATCTTTTTCAATGAATGTTCGGGTCGCGTGGAGCGAATGATCACCTGGAACGCCGACGAGAATTTCCCCTCGTTCGGACTTGGACATTTCATCTGGTATCCCCGAGGAAAGAAAGGCCCTTACCAGGCCCTATTCCCGGAATTTCTCTCCTTTCTGGAGGCTCAAAAAACGGAGATCCCTGCGTGGATCAAGGCCCTGCCGACGCGGGAGGCTCCGTGGCAAAACCGCGGGGAGTTCTTGAGCGACCTTTCGAGCGAACGCATGGCCGTTCTAAGAAATTTTCTGGATCGGACCCAAGGATTCCAAACCCAATTCATCATCCACAGAGTCAAGGGAATCCTTCCCCGGATGTTGGCTGCAATCCCTGAAGAAAAACGTCCTGAAATCGAATTGAAATTCAAAGAGATCGCGGGAGCTCCCAAGGGGATGTTCGCTTTGATCGATTATGTGAATTTCAAAGGCGAGGGCATCCTCGAAACTGAGAGATCCCAGGGGCAAGGCTGGGGGCTGCTTCAGGTTCTGGAAGAAATGCGGACCCCCGGAAAAAAAGACGATGCGCTGGAAGAATTCGTCCGAGCGGCAAAAAAGGTCCTCACGAACAGAGTCCGCAACGCCCCACCCGAAAAAGATTGCTCCAAACGCCTTGGCGGCTGGAAAACCCGGGTAAAGAATTATCTGAAGATAAAATGTTAGGAAAGAACGGCTTTGCGCAGAAGGATCATTCCCACTCCGATCAGAAGGATGTTGGGGAGCCAAAGGCTGATCATGGGTGGCAGAACGCCGCGTGACGCGAGGGTCTGGGCTATGGCGAAAAGAATGTAATAAACGCTGGTTGCGGCCATGGAGATCCCAAAACTGATCACGACTTCCCCGCGTTTGACGATCGTCGCAATCGGGATGCCGATAAAAACGAACATCAGGGATCCGAACGCGAACGCAATCCTCTGATGGAAGACCGTCCAGAGATCGCGGCGTTCCTTTTTCCCGGTCTTCTCGGAAACATCCACAAGAATTTCAGCCAGAGTCATATCTTTTTTCTTTTTGCCCATGTTACGGATATCATTTTCGTTCATCGTCGGGAACTTGTAGGTCTTGAACTGAACGGATTGGATCCCCTTGTTCTGCGATTCTGAAACGCTTCCGTTGAAGAGCTGGACTTCAAGTTGTCCGGTACCCGAATCCATCATGATCTTGCCGCTTTCTGCAACAATCGTCCTCACGGGATTTTCCGAATCTACGCCCTCATGAGCTACAATATCCTTCATCTCATTCCCCTCGACGCGTTTCGCGAGAAAAAGAATGCCGGGGCTGATCCTCACAAAACGGCCCGGTTCGATTAACGCCATTGGGTGCTGCATGATCATTCTTTTGGTCGCACGACGCAGTTCATAGCGGGCGGGCGGTCCGACCTGGTCATTAAAAACAAACATAAGAATGCTTAACGCAAAACCCAGAATAAGCGGCGGCATCATGAACCTCAGCGGATGCACTCCAGAGGCTTTCATGGCGCGAAATTCATTGTGCTGGGAAAAACTCCCGAACACGATCAGAACGCCCGTAAGGAGACTCATTGGCGCGGTATAGCTGACGATAGAGGGTATAATAAGCAGCATAACGTAGAGCGTCTGCGCAAACGGGACCCCGCGACCAATGATCATATCCGCCGCTTTTACAAGATATCCCGCCATAAAAATAAAGCTAAGGACTGTAAAGCAAAGGAGGCACGGCAAAAGCAGTTCTTTTAGAACATAGCGTTGGAGAATTTTCATTTTGAGCAGTTTCTCGAGGGTTGCATGCACACAAGCTGGTGTATCCTAGCCCCAATTCTTATCAATTTCAAACTCTTTGAAATTGGGGCTGTCCTGACTACTATTTTAAAAAAGAAAATAAAAGTCATGGCCGTTCTTGTCACCATTTAAGAACAAAATACCAGATCAGGATAGAAGCCATCTTCACCTTTGTCAACCCTGAGCGGTTCTCTTGTTTCTTATTTTTCAAAATGGAACTCAGGAAGCCGTCGAATGGATCAAGCTACGCGGGATGGGCGTAAGGTGTACGGTATACGGCACAAAGAACAAAGCGCGTGACACCGCAGGTTTTATGCCGTACAAACTAATCGTCGGCATATCTCCCCAAACCGGAAGAACGAACATAGCTCACAAATTCTTCCGGCGTAACAAAACCATTCATGCGAAGGCTTGAAACTTCCAGGCCTTTCTCATCCAAAAAGACGATCGTTGGGACGCCGAATACATCGAACCGGCGTATCGCCTCGCGAGTCTCGTTCGCATTCGCAGAAGTGGCATCAATTTTGATCTTGCGAAAATGTTGCAGTGTTTTGATGACCTGTGGATCCGAATATGTGAAATGATCAAGTTCTTGACACGGAAGACACCAGTCTGCGTAAAAATCAAGGATCACCGGCTGTCCCGAAACACGGGCTTCCTCAAGAATGCCGGCGTGATATTTTTCCCACACAATTCCGCTTTCAGGTGTAAAAAAAAAGAAAAGGCCGATCATTATGGCGAGGGTTCCGAAAATCCATTGAAACGCGAAAAATTTTTTCGCAAGCCGGGCAGAGCGTTCGATCCACCCGAGATAAAGACCGCCCGCCACGAATGCCCCCGGCATAATCCATTTAACAAACGGCCATTTATAGGCGATTGCAATATAAAACATCCCGAACGTCAGAAGCACCACGCCCATCAGCCGCTCAAACCAGACAAGCCACACCCCTGACTTGGGTAGTTTCGAGAGAAGCCCGGAGTAGGTTCCAAGCACAAGGTAAGGGAATCCGAGCCCGAGCGCCATGACGAAGAAGATTGAAAACCCGAAAACCATGTCCTGTTGTACGCTTACAAATGTCAAAAGCGCCAGGACTGCGGGTCCCATACACGGTGCCGCAATAATCCCTACCAAAAGCCCGGAAACAAAAAAGCTGAGGAGAGCGCCTTTGGCCGACCCTTGATAAGACGGCATCAGCCACGCGGGTAGCCGGAATTGATAAAGTCCGAGCATGCTGAGTGCAAGGCCTACGACCAGAACTCCGGTCGTGAGTTGTACCCAAAAATTTTGAAGCCACTCGCCAAAAAAACTCCCGGTCATGGCCGCCGCAAGTCCGAGGACGCTATACATGATTACCATGCCGAGCACATACGCCAGGGCTTTCATGAACGCGCGGCCACGCGGTTCATGCTTCGACCCCCTGAAAAGCGAGACCGTGATAGATAGCATGGGATAGACACACGGCGTGAGATTCAGGCCGAGCCCCAGGAAAAACACACTTATAAAAACAAATGGCGACTGGCTAAGTTCGGTCATTGTTATTTAATCCTACATTGTTCAAACGCAACGCAAATGAAAACCCTACGCACCACGTGCCACGTGGCTCATTGATCGTGGACCGTGGCTCATATATTTTTTAAAATAAACTCGTTGGAAAATCGGTTTTGGGCGCGCTTTTCTTCTGGAGAAATTCTCCGGTCACCTGCTTCCAATTCACCGGGATTTCGTAGGTCTTAAAATCCCAGGTCGAAGTAAAATAGATCTTTCCTTCTTGGCAACCATATTCGTAGACATTTTTCGTCAGGCGCACGTCATCCATGCAATATTTCTTGAGTTCTTCCATCCGGCCTTCCTTAAAGAGCACCAGGGCTTCCGCCCCGTCGCCGGACTTCCCCTCCTTGACCGTTGCACGCGCTACGCTGTCAAGACTCGCCCGGTGGCCGCGCGCCTTTTCGATATCATCCAGAAGATCAAGAACGGGAAATTGGTCGACCATTTTGAAAAGATACGGCTGAAGCACCTGCATGTCGAACCGCCGGATATTGAACCCAACGAGAAGGTCCGCGGTCTGGAGCCGTCGATCGAATCGCATCATATCTTTTTCCTCGTAGGACGCATACTCGCCCGTCAGATAATCGTACACGCAGACCACCGAAACCTTGAGTTTTGAAAGGCCCATCGCTTTCGGCTTTCCGATTTCTTTGAACGATTTTTGAGTTTCAACGTCCAACACGAGGATATTTTTACGTTCGTCCATGGATCCTTTTGATCAATACTTATCAACCATGCCGGGGTTCCAACAATTCTTTAATGGCTTGAGCCGCCTCTTTGACCTTGGGATCTTTGGGGGAGCTCTCATGTTTCACGAACTCTTTATATGCGTCCGCAGCACCCTTGGGATTCAATTTCACGGCCTTTTTGTAATCGGAAAGGGCAACTCCATATTCTCCCAGTCTGAATGAAATTAGCGCCCGGTCATAATAAGCCCAGCTGTACTTCGGGTCCAGCTCAATGGCCTTCGCGTCATCCAACATGGCTTTCTTAAGATCTCCCGTCTCCTGGTAGGCCCATCCCCGGTCGCAATAAGCGCTGACATTTTTGGGATCTATTTCAATTGCTTTATCATAATCGGAAATTGCTTTATCAAAAATATTTTTTGATAAATAAGCTTTACCCCTCAAATAATAATCCATGCTGGAACCAGAAGCGGAACGGATCTCCAGGGACTTACTAAAATCAGACAAGGCTTGATCAAAATTACCCTTTTTAGAATAAATAATGCCACGGCAAGAGTAGGCTGGCGCGAGATCCGGTTTTATCTCAATAGCTTTCGTATAATCCGAGAGCGCCCGCTCCGGATTGTTTCTGGAATCATAGATGTTTGCCCGATAAAAATAGGCTTCTGCGAGAACAGGGTTTATCTCCAGAGCTTTATTGAAATCCGCAAGGGCCCTGTCTCTTTGACCTTTCACGTAATAAGCAAGACCCCGGTTATGGTAAGCCTCAGCAAAATCGGGCTTTATTCCGATGGCCCTGTTAAAGGCTTTGATCGCCGCGCCATAGTTACCCTCCCGACCGTAAGTAACCCCTTTTAAAAAAACCTCCTTTTCGGAGTCGGCACTATACGCATTTTGGCCGCAAAAAAACAAGCTGCCGATAACGAAAGCTGCCGCGGATTTTTTAAAAAAACCTAATCGCTTCTCCATCTCCATTACCTTTGTCCAATCCCTGGTTTAGATCAGTTCCCTTAGATTGCGGATCACAGTCACGAAATTCTGATGGTCTTTCGTTAAAGTCGCGTGACGGTCCGAGCGGTCGAGCCAGATGGCCCTGACGCCGGCCAGATGTGCGCCGCGGACATCATCTTCCAGGCTGTCGCCTACATGAACGGCCTCACCCGCCGGAACATTTGCTTTTTTTAAGGCTTCCTCAAATATCTTCGGGCTGGGTTTGGCCGCGCCAAAGACCGCTGAAATGACTTTGAAGTCGAAATACCGGTTGATCCCAAGACCTTCGCATAATTTTAAAAGACGGCTGTCCCAATTCGATACCATCCCAAGAATAAATTCTTGCTCTTTAAGCGACCGGAGCACTTCCTCGACTTCCGGATAGAGTTTCCAAACCCCGGGCTCCGCGAAAAGATCATGGAGCTCATCAAAAAAGGGATCGAACGCTTTAAGTCCTTTGAAATCCTTGAAAATTGCCGTCACGATCCTGCGCCAGAATTCTTTCTCGATCTTTTCATCCGAATGACTTCTGAGATCTCCGATTTTATCGTGCTCGCTCCAGACCCGGCGGAACGCGGCTTCAATTTCTTCGGCCCCTATATGGCAACCATGCCGCGCCGCAACGGCACTGTAATGGTGCCCCACGGACGGAAACGGACGGAAAAGGGTTCCCCCTGCATCAAAAAAGATCGCCCGGGTTCCCGCGGGGATCCTACTGATTCTGGCCATTCGTATCCTCCCCGCCGCCCCCGCTCCCGAATTTCTGCATGAGCATTTGTCCCAGCGCAGGAAGAGCCTGCGCAATACCACCCTGATCCTGCGCATTCGGATCCAACCCCATTGCAGCTGCAGTCTGTGGATTCGCGGAAAGGGCGTTTCCCATCGAAGACATTCCGAATGAGGGACCGCTTCCTTTTTCCGGGGCCTTGCGCTTGGCGTCTACATTGCGAAGAGCTTCCTGAATATCCGGATTTCCGTAGTCAAATTCGCGGGCCCTGAGGTAAGCCTCCTTGGCTTCCTCAAAAAATCCCTGTTCCTCATAGACCGACCCGATTTGGAGCCAGGAGGCACACAACAGATAAGTGTCCTGCTCCGGGTCACAGAGCCGGATTGCTTTCTTGAGTTCTTCGCGTGCGCGTTCCATCTGGGCAAGCCGTTTGTAGACAACTCCAAGGTTGTAATGTGCGACCTTGTCCTCCGAACGGATCATCAGAACTTTTTCAAGCGCATCCCGGCTTTTCACGAGCCACTCGAGGGACTGATTCCCCTTTTGGGTTCGCGTCCGATCGAAAAGCGTAGCGTAGACCGTTGAGAGCCGGTAATAAAGATCCGCATTACCGGGCTCCATGCCAAGTTTCGCCTTGAGTTCCCGTTCCATGCCGATAAGCTCCACATCGGTCTTCCCGGAAAGACCTTCGCTGATAGAATCCCGCACGGCCATGGGATCTTCGGGTTCTTCATTTTCATAGGCATATACTGAGGATAGGGCGGAATGGAAGGCCAAAAGAATAAGAAAATAAAACAGGACGTGTTTAAAAACCATGAAATTTCTCAAGCCCCGCAGGAGGACCGGAAAGTTTGACACGTGCGATGCGGCGAATGAGAAGGCGGTGCTTTCCTCCTTCCACGTAATCAATGTTCACAACTTGACCGGCGCGAAGCTCCTTGAGTTTATCAAAGCCACTCAGACTCGTTTGATTATCAACGTGAAAAGTAAGACGATGAGTTTCTTCCGTTGCGGGATGGCGAAAATCCACGTCTACGCTCGAGCCATCTTCCGCGACCTTCGCCACATGTGCAGAAAGTGTTTTCATGACCGGCTCCGCGGCGTAAAGGCGGAAAGCAACCATCAAGAACGCAAGAAGAAAAAGAAAGAAATGTCTAGACACGGGTTTTGATAAATCCAAGAACTTTTTCATAATTTGGATGCCCGGTAACCTCTTTGACGTATTCGACATATTGCACTTTGTCATCCGGCCCGAGTACAAAAACGGCTCGAGAGAGAAGTCGCAATTCTTTAATGAGAACACCGTAAGCCCGCCCGAATACGTGTTCCTGATAATCGGAAAGCATTTGAATTTTGCCGGCTCCCGAAAGACCGCACCATCCCGCTTGAGCAAACAGGAGATCCATACTGACGCTGATGACTGCCGCATTTGCCGGAAACTTGGGATGCATTGTTCCGGTTTCCTGAGAGATATTCGCTCTATCCTCTCTTCCGTAGGGCACATTTAAATGTGCCCTACAGGAGGGAATAACTGGAGCAACGCATTTGGAGGCTTCCTGATTGAACCGCTTTGTCTGAAGATCACAAACCGGTGTATCGATTGAGGGCCCAATGCTGACAAGCCGGGTCTTCCCCCTGGAATCGGCCAAGGTCACAGATTTCAAACCTGTATCGACAAGCTTGAAATCCGGAGCTTTGTCTCCCGCCTTAAGCTTCGGGCCGATCAATGTTAACGGGCTGCCTTTAAAGGTTACTGCGTTCTTTCGCTCTTGCACCACGGGAGTTTTCTCCTTGGAAAGTAATCTTAGGAATTTTTTTTTCGAGCTTTGGAATAGTTGGCGGAGATAACCGTATGGATGCCGCCGCGCACGAAGAAGTCGGCTTCGATCGACATATGGCGAGGCCTCACGGCCTTTACGAGATCGTCCAGGATTTTGTTTGTAACCGCCTCATGGAACGCACCCTCGTTCCGATAGCTCCAGAAGTAGAGTTTGAGGCTTTTCAGTTCCACGCAGAATTCGTCGGGTATGTACGAGATGCGGATTGTTGCGAAATCCGGCTGACCGGTCTTGGGACAGAGGCAGGTGAATTCCGGACAATCTATCTCGATATTATAATCCCGGCGAGGATACGGATTCTTAAAAATCTCGAGTTTTTTGGAAGGTTGCGTTGCCATGAAGAGGGATTATACCATCCTTGTCTGAGATTTTCTTCAATAATGGTGACAAGGATGGCCCCAATTTCAGTTTTCCTGAAATTGATAGGTATTGGGACCAAAAAGAAGGTTATTTCGTGACAACGAAAATAGCGTTTTGAGCGAAAAGGTTCGGAAGCACGCGGACTTGTCCCTGAGAGTCGAGGAAATACGAAGATAGGATCCTGTAACCCTTTGTTGCGCAAAAGGATTTGAAATCCTTGATAGAAAGAAAGCGCAGATTCGGCGTACTGTACCATTCGTACGGAAGCGACGAGACGATGGGTGCCCGACCGCCAAAAAACATCAGAATGCGGGCCTCAAGATGTGCAAAGTTGGGAAATCCAATAATGACTTTTTTCCCGACCCGGAGGGCTTCGGAAATTACGGCCTCGACTTTTTTCGCTTCCTGCAAACTCTGGTTCAGGATCACATAATCAAAAGACTGGTCGGGATAATACGGAAGTCCGCTGTCGATATCGCTGTGGAAAACGCTCAGCCCCTTTTCGACGCAGGCGTGAATAGCGTCATTGTTGAGTTCGACACCCTGGGCTTTCGCGCCACGCCGCTCAGCAAGCAAGCATAAAAGATCACCGTTCCCGCATCCGAGGTCGAGCACGCTGGAGCCCGGCTCGACAATTTCACAGATGATTTTATGATCTAATTTATCTTTAATAGGTGACATGATATCCTCTGACCCTTTTTCACCACTTTTTCTTGGCAAGAAAGTGCTTGATGAGATGGGACTGTTTTTCGCCTTCGGCCTCGATAAGGAACGAATCATGGCCGTAGTCCGCATCAATCTCACAATAGGTCGCGTCAATATGCCGCATCTTAAGCTGGCGCACCATGTCCTGGGACTGCGCGGACGGATACAACCAATCGGATTTGAACGCGATCAATAAAAACCGCGCATCGGGAAGGCCTTTCTCCGGGATCCATTTGCCGTCTGAAAGATCGAAATAATCCATGGCCTTCGTGATGTAAAGGTACGAGTTAGCATCAAAGCGCTTCACAAAGGCCTGTCCCCGGTATTGAAGATAGCCTTCAACCTCAAAATCAGCGGAAAATTTGAATCCCGAGCTGTCATCTTTGAGCCGGCGGGAGAATTTTTTTTCCATGGAATCATTACTCATGTAGGTGATATGTCCCAACATGCGCGCCACAGCCAGGCCTTGTTCCGGAGAAGCCCCGTCATAGTAATTTCCATTATTCCAGGCGGGATCCGCCATAATGGCTTGCCGGCCGACTTCATTGAACGCGATCTGCTGGGGGGAGTGTTTGAGCGTCGCGGCGATCGGAATGACACATTCCACGCTGTCGGGATAGGAGGCGATCCACTGAAGCGCGAGCATACCGCCCATGGAACCGCCGATCACGCCATGAAGCTTCCTAATACCAAGATGATCGATTAAGTGTTTCTGAGTTGCAACCATATCTCCGATCGTAATAAGCGGGAAATCAAGCGCGTAGGGTTTCCCGGTTTTTGGATTAATCGAAGAAGGTCCGGTACTTCCCTTGCATCCGCCGAGCACGTTGATACAGACGACAAAATACTTTTCCGTATCCAGGGCTTTCCCCGGGCCGATCATGAAATCCCACCACGGCTGATCCTGATCCCCTTGGGAAATACCCGCGGCGTGCGCATTCCCGGAAAAAGCATGCATCACGAGAATTACGTTGCTTTTGTCCGCGTTCAGTTGGCCGTAAGTTTCATACGCGAGCGTGATAGGCCCTAAAGTGCGGCCAGACTCCAACCTGAATTCATGCGGAGACTCCGCAAACGTAAAATATTTCGTCTCAACGATCCCAACGCTTTTTTTCATCCTAAAAATTCCTGGAAAAGCCATGTTGAAAGGTACCTCTCTCCCGTATCACAGATTACTGTCACGATCGTTTTGCCTTTGGATTCCGGCCTTTTGGCGATCTCTAAAGCGGCCCAAACATTGGCCCCCGAAGAAATACCGCCCAAAATTCCTTCCTGTCTGGCAAGTTGTTTTGCAATTGCTCCTGCGTCCTCATGACGCACTTTGATGATCTCATCATAAATCTTTGTGTTCAAGACGCCGGGGACAAAGCCTGCACCGATCCCCTGGATCTTATGCGGTCCCGGTTTCCCGCCTGAAAGCACGGGAGAATCGACTGGTTCCACGGCCACGATTTTAACAGAAGGTTTCCTTTGTTTCAGCACTTCACCGACACCCGTCAGCGTCCCCCCGGTCCCGATCCCGGCCACAAAAACATCCACGCCGCCTTCGGTGTCTTTCCAGATTTCCTCTGCAGTCGTTCTGCGGTGAACTTCCGGATTCGCAGGATTGTAGAACTGCTGAGGAATAAAACTGTTCGGAGTTGCCTTTGCAATTTCCTCCGCTTTCTCCACAGCCCCTTTCATTCCTTTGGACCCTTCGGTCAGTACGAGCTCGGCACCAAGGATCTTCAAAAGCTGCCGGCGTTCCACGCTCATGGTTTCCGGCATGGTCAGAATCAGCTTATACCCCCGTGCAGCCGCCACAAAGGCAAGAGCGATCCCTGTGTTCCCACTGGTGGGTTCCACGATCACTGTCCCCGGCTTGAGTTTCCCGGCCTGCTCGGCGGCGTCGATCATTGCAACGCCGATCCTGTCCTTAACGCTGGAAAGCGGATTGGCGGATTCGAGTTTCACGGCAATGCGTGCCCCCGAATCCCTCCCGATCCGATTCAGCCAAACCAAAGGAGTCTTTCCAACGGTCTGTGTAATGTCTTTGTAAGTACCCATATCGTTCTCCCTTTTATATTTTTACTTACTTGAAATCAAGAACTTCTTTTAGAACGCGTAATGTAAACTGACCGTGAAACCATCTCCCAGCCCGACTTCCTTAGTGCTTTTGGCCTTTCCCGCATACACCCAAGCACCGACTAGGGTCAATTTGTCGGTAATGAACCAAGCGGCATGAATGTCCTGGTAATCCGCATCATGCCAGCCATGAAAATGGGCGCCTTGCTTGTATTCATACCCAACCGCCAGTTTCTTGAAAAGGATCACATCCGCGTTGCCGAACCATGTGAAACGGTAATTTTTATCATATCCAAAAACACCGGTAGTCCGGCTGTTAGTAGCCAACAAACCACCCGACACAACCACCGGAAGCGGCAATTCCTTGATCAGCTTCGTCGCAACCAAATACGTGTCAAACCCCACATGGTTTGTTTTAGCCGGTACATAGTTTGTATTTTTCAAAATACCGCCTATTGAAATCGCAGGGATAAAATTATGTCCTCCCGCATTTTCGGGGATCAGAAGCAATTTGGTTCCGACATTGTTCTTGTAAATCGTCTTGCTCCCATGCGGCGCCACAGCTTCCCAACCGTACGAAACTTCCAACCTGTCAAAGGCCGAAGCCGCCATCCCTAACGCGGTCCAGTCCACGTGAGCCTCGGGTAAACGCACGTACCACGCGCCCACTTGAGGTTTACTGACCCTACTTAACAACCCGAATCCGTCAAAAACTTTCTTGTCTTTCTCCGTCGTCGCCTTGTCCGCTTCAGGCTGATTTTTCTTCCACTTGCTTTCCGAATTGGCAAGATACGCCAACGGGTTGAACGCAATACCCCCGACGCCTTCCAGGTTGTTTAAAGGAACTCCGGCATACGAGATCCCGGCAAACTGCCAGCTGACGAAAGAGGCTAAAAGCTCCAACACAATGAACTTCTTCATTTTGAATTTCTCCTTTTCCGATTTTGGTTGCCCTCAACACCCGGTAGTCCGGTCGGAAAGGCGAAATTTCGATTTTTATTTCATTGTGTCAGCCGGCGATCCGGTAGACGAAAAACTTACTCTATGAACCTCCGATCATTTTCAGATACCACCGCCCTGCTCCACATAATGGTAGCTGTCATATCTCGTTTTCTCGGTCTTTTCGACCTGAATGATTTTCGAGCCGTGGATCTTGATGAGCACTTCCCCGAATTTCAAATTGCTGACGATCTCCGCGATCTCCTTGATGATCGCGTCGTTGATGATGCTTCCCTTTTTATTCTGTTTAGATTCCGTTGCCATCGCAAATACCCCATCATTCCTTCCTTTAGGCTCCTGAGACCGATCGTAAGCTCTTATTAGGAAGCCTTTCCCAAGGCTTGATCGATATCCGCAATGATGTCATCGATATTTTCAATGCCGATGGACAAACGGATAAAATCGGGCGTTACGCCCGTCGCAAGCTGTTCTTCGGCCGAAAGCTGCTGGTGCGTGGTTGTGGCCGGATGGATCGCCAAAGTTTTGGCATCTCCCACGTTCGCGAGATGCGAGATCAACTCAAGCGAATCAATGAACTTCTTGCCGGCCTCCAATCCTCCCTTGATCCCGAACCCCAGGATCGCACCTGCCCCTTTGGGCAGGTATTTCTTCACGCGATCTTTTTCAGGGCTCGAAGGAAGACCCGGATAATTCACCCACGCGACTTTCGGATGTTTTTCAAGGTGCTTCGCCACCGCCAGAGCATTTTCGGCATGCCGTGGTAACCTGAGATGAATTGTCTCAAGTCCCTGCAGGAACAGGAACGCGTTGAAAGGAGAAAGCGCGTTTCCGAGATCCCGGAGGAGTGTTACCCTTGCTTTGATGATGTAGGCGATATTGCCGAGAGGTTTCAGAGCTTCCACGAAGTTGATGCCGTGATAACTCGGGTCCGGCGCCGCGATAAGCGGGAATTTTCCGTTCGTCCAGTCGAATTTCCCGGAATCCACGATAAGCCCGCCAAGCGAAGTACCGTGACCGCCGATGAATTTTGTCGCGGAATACACGATGATGTCCACTCCGTGATCGAATGGCCGGAGAAGATACGGCGACACCGTGTTATCCAGAACGAAAGGAATGCCGTTCTTATGCGCGACTTTGGAGATCCCTTCAAGGTCCGCGACATCCAATTTCGGATTCCCGATGGATTCCGCATAAACAGCTTTTGTTTTGGGCGTAATTGCTTTCTGGATCGCGTCCAGATCGTTCGACTTCACGAACTTGACCTTGATTCCAAGACGCGGAAAGGTATAGTGAAAAAGATTGTAAGTCCCGCCGTAAAGGTTGTCGGCAGAAACAATCTCGTCTCCCGCTTGTGCGATGTTCAAAAGAGCCAGGGAAATTGCCGACTGGCCGCTGGAGGTCGCAAGCGCACCCACCCCTCCGTCCAGAAGCGCGATCCTTTTTTCGAGAACGTCCGTCGTGGGGTTCATGAGACGCGTGTAAATATTACCGAACTCCTTGAGCCCGAAAAGATTGGCGGCATGCTCGGTATTTTTAAACTGATAGGAGGTCGTTTGATAAATAGGAACGGCCCGGGAACCGGTCGTCGGATCCGCTTCCTGTCCTCCGTGAAGCGCCAGTGTTTCGATTT
>Ga0265297_10007762_pt1 | contig 14700 bp, 18 predicted proteins | sample Munlanlwell13791_FD_192502 | JGI IMG/M metagenome (GOLD analysis project Ga0265297, IMG submission 192502) | Leachate microbial communities from a municipal landfill in Southern Ontario, Canada - Leachate well 137-91 | ecosystem: Engineered > Solid waste > Landfill > Unclassified | place... | reverse complement strand
TAACTGGCGTATTGGTACCACTCCTCCGTTATATAATGATGATAATTAGTTAATTATGATATTTTTTGATGAATTAGTAAGCAAGCTGCAGGAGAGCGATCCATTTTCATTTGTTCGTTATGGCGATGGAGAATGGGCGTGCATATTTGGCATGCAAAGCAAAAACTGCGACGGCAATATCTACTTTACTGACCTTGGCAAGGCTCTTGAAAAGATAGTACTAAGCCAGCCACATTATTATATGGGCATGCAATACGGTGCCCTGGTATCTGATTATTATAACCTGAAGGATAAGATATATCCTTTTATTTGGGATCTCAATATAAATTGGGTGAATGCTGATATTTTACACCGTGCCAGCGAGTTTAATAAGATACAGCCTTTCTTTAAAGCTTTAAAAGCACGCCAGGTTATTCTTGTTGGCGCCAATTATTTTGATCGATTAAAATTATTTCCATTTATCGATCATGTAATTATACCCCCTCATAATTGCTGGCTCGTAAAGGATACAATATATAATCAATTGGTAGAAAAGATAAACAGGTTGGAAGCCGGGCTAGTAGTATTATTTATGGCCTCTATGACCACAAATGTACTTATTGATGATCTTTACAAAATATTTGGTCATAACACAACATTCATTGATATAGGATCGGTTTTTGATCCATATCTTGGCTTAAACAAACGCCGTTATCATTACAAAATTATTAACCGCGAGTAAAAAAGTAAACAAAGTTTACCATAATCCTAAATCATTCATGTGACATTTGAATCAGTATATGATTGTTATTCATGTGAATGATAGAATTTAACTGGAAAAAATTTCCTTTTTTCTTCAAGCGGGCCACCATGAACATGCCGCAGGCCATGCTTGAGGACTTTTTTAAAACATGGGATTACGAATCCGAAGCGGGTATTTCAGTTAATCCTGATACTGCATTTACACTCTCAGCTGTTTATCGTGCCATAAATCTTCTCAGCAGCACCATCGGCACATTACCAGTTAAACTATACCATAAGAACGGATCGAGTCGCGTTGAAGTTGATAATCTGCCAGGCATAAAAATATTCAATGATCCCACGCAGAGCAGTGTGCAGGTTATAATGCGCGAATCTATTCAGGCAGCGGCATTGAGCTGGGGCAATGGTTATGGTTATATTCAAAGGAATGGAAATAACCAGCCACTGGCAATTGATTTTCTTGACCCACAGGTAGTTACCCCCAAACTCGGCAAAGATAAAAAAGTATATTATGACATTGCCGGAGGCGAATCAAATATACCGAGCCGGTACATATTTCATATACCCGCCCTATGTTTTAATGGCGTAACAGGTAAAAGTCCTATTGAAGTGGCACGCCAAAGCATTGGCGGAGGGCTGGCAATGCAAAAATATGGCAACCAGTTTTTTAAGAACGGCGCCAAATCATCCGGAGTATTAACACACCCTCTGCAGCTAAGTGATACCGCACGTGACAGGTACCGGGAGAGATTTGAAAAGAAGCTCAAGGGACCAGAAGGCGGAACCATGATACTCGAGGAGGGCGTAAAATATACCCCTCTTACAATACCCAATGAGCAGGCGCAGTTTCTTCAAAGCCGCAAGTTCACCATTGAAGAGATAGCCCGTTGGTTTGGTATACCACCCCATCTGCTTGCCGATCTTGACAGGGCTACTTATTCCAATATTGAAGAGCAGGGTATTGATTTTGTCACTTATTCACTTACGCCATGGATTGTTCGATGGGAGCAGGAATTAAATCGTAAACTACTCAGCCCGGGTGAACGTGTTAATCATTATTTCAAATTCAATCTTAACGGGTTACTGAGGGGTGACGCCAAAACAAGGGCTGAATATTACCGCCAGATGCTCGATATGGGTGTGCTAAGTATTAATGAGGTACGCCAGCTTGAAGAGTTTAACGATATAGCTGGTGGTGATATACACCTGGTACAGCTGGCACGTACAACGTTAGATAAAATAGGGAAAGATGGAAACGCTTGAGCGGCCTTATCCAAATGAGCATGCCTGCAGGCTGAGACAACCTAATGGTAATGATACAAGACGTGAAAATGGAGAACGTGAGCACGATGGGAAAAAGTATGATGTTATATACCAAAAGAAGGATGATGCATCATGGGAAGAACAGGCATACCGGTATCCCAGGGAAGTATGGACGGCAGAGAGCGCTCACGCTCATTGTAAACAGCATAACGGAATATTATTTGAACCCGCAACAGAGGAGGAAAAAACAATGACATGCAAACAGGTACGATATGGTGAGCTGAGGTCCATTGATGATTCAGCCAGGACAGCGGAATTTATTATAAGCTCCGGCACCAGGGACAGGCATAAAACAGTTTTGAATCCGAAAAACTGGGCGCTTGACAACTACCGCAAAAACCCTATTGTAGGCTATGACCATGATATTTATGGAGGAGTATGTGCCGGATCCGATCCTGATAAGATAATTGGCAAATCGGAAATATGGCAGGAGAACGATCAGCTCATAGCACGCGTTATATTCGAGCCTGAGAGCATTAACCAAATGGCTGAGAAGATACGGAGAAAAGTGGCATTCGGCACCCTGCGCGCGGCCAGCGTTGGCTTTTATCCGATATCAGTTAACGGTGAAGAAGGCTATTATGGTGAAGGCGATGAAGAACGCGGCAAGCCCAACGAAACATTTTATTATTATGGACAGGAACTCGTTGAATGGAGCATAGTGAATATACCCTCAAATCCTGATGCCGTTAAAAAAGCTTTACGCTCGCAGGTGGCCAATGCCCTGTTATACCTGCAGCGCGAGCTTGGTAACAGATTTACCATTGCTGAAATTGAAAAGCTCAGAATATTTGAAGCTATTGCAATGCTTGATAATCCTGAAAAGAGGAAAAAGAAAAGCAAAACCGATGTGCTTGTTGAGCTTATCGAGGAAAGCATTGGAAAATCAATTTTGGAAATTGAGGGGCTAACCGTTAAAGGATTGCTCTCGGTATTTAACGGCGATGACATTGAGAAAATACTTAAGGCTGATGGCAAACGCAAGTCAACCTATGGAGAGAGCAAATACCATGAATATTTGGTAAGGCAAGCCAATTATCGTTAACACTAATATTATAAAAAAATGACAATCGAAAACTGGTATGAAAAGAAAGCGGAACTCCTTAACAAGATCAAGGAGGCCGCACAGAAAGCCAAATCCCGTGGCGATGATGAGCTCGACAAAGAGACCATGAACACAGAGTTTGAAGGATGGTATAAAGAGCTGGACGAGGTTGAGAGGACCATCAAAAATCTTGAGGCTGCCGAGAGAAGGATCGCTGAGACAGCTGAGGTGATTGATAATAATAAGCCCGGAAAAGATCCTGAGGTAAACAAGGAATCATATTCAAAGGCATTTGAAGAGTTCCTTCGCAAGGGATATTCACGCATGAGCACGGAGAACCGTGAGATTCTCGAACTGAAGAACCCGGGCATGAAAGGTGAGCTGCGTGCAAACCAGCTATATACCACCGACGCTTATGGTGGATACACCATACCCGAGCTGATGGGTGATAAGATTGCCACCGCTCAGAAATTCATTGGTGGTATGCTCACCCCGGGGCTGGTATATAACCTCAAAACGCCTACCGGAGCAAGCATGACATTCCCGACGGTCGATGATACCGCTGTGAGTGGCTACCTGCTGACGGAGAAAACCGACAATACCACATCGGCCACAGATATGACCTTTGGTGTGGTAACACTGGCTGCATACAAATATACCAGTGGTATGCTTTACGTATCGAATGAATTGCTGAATGATTCAGCGTTCGATTTTGCCGGTTGGCTCGTTGAACAGCTCCTGGTGAGATACTACAGGGGTGTGAATACGGCCCTCACTACCGGCACCGGAAGCTCACAGCCAAAAGGTATCAAGTCCTGTGTGCTTGCTGCCGGCGATGAAGCCGGTGGAACACGTACCATTACGCGTACCAATCTTCTCAACCTGGTATATACCCTGGACCGCGCATACCTGAATAATGCCACATGGATGTTCAATGCCGATACGCTGAAAAACATACGTGCCCTGGTGCAGAGTTCAACATATAACGAAAGCCCGTTATGGCAGGAGAGTGTGCGTAGTGGTGAGCCCGGAACACTCGAAGGAAGGCCATGGGTTGTGAACCCTGCCTGCGACAGCCTGTATCCGAGACGACATCCTATTTTCTTCGGCGATTTCAAACATTATTACTACCGGGAGGCCGGTCCTCTGCGGGTAATAAGGTTGAATGAGCTGAGGGCTGCTTATGACGAAACAGCTTTTACTGTGCTCGGTCGTATTGATGGCAATATGGTTGCTGCTGATTATCCTGTCAAGAGTATACAGTGTGCTACTACATAGGTTTGGCTGTTACCTATGTCAAGGGATGGATCTTCTCGCGGGGATCCATTCCCTTCCCTTATTTTAATATTTAAAACGATAAGCCATGAAAGTACGATTTATTGAATCAGTCTTCGGAGCGATCAATGTAGGACGCGGGCAGGTTGTTAACCTTACACCAAAAGAGGCCAATTACTACATCGAGAAAAAGATGGCAGTAGCGGTATTTGAGGCTGGCGATGAAAAGCAATTACCTCCCGAGGTGCAGGAAATTAAAACAACGAAAACTAAAAAAAGGCCGATAAGACGCGAATAATGAGATTTAAACTCATAACGGCGCCAATTGATTGGGCAGTTACTCTCGATGAGGTTAAAACGCACCTGCGTATCACCGGCACTGATGATGACAAATATCTGCAGTCGCTCATATATGCCGCGCAGCAAAGGGTTGAGGAAGAGTATGGGCTCGCGTTAACACCGGCAACATGGGAAGCTTATCTGGATACCTTTCCTAAAGGGGAAATTGAAATATACCGTTATCCGATAGCATCAATTACGAGTGTGAAATACATCGATAATAACGGTGCAACGCAAACAGTGAGCAGCGGTAATTATTCAACCGATATCACAGGCCAGCCGGCTAGGATAATACCTGATAACAGTTACGATTGGCCCGAGGTTGAAGAGGTGGCTAATGCTGTGCAGATTCGTTTTGTCACGGGATGGACCACACCTGAGATAATACCCGCAGATATTAAGCATGCTTTACTACTGATCATTGGTGACTGGTATCTTAACCGTGAGGATCAGAATTTTAATTTTACCGTATTCAGACGCATAGTGCCTTCATTACTGTCAAAATACTTATACAGATGATACCTGCAGGCAGCCTTGACAGGCTTATAACTATTCAATATCCACCATCGACCAAGAACGATTACGGGGAGGTAAACCTGTCGGCTGGCTGGACACAGCTTGACCAGGTATGGTCCAGGATTGAATATATGGGAGGCAGCGAAGCCGTGGAAGGAGGCAAGGTAACAGCTTTGAACAAGATAGTATTTATCGTTCGATACCGCACTGATATAGCGGTTAACATGCGTGTGAGCTATGAAAGTAAGTATTATTATATACAGTTCATTGAAGAGATTGAAAGACGCGAAGGGCTGAGGTTAATATGTGAGGTACGTGACTGATGAGCTACCTGGGGAAAGCAATATATGAAATAATAAAGGCGGTTGAGGCCGATTGCTATCCTTCAGTTGCGCCTAATGATGCCACCGAACCTTACGTTGTGTACACAATTATCAGCAATGTACCTGAAGATACGAAGCAGGGAATATCAGAGCTTGACATTATACGTGTTCAGATAGATATTTACGCTGATGAATATGAGGATGCCCATACGCTGGCTGCTTCTGTACGCTCAGCCATGGATCGCAGGAAAGGTACCATACGAGGCAATATTATAGACAATATAATATTCGATGGCGAAAATGATATGCAGGAAAGTGAAACTGAGCTCTACCGTGTTACGCAGGATTATTTTGTACGATTAAGATACACATAATGAAAGTAAGGCTGATAAAAGAACATGAGATCGCTCCAGGTTTAATATGGCCAGTGGGTAAAGAAGTATTTGTCGACAAAGAAACAGCAAGGCTATGGTTATTACGTGGAATCGCTAAGCCTGTAAATGAGTCGATACTAGATATATTCAAAAAGAAAAAGAAAAAACAAACTAAAACTGAATAACAATGGCATCAACTGGATTTGTAGAAGGAACCGATCTTCTGGTATACTGGAACGGCACGGCTATTGCTTACAGCAAAAACTGTACATTAAACATGGAGCTGGGAAACACTCCAACAACCAACAAGGATGATTCGGGGTGGGAAGGTATATTACCAACAAAAAGGAAATGGAGTGTTGACGGTGATGGATTGTATAATTATGCCGGTAGCGTGAGTGATCTGTTCGCGCTATACAATAACCGTACGCGTGTGAGCATCAAATTTACCAACAACACACCGGGTGATAAGTATTATACTGGCTATGCTTACATAACAAAGCTGCAACTGTCGGCTCCCGATGGTGAAACGGCAACCTATTCGTTCTCGTTTGGGGGCGATGGTACACTGGCCGAATATGCTGTTACCTGAAAAATAACACATATCCCCAATGGAAAAAATATTTATAGGTGGCAGAGAGCGTCCCATTAAATACGGCTGGAATAGCATACGTATTTTTTGCCGTATCTCCGGCATCACGCTGACTGAGCTTAGTAGGATAGGCGATGACCTGACACCCGATAACATCACAACATTGATATATGCAGGGCTGAAACATGCTGCGGAGCGTGAAAAACTGGAAGTAGATTTCACCATTGATGATGTTGGTGATTGGATAAATGAGGACATAGCAGTCATTTCCAAGTGTATGCAGTTATTCAGACAGCAAATGCCTGAATTAAAAAATCAGCAAGCCCCCGTGGAGGGGGCAAAATAGTACCTCTGGACTTTGATGATCTGGTGGGTATAGCCCTGGGAGTACTAAAAATGACTGAAAACGAATTTTGGGGGATGACTCCCAGGGTTTTTTTTAATGCTTTTGATGCTTACATAAAACAGAGGGAACAGGATATACATATTTCATGGGAACAGGCGCGGTTTATAGCTGTGGGGATGGTTAACTGTTTTTTAAAGAAGCCAATAAAGAATATTAATTATGTGCGGTTCCCGTGGGAAACCAGCGTTGCTGATCCCGATGAGGCAAAGAGGCAATTTGATTATTGGGTTAAACGCTTTGACAGGATAGAGAGACGATATGGGCGTAATTAGCAGAATATGGGAGCAGAAGCGATGGCCTGTTAAACCGGCTGTTAAAGCAGGAGGCACTGTTATACTTGGTGCCGATAAGCTGGAGGCCATGCTCGATGAGGCGGGGGCGGGCAGGCCATGGGATCGTAAAATACTATTGCGATTTTTCAAATTGGCTGCTAGACCCATGGTAGAAGCCATGAAACTAAATGCCCCTGTATCCGATAAGGCTGTAGCTATATTAGCCCAGAGACATTTCACAAAAAAGAAAGGCATTCATTTTAAGTTATCTCTTCACAGGCCCGGGCAGTTAAAACGAAGTATAGGTATTGTTGAGGGGAAGGGGCGTGTTATTTATATAGGCCCCAGGATAGGGAGAAAAGCGCTGCTGGGGTCGGATGGCTGGTATGCCAGGTTCGTTGAATACGGTATACCATCGCGTAAATATAAGGCTAATCCCTTCCTCCGCAGAAGCATTGATTCAACGAAAGATGCGGTATTGAAATTCATAGTTGATAATCTGGCTGATTATTATATAGGCTGGCTTAACGCCAAAAATATGAAGAACTGATGTCACGCGTATCGATAGCGGAACTGAAAGCGATATTGACTGCCGATACAAAACAGTACCAGGCAGCCATGGGCCAGGCGCAGGGTAAGGCTTCGTCATTGCAAGGTATGTTTGGCGAACTTGGTAAGAAAATAAGTGCTGCCTTCACTATTACTGCTGTTATAGCCGGCTTTGTTAAGGCATTGAAATCATCGGAAGGAGGGGCGGACAAACTAAGTTTTGCCATTGATGAGGTTAAAGGAGGTCTAGAAGGCTTTGGCAGGCTCATAACGGGTGTCATCCTGGGCAACCTGAATAATTACACAACCAATATATGGAAGAGTGCTATAGCCACCCGTGATCTAAAGATGGCCCTTGACGAGCTGCAGGATATAGCAGCGTCTGATAAACTAAAAAAGAGCTTCCTGGAATCATCGCTGCAGATGCTGAGGGTACAAATAGCAGGAGCAACGGATAAGAACGAGAAAGCCAGGCTTATACAGGAAGCTATAAACACACAGAAAGAGATCACACAGGTCACGCTTGCCGAGATAAGGGACCGCATCAATGCCTACGAGGTATATTTCAAACAGATGAGCGGGTTGTCAACCGATGCAGCCAATAAATATTTTGAGGAGTTTCGTAAGATAGCCGGTAATGAGCGGCAGATTTTCGGCGTCGGAGGAGCGGGAGGGCAATATGGATTATGGAAGCAGCAACTTGAGAGTCAGAAAGAACGCAACAGGCTCATAGGTGAGGGTGTCGATCCGCAGCTGAGGTTCACTGTTGCAGCCGCTGAGATGTACCAGGAGATGCGTAATGCCATGAAACCTGAAGAGTGGAACCAATGGATTGGCATGCTGGCTGATTATAATAATGCACTGGCGACAGGAAGCGCGGATCTCGTAAGGTTGACAAATGCATTAACTGGTGCGGAAACTGCGATTAACAGACGTACTCCGGGCGGGAAGAAAATGGAATATGCGCCTTTTGAATTTATTGGTCATCCAAGAAATGTTAAAGATCTGAAAGAAATGGCTAATGCCTATTCTTTAATTGCTGACAATATAGGCATGGCAAGGATTCAATATGAACTGCTGGCAAAAGAGACGGCTGAATGGAATGAGACATTCAAAAATATGATAGGTGACCTTGTTGCCCAGGTATCTACCGATCTGTTTGATATGATCGCGCAGGGTGAGTTCTCACTTGAAAGTTTTGGCAATACAATATTAACTGCTATGGGTAATTTCCTGAAGCAATATGGTGCCATGCTCGTAGCTTATGGTATTGCACAGGAAGCATTTAATAATAATCTGGATCCGGCAGTAAAAATTGCAGCGGGACTGGCCATGATAGCCATTGGTGCTGCTCTAGGCGCCATGGGTGCAAAGGCCGGAGAAATAGTGGGCGGAGGAAGTAGTGGCGGAGGCGGAGGTAGCGGGGCTTTCCAGGGAGTATTTCAGGGTGCAACAAGTGGATTTGGTATGGGCAATCAAGTTGAGTTATTTGCAACCATTAGAAACAAAGACATTTATTTATCAAGTAAGAAAGGTGAATCCGAATTTAACAGAATAGGATAATGGCTTTTGCCACTAAATATGAGTATACCTATTACGATGCGCGAGGCGTAAAAACCTGGGTTGATATTCAGGATGAGAGCGGAGAGACCAAGGCTGATATCGAGCGTATGGGAGACGAGCCTTTCGTCATCGAATACGAGGGGAAGGGTGATGATGTGTTAGAGGTGATAAAAGGATCTTCCTGTAAGTTAACATTAATGACCTCTGAAACACAAACATGGGAAGAATTTTGGAGTGCCAGCCCAAAAGAGTATAAAATAATTATATCAAAATATATCGATGGCTCATGGTATGGTATATGGACTGGGTGGATATTGCCGGAAAATATATCAGAAGAAGACGTCGGGCATCCTCATTCTTTCATCCTGACGGCCACAGACGGACTTGGTGACCTCAAAAATTATGCATGTGATGATGATGGTACAAGGTATACAGGTAACACTAAGCTGTCATCTATAATATATTATTGTCTGAATAAGATAGGGCTAGGGCTTAACGTAGTATCAGCTGTTAATATATATGATACATCAATGGATAATGATCCAACCACCGACGATCCACTTATTCAATGTAATGTAAATGCAGAGGCACTGCTCGATGAGAATTATGTTCCAAGGAATTGTTATGATGTACTTAATGAGATACTGAAATGTTACAATGCCAGAATATTCATTGGTAATATACCAGGGCTGTCTACTAATCCAACATGGAATATCATTCCTATCGCTGAAAACGCACAAACATTCTATTGTCGGGAATTAAGCGATGCAGCAACAATAGCTGGTTATAGTACTTATAATCCCCAAAAAACCATAACCACAACATGGGCTGACAGAACATCGATGTTGAAATTCATAAACAATTCAAAGGTAAAATCAAAGTTAAGCAGATATAAAAAAGTAAGGTATGTACAAGACTATGGCTATAAAGACAGAAGACTAATACCCTACTCTAACTTCCCTTCTTTTATTTTTTCCGGCGGCATATCCGATGCTGATATCGCTCATTGGTCAAAGGGAGATTCTGCCACTTTATATTATACAATTAAGGATGATTATTTCAGCTATTTGGGAATAAAATATGTTGCCGGCGATGCTGATTATGTTTATAGTCCCAATGTATCATATTACGACCCTATGGCTGCCGCAGGGGATGGCAAATTAAGCTTCGAGGTTAAATTTCGCATGAATGGAACCCCAAACGCTACTGCTACATTTAAGATGAAGATAAAGTTGTGGGATGGTAGTAATTGGTGGTATTTGAAGGAAGGAACCGGATGGACGGTTCTTGATAGTGCTATAACATACAGCGGGATAAGTGTTGAAAGCGGGTGGGTTGTAAAAAATATTTGCGTTGATGAGCTTGTATCCCCTCCTGATTATTTTGTAATTATGTTATATCAGCCGACAAGCATATCTGGTACAGTTACGTCTGTTGACATTGAGCATTTTGACATGTGGCTGGAGCCAGGCCTTGCCTATACCTTCCCGAGAACAACAGGCACGACCGCTTCATACGACGCGAAAGGCACTGCTACAAAAGAAATAACATTTAAGTTTGGAGATGCGCCATCAAGTGTCAATGAATTGCTTGTTTACCAGAACCTCTTTTATACCGTATCTCCGCAGACATTGACTTCCTCATGGAGATGGCATGGATCAACAGAGAGCGGTCATTTAAAAACTCTCATAGAAAACTATTTGGGCCACCTTTATGGCAATGACAGGCTGCAGATAGAAGGGGAGATATTTGGCAGCTATTCGTTTGCCGATGTTCTTGTGGATCCGAATAATGATAATAAAAGATTTCTTTGTACCGGTGGATCCTATCATGATCGTACATGTACCTGGGAGGCTCATTGGGCTGAAATATTTGGTCATGATTATGATGAAGTTTTAACGCTCGCTGAAGCTTCGGCTTCTTCAAGTTTTGATAATATTATCGTTAAAACTTCATCAATACAACCAGATATAAGGGCAAAGAAAGATGGGGAAGATTATAATAACACCGGTGAACTCAATTATACAGCTGGTAATTATTCATTCGATATTGATGTAAGCCCAGATATAATACAATGGGCTGTGTCAGATGATGCAGCATGGGTCACCTGTTCAGATAGCGGAACAGGGGATAAGAATGGTGTTGCATTTAGTGTTACCGAGAATGATACCGGGTCACCGCGGAGCGCAACAATTACAATCACTGAAAGCGGCACGTCTTATGGTGCCGCAGACTGGACTATTACTGTTCATCAAATAGCTAATCCCATATGAGTGTAACAAATTTTGCAAAATATCATTTAATGGATGGTGGTTTTGACCTGAACACCGATACAATAAAATGTGCGTTATTGAACACATCTCACACAACCAATATTGATACGCAAGAGTATTTTGATGATGTAAGCACCAATGAGGTGAGCGGTACCGGTTATACGGCCGGGGGAAAAGCATTGTCAGGAAAGTCCATTAATAAAGATAATAGCAATAACCTTGCATATTTTGATGCTACAGATGTGTCATGGACCAATGCAACATTAAGCAATGTAAAACATGCTTGTATTTATAAAGACACAGGTACGCCAGGTACGAGCCCGATTCTATGTATAATAACATTGACAAATACATATAATGTTACGGGGGCTACTTTTACGATTGTCTGGAGTGCGAATGGCATCTTTAAAATAACATAGGAATTTGTAAAATTAAATTAATAGGAGAAAAACAAATGGCAAGTTTGGGATTAAACATTATGGCAAAAAACGGTATGGATATCTATTCCGGGGCTGGTACATATACCGGCAAATGGCCGGCATTTGTGACGATAGGATCAACTGTTTTAGCTGCCTATACAGATGATGGCAAGTGGCCAACGGTTATTCCTTTGGCTACAGCCATAGAAGGTGGTACACTGATCACCGCAAATAACAATTTCACCAGCATACAGGTTACAAGCGGTGCTATTGAATGCATAAGAGAGTATTAAAATGATTGGTATAGGCTTTGGGCTGGCGCCCTGTATAAGCATATCAAAAGTGCTTGTTCGGTTTCCCGGTATAACATCGGCAATTAATGTTGAATCAGCCGAGTCGGTTACAACAGGTGGTACAACCATTACCCACGATAAAGCATTTGCTGATACTGAGTATGCTGTTATTGGCCGCTGTTATGATGAGAGCGGTAATAATGTTGAATATTTAATTGATGCTAAAATAGCAGCCAGTTATGATATAACACCTACCATCGATGCATCATGGGACGGAATATGTATTGGATACATCAACACATTGTCAGCCTATGCAAAAGTTGTGTCGGTTGTTACAACAGGCACTGCCATAAGCGATCTCAAATTTGCCAGCTCTGACTATGCCATATTGGTAATGTGCCATAATACATCGGGCGAACCGGTTGATTACACAATAACAGACAAGGGCCAAACAGGATTCATAATTACGCCGGCTGAGGACGCAACGGCAGAAATCATATGCATAGCTACCGGGTATACGCTTAACTGCAGGTCTGCCAACGATATAGCTGTTGTGGTTGCCGGAACATCCATTGTATTTTCTACCCTGGGTACGACTGATTATGCCATAGCCATACGCTGTTATGATGGTGATGGAAATAACATCGATTATACTGTAACAAATAAGGCAGCGACTGGATTTAAGGTAACGCCGGCGAGTAATGGATATATCGATTACATAGCTCACAAGGATTCATAATGAAAAGACTGATAATATTTTTGTTATTACTACTGCCTTTGACTGTTAATGCTCAGACAAAGACAGTTAACAATCTGAAGGTGGTAGGTAAAACGCAGATAGGTGATACCATACTGATTGACTCAGCCAAGGTGGTGAGCGATACGCTGAATATATGGTATTCAACTGGTGAATTGACAGGATGGAAAACGAATCTTAAGAATATAAAGGTGCGTGGATGGATCAAGTTCGGGACAAACGGATCGGCTATTGATTCTATCAAGCTGGAGAGCGACACCCTGAGGTTCTATGTTGGTGCGACAAAGTATTCATTTGTAAAAGCAGTTAAAAATGAGTGAAATGAAACGGTTATTGATCATATTGTTGTTGGTCCCCACCATTGCGTTTGGCCAGACACGAACGGTCAATAACCTTAAAATAAATGGGTATCTGAAGGTCTCCGATAATGGTTCCCGTGTGGATACCCTCAAAATATCAAATGATTCGCTGTATATGTATTCGGGTGGTATTGCCTATCATATCCAGGGTGATACATCTCCCGGTGGTACAGGCGATGAGGATATCTATGCTGGTGACTACTTCATCAATGCGTTACATGGCAATGATGAGTGGTCAGGCACCCGGGCTGACTCAGCATGGAAAACCATCACACGTCTTAACACAGAGATTACTGCAGGCAACATCGGGGCCGGGGACACCATATCCCTCCGTGCGGGACAGGTACACCACGGGAGCATAGCCAGTGGCGGATATGACGGGTCATCAGGCAATGAGATCACTGTTACCTCTTATGGGACGGGAAGGGCAACACTGACAGGAGCGAAACGTATCACGACCGGTTGGAGCGATACGGATGATAACAATATCTGGAAACTGACAGATGAGGACCTGCCATCTACCGATGTTGACCTGCCGGGAATAAAAATCAATAGTACCTGGTATGCCATCGGCCGATACCCCAACTCCGGGTGGCTAACAATGGATGCCGTTGACACTGACACCATATTCTATGATGCAGGAATAACACAAGCTGATCATACCTGGGATGATGCCCAGGCGGTTATCCGGGACTCACGATTCTCCATAGCTCGCTCCCAGGTGCACCGTCAGACAGGGGACAGTGTGTACCTTACGGAGACCACCTATCATGCCCTGGACCAGGGCTGGGGTTACTTCTTCCAAAATGACACCAACTGCCTGGATCAGAATGGAGAATGGGCATTTGACTACTCCACCCAAACCATCTATGTATACTGGAACGATGACATGAATGACTGTGTTGTTGATGTGCCTACCCTGGAGGAAGGGATATATCTCACCGGGTCAAACTATTGGATTGTTGACTCATTGATTATCGAAATGTTCTACGCACAAGGGCTGCATCTCAGCACGTCCGACTATTGCCAGGCCACAAACAACCTGATCCGTTATTGCGGTACCTGGGGAATACGCAACGGGGGTAGTGCGGATAATAATGTCATTCAGTATAATACACTCACAAATCTACCAAACAACGGGATAAGGGTATACCTGAGCACCGGAGTGCAGGTACTTAATAACACCATGACCAATATCGGGATGATACCGGGCATGGGCCAGGGAGGGACAGATACTTATTCGGCTATCATAGAATCCGCTGCTGCAGCCGGGGGTAACAT